>ERZ1026876.778-NODE-778-length-17931-cov-9.024222_pt1 | contig 17931 bp, 10 predicted proteins | sample MGYA00380168_ERZ1026876 | MGnify/ENA primary metagenome ERZ1026876 (study PRJEB33269, sample SAMEA4719804) | human gut metagenome | biome: human-associated habitat; feature: organic feature; material: feces | place: Cameroon | collected 2013-10 ... | reverse complement strand
GCCCGCGCGCGCCGATGGTACTGACACACCAGTTGGGAGAGTAGGTCGCCGCCGTACTTCGGGGAGCCCCGACGTCATACGACGTCGGGGCTCCTTTCTTTGTGTGCACGGGGCACGCCTTGGCCGCGCCCGCCGGGACGCCGTCCGCCTCACCAGCGGCACGCCCACTCTGCCAGTGCGGCGGCTTTCTAAGGGTGTCGCCGTTGCGTCTCTGTGCTGTCCCAGTCCGTTTCCCCAACCGTCTCATAATCATTAGTTGGGGCTCCACCCTTTGATGTTCAGTCGCTTACGGAATGCTGCTAGTCAAATCTGACTGGCAGCATTTTGCTGTTTCCTGTCTTTCACACGTTTACTGATCACGCCTGAATTAACTTTGTATCCACGTTTACATACACGTTTCCTTACGTGCAGCCTCTCTGTCTTACTATCAACTCTATAGGCTATGTACGCTTGCCGATGTATATAAATTGCATGCAAATTGTTCACTCTTAAATAATTGTATCTATGTTGAAAATCTCTAAGGACGGAGTCTCCGTCATAGCTGTGCTTGACAGGCGCAGAGCAAAGAAATCAGGTGTGTTCCCTGTCAAGATTGAGGTTGTTTACAACCGTATCCAAAAGTACTACCCAACAGGAGTCGATCTCCCTGCCTCAGAGTGGAAACGGATATCCTACTCTAAGCGCATGCCCGATTGCCACGCTGACATCATCACGAAATTCAATCAGATAAGTGCCGAAGTTGAAGCTTTACTTGAGAAAGGTGCGTTTTCATTTGAGACTTTGGAGGCCAGATTAGGTAAACCCGTTGACAAGACGTTAAACGCAGCGCTCGAGTCAATGATGGACAAATTTCAAGCTGAGGGGAGGATAAACTCCTACTATCGCTGCCGTACGACTCTGAAAAATGTAGAACGGTTCGCCGGTAAGGAAATCTTGTTCAGTAAGTTGTCTGTTTCATGGTTTAACGCTTTCGAGAGTTTCCTCAAGAAGGAGAACAAGGCGATGACCACAATCTGCATCTACATGAAAACCCTCCGTTGTGTTATGAACGATGCCGCGGCCGCTGGCTTGGTCAAGGAATCAATGTTTCCGTTCGGCCGTGGCAAGTACATAATTCCCAAAGGCAGTTCCAGAAGCCTCGCCCTCTCGTACGATCATATTCGTAAAATAGTCGCCTACAAAGGCACCGCGTCCAGGGAGCGCTACCGCGACCTATGGATCTTCTCCTACCTTTGCAACGGCATCAATTTCCGCGACATGCTATTCCTTAAATATAAGAATATAATAGACGGTGAGATTTGTTTCCTTCGCTCCAAGACTGCTCGTGCCTATGGCGGATCAAAGATTATCCGTGCCGTGATCACTCCTGAGATGATGGACATTCTCCGCCGCTGGGGCAATCCATACGACGGCAATCCCGAAACCCTCCTGTTTGACTATGCCGAAGGTGCCACTGACATGCTTTCCATCTCCAACACCGTCCGTAAAGTCATCAGCATGTGCAACAACGCCTTGAAGAAAATAGCCGAGGAGTTGGGAATACCACCGTTCACAACCTATTCAGCCAGACACAGTTTCGCCACAGTTCTCCTTCGTCAGGGCGTGGATCTCACATTTATCTCGGAATCTCTCGGCCACTCCAGTCTCTTGGTCACCGAGCACTATCTTGGCGGTTCAGACCGTCTGGACAGAATGCGCAACGCCCGTCTCCTGACCAATTTCTAGAATATCTCATTCTTGCCTCGCTGAGCCAAACAAGTCTAACCCTTACATAAACATAATGATTGAGGCCGTTGGCTTCTCCGCCACCGGCCTCTTTTTTTGCAGTCGCTCGTTGATTGGAATGCCGAGAACCACCATTCCCTTGTTTGGTAGTCTGCCGCGTTTTGTTCCAGACAACCTGTTATTATACTAAGATATTCCAGACTCCATTACGCTTCGCGCCGTCTCTCTGGATTATCCCTTTGCTTTTAAGGCTTGACAGGATGCGCTCGGCTTGTCTGGGTTTCAGTCCTATCTTATCCGATAATTTGACCGCCGTGATCCGCCTGTCTGCCCTTATGAACCCTAACGCTTGAATCTCACTCTCGCTGAGGTTGTACTCAGCACCGATTTCATAGAGAGATTTCCCTTGGTGCTCCATGAGAGTGTCAAGTATCTCTTGAAGCATAAAATCAATGAATGGCTGGCAGTCCCCCTTTGACGAACTTTGGGATATTGCCTGATAATAGTCATGCTGGTGCGAATAGACCATATTCTCAACCGGAAGGTGTTCGAATATCGGGTTTATCTTCCCGAGAATGAGTGATTGCCATAGTCTCCCAGTCCTGCCGTTGCCGTCCGAGAATGGGTGGATGAATTCAAACTCATAATGGAATACACAACTTCGTATAAGTAGATGATCGGACGATGACCGCAGCCACTCGAACAAATCATCCATCAAATCCTTTACCCTTTCAGCCGGCGGTGCGATGTGTATGATATTCGTTCCATCAAAGACTCCCACACCATTTTTCCTGAATATTCCGGCATCATCAAGCAGGCCGCACATCATTGTATAATGAGCCTTTAGAAGATCCTCTATCGAAAATGGGTTGAGTGTGTTGTATAATTCGTATGTTTTGAGAGCGTTCTTTACTTCAAGAATCTGCCTTTGCGGGGCGATTACTGTTTTCCCCTCCAGGATAGCTGTCACATCGCCTTCCGAAAGAGTATTGCCTTCAATCGCCAATGAAGAATGCACCGTCTTCACGCGATTCGCTTTTCGCAACCTTAACGAATCACTTTGCTCCATTCGTATCGAATAGCGCTCTATTTGTGCGGAGATCTCCGCTATGAGATTGATGGCTTTTGCGGAGACTGTGAAAGGTGGAGTGTACATTTGTTCCCGTGTTATTCCGTCATTTATTCCGTTATTTATTCCGTCATCCACTTCATCGGTCATGGCGTCCGTTATGATAGACGTCTATTTATCAGTCGGTCTCTGGCTACTGCACCGCACAGAGCCTACCGAAGTGTTGAAGAGCCTGACACCTCCAAAGGTAGTGAATAATTCCGTCATTTCCGCATGCAAAGTGCATGTCGGAGGCGGGTTTTGCTTATGAATATGTCCGTTCCGGAAGCTTGTGACGTGGATTCCCGTGAGAAATGGGATGTCACTCCCAGTAATAAATATGTTTTACGGCACCCACCAAGGTGGTACTCCATAACACAACGACAAATATATGGGTTTAATTTTTCATAAACAAGATTTTTCATAAAGAAATTGCCGAAAAACTGGAAAAAAAGCATTTGTCACTGGGAGTGATAATGACGATGGATTAGATGTCCAATGAAACTAAGGAAGAGCGAGGGGTGCTCTTGTATTTTAATTGATGATAGCTATAAACATTTAAGTTCAATCTATACATTTTTATTTTTTTTTGTTATGAACAAAAAGTTGATCAATTCTTTCCTGCTTGGAGCCACATTGGTTCTCTCAGCGGGTGCTTTCGTGTCCTGTCAGGACTATGAAAGCGACATCAACGACCTTACCGATCGCGTGAGTGCAGTCGAGAAGGTGTCTAAGGAATTGCAGGCCCTCATTCAGAAGGGGTCTGTGATCACTAATGTGGAGTCTAGCGCGAAAGGTGTCAAAGTGACATTGAGCAGCGGCGAGACATTCGAGATTACCAACGGTACCAATGGCGCCGATGGTAAGGATGGCAAGCCGGGAAGCGTGGTGACAATCGGTTCGGATGGTTACTGGTACATTGATGGTGTCAAGACCGAGTACAAGGCCCAGGGTGAGAAGGGCGAAAAAGGTGACCAAGGTGAGACCGGCCCCCAGGGACCACAAGGCCCGAAAGGCGAGGATGGCAAGGATGCCACTGGTATCTACTACTATCCTGGCACAGAAGGCGCAGAGAAGGGTTTCTGGGTAAAGGTTACCGTTGTCGGAGGCAAGGAGACCAATGAAGTGACCACCTTGAGGTGGGCTCCAAAGGAGGAAGACCGCATTGGAGTTGTTTGGACTGACGGCCAGCTTAAGCTGACTAACGTCAAGGGTTATGATGGTACTCTTACGATTGACCTTAATACCTACCTTAAGGCTCTTATCTACAAGCCTGAGATGGTTCTCGATGGCCAGAATGCCATGGAGTACATCTACATTCCTTACCAGCCGGTGGTCATCGGCTCTAAGGAGGTAGGTAATAAGCATGCCCACATGCGTCACACCGCTGATGGTTGGACCACGGTTGAGAACACCTATTCCGTAGGCGAGACGACAACGCACGCTGAGGAGCCGGTTTACCTTAACCCTACTTATGACAAGCTGTACAGCCTTGATCCTTCAACTGCGATCGTGTCCGATTACACACAGGCAAACCTTGGAACCGTGTCTCAGGATCCTGATTTCGTGAAGACAAGAGTTGCTTCCGTGCCTAACTATGCGACCAATCCTGCCGAAGCCAATCCTACGGCCAGATTCATTGACATCAAGGACGGCATCATGCATGTCGGCATCACTATGCAAGGTGAGAAGGTAATGACCCAGGAGGAGGCCAGTCCAAAACACGCATTCGATTTCTATGTGCACGAGGCTAAACCAAACAAGATTACTGACCTCGCCGTTACCGCTCCGTTGGGAGAGGGTAAGGAGACAGTCACCTCGACCTGGGCTTCTGTCTATGCCTCTCAGATGGTGTTCGAGAGCCTTGCCTACACCACTTTTGCCAAGCAGTACACCTACATTGACCCGGAGCATGAGTACTCTTCCTGGAAGTGGGACCCCGCCAAGAAGAAATACGTACAGAACACAAGTGAGCCGGGCAAGCTTCTTGGCTATGGTGATGATCCTCACAAGGCTCCGGTGGAAGGCGGTATGCATCTTTATCATAAGGTTCACGACGCCGCTCAGATGGTGGCCACTCTTGAACTTCAGTACGACAGCGAGGTGGGTATCAACCTTAACAAACTCGTTGAAGCTGATGTCATCTTCAACTCCCGCCGTTCTTGGAATGACCGCGAGTACAAGACTCGCACCGAGGCTCAGCTTAAGGATCTTGGAATGAAGTTCAATTTCGTTCAGGTTCCTTACTCTGTTGGTGAGAATGGAACGGAACAGACCCAGAACCACAGCCTTCTTAAGACTAGGGCTGACGGCACTTACATCGTTGCCTGTGGTGTCAAGTCAAACAGCGACACCGATCCTCTTGCCTGCGAGCCGGATGAGACAAAGGTAGGCAAGAACGCTCCGAAGTCGATCGTCGGCAGAACTCCGCTTATCCGCGTAGAACTTAAGGACACTGTCAACAACAAGATTGTCGAGGAAGGTTACATCAAGTTTATCATAGTTGAGCCTGAGAGACCTATCATCACCAAGGTATTCGATCTTGGCTACTTCTACTACAAGTGTACGGAGCAGTTCCAGCCAACCACTTGGCACGCCATAGAGCAGAAGGTCCTTGACGAAGCTGTTGACATGGGTAAGGAGACTTTCAATGTTCTCTATGAGGCTGTGAAGTACTCGCACCTCCTTGAACTGACTGACTTCCCTGTGCCGATTGATCCTAATGACCCTCTATTCGAGTTCGCACAGTGGGTTCCTACTGGTGAAGTCGACATTTATGGTCAGCCAATATTCAAGCTTGCTGACAAGAAGATTGGTCATATCTTTGAGTACAAGGAGCCTGATTCCGAGACAACCAACATGTTTGGTATTTACCTCGGTCGCGAAGACTTCGTGAACTGTGTGAACGACAAGACATATCCTGTTGTTGAGGAGGTAAGGTACATTAAGTTCATCCCGAGGAAGGGTCTGGGCAACACCAACTTCAACCGTGAGCCAGTCTATCTCCCGGTAAAGATTACATTCGCTTATCCTAAGGGCGTGATGGCCAACAAGATACCTAAGTACTGGTATGCTGACAACAGTTTCAACCCTGCCAATGATGTCCTTGACAAGGATCAGCTTAAAAACATCCACGGTAACGTCGAGGCCCCAGGCAATGAGGTTGACATCAAGGAGGCTAACTGCGACTTCAATGTTTATCTTGACGAGCGCTTCGCCAAGACCACTATTGGACATTCATTCGGTAACACTTGGGGAACAGATTTCGTTTTCCGTGTGAAGGACAACGCTCCTACAATCACAATTGAGCCGGATGCCTTCACTCCATCGATGGCTTGGAATGTTCCAGCTAACTTCCCGACATTCAAACAGGACGCTCTCCGTTATGTCTATTACTTCACTCTCGCCAACCATGACAAGAAGGTAAAAGGCGCGAGCGGTAAGGAGTACAAGCTCACTGTTGCCAACACTGAGGCTATTAATACGCCTGATGCTGCAGTGTCTCTCTACACTGATCCTGTTGCCTACGAGTACAAAAACACTGTTCTTAAGGCAGACGGCACGGAGATCGCCAAGATTGAGTATCTATATAATGATACCCAGTTTGGAGAGCAGGCGTCACGTGATTACGAGGCAAGGCTCGTGATAGTAAACAACGATGCCGCAAAGGATTTGATCAATGTTCCTGAAGGTAAGAGAACTCTTAACATCAATGATGCCGAGTCTGTTGCCAAGTTCTTCAATGCGACATTTGATGTCAACCTCGGTGTTGCTGTCTTTAACGAGGAATGTGGCGCTTACATGCCTCTGAAGGACAACACATTCAATGTTGAGCTCCTGAAGCCGGTTTATGTCGAGCCTAAGGGACCGGCTGTGTTTACTGATGCGGTTGACAACGGAACTAAGGTTTCTCTCTATGATCTTGTTGAGTTCTATGATTGGAGGTCTGTTGGTAGCGCTAGTACCTACGTCTTCAGAACCCATACGCCTACAGACCTTTACAAGTACTACAATGTGGATCTCATCACTGTTAATCCTGAGGAGATCAAGACTGACCTTTCCGGTGAGTTCAAGACTCTCAAGGAGTACAGTAACGGTGTTGAATTCCAGGTACTGAATGGCGCTGGAACCCGTATTGACGATGGTCATATTGTTCCTGCAGGACATGCGTCAACGCCTAAGAAAGATGCTAAGAACTACGATTACCTGAGGTATAAGAACAACACCGCTACAGTTGTCAGCTTCAAGGTTAAGATTCCTGTCAGAGTCCGTCACAAGTGGAGCCAGAAGGATCTTATTGTTTGGGTTGATGGTTCTGTTAACAGGACTGAAGGCAATTAGTTCATAATTGATTAATCTATCGATTTCCCCGGTTTGCGAAAACGAGCCGGGGATTTTTTCTTCAATGACCTTGACCATCATATTAATAATACACTGAAAGTTCTGATGATGAGAAAGATAGTTTTGATTTGTCTGTTTATGCTTACCTATGCGTCTGGTGCGTTTGCGGTCACACACGAGAATGACCGACGGGATATTCTTCCCATTAGTTCCGTCTCCGGGACGTTCAGTCCCGAATGGAATGTCCGGATTCTTGGTGGAGGAGCCTTTTCGTTGGGAGAGGCTGATTTTGCCGACCTCCTCTCGCCCTCGGCTCAAGTGTCTGTCGGTTATAGGTTCAGCCGCTTGCTTGGCGCAAGGGTCGCCTTCAATGGCTGGCAGGCCAGGAACCGGTACAACTACCCTCGTTTCGACTACACCTGGAACTATGTGCGGTCCAGTGCGGAGATTGTCTTGGATGTCACGTCTGTCCTTGCCGGCTGGCGTGAGGGTCGCCTTGTCAGCGTGAACCTCTTTGCCGGAGGAGGGACGGCGGTGGGTTTCAGGAATATAGAAGCCAACCGTGCGCGCAGGAACAATCCGGATTTCCAAGGTTTGGAGAAGTTATGGGCTGGAACAAGATTCTTCTGGGCGGCTCGTGGAGGCCTTGAGCTTGACCTCCGGCTTGCCCGCCGCCTGTCCATTTGTCTGGAATCGGACGCAGGTATATTCCCGGATGAATTCAATTCAAAAGTTGGAAAGGATAGTGGTTTTGATTGGCAGTTTAATTGTCTTGTCGGATTGAAATTCGACCTTGGAAGATGAAATGCGGAAATTCGGGACCATCGTTCAATTCAAACTGACGGAGAATAGGCTGATTTTTCAGGCTCGTCTCATAAGAAATGTTAAATTATATATGGATACTATTAATCTACAATGAATACGATGAAGAAATATTTCAAGAAGTGTGCTATGCTTGCCGCCGCGGCTCTCCTCGCCCTTTCATCGCTGATGTCGTGTTCAGACTATCAGGATGAGATCAACAATCTCGGTAAACTCTACGAGGAACACGAACAGCGCCTCAAGAAACTTGAGAATCTGACCGAGGATTTCGGTAAGCAGCTTCAGAGTCTGGCTTCTTTGGTCAACGCTCTGGAGGGAGGTGACTATATCAAGTCTGTCGTGCCGATTGAGAATGGTTATACAATTTATTTCAACAAACAGGAGCCGATAACGATCACCAATGGCAAGGACGGCCGGAATGGACTTGATGGAATAACTCCTGACATCTCGATCAGGCAGGATTCAGACGGATGCTACTATTGGACGCTGAATGGCGAGTGGCTTTTGGCCGGAGGGCAGAAAGTCCGCGCTAACGGTAAGGATGGGGCGAAAGGCGAAAACGGCGAGAAAGGAGACAAAGGTGATAAGGGCGATAAGGGAGACCCGGGCAGTGCGAGTGGGGCCCCGATGATTCGCATCAATTCTACCACGAATGAGTGGGAGGTTTCTGCCGACGGGGGAAAGACCTGGACTACAACGGGAACCAAGGCGACTGGACTGCAAGGGGAGAAAGGAGATAAAGGTGATAAAGGCGATAAAGGTGAGAAGGGTGACGCTGGTGGTTCCGGCCTATTCGCTGGCGTTAAACTCTCGGAAGACGGGAAGACTTTGATACTCACAATGGCGGATGGTACGGTATATAGTATTCCTGTTGCCGAGAATGAACCTGAACCAGAAGTGAAGTACGTCTGGGTGGGAGGCAATCTGGTTGACTCCAACAATGCGTCCAGTGTCGGAGGCGCTTGGCTGAAGAAGGGAAAGGTCTCGTATGACTTTGAGTCGAAGATCCTTACACTTCAAGGAGTGGAGATCGAGACTTCCCTCGACAACGTAGGCATCAAATCTGAAGTGAGCGGACTGACAGTCAATGTCATCGGAACCTGCTCAATCAAGTCCACCGCTTCCGCTGTTAACGCTCTTGCCGACATGAGGATAACAGGCACGGGAATCCTCCGCCTTGAGGGTATGATAGGAATAATGCTGCAGCCTAATTCTTCCGTCACCATCTCGGATGCCGATGTCAGGGTGAGAGGCAAATGGGGGGTCACCAGCCCTCAGGGTGGAGATGGCTATCTTAAGGTTGAGGGAACGAGAACCTATCTTGCGGTCGAGGGAACCTCGGGTTCAATCGCAGACATTGATGGCTTGGGGCTGGACGGATGCAAGATCACCGCTCCCGCGAATGCTGTCTTTGAGGCTTTTTCAGGATCGGTAGTCGTGGATGGGGAGGTCGTAAAGTCACTCGTGGAGATCAAGAGTGTGTATGACCTGTCCATAGGAGGAGCCAAGGTCTCCGCTGACAACGCCTCCAGCGTCACCGGATCGTGGCTGAAGGGAGGCAGTGTCTCCTATGAGGTGGCATCCAACACCCTTACCTTGACCAACGCCGAGATTGTCTCTTCGGCGGCAGGGATTGTGTCCTCCATCGAGAATCTCAAAATCCGCGTGAACGGGAAATGCGACATCTCCTCGTCCGGATCGGCTATTGAGTCCGCCGGTTCCTTGAACATCCTTGGAGCGGGCACCTTGAACCTGAGCAGTGTCTCGGGCAGCGGAGTGGCGCTCGCCGAGAATGGCGCCAGACTTACGATCAGCGGCTGCAAGGTGAACGCGTCCGGCAGCAGAGGCCTGTCTGGTCTTGTTGACGGCCTGTCTTACCTCTCGGTCTCCGGCGCGGACACGGAAGTTACGGCTACGGGTACTTTGGGTTCGGTGGTTAACTTTGACGCTCTGGATCTCGACGGTTGTGTGATTTCCGCGCCTGAAGGAGTGAAGTTCGACGCCACCAACCGCGGGATAGTCAAGGATGGTGCGATTGTCACATCGAAGGTCGTGATAGGGAAGAAATCCTCCTACGATCTCTGGATAGGCGGTGTCAGAGTGACCGCCGAGAACGCCTCCAACATAACAGGAGCCTGGCACGGAGGAGGTTCGGTTATCTACAGCGCCGCCAGCAACCTGCTGACTTTGAACAATGCGACAATCCAGTTGTCCGACGAGACCACAATCGGGTTGGATTCCCGTATCGATGGACTGAAGATTTACGTCAGCGGCACGTGCTCAGTGGTCTCAAAGGCTCCGGCGATCTCCGTGTCCGGGTCTGTCACGATAATCGGTGGCGGTGTGCTGAATCTGGAAAGTGAGTGGTGCGGATTATCCTTGACCGCCAAGGACTCAAGGTTCAATGTCGCCAAGGCCACAGTCAATGTCAAAGGCAAATGGGGCATTGTCGGCGGAAAGGCCTACAATGCCTACTTGGAACTCTCCGATGCCGCGGGAGAACTGTCGGCTGAGGGGGCCGAAGGCTCGATTGTGGATATTGGAGGACTTGCATTGGCTGATGGATGCGCCATCACTATCCCTGACGGGGCTGTTTTCGACACCGCCAGGAAAGCTGTCGTGACAAGTGAGGGTGAGGTCGTCAAGGCCAAAGTGAGAATCGGCAAGAAGTAGAAGCCGGACTCTGTGACTGGTCAAGCCATTTCGCCAAGGCTCTTTATGGGGCCGGTGAAGTGGCTTCTCCTTTTTCCTCTGCCTCCAAGACCTCCCCTCTGACCCTGAGGATGATCTGGTTTGGACTCGAGGAAACGTACACGGCGATGGACTTGTCGAAGTGGCCAGATCCTATCTGATTGGAGAACAGTACCTTTATCTCGCCGTTCTCTCCCGGTTTTGTCGGTTTTCCCGACCATTCCACCTGCGTGCAGCCGCACGATACGATCACCTTTTGTATGACAATCGCCACGTTGGTGTTGTTTCTGTACTTGAATATGCAGGTCTGTGATCCACCGCTCTCGGCGAACTTTCCGAAGTCGTGCACCTTGTTCTCGAAAGTCAGCGTTTTGTCCACCACCACACTTTGGCCTTGTGCCGCTGCGGAAGAGATGACTCCTATCGGCAGTGTCTGAACAGTCAACAGCAGAACACTGGACAGAAGATATTCAATAACAGCAATTTTTCTCATTTGCCTATGTTTTTGGATTCGGCTCTTTACGGACATTGCAGCAGGGCTGCCGAATCGGTTGTGTCATTATGCGCAAGTCCATTCAAATATAACGAATTGTCGCCAAATATGAAAACTATGCTTGGCAGAGAATATACCAACGAAAACACCGATTGAAATGCCACGAAAACACCGATTGAAATGCCACGAAAACATCGATTGCTTTGTGCTTTTACGTTAATTTTCATAACTTTGGCAAATAAATGAAAATTTATTATGGAATATCTCAAGAGAATCGCTGATCGTATATTGCAAGACAACCTTGAAGCCTCGGGCGCGGTGCTTGTTGAGGGGCCGAAATGGTGCGGAAAAACCACGACATGCAGCCAAATTGCTAACAGCTCCATTAGTTTGCAGGATGTTGACATGAGGGATGAATATCTGGCGACGGCGGCTTCCAAGCCATCGCTTCTTCTGATGGGCGACACTCCACGTTTGATTGACGAATGGCAGGATGCGCCTGTAATCTGGGATGCGGTACGAACAGTATGCGATAAAAGAGGTGGTGTCCCGGGACAGTTCATCCTTACTGGCTCCAATAGGGTGAAAAAAGAAGAGACCAGACATTCGGGAACAGGCAGGATCGCAAAGATGAAAATGCTCCCTATGAGTTTATGGGAGTCAAAGGAGTCGACAGGGCAGGTCTCTGTCGGTGAACTATTTAATGACCCGGAATATGATATTGACGGTAGAACTTCAAGACTGTCTGTCGAGGAATTGATTCTTGCGGCGTGCCGTGGTGGATGGCCAGCATCGCTTCTTCCTGTAAAAAACAAGGCCCGGTTGCTTGTTGCCAAGAATTATATGAAAAGTGTCTGCTCGGAGGATATTTCCAGAATAGATGGAGTTCAGCGTGACGAGAAGACTGCCGCGATGATAATGCGTTCATACGCCCGTAACATCTCAACGATTGTCAAAAAGACATCAATGCTTTCGGATGTCACTTCTTCCGGTGAGGTAAGCTGCTCTTCGGACACGTTTGATGATTATGTCAAGGCTTTGGAAAAATTGTTTGTCATTCAGGACATAGGTGCATGGTGTCCGGCGATAAGAAGTAAATCAAACATCAGAAGTACCCCTAAAAGATCGTTCTGTGATCCGTCTGTCGCGGTCGCCGCTTTGGGGTTGTCTCCGGATATCTTGATGACACAATTGAAGACATTTGGGTTCCTGTTCGAGCAGATGTGCATACGTGATCTTCGGATTTACACGATGGATCAAGATAGCCACCTTTCGTATTACCGGGACAGGTACGGACTTGAGGCGGATGTCGTGTTGCATCTTTCGGACGGACGCTATGCCTTGATTGAGTGCAAACTCGGCAGCCGCGAGATTGAGGACGGTGCGGCACATCTGCTTGAACTTAAGCGGCTGATAAAAACACACAACGAATCTGAGATGCAGAACCCGCTGAGAGAGCCGGATCTGCTTATGATCATCACAGGTGGCCAAATGGCGTACACAAGGCCTGATGGGGTCAAGATTGTTCCTATTGGGTGCTTGAAGGACTGAGCGTCCGCTGTAATTATATTAATAGGTATATATCTTTAAGCCCTTACGGCCGCTGAGGGCGGCAGAAGCATCCGGCATCCCGACCATAACGACTGCTTTCCCCTGCTTTCGCATGCAAAGTGCATGTCGGAGGTGGGGTTTTGCTTATGAATATGTCCGTTCCGGAAGCTTGTGACGTGGATTCCCGTGAGAAATGGGATGTCACTCTTAGTGACAAATGCTTTTTTTTCGGTTTTTCGGCAATTTCTTTATGAAAAATCTTGCTTATGAAAAATTAAACCCATATATTTGTCATTGTGTTATGGAGTACCCCCTTATGGGGGCCGCAAAACATATTTATTACTAAGAGTAACAATTATACGTTTTATTTATTTCAATTTTGTTTTTTAGCTATGAACAAAAAAATTAAAAACTTGTTCCTCGCTGGAGCCCTTGTCTTGGGCTTCGCGGGTGTAGCCGTATCTTGTACGGACTACGATGATGACATCAACAAGCTGAAGGAGGAGAACTCCCAGCTTGCGTCCACCATCAAGGATCTTCAGTCGAAGATCAATGCTGGATGTGTTATCACTGGCGTGACCGCCACTAATGACGGTCTCGTGATCACTACAAGTGATGGTAAGACCTACACCATCACTAATGGTAAGGATGGCGCTCCTGGTGCTCCTGGTAAGGACGGCAAGGACGGCAAGGACGGCAAGGACGGCAAGGACGGCAAGGACGGCGGTTTCTACAAGCCTAACGCTGACGGTTTCTGGTACTACTATGAGAGCAAGGATGCAGAGGGTGTGAAGACCGACCTCACCGTGTTCCCTGTTGGTACCATCACTGCTGAGCTTAAGGACGGCAAACTCATCCTTCACAACGTGAAGAATGCAAAAGGTGAGTATGAGGACTTCGAGTTAGACCTTGAGAAAGCTCTCTCTTCCCTCGTTTTCGTGCCTCAGTGCTACGTTGACGGTGTTGAAGGTATGAAGTTCGTGTCTATGCGCTACAATGATCTTATTGTAGCGGCCGCTAATACCAAGGGGGAAAAGTGGACTGCTGGTAATACAACAACCCACATCAACCCTGAATTCGAGGCTGAGTATCATGTTAACTCTGCTGATGTCAAGCTTGACGAGACCTACACCTACACTTTCGTTAAGAAGGAAGTTCCTTACATCAGCACAAGAGCGAATGCCTCTAAGGATTTCGATGTTGTTCCGACATTCAAGAGCTTCAAGGATGGTATTCTGACAGTTTCTGTCGCAGTTACCGGCACAGAGGCTAACGAGAATCTGATCTCCGTTGTAGCCCTCAGGGCTCAGAAGAAGGATGTTGTTGTCGTTTCCGACTACGCTACCCTCTTTAGAGGTGAATTTGGGGCTCCGGTGATTGCTTGGCCTCAGGCGATCTCTGAGAAAGCTAAGAACATCAATAAGAAAGATGCCCACTTCAGGCGCTATATCGCTACTGAAGATGCTGATGCTTTCCTTAAGAATCAGATTGTTTGGTCTGAGGGTCATACTACTCTTGACGAAGCTCACGCTACATGTGACACCGCTGTTGTTTACAACGAGTCACTTGATCTTAAGTCGATTGTAGCCGCTCACGCCCTTAATGGTGATAAATGCTTAGAGTTTAAGAACGAAGAGCTTAAGGGATTCGGCCTTGACTGGAAGTTCGAGCTTGTAAAGAACTACAAGATCGGTACTCCTGTAACGGATCAGGCTGACTTCGCTACCATTGAGAACGGTATGTTCACTCCGAAGGTGTTCAGCACTGACGGACAAGCCTCTATCGGACGTACTCCTATTGTACGCGTGTCCCTCTTGAACGGAGAGAAGGTTGTTGCCGTTGCTTACATCAAGATCTTCATCAAGTCTCCTGCCGATGTTGAGCTTCCTCCATTTGAGCTCAAACCAGTTGACAAGAATGGTAAGAATGTCTTCTCATTCAGCTGTGCTGATGGTGTTAGTGTTCTCACCACCACGGTAGAGGACATGAACGTCAAGCTCTACAATGAGATGAAACTCAGCAAGGATCAGTTCCACGCCCTCTACAACAAGTTCGAAGAGAAGGCTGGTGCCAATGAAAAGGAGAATGTAGGCCGCACTGCTGACAAGGTAAACAACCAGACTGAGGCTACTCATGTCATCGAATGGCAGCTCACAGAAGATGAAATCTTCGCTCTCAAGGCTGGTGAGACTGTGACCCACATCTGCAAGTACTACAGTGAAGCCAATCCTAAGCTTGCTGTTAGGATTAAGCTTACGGCTACCGTTGCTGACCTCGCTGCGTTCAGGACTTACAACATCACCACTGATGAGTACATCAACGAGTACTGGAATAGTGATCACACTCTGACATACTACAACGTTAATGTGCCGGAAAAAGAGGAGAACGATCCTTCTGGTTGCCTGTTCGAGAACAATATCAACGCTTCCTTCGTTACTGAGAATGGTAGGGTTAAGCTTACAAACACCGATATTAAGGGTCTTGAGTACTTCTTCTGCGGGAAGGATATGCCTAAGGACTTCAAGGTTGATGGCAAGCTTGTTAAATTCGAAGTTAAGGGTTATGGCGACACACAGCTTTATGCATCGATTGGAGGTGGAGTATCAGAGCTTATTGCTGAAATCCAGAATGGCAACTCTGAACCTCCTTATGAGCTATTCACGTATAATAAGGGAAGTGAGGTCGCCAAGATTCTTCTCAACACTGGCGAGATGATTGTCAAGATTGGAGCTAAGGGCTATATCTGCGATCAGGTACATGAGGGAAGAGAGATCAGCATTACCTTCAATGGTAAGGATCACTTCGATGCTCTTGTTAAGAGACCTGTTTATGTGAAGGGTGAGTCTGCTGATAGCTTTGAGGATGGTGTTGACTTCGGTGAGGATGGCTCTTACATTGACATTGCCGATGTGATCAATCCTTACGATTGGAGAGGAAGATACTTCTCTGAGTATGCCAACTATTGGGGCTACTATGGGCCGTTTGAGGTTGAGTTCGATCTTGAGAACGCAGAGTGCGACCTTAACGGTACTTATGCCGCCGTTCCGGAAACGATCATCCTGACGCAGTGCCCTGCTGGTAATCAAATCTTTGCAGACTATCCACAAGGCACAGGCCACATTAAGGTTGTAGATCTGCCTGCTGAGAATGCTTCAGACCATGGATTCTTGACTTACTTGAACAACAGTACGGTTGTTACTAAAGGCTTCAACATCAGAATCAAGGCTGACGTTAAGTACGGTTGGGGTGTCATCAAGACTGACTGGATCATCATTCCGGTTAAGAAGACAGCGACAAACAACTAGAAGAATCTGACACAGTAATTGATTATTCAATCTTAACTAAAGTATGGAGGGGTGCGGACAAGCATCCCTCCTTTCTTTTTAATGATCATGTTCACAAGAATCCTTTTTTCTTTTGTCCTGGCGTTGTCAGCCATTTTCTCCTATGGCCAGGATGTCACCTCGATCCGTTTTGACTCAAGTGTCCTTGACATGGGGAACTTTCCGTCGGACAGTTGCGTTGTCACTAAGGAGTTCTCGTTCACCAACACAGGGAGTGCCAAGCTCTACTTTTACAGTTCAAGTCCGGATTGCGCCTGCGTCAAGGTTGCCTTGCCGAAAAAACCAATCGCACCAGGCAAGAAAGGCTCATTCAAGGTTACGCTCGATGCCTCCTCTAAGTCCAGCGGTCTTTTTACCTCTTGGGTTTATTTCCACACGAACACTTCGCCAGATCGTTATCGGATGCGTTTGTATGCCACTAAGGTTGATGTGTCACGAGGGCGTTGAGACGGTCTTGATTTGTGCTTCTTGAGGGGGTGATTGTTTTTCAAACCATTGCTTCAGTATGATCTGACAGCGATTGTTGGCTCTTAATTGAGGTATTACATCATTATATATTTTGCTTTTTGGAAAAAATGTGCTATTTTCGCAATGATAAATGTGCAAATTTTATTCATTAACATCATGAAACGTATATTGACTATTCTCGCAAGCATGGTGCTTGTGGCTTCTCTGTCCGTTGCTAACGCACAGAAGAAGGACTTTAACCCTTATTGGTTTATGCAGCTTCAGGGTGGTGCGGCTCACACTATCGGTGAGACCTCATTCTCTGACCTTATCTCGCCTTCGGCAGCTGTCTCATTCGGCTATCAGTTCTCCCCTGTTTTCGGAGCAAGGCTCAATGTCAACGGCTGGCAGGCTAAGGGTGCCGTGAATGGCCCTACCACAGTCTACAAGTTCAACTATGTCGAGGGTGCGGCTGACCTCATGATCGATGTCGCGTCCATCTTCGCAGGCTATAAGTTCGACAGAACCCTGAATCCTTACATCTTCGGTGGTGTAGGTGTCAACTACGCATTCAACAACGACGATGCCGTAAAGGTTAAGGATCAGTTCCGCAGTGGTTACCTCTGGGAGGACAACAAGATCTCACCTGCTTTCAGAACAGGTGCCGGTCTCAACATCAGACTCACTGATGTCATCGCCCTCAACCTCGAAGGCAACTGCAGCTTCCTGAATGACCACTTCAACTCAAAGAAGGGCTCAAAGGCTGATTTCCAGATCAAGGCTGTGGCCGGTCTTACTTTCAGCTTCGGCAAGGCCAAGCCGGTCGCTCCGGCTCCGGTACCTGCACCGGCTCCTGTCGTAAGGCCTGAACCGGAACCAGAACCAGTTGTGGAGGAGAAGGTTGAGGTTGTGCCTGCTTTCGAGTCTCTCACACGCAACGTCCTCTTCGTGATCAACAAGTGGGACATCCGTGAGAGCGAGCAGCTCAAGATCGACGAGGTTGTCGAGGCTCTCAAGGCCAACCCTGACACCAAGGTCCGCGTTTCCGGCTATGCCGACAAGGCCACCGGTACCGCCAAGAGGAACAAGTTCCTCTCAGAGAAGAGGGCTGAGGTTGTCGCTGCGGCCATCGTTGCCGCCGGCATCGACAAGGACAGGATCATCACTGAGTACTTCGGTGACACCGTCAATCCTTTCGAGACTCCTGAGGAGAACCGTGTGGCTGTCTGCCTCGTGAAATAGTCTTGACAGATTATCAGATAGAAAAGGCTGGGTTGTTTCCCGGCCTTTTTGTGTGTTAAGGGATTGGTCTCGGCCTTTGGTGTCAAAAAGTCTGAAAAAAGGCGGTTTTGATGTAAGCATTCGATAAAGTACGACTGTCAGTTTGATTAAGTGGTATATAACTTTGC
>ERZ1026876.775-NODE-775-length-18041-cov-12.024575_pt1 | contig 18041 bp, 14 predicted proteins | sample MGYA00380168_ERZ1026876 | MGnify/ENA primary metagenome ERZ1026876 (study PRJEB33269, sample SAMEA4719804) | human gut metagenome | biome: human-associated habitat; feature: organic feature; material: feces | place: Cameroon | collected 2013-10 ... | reverse complement strand
ATGGGGACATGGTATTAAACTCCTATATTTTCGTGCGTAACTGCTAAGCCACCGGACTCTTACTGGACTTAGAGCCCCCTAAGTGATATAATGCGCCAGTTTTTTGGGACTCCTCATAGTTAAATGGATATAACAAGCCCCTCCTAAGGGCTAGTTACAGGTTCGATTCCTGTTGGGGAGGCCATATACTCATCGCGTACTCATAGTACCAGCCACGCATTTTCCCTCATCCGTGCTATTTTTCGTGTTTTCTTTGGCGAAACTACTTTCCATATTTTCAATTAACACTTCGTCTGTTTAGATAACTTTATTTTTTGGGGACCGCCAAGCCCTACTTTATTATTTGTCCTTACGCCTTCAGGCTCCGGCCCTACCTTGTAAAGAACCAAACTCATACCAACGTAAACCTACAAGCTTACGTCTAACGGAGTTAAAGCGAAACAAAAGCACAAAACTCTCCACAGTTCTAAAGTCTAGACTTTCTAAAATTTTTAGGAATGGTATCCTATAGATATCGCAATTTCTTTTATTTGGAGATTGATTAAGCCTATGTTTGGAATTATTAACTACATTCGCCATGACTTAGAAGGGGTCTACACCGCCGAACTTATTCGCGGAAGCATCAGCATGCTCATCGCCTCAGCCTTGTTGCTTTGTACCCCCGAAACCCCCGCTTCCCCCTATATGCTTATTATTGCTTTATACGGTTTACGATCTCTAACCCCAGCTCCATTTTTAAAAAGAATTGGCGAACTTATTTTAAGCTTAACTCTCTTAGTCATAACCTTAATACTCTCTCTTAGATTGGGCCAATACCGCTTGTTTGTGCCAGAAGTTTTGTTAGCGGCCACGCTTAGCACTTGGACCGTGTATCTATTATTTAAAAAAAGCAGTTTCTCCGGAACAGTTATGTTCATGAGTGTATTTGCAATCGTAAATTTCGGCATGGGACTTACCGTGGCGACTCAAGGTATTACTAATTTAGAACTCATAACCGCAACCCTTATGGGAGCAGGTTGCGTACTCATTGCGGCTTTAATAGTGCCAGTGGTAAACTTTCATTGGTGTTTACTCATTAATCATTGCTTTCACCACGACTTGAAAAAGTTGTGCCTTTATCTCTTAAAAGCCCCGAACTATGGAAGCCAATATGAACTTCCACTAAAGACTAGAGATAAGTTATTAAAATTCGAATCATCGCTTTTAAACATCATTAGCCACGTCCGGGCGCCTGAACGGCAAAAACTATATCAAGATCTCACAAGTGGCCTAATTCTCATCATCTTTTGGCCCGCAGCTCATACTGACGCCACCCATTTGCAAACTGTTAACAACTTACGACGCTCTGCTTTAAAAACTATTTTGCGCTTAGTATGTCATTATGATTTACCCCCAGAGCCAATCACTGCCTCTACCCTCCAAACACCACCAGATAAATTTGATCCATTTTGTAATGGTGAACTCAGACTTCATATTGAAAAAGTCACCGCGGACGCTATGAAGCTCGCCTCGTGGGAACAAGAACACCAAGCCGATCCCAAGCCACAAAATGAGGCCACACAACAATTAAGTCCCAAGACGGAGGGCCATCATGAAAAAGCCTAATATTCTCCTCGGGCAAAGCCTTACTATGGCTTTATCTGTAGCTATCGCCCAAATTATTTCATTCTTTTGGCCGGCCGATCAGAGCTTTTGGTTACCCTTAACTACATTTTGTGTATCCCTTTATATTTCAACGCCATTAACCGCTTTAAGGCGAACTGTACACCGCATTTTAGGAAGCCTATATGGCGTCATCATGGCTGGGGTGGTAATTTTAATCTGGCCTGGGTTATACCAATCACTATTCTTCCTAACAATTTTTGCCGGGCTTACTCTTTGGAGCCGAGCTTTTGTTTCGCTCTACTACCTCTTTGTAAGTTTCATGACGGCCTCAGTTATAATGCTGCTCTCCATACTCATGAAAAACACTACTTTAACACCAGATTACCTCATTACTGAACGAATTATTTTCACTTTAAGTGGCGCCCTTATTTCTTTAATCTGTGCTCTTATAATCATGCCTCCACTTGAAAGTTGGGACATGTTAAAAACCTACCGCCACTATCTCACTAGATTTTGGCTTGATTACCAAAAAGTGATTATGACTTCTGATGTTTCGGCTCCCCAACCTAAAGAAAAACTGGATCAAGCTTTACTTTTAAAAGAATTGCACGCTAGCAGTTGTGCTTACGCAGAAAAAATGCCGGTATGGCGCTGGCAACTATTTTTTGACCGTTTTATTTACCGGAGCTTAGCTAAATATCTGCACCGAATTTATAACATGCGAATCTTAGCCGGTATCCTGCTTCCAGGTTTAGACAAATTTGTGGCCCGATTGCCCCAAACTTCCCCAGAGCTAGTAGTGCATATGGAAGTTAAAAACCTACTAAAACGCAATTTAAATGCCACGAAAACCATTGTGCAAAAACTAAAAAATCTCAAAAGACCAGAAGCCACCCAAGCCCTTTTGGAACTTAAAAAGAGCAATAAAGAATTAGACGAATTAGTTTTAAAACACAATATTTCCGAACTTAAAACTGCCATCATCGTGCTTCATGAACTTGAATTTGAACTTGAACATCTAATTTCAGGCCCCGTGCAACACTATCTTTGCTTAAAAAAACGAGAGCATCTTTAATTTTGCTTCGTAGATAAATTTATTGAGCTTAGAGATCTGGCTAAGCCATCTTAGTTTATTTGGGCATATTATGATTTTGATTTACTTCGTAGCTTCAAGCTTAAGCTTGAAAAATACATTTAAATATGACTCCATAAACTATACAATAGTGATGCGTAATAACTAAAAAACAGATCATAGGATAAATAATGAAAATCAGAAATTTACTCGCAGTGGCCATCTTAGCTACTACTGCTATGGCGTGTAATTCTACTAGTTCTATCTCTCAGCCATCTGAAGATGAACTCCTTGCGCAAGAACCTGCTATTCAGCTAACAGTAGCAGCGCAAACCTTAAGCGCATGGCCTTATGCTCGTGACCAATTAACTTATACCCTTAAGAATCAAGATATCACTATCACCAAAGCTGCCGGTATTAGTCTATGGAAACAAATGGCAGAAGAAAGCCTCGTCAACCGTCTAGCTGCGCTTGGCCTCACGCAAAAGCAAGAAGGACCTGCTAAGCTTACCATCACTTACGGGTTAACTGAACCTGGGGACACTACTGCTTCTAGCGATCAAGTTTTTAATACCCTAGGCCTTACCGCAGGGGGTAAAAATGGCTCCATTAATGTTAGCATTGTGGATAACTTAAGTGGCCGTAACCTTTGGTCTGGTTCTGTCAGTGCACAAAGTGACAAGCCATTACTTAAAGATAGTACTAAAAAACGTGTTATCAATAGCCTTATTGATTCACTAACCAACCAATTACCTAAAGCCAAATAATTCTTAAAATTTGGCTTAAAAATGGAGCCCGCAGGCTCCATTTTTACTTACTTTATTAACACTATCAAGATTCACCTAAGCAATTTTATGGTAACTATAGGCGCTTCTTAGTTTAGTCCACAAGCATACTAACAATCTTCCACTAAAGATAATGCCGCTTCTAAGGTTTCAATCCCCGCGCCCTCAAGATGATGGTGAGTTGAAATATACTGACGATAAGCTCGCGCATTAGGCATGCCCGCAAAAATACCCAATAAATGACGAGAAATATGTTTAAGGTACCCACCTGCCACTAGGTGCTTTTCTATATATGGATACATCGCCCGGACTAGATCCTTGCGACTCATCGTATTTACCGCCTCTTCACCATATATTAAATGATCTGCCTCAGCTAACATATAAGGATTTTGATACAAAGCTCGCCCCATCATCACGCCATCCACATGTTCAAGATGACCTAAAGCTTCAGCTAATGTGTTTATATTGCCATTGATCGAAATATTTAAAGTCTGAAAATCTTTTTTAAGGCTATAAACTCTTTCATAATTGAGTGGTGGCTTGTCTCGATTTTCACGCGGGCTCATACCCGTTAAAAAAGCTTGACGTGCATGCAAAATCACCGCATCTGTACCAACATTTTGTAAATCGGCCAAAAAATCGTGAATGTATGCATAGGAATTTAAATCATCAACCCCAAGTCTAGTCTTGACTGTCACCGGAATAGAAACAGCATCTTTCATGGCAGCCACAGCTTCACATACTAAGGCGGTATTTTTCATTAGAATGGCCCCAAAAGAACCATTTTGTACTCGGTCCGATGGGCAACCAACGTTAAGATTAACTTCGTCATACCCTAAACTTTGGGCCTTTTGGGCGCAAAGGGCCAATTCCTTAGGATCATTTCCCCCAAGCTGCAAGGCTACTGGATGTTCTTCTTCGTTGTACGCTACTAAGTCATCGCGTCCATGAAGAACGGCCCCTGTAACCGTTAATTCTGTGTATAACAAAATTCTTTTGGAAAGCAACCGACATAAATACCGAAAATGACGATCAGTCATATCTAGCATCGGTGCTAGTGATAACCTTGAGGCCAGAAAAGTTTGATTAGACATTTTTGTCCCTTTTAGATATAAAACCAAAAGCTAAAACTAGTAACCGCGTGAATTTGTTTCACGACCTCTAAGACCAAATTCTTGAGTAAGTTACATATAGTCATAGACTTATAAGAGTAAGTCCCTAAAAACTCATGAAATTTGTTAAAAAGTCACAACAAGACTTCTAATCTTGTTGCTGTAGAAAATAAATTGCCCTTTGCAATTCAGTATCGAGTTTTAAGTCCGGCTGAGTCTTAATCTGTTCTCTTAGGACGTTTAATCTCTTTTTAATATCCAAGGATAGAGCTTCAACCTGGCGTGGTTTTAGTTTACCTAAGGCTTGAGCGCTGATTTTTTCTGCTTGTTGATATTTGAGTCTTAGAAGCCATAATTCCCCGTATCTTTTGGCCCACATCTTAAAAAATTCAGCACTAGCATAAGCATCAGCCCAACGGCCTAATTGCGCAGCTTGTTCCGCAAAATTATAAAGATATACGTATTCACCAGCTTCGATAAGTTTTCCATACCAAAGGATCCCTTCGGCTTTAATTTGTGGTGGATTGCCTTCTGCGCTTAAAGTTTTAGCATAAAGTGCCGCACAATTTTGCGCTTTGTTTTCCTGACTAAGATCGAGGCATTCCATAAAATAACCGCGGGCTTTTTCTTTATTAACTTCTACCCCTAACCCCTGCCAATAAATCATACCTAAAAAGCCAGAGGCATGTTTAATTCCTTCTTTGCGGGCTTGTTCAAAATAGCGTCGCGCTAAATCAACATCTCTATAACCAGACTTACCTTTAAGATAGATATAACCTAAAATTTCATTAGCAACCAAACTACCGCGTTCTAATTCATTTTCACACTGTTGCAGCGCAAGTTCAAAACTATAGCTAGAAACCAAATCTAAGCATGTAGCTTTAGTTTGAGCCTGAGCCCCAAAAGCCACATGAGACCCCAATGACATGCTTATACCAACGCTTAAAGAAATGAACTTTAGCCAAATTATACTTTTTTGGATTTTGATGCTCTTTGACCAAATCATTTCTATTCTCCCGCTAAATATAAAAGCACATTTTACCTTAAATTAAATGAAAACATGCCAAAATGTCCGTTGAGGTCTAATTATTTTATAACCACCTCAAGCCACATATCGACTATATTTTGCGCATAAATGCTTTAATTTAAAAATGATAGTTGCAATATGTCAAGATTCATGTAAAATATGTTCAACTTTGATGCCGGGATGGCGGAATTGGTAGACGCAGCGGATTCAAAATCCGCCGGTGGTGACATCGTGAGGGTTCAAGTCCCTCTCTCGGTACCAACGTCAAAGTTATTCTATAACATTATTTGTGGATTTATTCACTATTGGCCCGCTTGGGTCTTTTTTTTGCTCTTTTTAGAACATTCCTTTTTTAGAGCATTCCTACTAAGCTCCCCCATACTAAACTTAACCTTACATGTTTCTCATTTTGTTGTAACTACTTCTAATTTAATTTTATCTAAGTTTTTTCTACTTTCTTTATATTATCGAGCCTCTAATGTCGGTACCATTTCAAAATTGAAATTTAAACCTTATTCTCAAAACAAAATCAACTTTTCCCTAAAAGAAAAGGTGGCCCTAGATTTCTAGAAGCCACCTTCACATTTTTAACTCCTTTAAACTATTTATCAAGTTTAAAATGGTTATTGAGTAATCCGGGGCTGATTACACCGTCTGTCCGGACTATGGAAACCGCAGTTCCGATTTAAAGGAAAACAACATTCCGGTGTCAAAGTATGTACGACTCCCAGATCTGCTGATTGATCTGGAAATGTCCAGGAATGAAGGTACATACAAAAAGGTCATGACTAAGTATGCCAATCCACTTCTTCTTATCATTGATGAATGGCTTCTCTTGAAACCAAACGATAATGAGCAGAAGGATATCTTCGAACTGCTTCACAGAAGACGTAAGAAATCTTCTACAATCTTTTGCTCACAGTATCAGAAAGAAGGATGGTATGACAAGCTTGGTGGAGCATCTAGCCCTTGGACTTATGCAATCCTGGATCGAATTGTACATGATGCATATAAGATTAACATCCAAAGCATTGACTCATCAAAAGATGTATCAATGCTTGAGGTATACGGCTTGGATAAAAGCTTACGCAAGTAAACTAGCATTAGGTGGTTTCCAATGTTCCGGACTATCGGTTCCCGATTTTCCGGAACTGCGGTTTCACCGCACAAGAATATTCAGTTATCAAGTCTAAAGGGCTTTTTACCATTATTTACTAGTTTTAAGTCCGTTTACGTAGCAGATAAAAACCAATGCAAAATACCAACAAGGACGGCATCAAAGCCCCTATGATTGGATGAATGCCATAAACTACGGTAAACGGCGCTAAGATTTCATTGACTGCATAAAATATGAAGCCGGTGACAATCCCAACCACGATTCTAGCCCCCATAGATGCACTTCTAAGTGGCCCAAAAATAGTACTAGCTGCTAGTAGTACAATTACTACTAACATAAATGGCTGAATAATCTTTCGATAAAGTTCAAGCTGATATCGTTCTACCTTTTGCCCATTAGATTGCATATATGAAATGTAACCCATAAGTCCTCTAATCGACAAATCGGTAGCTGCAACCCCAACAACGGCCACTTTATCAGGCGTTAATCTTAAGCGCCAAGTTTTTTGAGGTAAAAATGAATGCTTAATTCCATTAGCCGCGAATTCATCTATGGATACATTTTTCATGACCCAAACCCCATCTTGCCAACTACCTGTCTGTGCGCGTTCTACTAACTTAAGTTGCTTTTTTGGAGTGTCGGTAAAAGTGTAACGAATTATAGAATTCAAAGTTCCATCCGTCATCACGAAATTAATAAGGATAAATGAGCTATCTTCTTTAAACCAAACACCGCGAGATGTAATAGCAATTTGACCGTTAGAACGAGCTTCAGAATAAAATGTTTCAGCTCGACTCTCAGATTTTGGCATGACAAATTCAGAGACTAAAAGCACAGCGATAATGAGTGGCACCAACCCTTTAACGGCGCTAAAGACAATGCTTAATCTTGATTTACCAAGAGCTTGCATCACAATTAGTTCTGAACTAGATGCAAGGTTACCAAGAGCCAACACTACCCCAAGCAAAACCCCTAGAGGGAAAAAAGTAACTAGTTGCCCTGGCATGGTGTAAAAAACGTAAAACGCAGCATCTAGATAACCATAACTATCTTTACCTATATTACGCATTTGGTCTACGTATTTAATGAGCGAGCTTAAAGCGACCAAACCGATGGTACAACAAATCACCATCAAAATAACATTGCGAGCAATGTAACGATCAATAATCTTAAACATAAGCTAAACCTTCTGCTCTTTACGTTTTTGATTGCGTTTAGCCCGCAAACGATTAAAAAATTCTGTATCCGTTAAATTCAGAGGAATGGCAAATAATAAGGCGTATAAGCATGGCACCACAAAAACCCCAGGAAACAGTGGAAAGCCCCCACGACTACAAGCAGATTTAAGTCCAAAAGCAATTAGGAAATAACTTATATAAATCGCCACAGCCGGGACAAACTTAGCAAAGCGCCCTTGACGTGGATTTACCATAGATAATGGCACTACTAACATAACCAATACTATGACGCTAAATGGTTGTAAGAAACGCCATTCAATTTCAGTTAAACTTGGTACATCACCATTACTGGCCAGCTGTTTAAGAGACAAAGAAGAAATTTTAGTCTGCGATTCTCTTTCACGGCTACCAGGAATGAACGCCTTAAAATTCTTATAAGATGAAATTTGGTACTCACCCTTTTCATCTGGTCCTGTATAGAGAAAACCATTTTTAAGGTTTACCCATAACAAGTTTTCGTTATCGTTTTCGATCCAACCTTCATTAGATACATTAACTGTTGGAGGCTGTTGTTTTTGCGGGTTACCTTGAGTCAACACATAGATCTGCTTCATAGTTTCCGCATCTTTTGGTGGTTTTAAATCCCCTTTAGTTGAATTTTTCACAACCGTTTGTTCATTTGATTTTTGGAGATCTTGAGCAGATGTAGCAGTTTTGGCTGGCTCTTTCGCCACATCTTCCACGTAAATGATCATGTCTCTAAATTCAAGAAAACGACCGGTATCAATGGCAAAAAATGTCGGGTCTGTTTTGGACTTGCTAATAAGCTCAAATTGCTTCGCTTCACACCAAGGAGCTAACCACAATGAACAAATAGCTGAAAGAGCAGCAGTCACCAAGGAAATACTAAAACAAATTTTTAATAGCTTTCCCTGGGAATAACCCACTGAGCGCATTACTACCATTTCACTTTGCGAGCACAAGCTACCAACCGCAAAAAGAATGGCTAAAAACACCGATAATGGCAACATAAATCCTGCCATTGAAGGTATAGATAGACTTAATAATTGAGATACTAACTCTGTGGGAATGCGTCCACTAGCAGCTCTTGAAACGAATTTAATAAAAGTTTGGCTCATAAAAATGAGCATCAAGACCGCAAAAATAGCAAATTGCGTCCAAATCACATTCTTGAAAATGTATTTTGATATTATGTGCACGAATACAAACCAGCTCAAAATCCCGAAAAACGTTTGTGCTTAATGCTTAGCAAAGCATCAGCAAATTGTGTTAATTGTACCATGACTGCGCCAATTTTGGGGACGTAAAGCGCAATTAAACTGCGGAGCAAGGTCTATTTTTATGCATTTAAACAAGCATGAATTAGGCTTGTAGTTTTGTGTGATCTAATTTAGTTTTCCGAAATGATTTATCTCGAGGCCTAAATTAATTTTAACCATTTATACTCGTCTAAAATGCTTTAAATCCTTTTGTTTCCTCAGAACCAGTTAAAAAGCCACCTCCTGTCGGCCGTTCATTTTTCGACATTTAGCCTGCTTGTAAACTTACATTTCGTAACTAGGTTGCCACTTTATCCCCCGTAAAGCTTTAGACCTTAATGCCCAAAAGCTCACTCTCTGCTACAATGTTAGATGGCAATTTTAATATTTAGGAGTACGTATGCCTAACTTTCAATCATACCCTCATACAAGTCTCGAAGAAGCTTGCAAACTTGTTCCTAGTGTCAATGTTACCGACACCGTAAACTTTTCTTTAAACCGCTTAAAAAAGTTTGTCCTTCCACTTTTTTGTAGCCAAGAAGATCCAAGCCGAGTTTTACGTCACTCTGCCCTTCCATATAGCGATAGCGCTCTTACCTTTGAAGACGCAGACCAAGATGCTCCTTTTGCCGTTAGAAATTGTAAAGAAGCCTCCGATCCACGTCTTGAACTCGTAAACCTCGATGAACTAGGTCAAGATGGTCTTTACGAACAAGACATGGCCATCATAGCTCGCAATATGCTTAAACTTGTTCAAACTAAAGAACCGCTTAACATCTTGCTTACAGCTAATACGCTTAAAAACCTAGATACCAAAGTAAGTACTTTCCTTCTTAGCCTTTTGACCGCTCAAGAATTTACAGACTCTAGATTCAAATCCAAAAACAATGCAAATTCCCCTCTTAAGTCTATAAACATTATTTGCGCCCCTGATGTAGAAGAACAAACTGTTGCCATTTTAAACGCCACCGTGGAGCAGATTAAAAACACATTTACCGGGATTCTTTATGCGCGCCTATTAGGTAATTTGCCGGCCAATATTGGGACCCCGCAATACTTCGCGGAAGAAGCACAGACTTTAGCAGCCCAACTCCCAATGCTTAAAGTTTCTGTTCACGATGAAGGCTTTTTAAAAGCAGAGCAGATGAATGCTTTGCTTGCCGTCGCTTCAGGCTCTACCCAAAAGCCATACATGACTGTATTTGAATACACTCCAACTGCAACAACTAACGAACAACCTATCACCATAATCGGCAAAGGTTTAACTTTTGATTCAGGTGGGCTCAGTTTAAAACCAGGGGCCCAAATGGATGAAATGATGTTTGATAAATGTGGCGCCGTTTCAGTCTTTGGTTTGATGTATGCAGCAGTAACGAACAAACTACCCCTTAAAATCATTGGTTTAGCCTCATTTACGGAAAACATGCCAGATGGTAACTCATATCACCCTGGTGATATTATTACCACTAGAAGTGGCCGCACCGTTGAAGTTTTAAATACGGACGCCGAAGGACGTTTGGTTTTAGCTGACACTATCTCTTACGCCGTTAGCACCTTTAACCCTCGTTTGGTGATCGATATCGCCACCTTAACTGGGGCGTGCATGGTAGCTCTAGGTCATGACACTACCGGGTTCTTTACTAATGGAGCGGCCGAACGATTAGAACTACCACATCTTTTGAGAACTGCTTCTGAGCTCACAGGGGATACTGCATGGCACTTACCTCAAGGTAAACTTTTTGGCCAGATGATCGAAGCGCGTTTTGGGGATTTAGCTAATACTGGTGGGCATTATGCCGGAGCTGTAACTGCGGGCGAATTTTTAAAGTGCTTCGCAGAGAAAAAACCATGGGTGCATCTAGACGTAGCCGGTACCGCTTGGGTAAGTGGCACCAAGAAAACAGCTACTGGTCGCCCTGTCGCTTTAGTTACTAAGTTATTGGAACTATTAGCCCACAAGTAATTCATCAATAAAACTAAAGGGGATTAAATTTAATCCCCTTTTTAGTCTACGTTAGTCTACATCTTTGTAAACTTTAACTTTAGTCGAACTTATCTTGCATTAGAAAGCAAAGTAAACCAACTTACAAGTTGCAACATATTGACATATGAAGTCTTTATGGATGGCACTTGCCTTAAAGCTAATATGCGATTCAAAGCTTGGCTTAACGACACTGGACTAATTTTCGCTAGCGCTTCAAGAACATCAGTTCGATGCTTTAAAAGGCACAAATGCGTAGCCGGCACACCTGACTGATAAGCCAAACCTTCTTTAATTAGGCTGTATAAGATACCGTAAACTTGTTCTGGCTCTGTTAGCTTTTTATCAAAAAAAGTCGCCACAGTAGTCGGGCTATTTTTACCCACAATAGCATCACAGGCTTGTTGTACCCCTTCTCTTATAAGCTCGTGTTCTTTTTTTTGTACACAGGCTAAAACCTTAAGGGGCGACCAGCCTAAAACCGCCAGCTCAAGGTCATAATTTTCATTAGTCTTTAGCTCTTGGCATAAAAAATCGTTAAGCATTTTTGGATTGGGCTGAGGAATCGTGACACGCATACAGCGACTTATAATAGTCGGCAATAACGCTTGTAAACTCCCTGTAGTCAAAATGATCAAGGATCCTAAAGGAGGTTCTTCTAACGTTTTTAAAAGGGCGTTAGCCGCCGGCACGGTCATGCGTTCCGCCCCTTCAATATAAAGCACTTTGCCATGATTATTAGCCGCTGTATCATCTAACGCTCTAATGCCCAACCGAACGTCTTCGATCCCAATAGACGATTTGTCATCACTCCCGACGATGTAATAATCAGGATGAGTAGAGGCTGACATGTATACACAGCTCCGACAGGTACAGTCTTCACTTCCCTGCTCTAAGCATAAATATCGTCGTGCTAGTTCAAATGCCAGTTGTCCGCCCCCAAGACCTCTAGCCACTGTCAACAATACAGCATGCGGTACTCGACCTGAAGCCAACATTTTTTTGAAGATATCCACTCCGGGCATGAGCCAGTTATACACATCTTTCTCCTTTCATTTCCAAGTAACCGTCTAACTAATGCTAACTTGCAATCAAGCAACCACAACTAAGCCTTTAGAAAGAGTTAAAGCAAAAAGCTTAACATAACTATGATTCTTATTTTGGCGCACCAAGCTTATGTTTTAGCGTATTTTGAATTGAAGCCGTCACTTCTGCAAGAGGCTTGGTAGCATCAACAACCACTAAATGGGCTGGATCTTTTTGGGCCTCAGCCAAAAAACAAGCTCTAATCCGCTTAAAGAATGACATGTCTTCAAGTTCAAAACGATCTAACGCTCCTCGGCCACGCGCCCGTTCTAAACCTATTTCAGGTGGCAGATCCAAAATCAAAGTTAAATCAGGCTTAAAATCCCCTAAAACCGTAGTTCTAATGGTGTTAATTAGATTTAAATCCATGCCACGACCAGCCCCTTGATAAGCGACTGTTGATAAGTCATGCCGATCACCTATTACCCACTTTCCCGCAGCTAACGCTGGTTTTATAACCGTATTCACTAGCTGTACTCTAGAGGCGTACATGAGAAGTAATTCAGCTTCACTACACATAGAATCGTCAGTCCGAGGCTTTTTTAAAATTTCACGGATCTCTTCCGCAATTGGAGTCCCACCCGGTTCGCGGGTATGGATAATATCAGTGGATTGCACCCCCAATTCAGAGCCTAAAAAATCGGCAATGGTTTTAGCGGCTGTACTTTTGCCCCCACCTTCACAACCTTCCAATACAATAAATTTTCCACAATTTACTTTATCCATTTAAATCCCATATTCCTCTTGATTTCGCTTATGTATATTTGAACTATAAACTTAAAAACATTTAATCCCTAAAACTATTTAGCTAGCTTGCTTTCTGTTTTGCTTTCTGTTTTGCTTTCTGTTTTGCTTTCTGCTTTGCTTTCTGCTTTGCTTTCTGCTTTGCTTTCTGCTTTGCTTTCTGCTTTGGCTTCTGCTTTGCTTTCTGCTTTGGCTTCCACATTTTTTTCATCTTGATCTTTTTTAGGAGCTTCCACTTTAGATGAAACCTGGTTTTTAGTGTGAGGTTGAGCAACTTGCGCTTCCTTTGGTTGTGCTTTGGCAGTTCCTTGGGAGGTTTGGTCACCTAATACTTGATCGCTAAGCTCCTTTGACTTTTGAGGAGCTTGCAAGGACTTTTTATAATCTGCAACTCGACGTCTATAATCTACCACCGCTTTTTCATGTTCCCGCCCTGTTTTGGAAAACACATGACCTTCTCGGCTGTCAGGTCCTAAAGCCACAAAAAATAAATAATCGGTTTTAGCCGGATGTAAAGCCGCTTTGATCGAGGCTCGGCTCGGTATGGCAATAGGTGTTGGAGGCAAACCATCGATTACGTATGTGTTATAAGGGTTGTTATCTGTTAAGAAGCTTTTTAACACGCGGCCTTTGTACCTGTCACCAACCCCATAAATTACCGTAGGATCAGTTTGGAGTTTCATACCTTTACGTAAACGATTGATAAAAACGGAGGCGACTAAAGGTCGTTCTTTGGCCACGGCTGATTCTTTTTCAATAATAGATGCCATGATTAAAGCTTCATAAGCATCGGCATATGGCAAGTTAGGATCTCTTTTGGCAAACTCTTTAGCTAAGAAATCTTTTTGGGCTTGATGTGATCTTTTTAAAACTTCCAAATCAGTTGTCCCATCCTCGAAAGAATAGGTATCTGGCATAAGGAGCCCTTCGGGATTTTCTCTTTCAATTTCTAAAAGCTCCGCAATTTCAGCTAACGAGATATCGGCTTTTAGTTCGTGTTCTAATCTTGAATCTTTTTGCACTAGCTTTAAAAAGTCACTAAAACGTCCCCCTTCTATTAACGAGATCGAATAGCTTCTAACTTTGCCACTAGTCAAAATGGCAAGGACTTCACTAAAATTTGCCTGCGCTGGAATGTTATAAGTACCTACTCGCACCTTAGTTAGTTCTGGGTGCAATTTAAGCCATAAACGAAAAACGTAACTATTTGGTTCCTGAGCAAAAAGGTCCGCGTAAATGGTGCGAAGGCTGGTGCCTTTTTTTAACACATAAACTGTTTTGTCTTGAGTTTTGGCATTATTTATTTGTTGATACTCTTGATGCACATAAAAGCCACCTAGACCGCCAATTATGAGGCCTAAGACCACTAAAAGCACCATCAGCTTTAATACAAATTTCATATCCCTTACCGCTATGACCTATTATCAACAAACTAGCTAAAAACTTTGGGCCTCAAAGTTAAAGTTCTTGGTTGATCTAACACTCTGCGTTAGCGTTCTAAGCCCAAGAAATCCTAGTCGTGACTTTGTTTTTAAACTTTAACGTTGTTTTTAAATTTAAGGCCTTGAGGTTTAATTTTGACAATGGTTTATGCGTATGCCACGAGGTCTTAAATTAAATCTTTAGGTCCATATTCACCCTAAATTTCATAACCAACTTCATAACAGTTTACATGAAAGAACCAAAGCAGGTAAGAAAAATTCTTTAGGCCGACATAAGAGCTAGAGGCTTCTCGAGATTACTTCAGGCTGAACTTTGATTTAATTCACCCCCTTATATTTATAAAACCCCTTCTTCTTACTAATTTTAAGCATGAAGTTTCAGCGTCTTTAGAGTAAAATACAAGCAGTTTATTGTCAGTTGGCTTAAGCACTGGTCAAAACCCTTTAAAGATCATAGCACAACCTCCAGCTGACTTATTCCTGAACTCAGCCGCACGGCTTCCGAACCGGAAGTTGTCGGCTCTTTTTTAATCTCTATATCCCCGGACAGAACCTAAGTCCGTGGCGATTTGTTTGCTTGAAAAGAAGAAAACGATGGAAAAAACCTACAACCCAGGCAGTATCGAACAGACTGTCTACCAGACTTGGGAACAAAGCGGCTACTTTAAGCCTAATATGGATCCAGCCAAAAAGGCATATTGTATTTGCCTCCCTCCGCCTAATGTAACCGGTTCCTTGCACATGGGGCATGCCTTCCAGCAGACTATCATGGATATCCTTATCCGTTACCACCGTATGCTTGGTGAAAATACTTTATGGCAAGCTGGTACCGACCACGCCGGTATCGCTACCCAAATGGTAGTAGAACGCAAAATCGCAGCCGAAGAAGGTAAAACTCGTCACGACTATGGCCGTGATGCTTTTATCGACAAGATTTGGCAATGGAAGGAACAGTCTGGTGGTACCATCACCAAGCAGATGCGTCGTCTCGGTGCTTCTGTAGATTGGGATCGTGAAAGATTTACCATGGATGAAGGCCTCTCTGCTGCAGTTCAGGAAGTATTTATCAGACTTTACCGTGAAAATCTTATTTACCGTGGCAAGCGTCTCGTAAACTGGGATCCAAAACTACGCACTGCAATTTCTGACCTTGAAGTAGAAAACAAAGAAGTAAAGGGCCATATGTGGCACATTCGCTATCACTTAGCTGATGGCAAAAAGACCGCAGAAGGTCTTGATTACCTCGTAGTTGCAACTACTCGCCCAGAAACCTTATTAGGGGATACAGCAGTTGCTGTAAATAGCGAAGACCCTAGATACCGTGACCTCATTGGTTCTAAGCTCATTCTTCCACTTGTAAACCGTGAAATCCCAATTGTTGGCGACGAACACGCTGACATGACCAAAGGCACTGGTTGCGTAAAGATCACTCCTGCTCATGACTTCAACGATAACGAAGTTGGTAAGAGACACTCTTTACCAATGATAAACGTGCTCACTGAAGATGCTTGCATCCGTGATTGCGCTCAGGTATTCAACACCAATGGCGAACCTAGTGACGCCTATGATGGCTTCATCCCTGAAAAATATCGGGGGCTTGATCGTTACAAAGCTCGTGACGCCATGGTAGCGGATCTTGAAGCTGCAGGCCTCTTAGCGAAGATTGAAGATCATACTTTAATGCAGCCATACGGCGACCGTGGTGGGGTACCTATTGAACCTATGCTCACTGACCAATGGTATGTTAGAGCTTCAGTTTTGGCTAAACCTGCTATCGAAGCCGTTGAAAAGGGTGATATTCAATTCGTACCAAAACAGTACGAAAACATGTACTTCTCATGGATGCGCAACATTCAAGACTGGTGTATCAGCCGTCAGCTTTGGTGGGGTCATCGCATCCCTGCTTGGTACGATAGCACTGGCAAGGTATACGTTGCCCACACCGAAGAAGAAGTACGTCGCGAACATAACCTTGGGGCTGACGTAGTTCTAACTCGTGATAACGACGTGCTCGACACTTGGTTCTCATCTGGCCTTTGGACCTTCTCTACTTTAGGTTGGCCTGAAAACACCCCTGAACTTAAGATGTTCCACCCAACCGATGTACTCGTTACCGGTTTCGATATCATCTTCTTCTGGGTAGCTCGTATGATCATGATGACCATGCACTTCATCAAAGATGAAAATGGCCACCCACAAGTTCCATTCCATACTGTTTACGTAACTGGCCTTATTCGTGATGAAGAAGGACAGAAGATGAGTAAGTCTAAGGGGAATGTCCTTGACCCTCTCGATATGATCGACGGGATCGACCTTCCTGGTCTTTTGAAGAAACGTACTGGCAACATGATGCAGCCTCAGCTGGCCCAAAAGATTGCTAAACGTACTGAAAAGCAATTCCCTGAAGGGATTGAAGCTCACGGTACCGACGCTCTTCGTTTTACCTTGACTGCACTTGCTTCTACAGGCCGTGACATCAACTGGGATATGAAGCGTCTTGAAGGTTACCGTAACTTCTGTAACAAGCTTTGGAATGCAAGCCGCTATGCTCTTATGAACGTAGAAGGCAAGACCATTACTCGTCCAGAAGCTAAAGACTACACCCTTCCAGATCGTTACATCAGAGCTAAGTTAGCTAAATGCATTCGCGAAGTTCGCGAATCTTTCGACACCTACCGTTTCGATTTAGCAGCCGCTGCCTTATACGAATTCATTTGGAATGAACTTTGTGACTGGTATATTGAACTTACTAAGCCAGTACTTTGGTGCAAGAATCCTACCGCTGATTTCGGCACTGAAGCCCAAAAGAACGCAACTCTATTCAATCTTCTTGAAGTAATTGAAATCACTTTACGTATGGCTCACCCTATCATGCCGTTCATCACTGAAGAAATCTACAAGGCTGTAGCTCCAATCGTGAGAACCGACTACACCTCAGGTGACACCATCATGCTTAAGAGCTATCCAGAACTCAACGAAGTTGAATGTGATGAAGAAGCTCTTAAGAAGCAAGAATTCATTAAAGAATTCGTAGTGGCAATTCGTAACGTACGCGCAGAAAAGAACTTAGCTCCTTCTATTAAGCTCGCTCCAATTATGCGTGGCGATGCTAAGGAAATCGAAGTTATCACCACCAACAGCGCATTTGTTAATGCACTTGCTAACCTTGAAGCTGTTACTGTTGCAACTGATAATTTACCACCTTGCATTGCTAAATTAGTAGGTAATTGCGAAGTTCTTATCCCTATGGCAAGCATCATCAATAAGGAAGATGAATTGGCACGTCTTGATAAGGAAATTACCAAGACTACCGGTGAAATCAAACGTATTGAAGGTAAACTTGGCAACGAAGCTTTCACCTCCAAGGCTCCAGCTCAGGTTATTGCAAAAGAAGAAGAAAAGCTCGCTTCTTACAAGCAGGCTTTAGCTAAACTTCAAGAACAAAAGACCGTTATTGAAAAGCTTTAAAAGCTAAAATAACCACTATTTAAAGGGGCAACATCCATATGGTGTTTAGCCCTCTTTAAAAAAACAAATCGATAACAAAAAAGGCTGTACCCATATTTTGCGGATTTTTATATATCTAGCAATATGGGCAAATACCCCCAGCTA
>ERZ1026876.770-NODE-770-length-18104-cov-14.957172_pt1 | contig 18104 bp, 17 predicted proteins | sample MGYA00380168_ERZ1026876 | MGnify/ENA primary metagenome ERZ1026876 (study PRJEB33269, sample SAMEA4719804) | human gut metagenome | biome: human-associated habitat; feature: organic feature; material: feces | place: Cameroon | collected 2013-10 ... | reverse complement strand
GGCGGATTCGGGACTTTAACCCGTTAGAAACGTGCGCCGCTAGGCGCACAACGCAAAAAAAGGAAGCCATACAATAACTGTATGACTTCCTATATACTCTTCATGTTATTCGCATCGTCGTGCGAATGGCACGAGTGGCTATGTTATGATAGCAAAATCAGATTAACGACCGAACTGCATATCGTTGTTACCTGATTTTGTTGTGAACATCTCAAGCATGTTGATTGGATCGTTGTAATCCATAAGCCATCCCTCACGGGCGAAATCAAACTGTCCGTCCTTACGGCTGTTAAGGAATACGTTCCACTCCTGCTGCTCAACCTTTAAGTTGATACCTACCTTTGAAAGATCAGCCTGGATAGCCTCACCAATCTTTACATTGGCCTCTGAGTTGTTTACGAGGTATGAGAACTCGATAGTCTGGTTTACCTGACCTGTGCTCTCATCTAATAATCCGATAGAAGCAAGAAGTTCTTTAGCCTCCTCAAAGTTCTTATCGTAATCTGTGCTGTAGTAGTCCTTGTTCTTGAACTCGCCACCGTTACCATCTGTAACACCCTCTGGGATAAATGTTGTGGCAATCTTCTGTCCGCCCTGGGCGATTGTATCGATGATGTACTGACGATCGATAAGAAGACAGATTGCTTTTCTGAATACCTTAGCCTGGTCAGCATCTAATCCAAGTTCTGAGTAGAGCTTAGAGTTGATGTTGAAGCCTGCGTAGTATGTTCCAAGGTTGTCTACTGTGTAGAACTCGCTTGTCTTCTTAGCTGCCTCAATCTCTGCTGTAGGAATTGAATCAATAAAATCAAGGTCACCGTTCTGGTAAGCTGTGTAAGCTGAAACATCATCAGATGTAAGCATTACGTTCATCTCATCAACTGTTACATTGTCAGCATCCCAGTAGTTAGGATTCTTAACATATGTCATGCTTGAATCATGCTTCCACTCCTTGAGTGTGAATGCACCGTTTGTAACGAACTTGTCGCTTGCATCGTTTGCCCAGTCATCATTTCCCTCTACTGACTTCTGGTTTACAGGGAAGAAGAATGGGAATGCACATAAGTCAAGGAAGTATGGTGTAACTGCCTTAAGCTTGACTGTAAGAGTCTTTCCATCATCAGAAGCAACTACATCATCAGCAGCAAGACCCTTTGTATCATCATATCCTGCGAATACTGCGCAAAGGTAGCTGTAATCTGCAGCTGTCTTAGGATCTGCAGCTCTCTTCCAAGACCACTCGAAATCCTTTGCAGTAAGCTCATCACCATTTGACCACTTAAGACCGTCACGCATTGTGAATGTGTATGTGAGGCCATCCTCAGAAACCTCATAGTTCTCTGCACATGCAGGCTCAAGCTTGCCCTCAGCGTTGTAACGCATAAGACCCTCAAAGCTGTTTACTGCAAGACATCCGCCGTCAACAGTACTGTTTAATGCAGGATCGATATGATCAGGCTCTGATGCCATGAAAATGTTTAACTTTCCGGCATTCTTTGTGTTCTTTGCATTGTAGAAGTATTTCATACCCTCTACTGTTGAGTATACGTCTGTGACATAATCCTTGAGCATATACTGGTCATTGTAGTAGTAAAGTGGAATAACACACCATGTATCCATAAGCATATCCTCTGCCTGGTGCATCATCTCTGCACGCTTTGCAAGATCTGCTTCTGTACGGATAGAATCTACTAACTTGTCATAGCTTGTCCAGTCTACCGCTGTTGATACAGCAGTATCAGGAGTGTCGTTAGTAGATGTTTTGTTGTTGCTCTTGCCTCCACAAGCAGTCATGCCAAGTGCCATAGCTGCAACAAGAGTAAGTGCTACTAATCTCTTTTTCATCTTTCTTCCTCCTAATTAATTAATATGAAAATAAATTTATGTTAGAACCGGCACAAGTGACTTAAGCTATATGCCGGTAAAAACCTTATATTAGCGGTTGAAGCATGCAACCATATGTCCGTTTCCTCTGTCTGTAAGCTCCGGACGTGCTGCTGCACACTGTTCTGTCGCATATTTACAACGTGAACGGAACGGACAGCCACTAGGCATGCGAAGAGGTGAAGGAACATCTCCCTCAAGCACGATTCGCTTGCTGTGTCTGGCAGTCTCAGGATCCGGAATCGGAACCGCTGAAAGCAGTGACTGTGTGTACGGATGGATTGGATTGTCCATCAGCTCATCTGCATCTGCAAGCTCCATCATATGACCCAGGTACATAACTGCTATTCTGTCAGAGATATGCTGCACTACAAGCAGATCATGCGCTATAAACAGATATGATAACCCTCTCTCCTTCTGCAGATCCTCAAACATGTTGACTACCTGGGCCTGAATTGAAACATCAAGTGCCGATACCGGCTCATCACATACGATAAACTTCGGATCTACTGCAAGCGCTCTTGCTATTCCGATACGCTGTCTCTGTCCACCCGAAAACTCATGTGCATAACGTGTGGCATGGTCTGCGTTTAGTCCAACTGTCTCCATGAGATCCATAATCATCTCATGGCGCTCTTTCTTGCTATTGTAAAGCTTGTGCACATCGAGAGGCTCTCCGATGATATCCTCAACCGTCATACGAGGGTTGAGTGATGAATACGGATCCTGGAATACCATCTGCATCTGCTTACGGTAAGGATGCATATTCACATCTATCTTCTTCTCACTGTCAAACAATACATTGCCGTCGAACTCAATGCGTCCTGCTGTAGGCTGATACAGACGTAAAAGAGTACGTCCTACGGTTGTCTTTCCACAGCCTGACTCTCCAACAAGTCCAAGCGTCTCCCCCGGCTTTATGGCAAATGACACATCATCGACTGCCTTTAATTCCATCTTTTTAAATCCGTCATGAACAGGGAAATACTGCTTCAAATGGTCTACCTTGAGCAGGTACTCGTTGTTATTTGTCTCATTACTCATTTGATTTTCCCTCCTCCATCATATTCTTAATATTCATCCAGCATGATGCGAGATGATCCTCTCCAACCCAGATTTCCTCCGGCTTTTCGGTGAGACATATCTTCATAGCGGCATCACAGCGAGGGCAGAATGCACAGCCCTTTGGCATGTTGAGCATATTGATTGGTGTGCCTCCTATAGGAACAAGCCTGGTTTTTGAATTGGTCTTTGTAGGGATTGAACGAAGCAGTCCCTTTGTGTACTCATGCGCCGGGCTGTAGAATATGGCATCTGCTGTTCCTCTCTCACACACACGACCGCCGTACATAACTATGATCTCGTCACACATTGAAGCAATGACACCCAGATCATGTGTAACCATGATGATTGCCATGCCAAGCTTTTCCTGCAGTGACTGCATAAGCTCAAGAATCTGTGCCTGGATAGTCACATCAAGAGCTGTTGTCGGCTCATCTGCGATAAGGATATCCGGCTCACAGGCTAATGCCATAGCTATCATGACACGCTGTCTCATACCACCGGAAAGCTCATGAGGGTACTGATTTACACGCTTCTCAGGCTCATTTACTCCTACAAGTGTGAGCATCTCTATAGCACGCTCTTTTGCTTCCTTCTTTGTACGGTCTGTGTGAAGAAGCACTGCCTCCTCAAGCTGGTAGCCTACCGTAAATACCGGATTAAGCGATGTCATAGGATCCTGGAAAATGATTGAACAGCATTTTCCTCTGAAATCCGCCATTTTCTTTTTGTTCAATTTGGTGATATCCTCACCCTTATATTTTACTGAGCCGCCTGTGATGGCACCATTCTCAGCAAGAATCTGCATGATTGAATATGCTGTAACCGACTTTCCTGAGCCTGACTCTCCTACGATTCCAAGAGTCTTTCCCGGCTCAAGCTTAAAGCTGACACCGTTTACAGCTGATACGTCTCCGTTATCGGTCTTGAAGGTAGTGTGCAGATCAGATACTTCAAGAACAAACTTATTATCTTCCATCTTACTCACTCCTTACTATTTCGATAATTTAGGGTCAAATGCATCTCTTAAGCCGTCACCGATAAGATTCAATGTAAGAACAATGATACAAATCGTGAGCGCCGGAAAAATAAGACGCAATGGGTAGCTCTGGAGTCCGCCACGCGCTGTATTTGCCAACGAACCAAGTGAAGGCATAGGAGCCGAAACACCAAGTCCGATAAATGACAGATAACTCTCAGTAAAGATGGCTGATGGTATCTGAAGCGCTGTAGTAATGATGATTACTGACAGACAGTTCGGTAAAATGTGTTTTCTGATAGTGCGGGCTGATGATGTTCCGATACACTTTGCTGCGAGAATGTATTCATTCTGCTTGATGGTAAGAATCTGACCTCTTATAAGTCTTGCCATTCCTACCCAGTAAAGCAATCCAAACACTATGAAAAGTGCAATCATGTTGACACCGAGCTTTGAAAGCACTGTACCCTTTATTACAGGTGTCAGCACCTCATTTAATACAACTGCGAGTAAAATGATGAGCAGCATATCCGGCAATGAGTAAATGATATCTACTATTCTCATCATAACCATATCTACCTTGCCACCGCAGAAACCTGATACGGAACCGTAAATGATACCGATTATAAGCACAAGCAGTGATGCAAACACACCGACTCCCAGCGATACACGAGCTCCGTAAACAACACGGATAAAATAGTCTCTTCCGAGCTCATCTGTGCCAAAAATGTGCGGGAACAGCTTCTCACCTGCATCAATCTGTGCCTGCTCAGCATCGCTGTACTGGAAAGGTCCTAAGTTCTGTGCCCCCTTAACGATATCTGCATAGCCGTAAGGCACAATCTTTGGTGCCAGAAGAATAACCAAAATAAGTAAAACCAAAACTATAATAGAACCCATAGCCAGTGGATTTTTGCGGAGTCTCTTAAGACCATCCTTCAAGAAGGTAGTTGACTCACCCATAACCTCCTGCTGGCGTTTCTCTTCATCTGATGCCTTGGCAAAATCCTTCATATCGAACTTGCTAAGGTCAATCTGTGTGGAGAAAGGAGCTCTCTTCATATTATCTTTCATCTTTATCTCTCCTTAATCAAGCTTAATACGTGGATCAATCACTTTATATACAATATCTGTAATGAGGTTCGCGCCTACCATGATGACAGCAAGGAAAAGTGTTGTGGCCATAATCATTGTGTAATCACGGTTTGTGATACAGCTTACGAACTTGGAACCGAGTCCTCCGATATTGAAAATACTCTCAATAACCATTGAACCTGTGAGGATACCACCAATCATAGGTCCCACATATGTGATGACCGGAATGAGCGCATTACGAAGCGCATGTACAAATATAATCTTGTACTGATGTACACCCTTGGCCTTTGCCGTACGGATGTAATCCTGTCCGAGTGCATCAAGCATTGAAGTCTTTGTAAGTCTTGTAATATATGCCATCGGTGAAAGTGACAGTGACAGCACCGGAAGTAATACCATGTTGCTTCCTGAGCTGAAGGCCTGCACCACACCAAGCTTTATACAGAAGAAATAAAGTAATAACGTAGCGATGACAAATGACGGCATCGACGTAATCAGTGTGACGAAGAATACTATAACTCGATCCGGCCACCTGTTTCGCATAAGCGCTGCTATCGAACCGAGCACCACTCCGAATACTATCGCAGTGAGCGCTGCTAAAAGTCCAAGCTTCGCTGAAATCGGGAAACTCTCCCCAATGATATCTGAGATCGGACGGTCTGTCTTAAGACTAACACCGAAATCTCCGTGCAGCACGCCTGCCATGTAATTCTTGTACTGGACTATAAGTGGCTGATCCAGTCCGTAGCGTGCTTCAAGCTCTTTCATTACCGCCGGACTCTTTGCCTTCTCCGAATTGAATGGACCACCCGGAATTGCATTCATGGCAAAGAATGTAATAAGACTGATAATGAAGATTGTAAAAATCGCGAGAATAACTCTCTTTACAATGTACTTACCCATATTTTTCTCTCCCTCTTGGATTTGTATCGATAATGCATTATTTTTATTTTTTAAAGCATTATCACTGCACCACGTCAAAGTATTTTGTCTAATACGCAAAAAAGTGCGAATGACGTCATTGTCATTACACACTCCCTAATCTTGCTGTCTGATACAACTGTCGTTCTGACGCGAACAATTCTTTTTTATTATACACAGAAATCATACTTTGTCAATTGGATATATTTTCCTATATAATTTTCATTTTTGCATAAAAATTAGTCATTTTTTATAATACTCATTAATAAGGGTAATTTATGCAGTTTATAAGCATTATTTATACATTTTTATTCATTTTTATTTTTGCATTAAAATATTAATTTTCAGCGCATGATTACTTTGAATTGTTAAGTACCGGCGTTATTCTGGCATTAAACGGATATTTGGTGTATAATTACATATCATTATATATCAAGGAGCCACCTATGCTTACATACGACGATGCACTCAATCTCAACTACTATAAAAAAACAACCTTTACCGGCTGGATGAACGGCATGCGCTTTCTCATAAAGCGTGAGGAGCCAGTCATCAAGGAAGCCACCGAGGATACACCCGAGGAAAAGGGTGAGCCAATCTTTCATGCATGGATATGGCCGGGGCCGTATATTTTTGACCTGACCGACGACAGCAAAAAAACTGACAATACCTTTCCATTTACAGACGACGGAAAAAAACAGTGTGTAGACTGGATTAATGAGGTCATCAGTGCACACTCAAACGATTATCCGAAAAATAAAACAGATGGAGAAAACCTGTAAAAAACTCTTGACTTCTCACCAAAAATATTGTAGTATACGTTTTGTGCAAAACACAAGGGCTTGTAGCTCAGCCGGTTAGAGCGCACGCCTGATAAGCGTGAGGTCGGAAGTTCGAGTCTTCTCAAGCCCATCCTTGTAATAAGCGTATTATGAAAGCCACGGATTACTCCGTGGCTTTTATTTACGTCTATATCTTTATTTATGTTTACACTTTTATGTATATCTACACCTGCACAATGCGTCCGTGTCTGCCTATTCCTTTAAAAAATCCCGCATTTATTCCGTCATACCTTTTAGCACTGCACTCAGAAATCATGAGCTGCTGCTTATATTTGTAATCATCCCACTCGAGAATTGCTGTGACGTAGGGCTGTTCCTCCATTACACGCACAGTCGTATTTTTCTTTATAAACACAGGATATTTTCCGGTGTACCCCTTTTGAAGCAGCTCCTGTTCAAGCGCTTTACGCTTTTCTTTTATGCATTCATTTATCTGCTTTCCGTAATTTCTCTCCGGATAATCCTTTGATGCTTTTATCACAAGCTTATAAATATACTGATAAAGTGGTACTCTTTTTGCATCGGCTAAATGTCTGCTCAAAAGCTTTTCAGTTTTCTCACATGGATTTGCCCTGTAGCGTGCAATGAGCTTAAGATAATCAGTGTCCGAAACCTCCCTGCAAAGCTCCTCCATAATGTCTATTCCCTCTACACGGGCCGGAAAATGATACTCCATCAAATCACCGGGGACCGGTGTCCATCTGCGAAACGGTGCAAAGTAAATAAGGCTCTGGATAAAGCATTCTGTCTCGTTGCAGTATTCCTTTCCCATGTACATATACTTGTCCGCGATGGTTCCTACCATATATACAAGCATGCGCCACTGCTCCTGTCCCTTTACCCAGAAATGTCCTATTTCATGGTATTTAAAGCATGCCTCATGCATATGCAAATTATCAAACCAGAGTGTGACCACATTGTCGTGCTGGTGCAGAATAAGTCCGTAGCCTTTTTCATTTCTTAAAACCAACGATGCCGAAATGATTTCTTCCTCGCTATGATAATCGCCCTTTAACACTGCATTTTCCACAGTCAGATAGCATTCCACCGCATCGTTCATGATATATGGGATTATATATTTGTCGTCACTTCTGCATATATCGAATGAACCGTAATCAAAGAGCTCTGCGAGCATGTAAAATGCGCGTGGCATACCCTCTTTTAAGCCTGGAAGTGCTTTTACTAAATCCTTGTAAGCCTGCATTGTGGTATCCTTTCGTATAGGAAAAATGATAAAAAAATAAGAATTTCAGAAGTAATAAAAACCTCTGAAACCCTTGTAAATAGTACGGGCAACAGGACTTGAACCTGCACGGTCTCCCACTAGAACCTAAATCTAGCGCGTCTGCCAATTCCGCCATGCCCGCATATATATGCCGCGTACAGTAGCGCATCTGCCTACAATTGAACGTTAGCAGTTCAATTGTCAAGAATTCCGCCATGCCCGCAAACACTTTGACAGTATATCATTTTGTTTCAGGTGTGTCAACATTATTTATCACATTACAAAAGTGAACTATTCACATTCAAACTGTATTTCCACAACAAACCTCTTCCCCTCAAGCCTCGCTTCAATACTTCCGCCCATTCTCTCCACAAGCTCCTTTGCAATCGAAAGTCCAAGCCCGCTCGATGATATGCTCCTCGCCTCATCTGCCTTGTAAAAGCGCTCAAACACCTTGTCCACATCTATATCATCAGGATTTTTCACATCGTTTGAAACCAAAATATGGACCATCTTATTTTTCTGCTTCATCTGTATGCATATGCTGTTCTGCCCATGCACCAGTGCATTTTTTATCACATTCTGAAACACACGCCTTAGGGCCTGCGCATTTGCAGTGATAAATATCGTATCCTCACATATATCAAGCGACGGCTCAATGCCCTGCTTTTTCCACTCCTCATAATAAGAAAACACTGTCTGCTTTAAAAGTCTGCTGACACAGCAATTAGACAGCTCTAGCTTGAAGCTGTCATTTTTAAGCTTTGTGAACATGAAAAGCTCCTCAAGCATATCCTTGAGGCTTGTGATGCGCTCCTGGATAATATCTATATAATGCTCCTGCGCGCTCTTGTCAGTCTCATCCTTAAGCAGCTGAAAATAGCCGTCCAGCGAGGTAAGCGGAGTGCGGATATCGTGCGACAGGTTTGTGTACGTGTCAGATATCATCTGCTCCTTTTTTGCCGCCGCCTCACGCTGCCTGTGCCATTGCTCTAAAAATCTGTTTATGTGCTCCTTAAGCCTTCCGATATCAGCCATGTTGGTATCGGTCAAAAGAAGCATATTTGTATCCTTTTCGCACAAAAAATCAAGCTGTTCATTAATGTCACGAAGCTGTGCCCTTATTTTTACGAGCACAGCTATTAAGACAGCTACCGAAACTGTAAGTATCACAGTCAGTATTTTCCAAATCATATTTTATTCCTCATTCAAAACACATTATATATCCCTGCGTTTAAACACACCATACACTGCAATCAGTGACACCACAGCCCACACAGCGGCTACCGCAAATGCACCTCCTACGGTCTTTGCAGATGCACTCAGATCAAGCTCAGAAATCTTGTTGACTATAAGGTAATCATTTATATCAAAGTTCTTTGCTCCGATTTTTTCAATAAGTATATTGATTCCGCTGAAAATCAGTGTAAAAATGCCTGTACACATGCATACAGCGATAATCATGCTGATTACATTGTTTTTTATAATGATTGCCATTGCCATGACAAAATATACAAATAAAAGTGTGACCACATACTGGCTGCCAAGCATCTTAAATAAGTCTGCTGCATCTCCGAATTCTGCTCCATGCAGAAACAGCGGAGTCGCAATACACTGGACAATCACATCAAGTGCCATAGCCACAAGGGTAAATACCGAAAGCGCTATCATCTTTGAAAACAGCAGCACTCCACGGCACTTCACCTGTCCGCCTACGCTTTTTATATAGCCGCTGTTTAGGTCTGCTGTTGAAAAGAGCACCGTAAATATCGCAAGTAAAAGTGCCAGGTCAAGCCCCGCTATATCGCTTTCAACCATATCTGCTATGGTCGGCACCTCATCTGACATGTCGGATTCATCCATTTCAAGCCCGACTGTTGCCGTTGGTCCATTCGACGATTCCGCTGATGCTGTATCGTATTCATCTGCTATCTCACTGTCTGACTCACTTACCATAGTGACATCATCAGTTGTTTCCACGATGCTGCCTGCCGCCATGCTTCTGACAAGAGCTGTCATACCGCTCATAGCTATTGCGAGTGCCATAGCTATTACCAGTATAACATAAGCTGACTTTGTATGTATCAGTCTGTAAACATCCATTCTTACCGCATTAAACATTTGTTGCACCTCCTGTGATACTAAGGAAATATGTCTCAAGCTCCATTCCTGTGACCGCCAGTTGTGCCACAGAAACTCCCGCTGTGACAAGTGCTGTATTTAAGGCGGCGCTGTCATTCAGGCGCTCATATACATCTATGTGATTTTTGTCCACTATCATGTAGTGCACAAAGCCCATCTTATCGAGAACAGGCACTGCTTTATTTGGATTGTCCACTGTCAGTGTAATCTTCTCACTGCACTTGGAAAGCAGCTCCTCCCTGGTAATTTCCTGAAGCAGGGCTCCGTTATTTATAATGCCGTAATCTGTGGCAAGCTTTGAAAGCTCCTCCAATATATGGCTTGAGATAAACACAGTCATATCCTGCTGCGCGCACAGATTCTGAATCGTATCACGCACCTCTGCAATTCCCTGTGGATCAAGTCCGTTGATAGGCTCATCAAGCACTAAAAGGTCAGGCTCTCCAACCAGCGCCATGCCGATTCCAAGCCTCTGCTTCATACCGAGTGAGAAATTTTTTGTCTTTTTCTTTCCCACATTTAACAGACCTACCTTATCAAGTATACCCTCTGCATAGCCCTTTTTACTGATGCCGAAGAGACGACACTTCATCTCGATATTTTCCTTCGCCGTCATGTTTGGATATACACCCGGTGCCTCAATCAGGCAGCCCACTCTCGAGCGTACCTTTGACAAATCATTTCCAGTGTATCCAAACATGGATATCTCTCCGCTTGTCGGCTTTGCCAGACCACCGATCATTCTCATACAGGTAGTCTTGCCGGCACCGTTTCTGCCGATAAATCCATAGATTGCACCCTTTTTGATGTGGATATCCACATTGTCAACTGCTTTCTGGTGCCCATACTGCTTGGTCAGTGCCTTTGTCTGCAATAATATTTCACTCACAATCAAATCTCCTTTTCTTGTATTCCTTAGCAACCCTTTAAACATAATATAAATATAAAATCCTAATACAACGCTAACAAAAAGTAAAAAAAGAGTAAAGATTATTTACCTTTACTCTTTCATTTTGTAGCCGATGCCCCACACGGTCTCTATGTACTCGTCATCAGTCAGCTTTTTTATCTTCTTTCTGATATTGCTGATGTGCACATCAAGAGTCTTTGTCTCGCCCATGTATGGCTCTTCCCATGCATATTCGAATATGTCCTCCTTGGCAAACACCTGTCTGGGATGCGCCATGAGAAGCTCGAGTATGGCAAACTCCTGCTTTGTGATGCCGTCAACAGCATTATCAGCTACGTAAAGCTGTCTTGAAATCCTATTGAGCACAAGCTGTCTGTGCTCTATTTTAGCAGGCCCCGCTATGTATGTATTTGCAGTATCTCCCTGTCCGGTCTCATTATCTGCTTTTGTCTGGTTTTCTCCCGCCTTGCCCGACTTTGAAGGTACATCTGCCACCGCATGACGCAGCTGCACAGCCACTCTGGCAACGACCTCCTTTATCTCAAACGGCTTTGTGATGTAATCATCGGCGCCTGCCACGAGCAGATTGATTTTCTCATCCAGCTCATCCTTTGCCGTAAGGATTATCACCGGAAGTGACGCATCCATCTGCCGTATCCGTGCCAGAAGCTCCTCTCCTGAAAGCCCCGGAAGCATCAGATCCAATAGCACAAGCGCATAAGCTTCCCTGTCCAGCTTAAGCAAAAGCTCTCCCTCTGTGCCTGACCATGCCTGCCTTGTCCTATATCCGGCTTTTGAAAGCGCTGTCGCAAGCAGATCATTAATGTCCTTATCGTCCTCTATTATGAGTATCTCCCCGGATTTGTTATCAGTCATAATATTCCCTTTCTCTATCCATTGTACCACTTCTATAATAACACTTCTATAATAACACTTCTATACTGACAAAATCATGCCGGACGCATTTATCTCACTATGCGTCCTATTCATTTGAATCCGCCTGCTCATCGCATGTATAGGTAAGCTTCTTCTTATATGTCTCTTCATAAACATCTTTCCAGGCCTCGTAGTTCTTATCAAGCATCTCCTTTGCATTTACCGCCTGCTTCTTTGACGGATCCGGATAGATCGGCTCACAGAAATGCACTGTATATTCCTGCACATAAAAACCATCTGCATCGATTACATCGCTGTCACTCATAGTGATAAACACCGGAAGCACCGGCTTATTATTCCTTGCAGCAAATGTGAAGGCCCCCTTCTGAAGCGGTCTTGGCTTTCTGTAGTTCCACCACATGCCCTGCTCCGGATAGACAAGCACAAACTGTTTCTTCTGAAGCACACGGTCTACCGCCGTAATAAACTTCTCCATGGTCTTGAAATTCGAGCTTAGAGGCAACGTATTGCAGTGCCTCATCAAAAATCCGTAAAAGCCCGGAAAGCCCGTGTAATTGCCCTCTCTTATAACACGATACAGCTTTTTCTTTTTAAGCTTTCCCTGCTCAAACGCAAGTGTGATAGCAAAGCTGTCAAATGCATTGAAATGATTGCATGTAATCACAGCTCCGTCAGCCACTTTCTCAAGATTTTCAACACCCTTGTACTCCTTGATGATAAGCTGTTTTTTCTTGATCAGCAGATTTACAAACCATCTGGCAAGCTTAAACGCATACTTGGTCTGTGTCTTGCTCTTTAAGCTTCTTGACAGATAGTTGATATCCTCCGGTAAAAGCGGCGGCGCCGGTGGATTGACCTGCGCATCCTCTGCAAAGCGTCCTTCCTTTTCCAGCTCTTCAATGTGCTTTAAAAGCTCAAGCTTTTCCTCTGATCGGTGTGTATTTGTCACCTGACGCAGATAATTGTCCTCCCTGTTGATTTCCGATACTGCAAGCTCAACAAGCTTCTCTCCCGAAACACTGTCCACATATCGCTGCTCGTCTGTATAGCTTTCAAGTCCCTCTTTTATCTCACCATAGCTTGATGTGTACTTTGCATATTTCCAGAAATACTCTGCCAGACGGCAATCCTTATAGTGCCATGGCTTGGCCGCCATATTGAAATGGAACAGCCCAACCTCCTCGACAGGACATGCCAGCTCACCAAACACCTGCGCATTCCACTTCGGCTCCATGTAGAGCACCTGGTCCTTGCACAAAATATTCAGATAATCCTGATCCTGTGCCACAACAAACAGATACACATGCAGCAGCTCAAGAAATTCGTCAAGCAGATGATTTTCCCTAAACTGGCTGCAGTTTATGAGCATTACTCCGGCATTAAAGTATTTCTCACGCTTTACACCCAGTACCTTCTCCACATATTCACCAAGTATTTCATTCTGCGCCACTACCCTGTCAGGACACACACCCGCATAGAGCCTTCCAAGCCTGTGGTCATACATCTGTGAAATATCACCGACCACTATAGTGTCACTGTCTATATAAAGTGCCTTTCTGTACTGTGGAAACATATCAGGGATAAAAAGCCTGAAATATGTCGTATTCGAATAATAATCCCTGATTGGCAGCTTGCCTGCAATGGAATTCATCTTCTCTGTCACATCAACAAAATCAATATCAAAATCAGCATCCGCCATTGCCGTCACGCGGCTCTGCGTTGCAGTCGAAATTCCCATGTGTAGTATATATATGTGATATCTGCGGTCTCTCGATGCATTTTCCATGATAGACTTTATGGACACCATCGTGTACTTCACAAAGCCCTCATCGCATGCAAAAAATATCGGTATTTCCCTTAAGCTTTTAAGATTCAATTCTTTTATTTCCATTTCGTCCGATTCTCCCTGTTAGTATTGTACTTTTTTGTAAAACTATTCCAAACTACCGCATTCGGCGTATTTCTTTTTCAGATAAATATACTCAAACAATATATCATCAAACCGGTCATACTTAAAAATCCTGTGAACCGCACTGACATTCCACTGCTTGATATTGGCAGTATGCGGATACGGCAGCCAGAAAAGCCTCTTTGAAAAATGTCTGACTATCGTGTGGTCGTGCAGGAATTTTTGATCGTTGAAGCGCTGTGGCAGCATTTTCTTGCGTGTAGTGCTCTTATATATTGCATCCTGGTCTGCAAACAAGAGCTTTTTGGTCTTAATCAGCGTCCTCGCCTTTTCAAAAAGCCCGGTCTGTTTTATCTGCTTCATATTTAGGAGCAATACTCCCGCATTGATATAGTTTGGATTCAGCAGATATTTGCCGTAGTGGTCTCTCGCAGCTGCATATTCATAGCCTGTCACATCTATGTCATATAAAAGCTCCGGCTCCCTGTTAAACAGGATATCTGCGTCCAGATAAAGCAGCTTGTCCGGTATCTGCGGTATTTTGTCTGCAAAAAGCCGAAGCAGCGTATACGGCGAGCAGTACGCTCCCTCGTTCGGACACCCCGAAAACTCACTCATATACAAATCAGTCACATCTGTTTTTATGACCTCATTGGCTTTATTATAGCTCTTTGCCACATCATCCAAAAATGTAATCTGCTCATCTGAAACCGGAACAAAATCAGCCCTCAGATGCGACACATCCATCGTGAATATATAAAAGCGGTACGGCTCATCTGACCTTGTGCGCATGAATATCGAAAGCATACACGTCAGTATGCCGTCAAATACCTTTATATTTCCCGAAAATAAAATGTTTCTCATAAAATCCCCTATTTCTTAATATACTTCGCAAGCTCTATCGTATTTAACTTACTCCGCTCCACCATGGCTTCATATACCTGATTCCTGAGTGCCTCCTTGCGCGCCCTTCCCTTAAGACTCTCATCCGGGTAAAAAGGCCCGTCAATATACGTAACAATGCGTGGCTTTTGTCCGTGTTTTCTCTTCTGGTAGGTATTCGTAAAACACATGACAGGACTCTTAAGCTGCACCGGATAGCGGAACGATGCATCCGTAAATGGACGTATCTTCGTGTAATACGGCCATATATGCGCCTCCGGGTATATCATCACACATTTGTCCTGCTCTATCTTTTTTGCTATCTCGTCAAGAAAATGCTTCATCGCCTCACGGTCATCCGGCAGCGGAAGCGCACCCAGATACGGTGTAACATGCCCGAAAACAGGCATCGACACATTGTTAGGATGGACTATCACATATGCATCCTGCGGATGAGACACCATGGTAGGAATAAGCGCGTCCGCACCTGCGTTGGTATGATTGCCGTACAGGAAAAAGCCCTTTCCCCTTACAGCCTCCATTTTCTCAAGACCCACTATCCTGTGCCGGAATTTAAGCTGCAAAAACAACCGTGCTATAGGCTTTGCTATAATTTTATACCAAAAGAAGTGCAGAAATCGCCTTCCTGCACTATCCATACTGTAGTCATAGACTGCGTCTATCTTTTTTGCCTTGATTGAAGCAGAGGAAAACTCGTCCTCCAGCTCGTTTTCGTAATAATATACTCGCATGTATGACATTTTACTATTATTCGGTTGTTTTTGCAAACTTTAGTTTAGTGCCAATACACATCAAAAAAAACAACAGTAACCTTTTATATTCTAGAAATATCCCTCGACTCCCTGCACCAGTCCGTCTGCCAGATTTTCAAGTGTGGCATCGCTGTGGTCAGAGCATGCGTTGCCAAGCTCTACATCCACTGACGGTACCGTGCTGTATGAGGTCTGTGTCAGGTCTATCGCCATTGAGCCATTACCGTTTATCTTTGCTCCATGAGCGCGCAGTCCTTCTATCAGGCTTGCCCCAAGTGCATCATGCTGCTGCCAGTGTGATGCAACCGGCTCCATTCCCTTTATGCCTCCCGGCACTGATATGTAAAAGCAGCCCTTATCGTAGCTTAGTCCGTCGCCATCCCAGTGCAGAGCGATATGACAGTCTGCCGCATTATTGCAGATGACAGTACGTGCCACATTGTCAAGCTGTACATCGCTTCCGTCTCTTACCATAAGCACATCATAGCCTGCCGCAAGCAGCTTGTCCTTTAATATCTGCGCCATACGGAGTGTGACAGAGCTCTCCGGTGTACCGTCATTAAAAGACATACCACCTGAAACTGCTACTGCTTTTGTTGCGCCTGCGCCTGTTGTACCACCTGTGGTCTTTGCCGAGCCGTCCGGATGGCAAAGTGTCTTCACAGAAGTGCCTCCGCTTGTACCGTGTCCAGCATTGACACCTACTACAATATTTTTGCGGTTTGCTGTTGCCTTGTACATGACCGCACAGCCTGAATTTATCGCAGAATGATCTGCATACTGCCATGAAGGATTTAGTGACACTGATTCTCCATTCTCATAGGATGCTCTTTCTACATACTGATAAGAGGAATTATTTTCACCTGAATTGCTCTGCTCCTCATTCGGCTGTCCGGCATTGTGTTCTTCCTGCTGTGTCTCTATCTGTTGTGTTTCTGTCTGCTGTGTTTCTTTTGCAGCCTCTGTCACGGCTTCTGTTTCCGTAGGCATCTCGACCTTCTCTACAGCCTGTGTCTCTGTTGCAGGCTCTGTCGGTGTATCCTGTGCTTTTTTGCCACATGATGCGAGAGTAAATATCATCATACCTGTAAGTAATATTGCTGTAAATCTTTTCATTTTATGTAATCTCCGTTTATAATTAATTGAATTGTGTACCGGTATGTATCAGTGATACATATAGATACTTTATACATATTATAATAAAATGTATGATCTTTTTCACTCTTTTTTTCAAATATATTAATCTAGTCAATAAAATTGTAATCCCTCAAAAATCAGTTATAGCAAACCTGTGGAGTGTGCTCTTCACCACCGGTTACCTGACCAAGCAGGGCGTGACCGATGATGGCAAGGTGCGTTTATCAATACCAAACCGTGAGATAAAAAATCTTTTCATAAAAAAATCCGCGAATGGTTCAGCTATACAACTGCAAATGACGGAAAGACACTTGAACAATTCTGCAATGCATTTGTTGATAAGGATACCGAAAAAATAGAAGAGCTTTTTGGCGATTATCTCTGGAATACAATAAGCATAAGGGATACCGCAGTTGCCAAAGATAAAAAAGAAAATTTCTACCACGGTATACTGCTCGGTCTGCTGGGCTACAAAGCAAGCTGGCTCATCAAATCAAACACCGAATCGGGCACCGGCTACAGTGATATCCTGGTTGAAGTTCCAAAGAACCGAACCGGCATCGTGATAGAGCTTAAATATGCCGAAAACGGCGATATGGATGCAGCCTGCGATGAGGCACTGAAGCAGATTGAAGAAAAATCATATGTGGATAAGCTGAAGCAGGATGGCATGCGCAATTTCATCAAGTATGGAATTGCTTGCTTTAAGAAGGATTGTAAGGTTGTGGTAAGTGAATAAGGCACGCATTTAAACAGGCGTAGAGAGACTAGCTCCACGCCTGTTTACTATTCTTTTAATACACATTTTGTAAGTCAATATATTAATTATTTCTTTCTATTATCATAAACACCAAGTACTTGTACTATTAATGCAAGCAACATAATAATAAATAAACCTATACTATTTCCATATAAAAATATAGTAAATGCCTGTATTGCAACAACTACCCAGTTACCTACTAATAAAATAAGTTCAAGGTTATTTTTCATATTCATTTCTCCATTAATCTCCCTTTGTTTTATTTTTGCCATTCCCATCTGCAGACAGTCCTGACTCTATGTAAAGCTTTTACATACAAAAATTAATCAAATTCCCCTGCTGCATCTGCTCCTCATTTATCCTCTTATAAGGCTGTTTAAATATAAGCTGCTCTGCACATTTTGACAGACCTATGAGATTTGTTCCTTTCTTTTACATCATCTATGTGCAATGCCACTTATTATCCCACCAACTATAGACACATTCCAAAACATATGCAGTACGATTGCTGATACGATATTATTAGTGCGTAAATATACATATGCACATCCCATTCCAAGTATGAAATATATTAATAAATTGCTTATTTCCGGCATAAATCCACTCTGTTTTAAGCTATTTATGTGAAACATTGCAAATATAACTGCACTTATTAACATATAAACAACATTATCTGCCTTTAATAT
>ERZ1026876.759-NODE-759-length-18246-cov-11.150899_pt1 | contig 18246 bp, 10 predicted proteins | sample MGYA00380168_ERZ1026876 | MGnify/ENA primary metagenome ERZ1026876 (study PRJEB33269, sample SAMEA4719804) | human gut metagenome | biome: human-associated habitat; feature: organic feature; material: feces | place: Cameroon | collected 2013-10 ... | reverse complement strand
ATATAGATGGATTAACCCGTTTGAAATCTTGAAATTCATCAATGATGAGAGTGATTTCTATAATCTTATAGCTTCTTTTTATTTATGTTATTTTCGAAACCGCCGTTTCCGAAATGACGGTTTCGAATGCAAAGTTAATAAAAATGCTTGAATATCAGTCTATTTGTTTGCTAATTTAAGTTTTTTTGTTTGTATGAATGTTGTTGATGTTTTCGAAATAGCGGTTCCGAATATAATATCTCTACAGCTAAGTATGTAATCAACAGTGATTAGCAGTAATTTCTAAAGACCAGATTGAGTGATAATCCGATAAGAAAGATTCAAGCCAGCTTTATGTCCTTCTTTAAATTAAATAATTGTACGAGTTACAAATTTTTGTATTTTCTTTGTAACTCCCAAATTTTATTGCATAAAAACAGGGATAATCTCATTTATTTTTTGTAACTTTGCCCTCGAAAAGGGGAGAGGTTGCCGCAGGCGGCTGCTCCCTTGTAACATAATGTTGAACAAATAAAATAGAATAATAAGAAACAGAAAGAACAAAACTTTAGACATATAACATATTAATATACAAAGCGTTTACGATTATTTGGAGTCTCTTGAAATTTGGCGATTGATAATTGAGTCCACGTAATAGATAAAAGTGAATGCTCACGCTCATAAGGCGTGAGCTAAACTTATCTATGTGGACAGGTCACGCCAAATACCTTAGAGACTGATAAGTGAGGCTTGCGCCTTTCTTATGCTCTCTTCCCAATAAGGTATTTACATCTGTGACCTGCACATCCGATAGAGTTTACGCTCATTGTTTCCTTATAGTGGCGAAGAATTAATGCTTTTAATTCCTTGTCTCTATTGTCGTATATGGAATTAAAAGCAAACTTTATGACAGACATTGAACTGAAAAATCTAAAAGATAATCTTTGGCACTCGGCTGATATGCTGCGTGCGGGTGCCCATTTAGCACCAAACAAATATGGTCAACCTATCCTTGGTCTTATCTTTCTCCGTTATGCTGATGTGCTTTTCAAACAGCATAAAGCGGAAATAGACAAGGAATATGAAGCACTCAAAGGTACTCGCATGGAGCGTGCTTATAAGGACATTGCCGTGGAGAGGTGTGGCTTCTATCTTCCTGAATGTGCTTACTTCGATACAATCAACGATGCACCTGATGATGCCCACAAGGCGGTCTTGGTGAAAGAGGCGATGGAAGCTATCGAAAAGGGAAATCCAAAATTGGAGAATGTTCTGCCAAAAGAGGTGTATGGACAGTTGGTACCAGAGGAAGATCCTGAGTTGTTGAGCCGCATCGTGCGTGTCTTCAAGGATATTCCAGAGAATATCAACATAGATCTCTTCGGTCAGATTTACGAATATTTTCTTGGCAACTTCGCCTTGGCGGAAGGTCAGGGTGGTGGAGCCTTTTATACTCCTCCTACGGTAGTTCAATATATGGTGGAAGTTATCCATCCTGTTGTGGGTGATAAGAAATTTCTCGATCCAGCTTGTGGATCGGGCGGTATGTTTGTGCAAGCCGCTCGATACATGCACCGTCATAATGCTACCAATCAAGACCTGATGCGCTTTCGTTGTTATGGCGTGGAGAAAGACCCAGACACAGGCAAGTTAGGTAAGATGAACTTACTGCTCAATAATGTGCGTGGAGAGATAACAGAGGCAAATTCGTATTATAGCGACCCTTACAATGCTTTTGGCAAGTTTGACTATGTGATGGCGAATCCGCCATTCAATGTGGATGAAGTGCTCGTTAGTAAAGTTTGTGATGATGCTCGATTCACCACTTATGGTGTGCCTCGTAACAAAACGAAGTCTGCCAAGAAAAATAGCGACAAGACGGAGACTGTGCCTAATGCCAATTATCTCTGGATAGGTTACTTTGCCACGGCTCTCAACGACTCTGGTAAGGCTGCCCTTGTCATGGCTAACTCTGCAAGTGATGCAGGAGGTAGTGAGTTGGAAATCCGCAAGAAGATGATACAGGATGGCATCATCTCTCAGATGGTCACTCTGCCAAGCAATATGTTCTCTACCGTTACGCTCCCTGCTACTCTTTGGTTCTTCAATAAGCAGCGCACCAACAAAGATGAAATCCTCTTCATTGATGCTCGTAACATCTTTACACAAGTGGATCGTGCCCACCGTAAGTTCAGCGAAGAGCAAATCAAGAACCTCGGCATCATCACTCGTCTCTACGAGGGAGACAGCGAGGCTTTCTGGGCTTTGATCGATGAGTACAAGAGAACTGGTAAACAAGCGGAGGCGGATTGGCTTCTTGAACGTTGGCCTGATGGAAAGTATCGTGATGTTATCGGATTGTGCAAGGTGGCGAAGATTGCTGGTGAAGACGGAATTGAGGACAATGACTGGAGTCTTAATGCTGGAAGATATGTGGGAGTAGTAATAGAGGATGACGGGATGACAGAAGAGGAATTCCGTCAGGAAATGTTGTCACTTAATGATGAGTTCTCGCAGCTTAGTGCAGAGGCAGGGGATTTGGAGAAAGTGATAGGGAAGAATATGGTTGAACTGTTTGGGGAGGAATGAGTATGGAACTTACTAAATGTAAACTTGGTGAGGTTGTAACCTTGTTGAATGGTCGTGCCTATTTGATGCCTGAACTACAAGATAGTGGTAAGTATAGAATTTTACGTGTTGGTAATTTATCTGGTGGAAATGATTCATGGTATTATTCTGATATGGAATTAGACGACAATAAATATTGTGAATCTGGAGATTTATTATACGCTTGGGCTTGCAATTTTGGACCTCATATATGGAAAGAAGAAAAAGTTATATTCCATTATCATATTTGGAAATTAGTAATAGATAAGAAAAAAATAAATAAGTTTTTCCTCTATTATTATTTATTGCATCAAACTCCTTTCTATCTTGGAGGAGTAAATGGAGCAACAATGGTTCATATTACAAAAAAGAATATGGAAAAGAAGACTATCTATATTCCGTGTTCTTTGGAAACTCAGCATCATATAGCCTCCATCCTCTCCACTTATGATTCTCTCATAGAGAACAATACAAAGCGTATTCGTATTTTGGAGAAAATGGCGGAGAACCTATATAAAGAATGGTTCGTTCGCTTCCGCTTCCCTGGACATGAAAATGTGAAAATGGTCAATGGCTTGCCGAATGGATGGAAGAAGGGCGCTTTGTCCGATGTATGTGAATTTAAGCGTGGGAAAAATATTACATCAAGTGAAATGAAGGATGGAACTATTCCTGTTATTTCAGCAGGTATAACCCCTTCAGGTTTTCATTCTCATGCTAATGTGTATGGTATATCTATAACGATGAGTTCTTCGGGTGCCAATGCAGGATATATTGCTGTTCATTATTCGGATATTTGGGCTGCAGATTGCTCTTATATAGAAGAGGCTTCTACACCTTATATATATTATGTTTATGAACTATTGAATAATATTCGTAGTATCATCAATAATTTCCAACGTGGAGCTGCTCAACCACACGTTTATCCTAGAGACATAAATCGTATAAAGATGATTATTCCATCTGAGGACATCAGAAAAAAAGCAAATGAAAAGATAGGTGTAATCCATTGTCAAATAAATAATTTGCAAAGGCAGAACTCCCTCCTTGCTCGCCAGCGAGACCTTCTTCTTCCTCGCCTGATGTCTGGCAAACTTGAGGTTTAGTTCATAACTTATCGATATTTTTTAGATAGCTATTCATTGGAAATAACAAACATGGTTTAACCGATAAAACAAGATAACAATATGAAGTCATTTATCAGTGAAGACGATATAGAGCAGGCGATGTGCAACCGCCTTTCTCAACCCGAGTATGGGTGGAAGCGAATAGAATGTGATGCGCGTGTTGAGGCTCAGAATGAAGTCTCAACCACTGGTCGTGCCAATCCTTCAGAGTGCATCCTTCCTGATATTCTGTTGGCTTCCCTGAAACGTATTAATCCGCAAATAGAAGAAACTGTTTTGCAGAACATCGTGCATGACCTAAGGAAAAACTTTACAGGAACGGACATGGTAGATACCAACTATAGTCTCTATCAGAAGATAAGAAATGGCATCAAAGTACCGATTCGCAAGAACGGCAAGGAAGACTTTGATATAGTGAAGTTGATAGATTTCGATGCCATTCTGCTCAATGATTTCCATTGCGTCAACCAGATGTGGATTAAGGGGCATTATCGTTATCGCCGTCCCGATGTGCTTCTCTTTGTGAATGGCTTGCCTGTGGTCTTTATCGAACTGAAAAATTCTACAGTCAAGATAGAGGAAGCCTACAATAAGAACCTGACGAGCTATCGCCAGGACATTCCGAACATCTTTGCTTTCAACCAGATTTGTGTGTTGAGTAATGGGTTGCAAACCAAGATAGGGGCGTGGGGAAGTAAGTTTGAGTTCTTTTTCGAATGGCTACGTGTTGATGACGAGAAGGAGAAACTCAACCGAGAGCAGATAGAAGAACATGGACTGAGTGTAACTAATCTGATTGATGGTCTGTTCCGAAAGAAACGTCTCTTGGATTATATTGAGAATTTCGTTTTCTTCGACAATAAGAGGATAAAAATCATAGCGAAGAACCACCAGTATCTTGGTGTGAACAATCTGATGAAGAGCGTCAAGAATCGAGAGAAACTGAATGGTAAGCTTGGTGTGTTCTGGCACACCCAAGGCTCGGGCAAGAGTTATTCAATGGTGATGTTCGTGAGAAAGGTGAAGCGCAAGTTGCATGGCAACTTTACCTTCCTTGTCATTACCGACCGTGAGGACTTGGATGCACAGATACACAAGACATTTGTGCGTTCCGAGGTCATTGGCGACAAGGAAGAATGCCAGCCTAAGAATTCCACCCAGTTGCGTGACTTCTTGAGAAGTAACAAGCCGATGGTGTTCACCTTGATACATAAGTTCCAGTATGACAAGACCAAGAAATACCCTCTCTTGTCCGACCGCAATGACATCTTTGTCATGGTGGACGAGGCGCACCGCACGCAGTACAAGCAACTTGCCGAGAATATGCATACGGGACTTCCGAATGCCAACTACATCGCCTTTACAGGTACACCGCTCTTGGGAAGTAAGAGACTCACCAACCAATGGTTTGGCGATTACGTATCGGAATACAACTTCGCCCAAGCCATCGAGGACGGTAGCACTGTGCCACTCTTCTATAGTCGACGGGTACCAGAAGTGGGCTTGACCAACGACTGGCTTGATACCGACATCGACCAGATATGCGAGGACGAGAACCTCAACGACCGAGAGAAGGAACTCTTGGAGAACTCGTCGTCACGCATCATGGAGGTCATCAAGCGAGAGGAACGACTCGACCGCATTGCCAGAGACATCGCCCACCATTTTCCTCGTCGTGGATTCTTGGGCAAGGGCATGGTGGTGAGCGTGGATAAATACACTGCCGTCAGAATGTATGACAAGGTGAAGCACTATCTGCCCGAGGAAAAGAAGAAACTCGTGGAGGAGCGCAACCATGCGAAGACCGAGGAGGAGAGGGCTGAGAAGTGTCGCCAACTTGAATTTCTGAGCAATATGGATATGGCGGTGGTCATCAGCAAGGAGGACGGCGAGGAAGAGAAGTTTGCCGTCCAAGGTCTCGACATTGTTCCGCATCGCAAGAAGATGGAGGCGATTTCACCTGATGGCAAGGACATCGAGGATAGGTTTAAGGACCAGGACGACCCTTTAAGTTTGGTCTTCGTCTGTGCCATGTGGCTCACTGGTTTTGATGTTCCGTCACTCTCTACGCTCTATCTTGACAAACCGATGAAAGGACACACCTTGATGCAGGCTATTGCTCGAGCCAATCGTGTGTTCCCAGGCAAGTCCTGCGGCATCATCGTCGATTACGTCAACGTGTTCAAGTACATGCAGCAAGCCCTTTCTGACTATGCTTCGACAGGTGACGACACCGAGTATCCTGCCAAGGACATTGAGCAGTTGATAGCCAATATCGACCAGACTATCATCGAGTGTGATGTGTTCCTGCAGTCGCTTGGTGTCAAGATTGATGGCATTATTGCCGAAGGTAATACCCTCTACCAACTGGAAATGTTCCGTAAGGCATACAACCGCATCTTAGAGAAAGACGAATGGAAAGACCGATTCAAGGTTCTCACCAATCTCCTGATGAATCTATATGATGCAGCGAAGCCTGAGATATTTGAACGTGCTTGGTATAATGAAAAGTTTGCGCCGTTAGCATACTTGAACGGCTTGTTCTGTAACCAGATAGACGATGAGAAGTTGCGCAGGGCAAAGCAGCGTATGGCTGAGACGCTCGATCAGAGCGTATCATCAGTAATGGTGGGAATGACAGGCTCTTTGGCTGATGGTTCTATGGCGGCGGATGAACTCCATCCTCGTCCAGAATATATGATTCATCAAGGCAAAGTCATCGACCTGAGCAAGATAGATGTTGAGGCTCTCCGAAAGGAACTCAACTCCACTCCTTACAAGGCTTTGGAGGTTGAAGACCTGCGTAGTTTCATCGAGCAAACCTTGGTTCAGATGATTAACAGAAACTGTACTCGTGTAAAGTTCTCTGAGCGATACAAGAACATCATCGACAAGTATAATGCCGGTGGAAGCGAGAATGAGGATTACTATGAAAAATTGCTCCAGTTGGTAGAAGAACTGAAGAAGGAGCAATCTCGCTCCACGGATATAGGATTGAAGGAAGAAGAGTTGGAAATCTACGATATGTTGACTTCTGACAGGAAACTTACCAAGGCTGAGGAGCAAAAAGTGATTCTTGCCTCCAAGAACCTCTATAAAAAGTTATTGGAGGAGAAGGACAAGGTGATGGTGGTGGATTGGTATAAGGATGAACAACCAAGACATCAAGTGTTAGCCTTGATACAGACCTCACTCAATGAAGATTTGCCGATGAGCTATGATCGTATGTCGTTCAATGACAAAACTCATCTGCTATTTGAACATTTTGTGGATATGGCAGTACAAGGATATGGTTGGGTGGCGTGATAAATAGCTATTATTGATGGCTATGTTTCATCGTATATATAGAAAAAAAACTAATTTAATGCCATATCTACCACGCTTAAGTGTAAGTGGATGATATACAGAATATAATGCGTGGTAATAAGCGGTGTTTTTATTGCCACTTATTACCACGCATTGCCACACCTTATTTTGCTTATTCTTCTGTAATCGGCATAGAATCAAGTAGTTGTCTAATTTGTGGCTTTAAAACAGGTATATCCTTCTCTATAATGTTCCAAAGCTGTTTTGGCTTTATTGTATAGTATCCATGCACCAAAACATGCCTTAAACCTATCATTTGCTCCCAAGGAATCTCTGTATGTTCTGCTCTAAATTCCTTGGTAAGCATATATGAGGCTTCACCTATAATTTCTGCTAACTTGACGAAACCGTAAAAGATAATTGGATCGTCCTTAACTGCATCAAATGTGTACTTGTCTTTTGAGGCAAGTAAATCATTGCAAGCTTGGAGAATATGTTCAAGCCTTCCTTTGTCTTTAACTTTTTCTCTCATAAATCAATATTTTATCTCGGTTTGCGGATTTTGATGCAAAAGGAAGAAGGCAATCCTCTTCTATTAAATCTACAGGGCGCTTAATAATCTTTTTGAGATTAACCATGATTCTTGAAATGTCGAACAGAGACATGGAGTCACTGTCTTGGTATCTTACCAACAAGTCAACATCGCTCTTCGAAGTTTCTTCACCACGAGAGCATGAACCAAATAGCCAAGCCTTTTCTATGGGCTGGCTAGCAAGATACTGCTGTATCTTTGGTATCATTTCTTGTACATTCTTGCTAAGCATAAGCGATACTATTTGATTTACATTGCAAATATAAGCTTTTTTATTGATTCTCCCAAACTTTTTTATAAAAAAGTGATTCCCTCTTAAATTTGTAACCTGTAGGATTTAGTGGGATTTTGCTTGCAAAGCGATAAAATCTGCTTATTACCTAAGTACTGAAGACTTGTTTGCGACTTGTATCTCCGAAAGATAGGAATCTCTGTTTCGGGTTTACGGGTAGTGTCTTACTTGCGCACCATTGCGTTTCTTGGGGGCACAAAAGTGCTCTTACCCGAGCATAAAAGTGCCCTTACCTCAGCACAAAAGTGCCCTTCCTTAGGCACGTTACAAACTTGGTGAGACAAGAAAATCTGCTTGGCGTTCTATTCTATTATTTCCTTTTTATAGGATATGTTTGTAGTGGTTTTATATAAAGATACAGGCGATAGTTTTTTGGAAAAATCTTTATAGCGGATTTTTTCCTAAAACAGGAATGCGATGTTACCCTTCACCCTTCATCTTTTCGCCTGGAATGCCGATAAAAACAGGTGATTTGAGGATGAATGGTAAAATCTAACCCTTCATCACCCTTCATCTCCCTTCATCTTTTTTGCCTGTTTTTGGCCTTTTGAGCCTAATGCTGACTTGTTATTCGTTTGATTCGAAATATAGCGAATTATAAAAAATATAGACATCTTGTTTTCTCCATCGGATTACGCAGACTTAACGGAACATTCTTGCTCTACAGATTATTTACGGATTTTCACGGATATAAAATTGCATCATGGACTTATGACTCTCTATCTCTGAGTCTTAATAGACGACCGTTCTTAGTCTTAATAGACGATTAATCTTAGCTTAATAGACGATAAATTTAAGCTTAATAGACGATAAATTTAAGCTTAATAGACGATTAATTTAGGCTTAATAGACGACTCCATCTTAGCTTAAGATGAAGGGTGATGAAGGGTAATGAAGGGTGTTTCTTAGTTATTCTGTCTGTAATTACCTGTATATCAGATACTTATGTTTGCAATGTGAAGGGTGAAGGGTTTTTATCGTTTCGCTTTTCAAATTTTCAATGAGGGGGTGTCTCAAGTCTATGTTGCAATTTTATTCATCGGATTCGCTGAGTAATCCGTGGAACAAGAATGCTCCGTAAACTCTGCGTAATCCGAAAAATATATTGCCAAGTGACGGCATAAGATAGAGCCTTTTAGAAGTTGCAAGGCAATGCTGAGAGCTGTTGCATGATGGTCTTTGCCATACGGGCATGACCGGCATCGTTTGGATGAAGGCGATCTGTATCCATCTTGTTGAACATTTGTGCTCCCGCATCATAAAGAGGAAAGAGATTGTGTTAATGAAGATTAAATATGTGTTTATATTTTGCTCAAACGCATTTTTTTTGTACCTTTGGAGCAAATTATAAGCGGCTATATATGGAAAAGATAATAGGCAGAAAAGTTGAAATAAAAGCTTTGCAGCAATATGCAAAGTCAGGAAAATCGGAGTTCGTTGCTATTTTCGGCAGACGACGTGTGGGAAAGACTTTTTTGGTAAAGAAGATCTTCGGTGATAAGTTGGCCTTTAACTTCACGGGTATGGCTAATGTTAACTTGAAAGTACAGCTCACCAATTTTAGAAATGAACTCAGCAGACAAATGGGGAAGCGCCAGCCTATGCCTTCTGGTTGGTTGGATGCTTTTGAGCAATTGCGTAACTATCTGAGTGTTCTTCCTAAGGGGAAGAGAAAATATGTATTTATCGATGAAATGCCTTGGCTTGATACGCCTCGCTCCAATTTTCTACCCGCATTGGAACATTTCTGGAATAATTGGGCAGCATGGGAAGATGATATTATGCTCATCGTATGTGGCTCTGCTACCTCATGGATTACTAACAAGTTGATTAATAATCATGGCGGATTGCATAATCGTGTAACTCGACAGTTGTATCTTCCTCCCTTTACACTCAAGGAAACTAAGGAGTTATGTAATTCGAATGGTATAGTTTGGCGTGAGAAAGAAATTGCAGAATGTTATATGGTGATGGGTGGCATACCTTATTATATTGATCAAATACAAAAAGGTGAGAGTTTAGCCCAATGTATCGACCGCCTGTTTTTCTCTCCAGAAGGTACCTTTAGGTATGAATTTGACAATCTGTATAAATCTCTCTTTATGCATAGCGAGAATTACATTGATGTTGTCAAGGCTTTGGCTGGAAAAAAGGCGGGGCTTAGTCGCCAGGAAATCATTCAAGCCACAAAAATAAGCAATGGACAAGGAATTACGACTATACTAAGTGACTTGCAGCGTTGTGATTTCATTCGTGTAATCTCCAAGGAAGAAAGTGGAAGAAATGCTATCTACCAGCTTATAGATAGTTTTACGCTCTTTTATCTATGTCTGATGAGTAAGAACAAGTTGAAAGATTCTCATTTCTGGTCTCATTCTCTGTTGGGTGCGGAGCATCATGCATGGGCAGGGTTGGCGTTTGAACTTTTATGTATCAGGCATGTGGAACAGATAAAACATGCGCTCGGTATTTCAGGAGTACTTACTCAAAACTATTCATGGCGAAGTAAGAAAAAAGAAGGTGGTGCACAGATTGATCTGGTCATTGATAGAGCTGACAATTGTGTTAACATCGTAGAAATCAAGTTTGTGTCTGAACCATTTGCCATTACGGCAGACTATGAACAGAAATTACTTAATAAAGTGAATTGCTTTATGGAAGAGACTAAAAGCAAGAAGACTCCTTTGTTGACGATGCTTACAACTATGGGCATCAAAGAAGGAACACATAGCGACATTATCCAAAACGAAATAACGCTCAGTGACCTTTTTGAATAGCGGTGCTATGTCCGTATTGTATATTATAAATGTTGTTTCTTACACTTCTTCGCAAACCGCTGGCTTCCTGTTTGAGTTGCTTCACATGCACATCGGTAGCCTTTGACTTGGTATATTTGAGTTTTACTCTGATATTTTCCAGCAGTATTCCTCAAATCCGTTACCCCATAGGTCGCGGACTTGAGGATTTTTTTAATTTTATTGCCAAGTAGCGGCATAAGATGGAGCCTTTTAGAAGTCGCAAGGCAATGCTGAAAGCTGTTGCATGATGGTCTTTGCCATACGGGAATGACCAGCATCATTAGGATGAAGGCGATCTGTATCCATCTTGTTGAACATCTGGGCACCAGCGTCGTAAATAGGGAAGAGACCAGAAAGGGAGTTGAGATCGATGACTGGTACTGCCCAGACATTGCCTACTTCCTTAATCGCCTTTACGTATTCATCAAAGAAGAGTCCACGTGCATTTTCGTACATCTCATCAGGCTGGATATTCTTATCGCTGCTTGCAAAGAGCGCACGGTGTACAGGAGTCATCACAACAATCTGTTTGGTAGGGTACATCTGCTTCAGTTTTGACATGGCAATGTTGATACGTCCTTTGAGCGTATTCTTGTCCATGGCAAAGTGGCGGTGACGACGCTGTACCATTTCGCTTGGTTTGTGGCGGGCTACTCTCACGCTGTCGAATGTCTCTGTGTACCAGTCTCCGATAGGCACACCATTATTGTAATCGTTGGTACCCATAAAAATGAGGATGGCATCGAAGTCATTGCCATGTTCTTTCTGGAGTTTGTCCGCCTGGCGGGGAATATCATTCCATTGTCTGCCACTCACACCATATACATAAGGAGTAATGCCAAGCCATTCTTCAAGAAATCCCCAGTATTTTACCTTTGATGCCTTGATATTTGGGTCGGTGATAGAATCGCCAAAGTAAGCAACTTTCTTTCCTTTCCACGGATGCTGGAGATTCTTGAAAGCTTTTTCTTTTTCTGCAATTTCTTTCTTGGTCATCGCCTTTTGGGCGAATGTAGGCATTGTCATCGTAAGGGCAAGTGCCAGCGTGATAATCATTTGTCTTTTCATTGTTAGTTTGTTTATATTCAATTCTTTTTGGCAAAGGTACATTAAATATTTCATAACTTAGAATCTTTTTCGGTCAAATATCGTTTAAATTCTTCTTTTTTTCGTAATTTTGCACTCGCTTTTGGAGGATTCTAAGTTTTGCATAGGGGATAAGAGTTTATACTGATTTCTTTCTCCCCATCATAATTGGAATTTTGGTATCATATATATTAAGGTAATATACAAGGATGACTGTAGGATTGAATAATTTGAGTGATTTATTGCGTAAGCGTATAGCCGTTGCGGCTTATTATTTTGTGCCGGGAGTGGTGTTTGCCAGTTGGGCGAGCCGCATTCCGGATGTTAAGCAGATGTTGCATCTCACTAATGGTCAGTTAGGTTCTGTACTTTTCGCCATTCCTATCGGCCAACTCCTGATGATGGCTTTTTCGGGTGTTTTGGTCAGTAAATTCGGAAGCAAGAAGATGATACTTCTTGCAGAGGTTCTATATGCTCTTGTCCTTTTTTCTATCGGAAGTAGCAGTACTGTTTTCCAACTCATACTCTCGCTCGTAGCTTTTGGAATGATGGCCAATCTGATGAATATCGCTACCAATACACAGGCCTGTCTGGTAGAGAAAATGTATGGTCGCAACATTATGTCGTCGTTTCATGGCTTATGGAGCCTTGGTGGTTTCTCTGGTGGCATCATCGGAGCCGTTTTTGCGAATACGCTTCTTCCGATAGAAGCTCATTTTGGTACTATCTTAGCGATGAGTCTTGTCATTATCGCAGTAGGTTTCCGATTCCTTGTGGATGATGCTACGGCGAAAGCAGAAGAGGAGGATGTTCCGAAGTTTTCTTTCAGAACCATCGACCCGATTTTGTTTCTTTTAGGACTGATGGGATTTGCCGGCATGTTCTGTGAGGGTACTGTTTATGATTGGTCGGGTGTATATTTCTCATCAGTAGTGAAACCTGATGAGGCTTTTATCCGTGCCGGTTATGTGGCAGGTATGGGAGCGATGACCTTGGGCCGTTTTCTTGCTGATGGATTTGTTACGAAATATGGACCAGCCAGGGTGCTGAAAGTTTGTGGAGGTTTGATAGTAGGTGGTTTGTGGCTGGCTGCCGCCTTGCCTTATCTCATTCCTGCTACCTTTGGTTTCTTGCTGGTTGGTTTCGGAATATCTTCGTCTGTTCCTATCTGTTATAGCATAGCAGGTAAGTTGGGCACTATCAAGGCCAGCATTGCCATCACGATAGTTTCAAGTATTAGTTTCTTCGGTTTTCTGGTAGGTCCTCCTGTCATCGGATGGCTTGCTGAAGCTACAGGACTGCGCATTGCCATCAGTATTGCTGCTTGTCTTGGGTTGATGATAGCGTTCGTGGCTGCAAAGGTTGCAAAGATACTCTTCTTCGTGTTGATGTGCCTGTTTGTATCAGCTGCAGTGTCGGCAAAAGATTACGTATGGTATGACGGTTCTCATGCTGTAACTTATCATATACAAAAGGAGGTTGACCCTGTTGTGAAGGTTGCTGCAGATATGTTTTCTGATGACATGGAAGCGGTGACTGGCAAGAAAGCGATCTATGCAAACCATGTGAAAGAAGCAGTTATCAGGGTGGTGCAGCTTGATAAAACTTCTGTTTCTCTTAAGAAAAAGATGCAGAAACAGGGCGTTCCCGTTAATGAACTGCTGAAAAAAACAGATGGTTTCAGTATATCTGTTATTAATAATCAGATAACCATCGTTGGTGTGAATGGACGCGGCGCTGCATACGGCTTGTTGGAGATGTCTCGCCATGCCGGTGTGAATCCATGGGTATGGTGGGGAGATGTAGTACCTGAAAAGAAATCTTTATTATCCATTGATGACTCTTATAAAACTCTACAGGGGGCATCTGTGGAGTATCGTGGTATTTTTATTAATGATGAGGATTGGAGTTTGCGCCCTTGGAGTTGTCATCACTTTGAAAAAGGTCCAGAGGGTAGGATTGGCAGGAACACTTATAAGAAAGTTTTCCAACTCTTGATGCGTCTTCGTGCCAATACGATTTGGCCGGCTATGCATGAAGGTACTGTTTCTTTTTTCAAGGTGCCAGGTGCCAAGGCGGTAGCTGACAGTTGTGGTATTGCCGTGGGCAGTTCTCATTGCGAACCTCTGCTGAGAAGCAATACCGGTGAATGGGATACCTCTAAGCGGGGTAGATTCAACTATATTACCAATAAGAAAGAAGTTCAGAAATATTGGGCAGAACGTCTTGATGATGTTAAAGGATCGAAAGGTGGTAATTTGCTTACCATCGGTATGCGTGGTATTCATGATGGAAGTATGGAAGGCGTACATACCATGCAGGAGAAATTTGACGGTTTGCAGCAAGTCATCAATGACCAGCAGGAACTTATTCGTCGTCATCTTGGCGATCCAAGCAAGCAGATACAGGTATTTATTCCATATAAGGAAGTACTTGATATCTATAATAAGGGATTGAAGGTTCCAGATTATGTCACTTTGATGTGGTGTGATGACAACTATGGTTATCTCACCCGCCTTCCTGATGCCAAAGAGCAGAAGCGTCTTGGTGGCGGTGGAATATACTATCACTTGAGCTATTGGGGGCGTCCTCATGACCATCTTTGGCTGACTACCACTCAGCCTGGATTGATATATAATGAGATGAAAGAGGCTTATGAGCATCAGGTTCGCAAGATTTGGATTGCGAATGTACATGATCCAAAAGTTGCTGGTTATGACTTGGAACTTTTCCTGGATATGGCTTGGAATATTAACTGCGTCAATGCAAATACGCTGGAAAATCATTATCAGGCATGGTTGTGCCGTCAGTTTGGGGAAGAAGCAGGAAAGGCTCTTTTCCCAGCTATGAAGGAATTTTATCATCTCTGTGGCGAGCGACGTCCGGAATTTATGGGATGGACTCAAGTTGAGTTGGATAAGAAAAAATATCCTCGCGGGCTGAGTCCTGTAGAAGGTTCTGAATTTTCAACTACTGCCTTTGGTAACGAACGTGAGCGTTATTTGGAACGATATGCAATTATTGCTTCCCAGGTGAAAGATGTAGCTTCGCTCATCCGCCCAGAACAGAAAGATGCTTATTTTGCTGCCATTGAATATCCGGTATTGGCGGCAGAGGCGAATGCCCGAAAATTGCTTCGTAATAGTGGGGCTGCTTATGAAGAGATCAAGAAACTGACAGATGTTTATAATCATAAGGTAGCAAATGGTAAGTGGAATGGTTTGATGGATATGAAGCCAAGAAACTTGCCAGTATTTGCTGCCCCTCATCTCAAGCAATCCTTCGCACCTAAGAATGATTCTCTGGCTTTCCATCCTCTCCATGTAGAGGGAGTGATTGCTCGTAATGCGTGTGATTTTCAGAAAGCTTCTGGTCCTGTAGAGATGGTTCAGATGCTGGGACATAGCATGCATGCCGTAAGTTTACCAAAGGGTGAAAGTTTGACTTATGATTTTACTGTAGAGAAAGCGGGTGATGCTTTGCTGAAGATAGCATTGATTCCTACGCAGCCAAGTGATCAGGGAGACTTGAGATTCTCTGTCAGTATTGATGGCTCTGAACCTACTGTGCTTAGCTTGAAAGAACCATTCCGCTCTGAGCGTTGGAAGTTGAATGTATTGAGAGGTCAGACGGTAAGAGATTTGAAACTGACAGGGCTGAAAGCTGGTAAGCATACTTTGGTTATCAAGGCTCTTGATCATCACGTGCTCGTAGATCAGTGGATGATAGATTCTGATTTGTCTCGTCAGTTCTATTTGTTCCCGGTGGAATAAGCTGAATTTGCATTCTTGAATGCAGGAAATATGCAGTTTCTTATGATATAAATTCGTGCGTTGAGTAGAATATGTACAAAATTACTTGCTTTTGAACGTTTTTATAAGCTTGAATATTTCTTTAATCATTAACTTTGCAGTATAAAAGTAGATAAGTATATTAGTTTGGTTAGATTAGTTTATTTTTTTATGGTTTTAGAAATTTAAGTTTTAAGTATGTTTGTTTTAGAGTAATTTTGAATGAATTATTTTATATCAAAACAAGAAGCGCAGTTGTTGGGAAACAGCTGCGCTTCTTGGTGATTATATTTGTGTATGGCGGGCGTAGAGACCGAAGGCGGGAGTTTCCTTGGCATCCTTTCCGGTTTTGATGGCTTTTGCCATTAATTAGACGTGGGTTAGCAGAGAATTTGCTGGATGAAGATAGAAATATTTGGTAGTTACAAAATAAATTCGTAATTTTGCCAAAAGCATTCGAAATGATGGCAAATATAAAATAATATTAGAGGAAAAATGGGAATTTATATAAATAAAGGCAATGACGGTTTCGCATCTCTCTGCAATTCGAAGTTTGTCGATAAGAGTATGTTGATAGCGGAAGTGAACTCTGTGATGATGACGGAGAATCGCTTTCTCTGTGTTACTCGTGCCCGAAGATTTGGTAAATCTGTGGCTGTAAAAATGCTCAATGCCTATTATGACAAGTCTTGCGATTCCCATGAACTATTCGATGGATTGGCTATATGCAAAGATAAGGATTTCGAAAAGCATCTGAATCATTATCCTGTGCTTTATTTGGATATGACGGATTTCGTAACGAAATATGGTAAGAACGAGCGCATTGTTGAGTATATCAAGCATGATATTTGTGAGGAACTACTGAGCTTGTACGATTGCGTGACGATGAAAACCAACGATGATTTGATGGATTTGCTCGTTAGTATCGTTGACCATACAGGAGAGAAATTCATCTGTTTAATTGACGAATGGGATGCTCTTTGCCGTGAGGGGCAGGAGAAACAAATGGATGAGTATGTCGATTTATTGCGCCGTCTCTTCAAGGGAAGTATGACAGAATATGTCTTCGCATGTTGCTATATGACTGGTATTCTGCCGATCAAACGCTATAATACCCAGTCGGCATTGAATAACTTTGATGAATACACGATGCTCAGTCCAGCCCAGTTGGCTCCTTATTTCGGTTTTACGGAGAAAGAAGTGGGATGTTTATGTGCCGATGGAGGAATGGATATTTATGAGATGAAGCGTTGGTATGATGGCTATGAACTTGGAAAGGAGAAGGCGATGTACAATCCGTATGCAGTAATGCGCGCCTTGAAACGTAAATCGTATGAAAGCTTTTGGACAAGTACCAATACGTTTGAGAGTCTCAAACGTTATATCACGATGAATTTTGATGGTTTGAAGGATGATATTATCCATGCTCTTAATGATGTTCCTGTGAGGGTAAATGCACTGCGTTTTAGCAATGATATGCACAAGGTGGAGTGCAAGGATGATGTCCTGACACTTCTTTGCCATTTGGGTTATCTTTCTTATAATAGTGAGACCAAATGTGCTTGCATTCCTAATTATGAAGTTCGCCAAGAATTTGAGACTGCTATAGCGGACACCAGTTGGAAAGAGGTGACGAGTGCATTGGAACATTCCGAAGACTTATTGGCGCATTTGCTTAATGGCGATGAGGAAGATGTGGCAACAAACGTTGCTGAGGTTCATGAACAAAATACCAGTATCTTGAAATACAATGATGAGAATTCTTTGGCTTGTGTTCTTTCGTTGGCATTTTATACTGCAAGAAATCGTTATGAGATGATTCGTGAATTGCCAACGGGCAAGGGCTTTGCTGATATAGTGCTGTTGCCTTACCGTCATGTGGATGCTCCTGCGATAGTGTTAGAGCTGAAGTGGAATAATGATGCCGATACTGCTATCAGCCAGATCAAACTTCAAGGATATGGAAAATCTTTGATGCACTATGTTGGTGATGTGATTCTAGTAGGCATCAACTATGATAAACAAACGAAAGTACATAGTTGCAAAATTGAGAAAATTGTAAAGAAGTAATTGTAAGAGGATGAAAATTCCTATCTAATAAAGGTAGATGTTTTGGGGATATAGATGTAAATATATTTGTCTAATTTCGATAGATATTAAATGAAAAAAGCCCTTAGACTTCCATGATGAGGTCTAAGGGCTTTTATTTTTGCGTGCCCATGCAAAAATTCCTGCGTGCCCACGCAGAAAATCATCCGTCGGCACGCAGCTTATTTTGCTGAGGGGGTATATTTTCCTTTTATATAAATAAATTTCCTATCTGGAAGACCAGAGCTGATACTACCCATGCCAATAGCGTGGTGTAGCCGGCGGCAAAGCCTGCCCATTTCCAACTGCCCGTCTCGCCCTTGATGGCAGCGATAGTGGCGATGCAAGGGAAGTAGAGCAATACGAAGAGGAGGAAGCAATAGGCGGTGAGCGTAGCCTTGGATGCTGCCTCGGCATCGCTGTAACCGTAGGTCTTTTTCAAATCTGAAGTCATCTGCTTCTTCAAAACCTCGTATTTTCCGTCTTCATCGTTGTAATCCTGATCGTCAGAGAAACTGTCGTTGTTGCTGTAGAGCACACCCATCGTTGAGGCTACAATCTCCTTGGCACCTACACCGGA
>ERZ1026876.758-NODE-758-length-18247-cov-4.287874_pt1 | contig 18247 bp, 13 predicted proteins | sample MGYA00380168_ERZ1026876 | MGnify/ENA primary metagenome ERZ1026876 (study PRJEB33269, sample SAMEA4719804) | human gut metagenome | biome: human-associated habitat; feature: organic feature; material: feces | place: Cameroon | collected 2013-10 ... | reverse complement strand
GACTTAGCAATGTTCCAGCTTGCACCGTTGGCGCAGTCCAGGCCGACCTTGACCCCCTTGAAGGAGTAGATGCCCAGAGAGATCAGGTAGCCCATGTAGCGGTTGCGGCCAGACACATAGTCCACGGTGCAGCCGATGTGCTCCCGGTGTGCGAAGGGCAGCTCCGGCCAATCTTTATCAAATACATGCAGCTTGCCGTCAATGTAGTCTTCCACCAGCAGCAGAGTCTCTTCCGGCATCTTCTCGCCGTAGCAATCGATCAGTTTGATGCCATTGTCGTAGTACGGATTGTGGCTGGCAGAAATCATAATGCCGCAGTCGAAGTCATCCACGCGGGCAATGTAGGCAACACTGGGCGTAGTCGTGACATGGAGCAGGTAGGCGTCTGCGCCAGAAGCGGTCAGGCCCGCCACCAGGCTGTATTCGAACATATAGGAACTACGACGGGTATCCTTGCCAATTACAATGCGGGCAGGATTCGTATCACCATTGCGCTCACGCAGAGCGTTGTAATACCAACCGAGAAAACGTCCGACTTTATAGGCGTGGTCAGCGGTCAAAGTGACACCAGCTTCACCACGGAAGCCATCAGTACCAAAGTATTTTCCCATTCTTGATATTTGTCCTCATCTAAAGAGTGAATAAACGTATACATGTGCTTTAGCCGGATAGAAATCCGTTGCCTACTGCCCACCACGGAGAGGTTAGCACATCTGAGCAGCGCAGCCATGCTGTGAGCATGGCTTATCTTGAACCTCAATGTACTTGGCTTAATCCAAAGAATGTAGCAATCGTTGCCAATCCTGCAAAGATATCAATAAGCTTTGCTGCCGTTTTTCCAGCAAAGGCAATAAAAGTTGAAAATCTTGCCTTCGCTTCTTCTTGTTTATCCTTCTTTTTAGCATCTTCAAATATGTCTATCAGTATTTTTTTCTGTTCTTCGGACAACTCGCTTTTAGCTACGATATCAATTGCCTGATTCAACTCTTTTATAAAATTATCAACCTCATTCTTTGAAGTGCTCTGAGAAACAACACTTCTATCGCCCGTCACTACAGCTTGGTTTACATTATTTGCACCATCAGCACTCAAATTATAATTTGTGATAGGTCGATCTTTATTTCTTCTTTCATTGCTCATATCTTTTGCCCCTTCAACTATTTCATCCAATGTTTTCCTTTGGATTATTAAATCAACTATTTCTCGAATCAGGTAATACACGTCTTCAACAGATAGTCCATCAATCGAGACACATAGAGCTTCATCCATATTTTCCTTCCAAAGTACGATGCAGGGCAGTTTTGCATGCACTTTTTCTGGTAAATAATGTAGCTGCTCCATCAAATTATAACCAGATTTCCCATAGTTTTCAAAGCAATAGTAAATATCCAAATAATCCGCAGATAAGTCATTCAAATCTTTCCAACGCTCCGTTACAAGTTCGCGAAACATAGGATAGTCTGATTTAATTGGCAGTAACAAGCATTTGTATGTGTCATTATCTGCTAAATATCGTTGTGACACATATCTAAAATTCTTTTTTCGGTATGCACTGTCATACGGAAGCAATTTATTAAGTTTACTTAACATACTCCCCTGTTCCGATCTTTTAAATCGATTAACAAGTTTTTGCTTTGTTGCAATTTCTCTTCCTGTATCTTCACAAAAACGCTGAGCGTACTCTTCAAACACCTCAACCGGCATTAAATCGACTTTTTCTACCACATCTTTCCCAATGTTCTCTTCTTCAAGCCATTCCAAGAAATCAATTTCAATCGGCTCATCTTCGATCATTAAGTGAAGTAATGAGCTATCCTCCTGATTTTCTTGTAGACTATCATGATAATATAATTTCAGATTATTTATCAATGTACCCGGATTCAAATATTGTTGATAATAATATATTCTTTCATCGTACAGTCTATTGCCCTGGGAATGTCGAAACTGTTCAAATGATTTCTGAAATTCATCAAATACGGTCTTATTTAAACCACGCTTCCCATACCACCTTGTTCTGTAACACAATTCATAGAATTCATCGCTTTTATAGTACATGCTCAATGCTCTAGTGAGCACTTTTTTAATCTCACTATTTGTCCAATCATCTGATTGATATTTTTGTCTCTGACAATACTCTTCCGCCCTTTTTGCCAGTATGTCCTTGTACTTATCGTCAAACAGTAAATCCCACATATCAACATCAGTATGCTTCGCTTTACGAAGAACGGACTGTTTTAACCATTCACAAAAATCCAATACGAGGAGATCCGGCAACCTTTCCATACTTTTCATCCCTCTTATTCCAATGGAAAACAACCAATGTACAACTAACCCAACTACAAGAAACAGCAAACTTATCAAACGCATTTTCATGTGCCATTTCACTGTGACAATCGCAACTTTTATCTATATTAATTACTTTTATGCTTTTAGCCGAGGGTATTCCTCGTTGCCTGCCGCCCACCGCGTAGAGGTAGCATATTCGAGCAGCACAGCCATGTGGCTGAACACATGGCCGCCATAAGTATTAGTCTCTGCGGAACAGGTCGCGTGTATAAACCTTGTTCTGCACGTCATCCAGACAGTTATCATAGCGATTTGCAATGATGGCCTGACTGCGCTTTTTGAACTCATCAAGATCATTAATGACTTCACTGCCGAAGAATGTGCTGCCATTCTCCAACGTCGGTTCGTAAATGATAACAGTAGCTCCTTTTGCCTTGATGCGCTTCATAACACCCTGGATAGAGGACTGGCGGAAGTTATCCGAATTGGACTTCATTGTCAGGCGGTACACGCCAATCACGCAGGTTTTTTCCTGAGATTCGTCGAACTCGTTGTCCTCTCTGTACCCATAGTAACCTGCCATTTGCAACACACGGTCAGCAATAAAATCTTTCCGGGTGCGATTGGATTCAACGATTGCTTCGATGAGGTTCTCCGGGACATCAGCATAGTTTGCCAGCAGCTGCTTGGTATCCTTGGGCAGGCAGTAGCCGCCATAGCCAAAGCTGGGATTGTTGTACTGGTCGCCAATGCGCGGGTCAAGGCACACGCCCTTGATAATCTGCTGTGTGTTTAATCCCTTCATCTCGGCATAGGTATCCAACTCATTGAAGTAGGACACGCGAAGGGCGAGATAGGTATTTGCGAACAGCTTGACCGCCTCGGCCTCGGTGAAACCCATAAACAGCGTGTCGATGTTTTCCTTGATGGCACCTTCCTGCAGCAGGCCGGCAAACTTATGTGCAGCCTTAACCAAGCGATCATCATTCAGATCCGTGCCGACAATGATGCGGGACGGGTAAAGGTTATCATATAGTGCCTTGGATTCACGCAGAAACTCCGGGCTGAAGATGATATTTTTGGTGTTAAACTTCTCCCGCACGGAGGCAGTATATCCCACCGGAATCGTGGACTTGATGACCATAATGGCATTCGGACTATACTGGAGAACCAGTTTAATCACAGCCTCGACCGCCGATGTATCGAAGAAGTTCTTCTTGCTGTCATAGTTGGTAGGTGCTGCAATAACAACGAAGTCAGCATCTTTATAAGCTGCCTCTGCATCTAACGTAGCCGTCAGATTCAAGTCCTTCTCCGCGAGATACTTCTCAATATACTCATCCTGAATCGGAGACTTTCTGTGGTTGATAAGCTCAACCTTCTCCGGAATGATATCAACTGCCACGACCTCGTGGTGCTGCGACAGCAATGTAGCAATGGATAAACCGACATAACCGGTACCAGCAACTGCAATTTTCATTTTTTCTTTTCCTCCTAAATATTGAATTCTAAGTAATGTCCGAACAATTATTACACTGGCATGCTATCCTGCATCCAACGTATTAATTTGGAAAAGGCTATTCGATACTTTCTTTCGTTTTACCGTTTCTTGCTTTTTAAGAAGCTCTTCGTCATTTCCCATAATTCTCGGAACTGACTAAAACAGCCAATATAAATTACATCAAAATGTCTAGATTTTTTGAAAAGAAGAGGTGAAACAAACGCCACTGTAATCTGCGATATCAATGTCGTAATAGAAGCTCCTGTTATCCCCATAATCGGAATAAAAATCAAGTTCAATGTAAAATTAACTGCGGCTCCAATAAGAACAAAGTACTTTGTGTACTTATTGAATCCCTCTGCAACAATCCATATTCCTCTTGCCGTTCCAATCATTGCAAATCCTGTTGACCATATTAATATTCCCAACGGTGCAGTCGCTTCCAAATATTGTTTCCCATATAAAACCAGAATTGCTATTTTCCCTAATAAAGTCACCCCAATTCCAACAACTCCTGAAAGCACTGTAATCGCAAGAAGAAGTTGCTGAAAGCGTCTTATATATTTGTCATAGTCCTTCTCTCTTAACTCAATAATTAACGGTCTTGCAGAATCAATTAATGCCTTTGGCACAAACTCCCATAGCGTCGCAATAGCCGCAGCTGCCGTATAGATTCCAACTTCACTTGTATCGAGAAATTTTCCTATCATAATTTTATCTATTTGAGAATAAAACGTTACCGCCAAACCAGAAATGATAAAATGATAGCTTCCTCTAATCAGATACAAAGCATCATCTTTTGAATAAGTCAATTTCAACGAGTTATGCTCTCGCTTAAAGCAACAAATCACAACTCCACCACAAACCAAATACTGAATCGAGGATGATAGTACAAAGAAGTATACAGATGCTTTTGTTGCCAATAGTGTAATTCGCCATGCTCCAACAACTGTTTGGGCAATCATAGTCGCTATAGATACATACTTCATTTTCAGATTTAACTGAAACCAATATGTAAATACTTCATACGATTGCAATATAACAGCAAACGCTTGAAGCAGAGTAATAATACACAAAGTTGTATTATTAGGTTCAAGTACTCTTACAATTGCCATTATGCAAAAAAGAGAAGCAATAGATGCCGAGCATCTCATAACCAAAGCAGATCCAAGGTAACTGCCTCTCTTTTCTGGCTTCTTTATCATTTCATTGATAATGACGCCATCTAATCCTAATCGACATACAATTGAAAAGAACGAAATGATAGATGCACCATAATTTATCAGACCGTAATTAGATGGTCCCAAATATCTGGCTGAAAGCGATCCAACAACTACCTGCAGAATCATATTGTAGAGCTGTTGGCCAATCATCCAGCCCGAATTGCCGATAAACTTTTTGGCAATGCTTTTCTCTTCTTTACCTTGCGTCACTTAAGTGTTCCTCCTTATATGCAAGCGCGCCAGAAAATTCAACAATTCCGGCCATGAAAAAGAAGAACGCCATCAAATTAGTTCTTCCATAATAAAGGACAGGTTCAGTCATAAAAAGTATTGCAATGACAGCAAACCATGCAATTAGTCCTATTCTGTCTGCAATATCTATATTCCTTTTCTGCAATTTAAAAAGACCAACTAACAGTCTAATCAAAAAAGGTGTCATCGCACATAGCGCAAAAATTCCACATTCATCATATAAGTCAAGGAAAAAATTATGTATATATCCTCCCAATTGTTTACTATAGTAATATCCGCCGCCCATATGCTCATCAAAATGACTAATGACATAAATCCAGCGCTCTGTACGTCCAGTATCAAAAGCCGATCCGAGTGTGTTTTGTTTTTGAATCATTCGAAGAATAAGATTACTATTCCAAAAAGTAGTTTGAATTCCGCCAATGTCAAACGCAAAGGCCGCCAATCCTATCACAAATAAACCAATTAAACCAATCACAATTCGGCTTTGTTTATTTTTTATCGCAAGATAAAACACCAAAAGCGCAATAACAACACTAACGATAAGTCCCGTACGTGATGAAAGAATAAAGAAAGAAACTACTGATAGTGCCGCCGCTATATATAAAGCAGTTCTGTTCCACAATTTAATTTCTTTTTCTTTAAAAATAATCCATGGCACTGTAGCCATAAAAATCATGCACCAACCCGCAACCTGAGTCGCAGCTATTCGTCCACCACCCCAAATGTCCTGCATGTAACGACCACTATCCAGCACTGCAGTGAAGGAAGAGATTATTCCATATACACCAAATCCAAATGCTCCGCTTAAAACAAGTCTAAATGTATCCTGATGCTTATTTTCTGCCAACAAATATGCAATCGCTCCGAAAGTGTAAAAAGCCAAACATTCAATGATAAGTTCTGTTTTCTCCTCTCCATTAGTGAAATAAGCTAGCAACCAATAAATCACTAAAAATCCAAATGTAAACAGTGTTTGCCATGACGCATAAATTTTGTGCCGTATAATAATATAAGCAAAGCAAATTGCAATCACCGCGTATGAAATGTAAAAATATCTATTAAATAAATTTAGTCCATACACAAATAAGATTATGCAGAATATAGCTTGCTCTATCTTTCCTAAAACTGTTCTATTTTCATTTATTTCCATTTAAAAGTTTCCACCATCTTTCATTTTGTGAGCTTCTTGCATAATCTTTAATATTTACCTCAGTGCCCGCTTTCTGCGCACGTCCTGCTAATATATCCATAAAAGCATTTTCAACTTCTTCTGCTGTTGAACAAACATAATTTCCTGGAATTTTTCCAACCATATCAGCAAACTGCGTCTTTCGTGGTCCAACAAACACAATCGGTTTCCCAAGGAAAATATAATCATAGATTTTTGTTCCTATCGCGTTCGCTCGGACATCTATGATCATAAGGACATCTGCATTCATCAAATATTCCATTCCCTCTTTATAGGGAAGAAAACCAGTGTTTTTTATTAAATCAGATGAAATATTACACGCCTCTAAAAGTCCGCTTGCTTCTGGTTCTCTTTCTCCAATTTGAAGAACAGATACCTTATCCGCAAACTTTCTAACTCCATTCAAAAAGACCTTTGAATACTGCTCCGTATAATAAAACAGCTTTCCAAAGACACCTATGACGATTTTACCCTGTTTGTTATAATCAGCTTTATGTAAATCAGTCAGCAATTCATCGTCGTATCCATTTGATATGGTATAAAACTTTCCTTGTTGGCCTGGATAATATCGTTCAAAGTCTTGTTTCCACCCATCAGTAACTGTCACAACCGCGCTGGCTGCTTTAACAGCAGCTCTTTCCTTTGGAATTTCACGGATCTTTGTATATAGTTTTTTGGGTGAAAAGAACTCTTTCGCTTCTCTGTAGTCAAAAATCCATGGATCTCGAAAATCAAGCACACATGGTATCTTTTTGTATTTAGATGCTTTGGCAATGCTGAATGTATAAAACGGACCGCCGCTGACAATCACAGCATCATATTGTTCAGAATCCACTTCATCGTTAAAAGCTTTCAAATATAACTGTTCGTTGCGAGCAAATTTTTCGGAGTACCTTCCGGTCTCCTGTGTGTCCACATAAATAAACTTTGATACTGGAATTTCCACACTATCTTTTCGATTAGTTATTACCGTAATTGAAACATCTTTCTTAAGCAAATAGCGTGCAAGGCTACCCATTCTAACAGCTCCCACCCTTCTGTCAGGGGGAAATGCTGGTGCAACAATAAGCAATTTCATTTTTCTTTTTTTGACCTCCACAACGCCATTTTTCTAACACTTAACTGTTCGACTTAATCACTTTTGCTGGATTTCCACCAACAATGCTTCCTGCAGGGAAGGATTTTGTAACCACGGCTCCAGCGGCAACTACGGTATTATCTGCAATCGTTACGCCAGGCAAAATGGTTACCCCCCATCCATACATTGTTTCCTATCGTGACGGGCTTAAACTCTTCGTACCCCTGTTTCCTAAATGGTACATCTGGCGTTATTTGATGTTTATGATTCCTTGTGTAAATAAGGCAATACGGCCCCATCATAACATTGTCACCAATGGTCACATGCTCCGGAACGTGTGCATTTACTCCGACCCCAGAATGATTACCAATCTTCAATGTCGACGAGATATCTGCTCCGTGTTCAAAATTAACATCACATCCGCAGCTCGATATATAGCCTTTGACCATTCGATATCTTATTTTCGAAGCAATCTTACCGCCAATATGTATGAAACCGGCAAGTGCTTTCCTATCAGCTCATATGCCACTCTACACGCTACTTTGCAGACATTCATACTATCTCCTCATATACAACCATAAGCTGCTTTGCTATCGTTTCAGGTGAAAATCGTTTTCTTATTTGATCACTAATAGCAATTCCATTGTAGTCACGGATGTTTTTACACATATAGAGCATTGCATCCTCAGCCTGCTCTATGCTCCCTTTATCAATGAGAAGCCCATACCGTTCTTCCATAAATTCTTCTGGTCCACCACAGCGTGTTGCAATAACTGGAATTCCTGAAGCGAGTGCCTCTATATAGGCAACACCGAATGTTTCACTATTTGACAGTAAGATGAAGCAATCTGCTTTTCTTAAGGCTAGAGCAACTTCATTGCGGTCTACAGCACCCATGAGATGAACCTTACTTTGCAGTTCATTTTTCTCTATCAACTCTTTTGCAAGTGTCATTTTTGCGCCAGCTCCGTAAATATCAAGCTGCACATTTGTGTTTTTCTTGCACACATTTGCAAAAGCTGCTATTAAATCTTCCACTTTTTTAGGTTCTTCCAGCCGTCCCACACTTATAAAATGAAAGCTATTGGACTCTTGTTTTTTCTGCTGTGGCACAAATAGAGCCGTATCCACAATATTATTAATTACTGTACATTTCACTCCTGTATTTTCATAAAGCCGCTTCGCTAAAGATTTACTAACAGCAATAACTTCTTTTGCTCTCCGATATCCAACTGAGGCATATTTTAGGAGCTTTGGGTCAACGACTTCTTTTTCCATGTCACTGGAATGCTCTGTTATCACAAGCGGAATTCCAGTGACTTTTGAAAGTTCGGCCGCCATGTATCCCTGTCTATGGAAATGTGCATGAATAATATCCGGGTATTCTGTTGAATTCTTGAACACTCTATTAAACAAATATTTCAATGCCACGCTTCCAACTGGGCAGAAAATATTAGGTGGAACATTTCCCAACGGAACACTAATTGTGTAGCATTCAATTCCATCATGCAGAGTTTTCACGACACCATATTTTCGCTTTCTTCTTATGGAGCGTAAATCAACCGCAAAGAATGTCACATCAATCCCCTGCTTGGTAAGAGCCTTTGCCTGATCAAGCTCAAATATTCCAAATGTTGGATTATCCGGCTGCGGAAGCCCTCTGCTAACAATTAATACTTTCATAGCTCACCAGTTATATTTTCTAAATATCGTTTCGCCACGTCAGACTCAGAAAAGTGTTTTGCCGTGGTCACTGCGTTTTGGGATAGTTTCTGCTTTTCCTCTTTTGCAAGGCCATTGATTCTATTAAAAATATATATCAGTTCTTGTTCATTGCCTTCCTCGCACAAGAACCCGTTTTCTCCATCTCTAATAATTCCGTCAACGCCACCAAACTTTGAAGCAATTACAATACACCCTTGAAGCATTGCCTCCAGATACACTAGACCAAAAGTCTCATGCTTACTAATCAAAACGAACACTTGACTTTCATGCATCCGTTTTTGCAGCTCGTTACGGTCAATTCGACCAAGCAGGTGCATGTGTTTCTGTAGATTGTTGGTATCAATGTAATTTTGAAGCTTCGCCTTCATCGGGCCGTCACCAGCAACCACAAAATCGTAATCCGACCCATCAAACGCTTTTGCCGCGGCCGCCAATGCCACATCAATCATCTTGTATTCGACAAGTCTTCCTGCCGAAATGATGCTTAGTGGATTTTCAAAGGACTTTGTGTTTTCCTCCTGCAACCTTTCGATGAATCTATCCGGTATTCCAGATGCAGCAACAAACGGTTCTGCTTTAAAATGTAGATATCCTTTTGCCACTTCTGCTGCGGACTGGGACCTAAATCCAATGTGATCAATTTGATCTATGTATTTCTGCACACCGAATTTCTCACAATTTTCTTTTCCATAATCCGCATGAAACACAAATGCCGATTTTGCACCATACTTCTTTGCAATCTGCGGAACCAGCATAATCTGTGGGTTAACCCAATGACCTGTCACAACATCCGGTGCAAAGTGATTATTTTCAAGGACAGTTACAATTTCTTTGAGCTGCTGGTCCAAAGCTCTCTTTGAGAATTTTCCATGAGGCACATATTTTGTGATAGGAATATTCTCTACATGAACACCAAATTCATCGTATGTAAATTTCTTTGTCCATAATCTATCAGGTGTTCTCGATACATCAAAGGTTTTGGAAACAAGACCTTTACCTCTATCTCCAATCGCATAATACGCCGCAGGGAATGTCGAAGAATCAACGATTGCAATAACTCTATGTCCTTGCTTTACCCATTCCTTTGCAAAGTAGCCGACTACCTTTGTTCTGTCAGCATTCGTATCTTTTTCATACGGATACTCACTTGCTAAAACCAGGATGTTCATTGATTCATTCTCCCTCACTTATAACTGCCTGTTTTTACATCAACTTCAGCGCCACGCCGTCATACTTTTTAACTGCTACAGGATAGCACCAAAGTTCATCGGTAATTCCTTTTGGAAACTGAATGGCCCCATATTGCATCAGTTTCATTGGCAGTGTATCCTTCTTAAATTTCTCTATCGTCTTGAAGTTCATTTCACCGTCGATTTCAATCAGATATACTTCATCCGAAAGGATTCCGTCGCCGCGTTTGGATGATATCCACGAGGTCAACCCACGATTGTTTTCATCTGGCTCTACGGTTGTCGAAAAATAGTACTTTCCCTTAAATTCTGTACCATAAATGCATGAGCCATTTAATGCGCAGATTTTTTTCGGCTCACCTTCTCCATCAAACAGATAGACATAGTTTTTCTCATTTACAGCATCTGTCGCATACAGCAGTCCCTTCGGTGTATCAAACCCAATAACAGCTCTGTACTGTTGCTGTCCAATTTCTACTGGCTCTACTTGTTCAAATGATGCATTCGCTTTGTAGATTCCAGCACCCTTTTCCTGATCTCCCGTGAAAATAAAGTATCCACCAGACAGTTTCGGGATAATATTGTGAATGTGCCTTACCTGACCACTTTTGAAGCTGTAGACGGTTTCTACCTTACCATCTTTGGTCAAACCATATATATTAATAGAATCATGCTCTGCATTTGGGCCATAGTCGCCCCAAAGCGCAACCCACTTTTCTCTCCCAACACATATATTTAGCGGATCTGAAAAGCCATCTCTGGACGAGCAAATATCTTCCACGACCTGTTTTTCCACATCCACAACTTTTATTGTGCGATGACCAACCAGAAGCATTTGACTTTCATTAATTGGCACAGCGTATTTAGGCTCCGTTCGAAATAGTCTCGCCAACACTCTCAAAGACTCTTTTGTTGTATTAGCATATACTCGAACAACTTTTTCCGGTTGATTTTCTACCAACCCATAGATAAATCCCTTTCTGTACAGATAGAGAGTCTCTTTTATATAGCAGAGGGGCTTATATCCCGGTAATTGTTGTACTGCCATTGATTGTCCTCCAAATCAAATACATATCTCTACAGAAATTTTTCCATTTCCCTCATATTTAACGGCTTCAAGCGAAACCAACTCACCATATTCAGGCGCATATTGCTGGCTTATCGTTTTAGCATTGCCTTCAAAGGTCATGTCAATCTCATGAATTGGATGAACAAAGGCGGTCAGTTTATTTCCGCTTGACTCATCCGTTACCTTCATGGTCTTTTCAAGTTGAATAGTTCTTTTTACCGCCTGTCCACACTGGTCAATTAACTCAATGACAATTGAGTTTTCTGACACACTTACAACATTCACTTTGCTACGTTTTGCCATGCGGAATGCGCCCCAACACTGGGACTGTTCCGTATCGTTAACCGTCACCGTGTTGTGTGCCGCAGTACTGCGGAAGAAACTGCGTTCTTTACACTGGTAAGCATATGTACCACAGTTCACTATCACTGGCTTTCCAGCCTTGAATAATTCAAAGCTCATGGCATCGCAATGCGCGTGTCCGGGAATGTAGGCAGGCCCCGGTTGTCCTGCGTCAACAATGAGTTTCCAGTCGTTCTGTTTGAAAATGTAGAAGCCACTATCAACAAAACGAGATTTATACTCTGGGGTAATATCAAAGTGCCTTTTGCACGCAGAAACCAATGCTTGCAAACTTTTTGCCACATTGTTGCCGGCATCATTAAAAAGCGGAATCCGATTTAATCCTTCCTCCAAAGACCACGCCGCATCCAGCATCGGCTGGAGATACCCATTGACTTCGTGGTCGTCCAATCCCCGGTCTTTCAGCGCAACCGCAACTCTAACAACGCCTTCAAAAATCAACTTGTGATACATTGGGCTTAGTTCAAAGTGCATTCCATCCGGAAGGATTTCCTCTTTACATTCTGCCTTGAAAGCTTTAAGGGCGGTGTGTAAAACAGGTTCATCCTTGAAAAACAGTGCACACAGAACAAGCGCTTTCAAGTCCTCAAAATAGTGGTTACCTAAGATGTCCTTTTCCAAGTGCCTGCTCAAGAATTCATACTGCTCATGGACAGATTCTATAAACAGTCTCTGAAAATTGTCATCCAACTCAGTGCGAACCGCTGCATAGTATCCCAGCCAGTTGGTGAGTCTGAGGTCAATCGTGTAGGGAGACCATCCTTCTCCACCATTCGCTTTAGGGTTTTGATTGATCCACCCACGAATAGTTTCGATAGATTTTTCTAAGTACTTCTTGTCACCTGTTTTTCTATAGGCATCAACCAACGAAAAGAGGAACTCAAAGTAATGAAGGTTAAAATTCCACAACGCGGACTTATCATCAAAATGCCATTTTTCATTCCAATGAAACTCCTTTGACGAGTGCAAAAATGTTACAGTGTCATCAAGGAGTTCATCCGCAGGAAAGCGTCTTAGAAAAACAGGATCATAATCCAGCTCATCAACCGTCGCAATCGGCACAACCTTGCTCACATCACTCGTGACCTTACACCCAACGCTGCAATCCAGTTTCAGCATCTTTCGGATACGATAATAAACCTGACTCGGCTTCATTGACTTAACTGTATTGGCATAAAGTCCAAGTTTTGCAAGCATGGTTATTCTCCCTTTTTACTGGCTTTTACATTTCGCAAAGCACATCCGCAATCCGCTCACAGGCATGTCCATCGCCATACGGATTGCTTGCTTTGCTCATCGCCTCATACTCGTCCTTATCAGACAGCAGCCGGCTGAACTCCTTGTAAATGGTTTCTTCTTCCGTGCCGACCAGTTTCAATGTACCCGCAGCAATGCCCTCCGGACGCTCCGTGGTATCACGCATAACCAGAACCGGTTTGCCCAGAGAAGGAGCCTCCTCCTGGATTCCGCCAGAGTCCGTAAGAATCAGATAACTGCGACTCAGGAAGTTGTGGAAGTCCAGAACATCCAGCGGTTCAATGATATGAATACGATCATCGTCACCCAGATACTCGTTTGCGATTTCACGCACGACAGGATTCATATGAATCGGATAAATGGCCTTCACATCAGGATGCTCATCCATTACACGGCGAATCGCCTTGAACATGTGGCGCATCGGCTCACCAAGGTTCTCACGGCGATGCGCTGTGATCATAATCAGACGGCTGCCGTTTGCCCACTCCAGTTCAGGGTGCGTGTAATTCTCCCGAACTGTGGTTTTCAGTGCGTCGATTGCGGTATTGCCCGTAACATAAATGCTGTCCGGATTCTTACCTTCTTTCAGCAGATTCTGCTTAGAAAGCTCCGTCGGCGCGAAATTAAACTTGCTGATAATAGAGACAGCCTGACGGTTGAACTCTTCCGGGTATGGACTATAGATATTGTAGGTACGCAGACCTGCCTCCACATGACCAACCGGAATCTGCAAGTAGAAACAGGCCAGCGCGGTCACAAAGGTCGTAGAGGTGTCGCCATGTACCAGCACCACATCGGGCTTTTCTTTTTCCAGCACTTCCTTAATGCGGTTCAGAATATTGGTGGTCACATCGAACAGCGTCTGCTTGTCTTTCATGATGGACAAATCATAGTCCGGTGTAACATCAAACGCTTCAAGAACCATATCCAGCATTTGGCGATGCTGTCCGGTCACGCAAACAACGGTCTGAAGCTCCTCGCGTTTTTTCAATTCGTTAACAAGCGGGCACATTTTAATTGCTTCCGGTCGGGTACCGAAAACGAGCATTACTTTTTTCATAATTATGTCTCCAAAGAAAAAGTGCCGCGCAGAATCGATCTGCCTTTTCTGCACAGCACTAATCATCATATTTTAAATGTGATACACGCCCGGCAGATCAATGACATTGTGGCAGTCCAGAACGACCTTGCCAGCCAGCTTGTCCACATTTTCACGGATCTCAGTGTGCTTAACCATGACAACGACCATATCGACATCTGCGAGGAACGTGTCAAGATCATGGTACTGGTTCTTGACCACATCCTTGGTGATGAACGGATCATAAACCTTCAAGCCAGTTGCCAGATGACGCTCCTGGCTCTCCAGCAGCTGTAGCGTCGGAGACTCACGCATATCGTCAACATTTTCTTTATAGGTCAGGCCGTACAGACCGACACGGCTCACATCGGTCAGACCCTTTTCCTTCATGATCTCGTAGATACGGTTCAGCACGAAATCAGGCATTCCATCATTGGTCTTCATGGACTCATCAATAACCTTGGCCAGAGAGGGATAGTCACCAACGAGGAACCACGGATCAACGCTGATGCAGTGACCGCCAACACCGGGACCCGGCTGCAGAATGTTTACACGAGGATGCATATTGCAGATCTTGATGATTTCATAGACATCCATGTTGTCATGGCGGCAGATCTTCGCCAGCTCATTTGCAAAGGCAATATTGACTGCACGGAAAGTGTTCTCAACAACCTTAGTCATCTCAGCAGTACGGATATCGGTAACAACAATCTCGCCCTGGCAGAAAGAGGAATAGAGCTTCTTCACCTTTTCACCGATGGCCTTGTCATCCGCACCGATGGTACGGTTGTTGTGCAGCAGTTCGTAGACCATATTGCCAGGGATGATGCGCTCCGGAGCATGAACAAGGTTGATGTCATCACCAATCTTAAAGCCATTTGCCTCAATCACAGGGCGGACATACTTGTCGATGGTTCCCGGAGAAACGGTAGACTCCACGACAACCGTTGCGCCCTTGGGGCAGACACGCATGACATCCTTCACAGCCTCGACAACGTAGCAGGCATCAACCTTCTTGCTGAACTTGTCATACGGAGTAGGAACAGACACGATGTAGGTGTCGGTAACCTGATACTCGGTAGTGAACTTCACACCGGCTGCCAGAGCGTTCTGGAACAGCTCGTCCAGACCTTTTTCCTTAAAAGTGGTCTTGCCCGCATTCAGGGTTGCAACCAGTTCCTTATTGTAGTCAGTACCGATAACTTCCACACCGTGGGAAGCCATCATCAAAGCAGTAGGCAGACCAATGTAGCCCAAGCCAATTACGTTAACCATTTTTCTTTCCTCCGTCTTTTACTTCAGCAATTCGTGTAGTTGTTTTTCAAAAGCAATTGCAATCTGTTGCCGCGAGTATTTCTTGTGCATCAAATTCCTTGCTTCAGTTCGATGCTCACTGTATTTTGAATAGTTCTCGACCATTTCATCGAAAACTCCTGCAAGCTCTTCTGTATGATCCGGCGAAACACATCTGCCCATTTCGGACTCATTTACGATATCACACGAATCACCCTCTGCGACGAGGAGCACCGGACAACCAATTCCCAGTGCCTCGTACACTTTTGTCGGAATGCTGTCCTTCATGTTGGAGTTCTTCAGCGGGATAAAGCTCATTTTTGCATAAGACAGAAGCGTAAAGACTTTCTCATGCGGAAGGACGCCACAGAAGTGGACATTGTCCAGTCCACGCTCTTTAGCTTGCTGTTCCAGCACATCTTTTTCTGCACCTTTACCAAACAAAAGGAACTGAACTTCTTTGTGCTTAGACTGCTCTGCCATATCCAGTAAAGCTCCCAGTCCCTGCGCCAAACCGATATTGCCAACATAGACACAGGTGAACTTCTTATCCAGCTCATACTGGGCAATCAACTCTTTGTCTATAGAGCTGTTCTCCACGCTCTCATCAAAGCCATTGCCGACCAGCTTCACCTTGTCCACATGGTCTGTGCCGCCCTTTTTACCGCCCACAGAAATCACATGGTTTTTGATTTTCTCAACCTTACCGGGCGAAACGGTAGTCACCCAATCAGCGTGCTTGTACATAAAGCGTGTGATTGATCTGAAAACCTTACAGTAAATGCTGCCTTCTGCAAAGCTACCCATCTCAAGTGCGACATCCGGCCAGATGTCGCGCACATCATAAACAAGCTTTGCGCCTTTGCACTTTGCAATAATCCATCCAGGGATACTAACCAGCGGAGGGGGCGATGTAGTGATGACCACATCTACCTTGCCAGCTTTTAATGCAGTGAAAATAGATGTAAAGCCGAAACTGAGATTATTAAGCATCCGCATTACAGTTGTCTTTTTCTTCATGCGAATTGCCGGAGAGTACAAGATTTTTTCCCTTCTCGGCTCAATCTTTCCATTTCCCTTATTTGTAGAGCTGGCAATCACCACAACCTCATCGCCTTGATCAATGAACGCATCTGCCATCGTGCGCATTCGATAAGAACACGCTTGGGCTGTGGGATAATACTCGTCCGTATGAATCAGTATCCTCATAAATTTACAATCAACCTCTAAACTCTTTTATTCCTTATTAAATAGCCACACCAGCAAAGCGATGCGTCACAGTTATGTAACCCTCTGCGCCATGATTACATTTTCATCGTCACGGGAGTCCCTGTCTTTATTCCTGATGACACTATCACTCGCCACAAGAATCCATGTATTTATGCCAGAAATCACTCATATCGCTACGGGAGTCCTTGCGTTTATTCCCGACAGCACCGAGCCTTTTCACTGGGAGTCCTCATATTTGTGCCTGATAGCATCTCCATGACCGGGTTGAAAATTTCGATGATATTGTCATCGAAACCCCTTGTTTATTCCTGACAGCACATTTCGGGAAAATGTTGATTTTCAGCTCCCGAAAACAATCAAAAGTTGCGATAAATCAATGGTTTTCTCCACTCATAGCAGTGGTTTGGCCCTCGGAAACTCCCTCGGTACTTTCAGGCACAAACAGGATTTTCACTGTAGCAAACATGATTTTCAAATCTTCGACAATGCTCGGATGAGCTATGTACATCAGATCCATCGTCAATTTGTCATAGGGAGTAGTATTGTACTTGCCGTAAACCTGTGCATACCCAGTCAAGCCAGCTTTGGCCTGCAGACGCAGCGCGAACTCCGGCATCTCCTCGCAGTACTGAGCAGCGATTTCGGGACGCTCTGGACGGGGGCCAACGATGCTCAAGTCACCCTTCAGGATATTTATAAGCTGCGGTAATTCATCAACGCGGCAAGCACGAATGATTTTGCCAACGGGCGTGATACGGTCATCGTTTTCGCCGCTGGAAAGTCGTGCGACGCCGTCCTTTTCAGCATCAACGCGCATGCTTCTGAATTTAAGAATACCGAACTCTTTGCCATCCTTCGTCAGGCGAATTTGCTTGTAAAATACTGGGCCGTGATCCGTTGCTATTATGGCAATAGCCGTCACAAGGAAAATCGGACTCAGTATCACAAGCGCAATAGCAGAAATGACAATATCCAGTAGTCGTTTTACAAACAGATACTCCGGCTGAGGATTATACCGGCCAACGCGAAGCATCGGCAGGTGGAACATATGCATGTGATGTGCACCGGACATGATGGTGTCACCGATGCGCGGGACAACAAATACGGTAATGTTGTTTTCTACACAGTATTTCAGAATAATATTCCGATCATGGCTGTGGATGCCGCTCAAAAACACTGTGTTGATGCCGTCCAGCATGGAAAGATTCTCGATGCACTCCCCCGCCGTAGCTGTGGAGACCACTTTGTACTTGGCATCAAGACCGTACTTACCAATCAGCTGCTCCATACCACGTCTGGTATCATAAATAACGGCTGTGGCCTGCGGCGGGAAGGTTTTAAAGTAGGCGTGGTGAGCGTTATAAGCCCAAATCGAGGCCATAATAACCTGCCCTACAAGGGCTGCAACACCAGGAAGAATGTTTGGTAGGTGCTTGGACAGTAGCCAAATCACGATGTACATGATAAAATCGCTGACCTGTCTCTTATACACATCTGACGCTGCCGACGA
>ERZ1026876.757-NODE-757-length-18260-cov-11.014392_pt1 | contig 18260 bp, 16 predicted proteins | sample MGYA00380168_ERZ1026876 | MGnify/ENA primary metagenome ERZ1026876 (study PRJEB33269, sample SAMEA4719804) | human gut metagenome | biome: human-associated habitat; feature: organic feature; material: feces | place: Cameroon | collected 2013-10 ... | reverse complement strand
GTGATGGTTCTTCCATCAGGCAACTGAACACTTTTTGTAATTACGTTCATCTAAAATTTAAAAACTTATTGTTTTGTCTAACATCTAATATCTAAAACGCTGCAAAGATACCTTTTTAATTATTAATAAACGAATAAATGTGCAACTATTTTCTGCTTTTTTAAATATTTTATCTATCTAAGAGACCATATTCACAATTTTATTGCTACCTTTGCAGTCGATAATTTTGCAAAATACAGAAATTCATGAAAATAACCAGAATCTTTTCAGTGGCAGTGATCATGGTTGCTGCGCTGGCTTTCACTTCTTGTCATAACAAGAAATTTCATATCAACGGCAACATTACTGAAGCCAAGGACTCCATGCTCTATCTGGAGAATATCGGTCTGAACGGTCCTGAGAAAATAGACTCGGTGAAGTTGGGCGAAGACGGTTCCTTCGCTTTCGAAGAAAACGCCATGGACTCTGTTTCTCCTGAGTTCTATCGCCTGCGTATTGCCAACCAGACCATCAACCTCTCTATTGACTCTACGGAAACCATCCTCGTAAAGGCTGCATACCCTACGATGGCTTACAAATACGAGGTGGAAGGTTCAGAGAACTGTTCTACCATCAAGGAACTGTCGCTCAAGCAGATGAACCTGCAGGCTACCATCAACAGTATCACCAGAAATCCAAACATGGGAGTTGACTCCATGAACGTGGCAATAGCTCAGGTGATCAACAGCTACAAGCAGGACATCAAGACCCAGTATATCTTCAAGGCTCCAATGAAGGCTTCTTCCTACTATGCTCTTTTCCAGACCATTCAGGTAGGTGGCACCAACTCCCTGCTATTCAACCCACGCAACAACAAGGATGACATCAAGGTGTTTGCTGCCGTGGCTACCAGTTGGGATACTTACTATCCTAACGCTGAGCGTGGCAAGAACCTCCACAATATCGCCATCCAGGGCATGAAGGACGTTCGCATCATGGAAAACCAGATGGCAGAGCGACAGATTGATGCCAGCAAGGTGAGCGTGAATGGATGCATCAACCTCTCGCTGACAGACAACAAGGGTGTGGTACGCAATCTTACCGACCTCAAGGGCAAGGTAGTGCTGCTCGACTTCCATCTCTTTGCCAACAGAGAGAGTACCAAACGCATCATGATGCTCCGCGACCTTTACAACAAGTATCATGCTGCAGGTCTGGAGATTTATCAGGTATCCGTAGATCCAGACGAGCATTTCTGGAAGACTTCTACTGCCGGAATCCCTTGGATTTGCGTGCGCGATGAAGATGGCGTTCAGGGACAAAGCCTGGCAAGCTATAACGTGCAGAGCATCCCTACCTTCTTCCTGATAGACCGCAACAATACCTTGCAGGCTCGCGATGCACAGATCAAGGACATCGATGCAGCTATCAAGAGTCTTCTATAAGACCCTCAGGGGTATTCTGATAAGAAAAGGTTTCTAACTAACTTACTCTATCAACATTCATCAACATGGACAGACAAAACCATTAAAAATTATAAACTTAATACACTAAAAAATGAACAAGAAATTCTTTTCTTTAGCAGCCTTTGCTCTCATCGCTTTGGGAGCACAGGCTAAAGTTAAATTGCCACACATTCTCGGTGACAACATGGTTATCCAGCAGAACTCAGAAGCCAATCTCTGGGGATGGGACAAGCCTGGTACGGTAGTGAAGGTCACCACATCCTGGTCTTCAAGAACCTATTCTGCCCAGACGGGCAAGGACGGCAAGTGGGCAGTCAAGGTTTTGACTCCGAAGGCAAGCTACACCCCACTCTCCATCACCTTCGACGATGGCGAGAAGACCGTTCTCAACAATGTGCTTGCAGGAGAAGTATGGGTCTGCGCCGGACAGAGCAACATGGAGATGCCGGTGAAGGGATTCGGCAACTGCCCTGTGAAAGGCTACAACAAGGCGGTGGTGAGAGCCAACCAGTATAAAGGCGTTCACTACGTGAAGATTCCGAGCGTGATGAGCAGCAAGCCGCTGGACGATGCCAACTGCGAATGGAAGGTAATCAGCCCGGAAACCGTGGGCGATGCTTCAGCCACCGGCTATTTCTTTGCGCAGGTGGTAAACAAGGCGCTGAATGTGCCTGTGGGACTGGTGATGGCAAACAAGGGCGGAAGCCGAGTAGAGAGCTGGTTAGACCGTGACTATCTGAAGAAGAACACGAAGGAAGACCTCGACTCCATCAAGATGACAAAGAATCCTAAGTTCAAGTGGGACTTCCTCTACCCTCTTCTCTGGGGCAACGGAACCTTCCATCCTATCCTCAACTACAGCGTAAAGGGTATTCTCTTCTACCAGGGCTGCTCCAATGTGGGCGACCCGGCAGGTCAATACACCCAGCGCCTTGCCGACCTCGTAGCCCAGTGGCGCAGAGACTTCAAGCAGGGCGAGCTGCCATTCTATTTCGTGCAGATTGCACCTTATCATAATGGTGATGTGAATGGCGATGCAGGTCCAAGACTCCGCGAGCAGCAGTTTAACGCTGCCAAGGTGATTCCTAACAGCGGCATCGTGTGCACCGAAGACCTGGTTTATCCATACGAGGTAGAGCAGATTCATCCATGCCAGAAGCAGCCTGTGGGCGAGCGCCTTGCCCTGCAGGCCCTGAGCAAGACCTATGGCATGAAGGGACTCTTCTGCGAGAGCATGACCTTCAAGGAGATGAAGATTGTTGGCGACACCGTGAAGGTTCACTTCGACAACACCTACGGAGCCTACAACCGCTTTGAAGGCATCAAGGGCTTCGAGGTAGCCGGCGAGGACAAGGTGTTCCATCCTGCCACAGCCAAGCATTTCTGGCAGGAAGGCGGCAACGACGGTTGGAACGAGTGCATCATCGTAACCAGTCCTGAGGTAAAGAAGCCAGTGGCTTTGCGCTATTGCTTCCGCAACTTCCAGCTCGGCAACATGGCGAATGCAGGCGGTCTGCCTCTCTTCCCATTCCGTACAGACAATTGGGAATGAGAAATTACAAATTAGAAATTAGAAATGAGAAATTATGGGGCAAAATATTGTTTATGATAAGAGTATGAACTTTTCTATACGAATCGTTCATCTCTACAAATGGTTATGTGAGGAGAAAAAAGAATTCGTCCTCAGCAAACAGTTGCTACGAAGTGGCACAAGTATTGGGGCTAACTTAGCAGAAGCACAAGGAGCAATAAGCAAGGCCGACTTTTTAGACAAAGCCTATATTTCTTATAAGGAATGCAAAGAGACCTTGTATTGGATAGAGTTACTACATCGGGCTTCTTATCTAGACGAAAAAGAATATGTCTCCATCAAAACAGATGCTACAGAGTTAGAAAAACTCTTAACTTCAATCACAAAAACTACAAGAAGTAACAGCATTTGAACATTTCTAATTTCTAATTTCTAATTAAATAATGCACGTTTTAGATAAATTCAAGTTTTGCCCCGTTTGCGGTTCTCCGAACTTCGAAATCAACAACATCAAGAGCAAGAAATGCAAAGATTGCGGTTTCAGTTATTATCTCAATGCCAGCAGCGCCACCGTTGCCCTCATCGTCAATGAGAAGGATGAACTCCTAGTAGTCCGCCGTAAGAATGACCCTGGAAAAGACATGCTCGATTTGCCAGGTGGATTTGTCGATATGAACGAAACCGGCGAAGAGGCCATGGCACGCGAGGTAAAAGAAGAGACGGGTCTGGAAGCTACGGAAGTCATCTATCAGTTCAGCTATCCCAACACCTATCTCTATTCCGGCTTCTTAGTTCATACGCTCGACATGTTTTTCAAGGTGAAGGTCAAGGACTTATCGCATATAGAAGCCATGGATGATGCAGCCGCCTACTACTGGATTCCATTCTCAGAAATAGATATAGACAAGTTTGCTTTTGATTCCATCAAAAAGGGACTTACCAGATTTCTAAGGGATCTTCGTTAAACTACAGGTAAATCTTCGTTCCACGAGAGTGTGTCATAAGTCAAATCCGTTGTAGTGAAATTAGCTCAACCACACCATCTTTTGGGGTGTTTTTTGACAAAATCATCATTTTTTAGTCCCAAAACATTAAAAAACCAAAAAAAAACACTATATAATAAGGTATAAGCAAAAAGTTTATTTACTTTTGCCAACCAAAAGTAATTGTGTAGAAGCTTATGCAAGAAAATTTAGTAATCGTCGAGAGCCCTGCAAAGGCTAAGAAAATCGAAGAGTTTTTAGGTAAAGACTATAAGGTGATGTCTTCTTACGGTCACATTCGTGACCTGAAAAAGAAGGAACTTAGTATAAACGAGCAAACCATGGAACCAGACTATGAGATTCCTGATGAAAAGAAAAAGCTCGTTACAGAATTGAAAGCAACTGCGAAGAAAGCCAAGAAGATCTGGTTGGCTTCCGATGAGGACCGCGAGGGAGAAGCCATCAGCTGGCACCTTTGCGAAGTTCTCGGATTGGATGAAGAGAAGACAAGCCGTATCGTCTTCCACGAAATTACAAAACCGGCTATTTTGGATGCTATTCAGCACCCACGCCACTTGGACATGAACTTAGTGAATGCCCAACAGGCTCGCCGTGTCCTCGACCGACTGGTGGGTTTCAAGCTTTCTCCAGTACTTTGGCGCAAGGTGAAACCTGCTCTCTCTGCTGGTCGCGTACAGAGCGTAGCCGTCAGACTCATCGTAGAACGTGAACGCGAAATCCAGAAGTTCAAGAGCGAATCTTACTACCGTGTTTCTGCCATCTTCGCATTGATCAACGAAAACGGCAATGCTACGGAAGTGAAGGCAGAACTGGACAAGCGTTTCAAGACACATGAGGAAGTAGAGGCTTTCCTGGAAAAATGCAAGGATGCCAAGTTTACAGTAGAAGCTGTCAGCAAGAAACCTCTGAAGCGCACACCAGCCCCTCCTTTCACAACCTCTACCCTACAGCAGGAGGCTGCCAGAAAGTTGGGATTCACCGTGAGCCAGACCATGATGATCGCCCAGAAGTTGTACGAAAGCGGACGCATCACCTACATGCGTACCGATAGCGTCAACCTCTCCACCCTCTGCACCAATGCCAGCAAGGATGAAATCATCAAGGTATATGGAAGCGAATACAGTCAGCCACGCGCCTACCACACCCATTCCAAAGGAGCACAGGAAGCGCACGAGGCTATCCGTCCTACCTATATGAATGAGACTTCTATCGATGGAACCAGTCAGGAGAAACGTCTCTACGAACTGATCTGGAAACGCACCATCGCCTCTCAGATGGCTGATGCGCAGATAGAGAAAACAACAATCAACATTCATATCGACAATGCTGAGGAGAAATTCGTTGCCAATGGTGAAGTCATCACCTTCGACGGATTCATCAAGGTTTACCGCGAGTCAACTGATGATGAAGACGGTACAGAAGATGCAACACACATCCTCCCTGCCATGAAGGAGGGCGACGAACTGCAGCGCCGCGAAATCACCGCTACAGAGAAATTCTCGGCAGCACCTCTGAGATATACGGAAGCCAGTCTGGTAAAGAAACTCGAAGACTTAGGAATCGGTCGTCCTTCTACCTATGCGCCAACCATCAGTACCATCCAGCAACGTGAATACGTGCAGAAGGGCGACAAGAAGGGCGTTGAGCGTTCCTACACCATCGATTCGTTGAAAGGAATCAAGGTGACACAGAAAGTGAAGAAGGAAATAGCAGGCAACGAAAAGGGAAAACTGCTGCCTACAGATATCGGAATCGTTGTCAACGACTTCCTGATGGAAAACTTCCCTGGCATCATGGACTACAACTTCACAGCCAATGTGGAACAGAAGTTTGATGACATTGCCGAAGGAAAGACCGAATGGAACAAGTGGATGAAGACATTCGACAAGGATTTCGAGCCGGAAGTAAGCAAGGTGATGAATGCCCGCAGCGAGCACAAGGCTGGCGAAAGAGAATTGGGAACAGATCCTAAGACTGGCAAACCGGTATTCGTCAAGATAGGCCGATTTGGTCCTGTGGCACAGATTGGTTCTGCCGAAGACAAGGACAAGCCACTCTTTGCACAGCTCCCTTCCAACCTGAGTATCGAAACCATTACTCTGGAAGAGGCACTGGAACTTTTCAAGCTTCCTCGCGAACTCGGAGAATTTGAGGGCACCAAGGTAAGCGTAGGTACAGGTCGCTTCGGTCCATACGTGCAGCACAACCGCAAGTATGTTTCCATTCCTAAGGGAGAAGATCCTATGACCATCACTCTCGACAAAGCCATCGAACTCATTCAGGAGAAGAGAGAGACTGAGCAGAAACGCCACCTCAAGAGCTTCGCCGAAGATGAGAAGCTGGAACTTCTGAACGGAAAATATGGTCCTTACATCGCCTACGATGGTAAGAACTACCGACTCCCAAAGAACAAGATGGAGAATGTAGAAGCACTCACCTATGAAGAGTGCATGACCATCATCAAGGAAGCACCGGAGCCAAAAACGGCACGTCGCAGGAAATAAAAACGCAGATAGAACAACAAGAGAGAAATGAAATCAATCATCATCATAGGATATATGGGCGCCGGCAAAACAACTGTCGGCAAAGCCCTTGCCAAGGAACTCGGCGTCATGTTTTATGACCTGGATTGGTATATAGAAAGCAGGATGCGCAAGACCGTGAAGCAAATCTTCGACGAAATGGGAGAAGAGGGATTCCGACAGATAGAGCACAATATGCTGCACGAAGTGGCTGAGTTTGAGAATGTTATCGTCAGTTGCGGTGGAGGCACACCTTGCTTCTTCGACAACATGGACTATATGAACCAATGCGGAGAGACCGTCTATCTGAAGGCATCCGCAGAAACACTCTACGAACATCTGAAGATGGGCAAGGGAGTACGCCCTCTGCTGCTCAACAAGACACCAGAGGAGGTTCAGGTATTCATCAGAGAACAGCTCGAGCTGCGCGAGCCTTTCTACAGCAAGGCAAAGCATATATTCGACATCAGCGTGATGGATGATTTCGATAAAATCAATGACACCGTCCAGCAGCTACGCAAGATGCTGGGCATTTAAAGAAGAATGATCAGTAAAGGTAAGCACCCGCAGAAAAAGGTAGCTTACCTTTATCACGTCAATATCAAAACAACATTTATAATACAGACTAATAGCAAGAACAAGAACAGAAAATGAAGAAATGGACTATTGAAGACTCGAAGGAGCTCTACAACATCAGCGGTTGGGGCACTTCTTACTTTGGCATCAACGAAAAGGGTGATGTCTATGTAACTCCATGCAAGGACAATACGCAGATAGACCTGCGCGACATCATGGACGAGTTGGCTTTACGGGACATCAACGCTCCTGTATTGCTCCGTTTCCCAGACATCCTCGACAACCGCATTGAGAAGACAGCCAGCTGTTTTCAGAAAGCCAAGGAAGAGTATGGATACAAGGGAGAAAACTTTGTCATCTATCCTATCAAGGTAAACCAGATGCAGCCTGTCGTGGAGGAAATCATCTCTCACGGTAAGAAGTTCAACCTCGGACTGGAGGCGGGTTCCAAACCAGAACTTCATGCCGTCATTGCCGTGCAGGCTCAGAGCGACTCGCTCATCATCTGCAACGGTTACAAGGACGAGAGTTATATCGAACTTGCCTTGCTGGCACAGAAGATGGGCAAGCGCATCTTCATCGTGGTGGAGAAACTCAACGAGCTGGACATCATCGCCAAGGTGGCAGGCAAGCTCAACGTGAAGCCAAACATCGGTATTCGCATCAAGCTCGCTTCTTCAGGCTCAGGCAAATGGGCTGAGAGTGGTGGCGATGCATCCAAGTTCGGTTTGACAAGTGCTGAACTCCTTACCGCCCTCAACAAGATAGAGGAGATGGGCTTCCACGACTGTCTGCGCCTCATCCACTTCCACATCGGAAGCCAGATTACCAAGATCCGCCGCATCCAGACTGCCCTCCGCGAAGCTGCACAGTTCTATATCAACCTCCACAAGATGGGCTACAATGTAGATTTCGTAGATTGTGGTGGTGGTCTTGGCGTGGATTACGACGGCACCCGCTCTTCCAGCAGCGAAAGTTCCGTGAACTACTCCATCCAGGAATATGTGAACGACTGCGTCTATACCTTCGTGGATGCAGCCAACAAGAATAATATCGAGCATCCTAACCTCATCACCGAGAGTGGCCGTTCGCTTTCAGCCCACCACTCCGTATTGGTCATCGACGTATTGGAGACCGCTTCCCTGCCGGAAATGCCAGAGGAGTTTGAGGCAAAGGAAACCGACCACCAGTTGGTCAAGGACCTGTATGAGATATGGGACAATCTGAATCCACGCAACATGCTGGAAGACTGGCATGATGCAGAGCAGATACGTGAAGAGGCATTGCAGCTCTTCTCTCACGGCATCGTAGATCTGAAGACCCGTGCAGAGATTGAGGCGATGTACTGGAGCGTGTGCCACGAAATCAACAGTCTTTCCAAGCACATGAAGCATGTACCAGAGGAGCTCAGAGGTCTGGACAAACTCCTTGCCGACAAGTATTTCTGCAACTTCTCCCTGTTCCAGAGTCTGCCAGACAGTTGGGCCATCGACCAGCTCTTCCCTATCATTCCTATCCAGCGCCTGAACGAGCGTCCAACCCGCAACGCCACCTTGCAGGACATCACCTGCGACAGCGATGGCAAGATAGCGAATTTCGTAACCGACGGACATATCGGGCATGTACTTCCTCTCCATCCATTGAAGAAGAACGAACCCTATTATCTCGGCGTGTTCCTCGTAGGAGCTTATCAGGAAATCTTGGGCGATATGCACAATCTCTTCGGCGACACCAATGCTGCCCACATCTCGGTGAAGGACGGCAAGTACAGCATCGACCAGATATTCGACGGCGAGACCGTAGAAGAGGTTTTGGACTACGTACAGTACAATCCTAAGAAACTCGTCCGCCAGTTGGAGCAGTGGGTAACCAAGAGCGTGAAGGAAGGCAAGATTTCGCTCGATGAGGGCAAGGAATTCTTGGGCACCTATCGCAATGGTCTCTTCGGATACACTTATCTTCAGTAAGTGCTTTTCTATTAAACATCAAACACTACACATTAAACATTATAACAATGGAAAAAGTAACAGTAGTAAAGGTAGGCGGTGCCATTGTAGAAGACAGCGAGCAGTTGGCACAGCTCCTGAAGGATTTCGCAGCCATTCCTGGCAAGAAGGTATTGGTGCATGGCGGTGGTCGCCGTGCCACCAAGGTTGCTGCAGCCCTCGGCATCGAGAGCAAGATGGTGAACGGTCGCCGTATCACCGATGCAGACATGCTGGAAGTGGTGACCATGGTTTATGGTGGACTGGTCAACAAAAACCTGGTGGCAAAACTCCAGGCAAATGGTGTGAATGCATTAGGTCTGACAGGAGCCGATATGGATGCCATCCACAGTCATAAGCGCCCATTGAAGGACGGTATAGACTTCGGCTTTGTAGGCGACGTAGAACGTGCCAACGGCAAGATGCTCCAGACATTGCTGGAAGAAGACATCACCCCAGTCATGGCTCCGCTGACCCATGACGGCAAGGGTAATATCCTCAATACCAATGCCGACACCATCGCCAGCGAGACCGCCAAGGCACTGGCTCCTTACTACGATGTCACATTGATATACAGTTTTGAAAAGAAAGGCGTGCTCAGCAATCCAGACGATGACGATAGCGTGATTCCTGTGATTACTCATGCCGATTTTGAGAGATACAAAGCAGACGGAACCGTAGCAGGTGGCATGATTCCAAAATTGGAGAATGCACTCGCATCCATCGATGCAGGAGTGAAGGAAGTGATTATCACCCTCGCTACTGCCATTGACGGAAAGCACGGAACCGTGATTAAGTAAAGAACGAAGAGGGAAGAGTGAAGAATTCATCGCCCTTCTTTTTTTAACAAGAGTTAAAAATAGAAATAATTTAAGATTGGTTGTAACTTTCTTATAACATAGTCGTCATTGATAATAGAGGGATGAAAGAAATCAGTTTCCGAAACGATGTTTTGCCACTGAAGAATAAACTCTTCAGACTGGCTCTGCGCATTACTCTCAACAGGGAGGAAGCAGAAGATGTCGTGCAGGATACAATGATTAAAGTCTGGAACGCCCGCGAAAGGTGGCAGGATTTGGAATCCATCGAGGCATTCAGTCTAACCATCGCCCGCAATCTCTCGCTCGATCGCATCAAGAAGAAAGAAAATCAGAATGATTCGATAGAAAACGAGAAGATAGAGCAGCCAGACACCGCTTCTACCCCATCCGAGCGAATGATTCAGAAAGACAAGCTGGACATCGTGAGGAAAATGATAGACGAGCTGCCAGAGAAACAGCGCTCCTGCCTGCAACTGAGAGATATCGAAGGAAAGGCATACAGGGAAATAGCTGAGATCCTGGAAATAACCGAGGAACAAGTAAAAGTAAATATCTTCAGAGCTCGCCAGACAGTAAAACAAAGATTTCAACAATTCGACAGATATGGATTATAAGTACATCAACCAACTTTTGGAACGCTACTGGAAGTGCGAGACCTCTTTGGAAGAAGAGAACATCCTCCGCACATTCTTCAGCCAGGATGAACTTCCTGCCGAGCTGGAGCCGTATAAGTCTCTCTTTGCTTATGAGTTGAGCGAGACCAAGAACGAGGCTTTGGGTGAGGAGTTCGACCAGAAGATGATGGCTATAATCGAAGATGAATACACCAAGGAGCCTAACAAGGCAAAGGTTGTATCGCTGACAGAGCGCCTGAAGCCATTATTCAAGGCTGCCGCTGTCGTAGCCATCTTCCTCACCTTGGGCAATGCTGCTCAGGTTCCATTTCAGGAAGATTCTCAGAATGTTGAAAACGTGGGAGTTATCAAGGCGACAAGAGGCGCTTCTGTTGCATTGAGTGGAGATTCTGCCAAAGTAGATTCCATGCAGCACACCAGCATCGACAAAATGACTGTTGATCAAGCCTCTCCCACCATATTAAAGTAGTAATTTCTATGCTTTCTCTATATAAAAAGAATCATGTTTAGTAAAACAATTCGAAACTGTGAAGTTTCATTTCTCTCAAATTTTTCATAACATACTAACGTAATAGGGCTGCCAGGATGTACTGGCAGCCCAACTTATTTTTATTCGTTTCTCATAGGTTGCACAACATATCCTTTATCTCGCAACAAGGATATCAGACCTTTATCTCCTGGGAGATGCATCACTCCAACAGCTATCAAACAAGCCCTATCCTTTAAATGACCTTCTATCTTTTTCAACCATTTGATATTTCTTTCGGCTACCATTTTCGAATCATCTACTCCCTTGGGAATTAAAGACTGACTATGGGTATATAGCTTCTCCAAATCACCAGACAAATACATTTCATGGCAAGATGCAGAAGCCGACACCTTTTCAATTTGAGAAATCACATTATATAGATCCACAGCTTGCTCTTTCAAGCTCTTATGGTATTCGGCAGTATCCTTTATTGTTTCTACCAATGCCCTTGCCGATTCCTCATAAGTTTCCAATCCAAAAACTTTGATATTCTTCTGCAATGCATCATGATATAAACAATCATCAACACTTACAGCCTTAACATTCCCCTTCATCTTCATCAATCGAAGGCGCTCCACCCAGTATGCAGGTTTAAATTGCACATAAGAAGAACGGTGCATCTTTTCGCAGAAAAAGTTATCTACAAACCGAAACTGTTCTTCATTATCATATAAACCTTGATAACTTTCACCTTGAGGCAACGTATTATATTCGCTTGCTTCATCTGCTTTCATAAAGACAGAAGCAGAAGCCATACAATCAGCAACAACAGCAGAATCATTAAAATTTTTACTCTGCTCAAGATACATACAAGACACATTTTCTAAGACCTCACCCAACTGGGGAAACGCCGTGAAGATTTCTTTCTGTGTAAAGTTATGCCCGCCACCATGCATCGTGCCAAACAAGTATGATTTGTGCGACAATCCGTTACCAGATATTTCCCACAGCATACCATCCTTCTGGCTGTTCAATTTCACATTCGAGCAACCTCGACAACCACTACAGAAACATACCGCAAAGAATAAAACCAGCAAGCCAAAAAGGCTTCCTCCCTTTCTATTTTTCTTCATTTTCTTAAAATTTAAACCATATAAAATAACGATTAATTACATCAAATACGTTTTCAAAGAAAGCTGGAGTCGGTTCTATTAACAATACAAATCCGACCGCCACACCATTGAGTTTTTATGATAGCTAATACTTACTCATTTCAAAAACAGAATCTAACTGTTGAAACTTTGAAACATATAACTAAAAAATCAATGGTACAAAACGTGCGCAGAAATTATAAACTACGTGTATTATGATACAATATCTTACATCTCGTGTCTTAACAAATACCCAATATTGAAGAATGCCAAATAGCAAGGTATCTATCCTCCAATAAGGTACTGTCCACACACCATCATTAGCCTTAGGAAGGAAATGTATAAGACAAAAAAACATACTGGACACTAACATTTTAGCAAAATTAGAGTAATTATATTTCGTCAAATAGCTAATAACCCATTGTCTAAAGAACAATTCCTCTGCAATCGGTCCCAGTAAGCTAAAAGCCAATATACTATATAACACCCCAGTAAAGGATAAATCAGAAGTCCCTATATCTTTGACAAACATAAGCAGCCAAAAATGGCATATTACGAATACCAGAAAACCACCAACAACTGCTCTAACAGAATAACTAGCATTAAACTTTTTCCGTGGAATGATTTCAATTGGACGATAAAACTTGTAAGGTAAACAAAAACCTAACAATAAAAACAAGTTAGCAATAATTCCGCTTATATGTACATGCGTTATATCATTTCCACCAATTATAAAAAAGGTAGCAGCACTGGAAAGTACAGATATAACAATTGCGCAACAAACCCAAAGCAAAATCACAAATATTGGTTTTACAATTCTATTCATCACTTTTTATTTTATAAAGTTTGATGGTCAGATAAAACCATCAAACTCATTAAACATTTAGTACTTTTATCATAGCTATTTCCAAGGGACCACTCAATAGTCCTTATAACTAATCGATTTTATTTAAATAATTGGTGTCAAAACATAACCTTCTTTTCGCAAGAGTTCTATCAGTCCGTTTTTTCCTCCCAAATGCACAAAGCCAAAAGAAACAAGACAAGAATTCAACGTTATATTCTTGATTATCTTTGGAAGCCACTTCTTATTTCTTACGACAACCAAATTTTCGTTTTCTCCCATGCCACCAAGTCCTTGGAGTTTTTGTTCAATATTACAAAAGTTATTTTGACGATACATGCTATCTATCATTAGCCTAAAACCTCGACCATCTTTTCGCATACTATCATTCTTTACATTCAATATCTCATCATACAACATATCTGCTTGCTTCCTCAAAGGATAGGCAAAATAAAGGGTATCAGAATTAACAACATCTTTCCGCTGGTCATAAATCGTTTCTAAAACCACATATTTCTTATTCAATCTCAAGGCTTCTTCATAAACACAATCATCTACATTTTTACCAGGCGCAAACTTATCATTATAAAAAAAACGCCTCAAACGACTCCACCAAAACGCTGGCTTTCGATCTTTATAATTATATACATTATACTCTTCTACCAGAAATTGATCGACTTCTTTCGCCATGTTAGCATCATCATACAAACTTTCGAAGGTGATTGTATCAGGCATAGAATTTAGAGCATTCGGTAGAAATGCAGCCATACCTATCTCGGCAGCCTTAACACATTCTGCTATCACTAAAGAGTCTTTCAAGTTATGGTTTGTCTCTGTCATCACACAATCAACATCCTTCATTATATATTTTAATCGTGGAAATATTCCATACAACTCTCCTATTGTATAATCATGTACCCCTGTATGACAAGTTCCAAACAAAAAAGAATCATGAGCTAATCCATTTTTTGAAACTTTCCAAAGCATAGGGCAACATGTCTGATGATTTTCACCAAAAGAGCTGCTTATACTCAAAAAAGCTAAAATTAACAAAAAAAGATATCTTTCCATAATCATTTTATCATCTATTTTTTATTCCTTTCTTTTATAACAAGCACACAAAAAGTTTCAAACTGTCGTATACAGTCTGCGGTGATATCTCCATCAAACTATCAAGTTGACACAATTGCACTAATCTATGGTCATGATTTGTACATGATACCAAGAGACTTATCATTACTACGAATAAAATCGAAAGCTTTTTAATTGGTCTTAATTTCATAGATTTACAGTTTTTATCTTTTTTCTATGCAAAAGTAAGCTTTTACAACCAAACAACCAAATAAAAATTCACCAATTAACTTAAATTGTGAATAAAGCAAGAAAACGTAAGTTGAAATTTCTATGCTTTCTCTATATTAAAGGTTAGTTGAATACTTAGTTGTAGAGATGAAGGATAAGGTTCCTTGGACTTATTAACCAGGGATATTTGTGATATTCTCTTTATATTTTCCTTGCTGAGATTTCTGTTTTTTCAACTGAATCATATTTCTGCGTGAATATTGGAAATATAAGCAAGGAAGGAAGATGCTGAAAATCAGAGAGTTATGATTATTGTAATTTACAGGCTATATTTATAAGTTCTCATGTCGTACGACATGGCACCTTATAGTCGTACGGCTTGAGCGCTATAGTCGTACAACATGAGAGCACATAGCCGTACAACTTGAACGCTATAGTCGTACGACATGAAACCAGAATAAAGCTTTACTCATATTTTTGGATGCGGAAAGTTGTAAAATGAGAATCTTTTTTATGCAGAAATCCAGTCTTTGAGTGCAACATTAACTTAAAACAAGCAGGTAAAATCCGGAAGGAAATAATTACAAAGAAGAATATATCATATCGTTTATATATCTATCATACGGAATCTATAAGAGAAAAGACTTAGATTGAATAACATATACATAATTCTGCCACAAACCTCTTATCCGAAGACTGATTATTTGTCATTTCCACTTGCGAGAAAGCAAGAGCAGACATGAAAATAAGTAAAATTGCACCGAGTTCAGTGCAATTATTCACAAAAAGTGCACTAAACCCAGTGCACTTTCATAAAATATATGTATCTTTGCAGCATATTCATCAATTTAAAGCAAATAATTATGGAACAGCTACAAGCAACATTTCACAAACTGCTGAGAGAAACCAGTACCACATTCCATCGTTATATGTATGATCGTATCAATTGGGATGCTCGCATGATAGGACTGATGGGGCCAAGAGGTATCGGCAAGACAACGCTTATACTCCAACACATAAAAGAACAATTAGCTTCAAGCGAAACACTCTATGTACAAGCAGAAGACTTTTATTTTGCCAGTCATAGATTAACAGAACTTGCAGATGCTTTTGTCAAAATAGGGGGCAAATATCTGTTTATTGACGAAATACACAAATACAAAGACTGGTCGAGAGAACTGAAACTGATCTATGACTATCACAAAGAACTGCATGTGGTATTTACAGGATCATCAGTACTTGACATCGCCAAAGGCGCATTTGACCTAAGTCGCCGTGCCCTAATGTATGAGATGCAGGGACTTTCATATCGGGAATATTTGGAGCTTTTTCATGACATCAAATTTCCAGTATGTAAATTACAGCAACTCTTGCAACAAGAAATAGAAATTCCTAATGGATTCTTGCCGCTTCAACATTTTGCAGACTATCTGCAAAGAGGATATTATCCATTTGCTGATGGCGACATCAATCAATACATACAACAGGTGGTTAATGCAACTATAGAAACGGACATTCCACAGTATGCAGATCTTTCTGTATCTACTGCGAGAAAACTGAAACGATTGCTTGCCATCATTGCCCAAAGTGCCCCATTCAAGCCCAACATGTCTCAAATCGGTGGGCAATTGGAAGTATCAAGAAATAATATAGCTGATCTCTGCACTTACTTAGAAAAGGCAGGACTCATCAGCCAACTCCGTACTTCTACAAACGGAATACAAGGACTCGGGAAAGTAGATAAGATATACCTCGACAACCCTACTCTCATCTATACCCTTGGCAATCATAATGTAGAAATCGGCACTGTCAGAGAAACCTTCTTCTTTAATCAGACTCGCTCTCTGATGCCTGTGACAGTTTCTCCTATCTCAGACTTCCTTATCGAAAGCAAATATACATTTGAAGTGGGAGGTAAGAAAAAAAAACAACGCCAATTACAGGATATTGAAAATGGTTATGTTGTAAAAGACGACATAGAAACAGGATATGGCAACATCATTCCGTTATGGATGTTCGGAATGCTATACTAACGAAAAAACAAACAAAATTGCACCGAGTTCAGTGCAATTATTCACAAAAAGTGCACTAAAGCCAGTGCACTTTCATAAAATAAATCACGTTTCTTCCATAAGTAAGAGTCCGCCATTATCCGTATTATTATTAAAAGAAGAAAAGGATATGAATAAGAAACTGACATCATGGCTCTTTTCGAGCTTCTTACTTGCTGCACCCTTGTCGCTCCAAGCCCAGTATCATTCACAGGTTTGGAATCCCGACAATGGCAACGGCACTTATACTAATCCCGTGATTTATGCCGACTATAGCGACCCGGATGTGGTGGCTGTAGGCGATGACTATTATCTCACGGCAAGTTCGTTCAACTGCATTCCCGGTCTGCCTATCCTTCATAGCAAGGACCTGGTAAACTGGGAAATCATCGGCTATGCCCTGCAGGAACAGGAACCCAAGGAACTCTTCGATAAGCCTCAGCATGGCAAGGGTGTTTGGGCTCCAGCCATCCGCCATCACAATGGAGAGTTCTATATCTATTGGGGTGACCCCGACCACGGCATCTTCATGGTAAAGACCAAGGACCCACGAGGTACTTGGGAAAAACCTGTCTGCATATTAGCTGGAAAAGGCATGATAGATACCTGTCCGCTATGGGATGAAGACGGAAGATGTTATCTCGTGAACGGATGGGCAGGAAGCCGTTCTGGGTTTAATTCCGCTCTGACCATTAGAGAACTTTCAGCAGATGGCACGAAAGTGATAGGAAAACCACGCATCGTATTTGATGGAGGACAGAAAAACCATACTACTGAAGGTCCGAAATTCTATAAGCGTGACGGCTACTACTGGATTATGTGTCCTGCAGGAGGTGTACAACATGGCTGGCAACTCGCCATGAGAAGCAAGAACGTATATGGTCCATACGAGGCGAAGACGGTGATGGCGCAAGGCAAGACGAAGATTAATGGTCCGCACCAAGGCGCATGGGTTCATACATCACAGGGAGAAGACTGGTTCTTGCATTTCAATGACAAGTATGCCTACGGTCGTGTCATCTTCCTGCAACCCGTGAATTGGAAGACAGGATGGCCTGTCATGGGACAAGACAAGGACGGCGATGGATGCGGCGAACCTTATCTTACTTATCGCATGCCGAAGTCAACCTCTCATACAAAAGTGAATCCAAAGGAATCAGACGAGTTCAACAGTACAGAATTAGGATTGCAGTGGCAATGGCACGCCAACTACAATCAGCTTTGGGGAATGCCAACCAACAACGGTTGCATGCGCCTCTATACGGCAGATCTTACGGTTACAGACGAAGCGGGCAAGCCACAGCCATTCAAGAGCCTTTGGGAAGCAGGCAATCTCCTGTTGCAGAAGACCCCAGCCGAGAACTTTACTGCCACGACGAAAATCCGTTTTGCATCAAAAGAAGACGATCAGTATGGTGGTATCATCATGATGGGCATGAACTATCAGGCATTGGTGGTACGAAGAATGGGTGATAAGTTCCTATTGCAACAGCTCTACTGCAAGGGAGCCGATACAGGCGGAATAGAAACAGAAAAGACGCTCGCCACCTTCAAACCAACAGAGAAGGACACCATTCCATACTCCCCAGCCATCTATCTCGACATCTATCTCCAGATGAAAGTTAAGGCAGGAAAATGCCAGTTTGCCTACAGTATGGACGGCAAGCGCTACAAGGACGCAGGCGATCTCTTTACGCTGCGCCAGGGCAAATGGATAGGAGCCAAGATGGGATTTGTAAGTGAGCGCAAGAACATACGAGGTAATCGAGGCTGGATAGATGCAGACTGGTTTAGAGTCACACGCTAATCTACAACTATATATATAAATAAGGTGGAGGCATGAATACTCTTTCTATAGAGTATCAGCCCCCACCTTTATTATGCAAAATATTTCCGCATATATAATACTAATTTTATTAAACTA
>ERZ1026876.756-NODE-756-length-18276-cov-7.651721_pt1 | contig 18276 bp, 10 predicted proteins | sample MGYA00380168_ERZ1026876 | MGnify/ENA primary metagenome ERZ1026876 (study PRJEB33269, sample SAMEA4719804) | human gut metagenome | biome: human-associated habitat; feature: organic feature; material: feces | place: Cameroon | collected 2013-10 ... | reverse complement strand
GATCTATGCACCGGCAGCGGCGAGTTTGTACCGGCTGGGCATTGACGGACACGCCGAGACCTTTGAGGCGGCACTGCAAAAGACCGGAAAAGGCGGTTTGAGCGGCGGCGTACAGCAGGTGCTGGCACTGGGAGACGTGGGACGCACGGCGCTGAACATTGCTTTTTTACAGGGAAAGGGCGAGGCAGAGCATTACCGGGAGGTGAAAGCGGCGCAGCTGGGGCAAAGACCCGGCAAGGCGGCGCTGCACGATGAGGCGGGCATCTACTACAAGGCGGACGGCAGCGTGAGTACCGGGGCGAAAGCGGAGGATGCCTTTATTGAGCTGAGCGCAAAAGCCAGCGGCGTGGCGGCGCAGCGGGTGGTGAAGGGCCTTGCAAAGAACGCAAAGGGACTTTTGCAGAGCGCGGCAGGCAGGGTGTTTTACAGCAGCGAGGCGGACGCGGGCACCGTGATGCACGAGACGCTGCACGAGCTGAACAGCTGGGACAGCAAGGGTGCACAGGAGCTGATCGACCGGTTTGAGCAGTATCTGGTGCAGCAGAACGGCATGGACAGTGTGCAGCAGCTGGTGCAGGGGTATCTGGACCGGTATGCAAATGCCGGGCAGAAGCTGACCTACAATCAGGCGATGGAGGAGATCACAGCGGATGCGGTGCGCACGATCTTTGGAACGGAAGAAAGCTTTAAGACCTTTTTGCGGGTGCAGGCTGCCGAGGCGAAGATGAACGCGCAGGCACAGGGACGGTGCGAGCGGGTGCTGCAGAAGATAGAGACCCTGTTGCAGAAGGTGCTGGCGGACATTAAGACGGTGCTGGGCAGAGAGCCGGACAACGCGGCAGCCAGAGCGGCAAAGACGCTGACCGAGCAGCAGCTTGCCGACCTGCGGGAGCTTTACCTTGACCACCAGATCGAGGCGGGGGCAAACTACCGCGCGGCGCTGGAAGCAAACGGCGGCATGGAAAAAGCCGCTGCGGCAGATGCGGCAGCGGCAGAGGGAAGGTATTCCATTGACGAACGGTTTGAGGACGAGATCGAACAGCTGGACCACAAGCCCAATGGCTACATGATCACGGTTGGAAAAACATCGGAGGTGCTGAAGAGCATCGGCGTGAAAGACCAGACCATCCTGTGGAATGCCGGTAAAATAAAGAAGATCCTTGCAAAGCACAGCGAGGCAAACTATAAGGCGGGAAAAGACAAGAGCGTTATGACCGCAGACATCATCAAGCAGGTGCCGCAGGTGCTGGAGAATCCGGTGGTGGTGATGCACTCCAACGAGCAGAGCGGCGCGAACCAGGGGAAAAACTACGGCAGCCGGGTGTATATGTTTGGCGAGGTGACGGATGCACTGGGGCAGCCGGTGAGCGTTTCGCTGGAGCTGCTGCCGACACGAAAGAACGGGCTTGTGATGGACAACATAGTGCTTACGAGCGCGTATGGAAAGAACAATGTGCAGGGTGCACTGAACACAGACCAGCTCCTGTACATTGACCCGAACAAAAAAAGAACCGCAGCATGGCTGGGCAGTACTGGGCTCCAATTGCCGGTCCCCCCAACCATGTACGGTTCTATGGGTACTTTAACATACTTTGGCGAGAGTGTCAAGATGATGGACAAAAACTCCCGCAATGCGAAGCTGGCGCAATTTATGACGCAGGAAAGCGAAAGCGGGAGCCGGTACCAGCTGGATGTGGACGCAGAGGATGTGGAGGCGGCGCGCAGCCAGAGCGTGGGGGACGGCGGCGCCCAGAGCCGGACCGTGGCAAAGGTGATGGAGCTGGCAGAGAATGCCGCAGTGAGCGACGACAGCCTTTTGTACATTGCCCGGAGGGTGGCGAAGGCGGCGGGCAGCAAGGCGGACACAAAGACCCTTGCCAGCCGTCTGGCGGCGCTGCGGGACTACCTGAACAGCGGAAACGTGGACTGGACCGAGGCGCACGGATTTGTGCTGGACATGGCGCAGCAGATCATGGAGAAGAGCGCAAAGAAAAACGATGCGCTGTGGAAGCAGTACCCGGAGCTGCACGAGATGGGGATGAGCCTTGAAAAGGGCAGCAAGGACTACCGGGAGGTGGTGTACAAATACGGCAGCTGGGCAGGAGCTGCCAAGGAGCTGGCAAGGCACGGGGTAAAGCTGACGCTGACGAAAAACGGCGCGGTGAGCCGGTGGGACGCAGATTTTACCGAGCTGCAGGGAATTGGCGGAGGGCTGCTGCCAGCGGAAACGCCCAGCAGTGCGGCGGATGCGCTGGAGGCAATGGCAGCTGCCCACGATGCCATACGCCCCACGATGGAAAGCGCCTATGACACGGACTGGGACGCGGCAAAGCAGGAGATTGCTATGCAGATCTGGGGAGAGTACCTTGGGCTGCCGGGCGTGGCGAACGAAAGCAATGCGGCGCTGCGCAGAAGGTTCAGCCAGCAGACAAAGGAGATGAACGAGGAAGCCAGAAAGCAGGCGCTGGCATTGCAGGCACAGGCAAACTTAGAAACAGCGAAACAGCGGGCACAGAACCGGCAGAGGATGGCAAAGCCCTATGCGGATGCGGCGGCGAAAGCGAAGGAGCACTACGCAGAGACCGAGGAAAAGCTGCGGGAAAAACTTGGTGCTGAGGAACGGAAGATGCAGCAGCAGGCGGCGGTATGGCGGGAAGCAGAACGCGGACGCACGCGGGAGAAGGTGGCGCTGGAAAAGGCAAAGAATGCGGAGCGGCTGGAAAAGCTGCGGGAGAGCCGGGACAAGGACTACACCCGGCGCGAGATCCGCAAGCTGGCGGGAGAGCTGACAAAGCTGTACGACCACCCGAAGGAGGGCAAGTACATCCCGGATCATCTGGTGGACAAGGTGCTGCCGGTGGTGCAGCTGGCGAACGAAGCCGTGGGAAACCGGGAAGCTGCCCAGCGGGTGGCGCAGTGGATGCACCGGGAGGAAAAGGGATACCGGTACACCCCCGCACAGGACACCAGAGCCGGGATGGAGAAGGCAGTGGACGGACTGCGGCGCGGCATCAAGGCCGAGATCGAGGCAGGCGAGCGGGCAAACCTGGAATGGGAGCAGAGCGGACTTGCGGATGCCATTGACAGCTGGCTGGCAGATGTGAACCAGAACCGGGAACGGGAGATCGCGCGGGTGGAAGCTGCCATCCGGGAGGCGCAGAAGTGGGGCGACGAGTACGGCGGCATTGACGGAACGGCAATGGAGGCGTATCTGGATGCACTGCGCACAGAGCTGAACGGGTACCGCAACGGCGGCATGGCAGCGCTTTCCGCAGAAGAGCTGCGGGGGCTGCGGGATATCTTAGACCAGACGGTGCATATTATCAAGATCGACAACGTGGTGGTGGGCGCACAGGAGGATGCTGCCATTGACGAGTTTGCCGAGGGAGCGAAGGAGGAGCTGAAAGAGGCAGGCGGCGTGAGCCGGAAAAACGGATGGCTGGGAAAGCTGGACCGGAAATTCAACAGCTACCGGATGAACACCATGAACATTGAGCGGATGTTTGAGCGGATGGGCGGATACGCCCACGGCGGGTACATGGAGAACCTTGGCAGGATGCTGAATGACGGGCAGCGGAAGAAAACGAAGATCCTGATCGAAGGGACAAGAATCTTTGACAACGTGACCGGCAAGGCGCACGAGCGGGAGCTGTACCATTTTACCCATGACCTGATCGACATCGGGCTTGTGGACGAGGCGGGCAAAACGCGGCGGATCACCCACAACCAGCTGGCAGAGCTGTACCTGCAGCTGCAGAACCGGCAGGGACTGCACCACATTTTGCACGGCGGTATTACGCTGGACAACATGGAAGCGCGGGTGAAGGGAGACAGCGAGCTGGCAGAGCTTGACCGCGAGACCGTGCGGGTGGGCGAGATGAACCTGCGGGACGCAGAGGGAAAGCTGCTGCGGGCGCAGGACATTGCCGTGGACGAGGACGCGGCGCGCCGGAACCTGCTGGACGAGATCGACAAGAACCTGACCGACTTTGACCGGGCGTGGATCGAGGATTACCGGAAGCTGAACGCGCTGATGAGCGGGTACATCAACGAGACGAGCCTGCTTTTGAGCGGCGTGCGGAAGGCGACCACGGAAAACTACATCCACATCAACGTGGATCAGGACACGAACCCGGAGCAGAACACGGGCATCCGGTACGACAACAGCGTGGGAAACCCCGGATGGCTGAACCACCGCGTGAACAGCGCAAAGCCGGTGCTGCTGGCGGGACTTGTACAGCAGGTGAACACCAGCATTGAGAACACGGCGCAGTATGCGGGCATGGCGATCCCGCTGCGGAACGCAGAGAAGATCCTGAACAGCATGCAGGACGGCAAGACCCTGTATACACAGGTAGAAAAGACATGGGGCAAGGCGGGCAGAGCGTACCTGAACAAGGCGCTGGCAGACCTGTGCGGAGTGAAGGACAGCCGGGCAGTGGGGGACGGGTTGTTTAGCCGGATGCGCAGCAAGGCGGCGCAGGCCGTGCTGAACGCCAACGTGAACGTGACGCTGCTGCAGGCGGCGAGTTTGCCCACGGCAGCGGCAGAGCTGGGCTGGGGAAGCACCGGACCGGCGGCGGTGCAGTTTGGCAAGAACATTCTGCCGGGAGAGCTGGCGAAGATCGAGGCGCGGATGGCAGAGCACGGAGAGGAGCTGCTGCAGTACCGGCTGCGGGGCACAGGGCAGGCAGAGCTGGGCAGCGCGGGCGCACAGAAGGCTGGTTTGCAGCGCGCACACGATGCGGCGCGGAACAGCGACAATGCGGCGCTGCGCACAGCGGTGCACGCAGCGGACGCGGCGGTGAGCCTGTGGACGGGCGGCATTACCAAGATGGACGAGATCACGGTGGCGGCGCTGTGGGCGGGGTGCGAAAACTATGTGAAGAACCACCCGGCGGAGTTCAGCGAGGGCGCGGAGGTGACGGACAGCAAGGCGTACTGGGCGGCGGTGAACGAAAAGTTCCAGCGGGTGGTGGAGCGCACCCAGCCCAACTACACCACCATGCAGCGCACCGGGATGCAGCGCACCACGAACGAGATGGCAAAGTTTTTGATGATGTTCAGCACCCAGCGCCAGCAGAACGCGCAGATCTGGACAGCCAGCGTGGAGGACGTGATCGCGCAGTACGACCGGTACGGGAACAGCAAAACGGAACAGGCGAAGGCGGCGAAGAAGGAAGCGTGGGAGCGGTTTGGAAATGCGGCGACAAGCCAGGTGTTCCAGACGAGCGTGATCGCGATGCTGGGCGTGGGCGTGAAGTTTTTGCTGCACCGGTGGAAGGACCTGCAGGACGAGAACGGCGACATGACGAAGGAAAGCATCCGGGACGCGCTGCTGTACGACTTTTGCAAGAGCTTTATGGGCAACTGGACCGGCGGCAGCGAGGTGATGAGCGTGGGGGAGATGATCGTGAACCACAGCTTTACCAGCTATGACACCATCAGCATGACCGGAATTTCTGCCATCAACGACCTGACCGAGTACATCGGGCGGGTGAGCAGGCTGAACGCCGAGGACACCAGCGGCATGACCGAGGAAGAGCTGGAGAAACACGCGGAGAAAACAAAAGAAGCAGTGGCAGATATGCTGGGACAGTTTGCCATGCTGAAGGGCATCCCCTATACGAACCTGAAAAAGCAGGTGAATGCGGTGAGCGAGTGGATAGACACATACAAAAACTGGAACGAGGAGGGCGGCAACTTTGATAGCTTACCTTCCAGCGCCACCGGACAGTATGACCGGCTGTACAACGCGTATGCCAGTGGCGACCCTGTGGAGGCGCAGGCAGCTATGGAGAAGCTGACCGCCATGGGAAAGGAGGACAAGATCTACAGCGAACTGAAAAAACGACTGAAGCAGTACGACCCGGATGTGCTGGAGGCGGCAAAGGCACAGAACAGCGGCGACACGGAGCGGCGGGAGGAGCTGACGCGGCAGATCATCCAGAAGATGTACGAGACCATGGGCATCGACCAGAAGGCGAAGGCGGACGCGGAAAAGCGCGAGGCGGTGATCGATATGGTGACCGGCGCGGTGGAGCAGAAGGGCAACACCCTTTTGAAGGGCGACAGCGAGAGCGTGACCGATGTGCTGGAGCAGGCGCTGGAGAGCGTGCGGGCAAAGGACGCACAGGAGGAGCTGGACAAGCTGCTGCGGGCGGGCAAGAGCCTTAGCAGCGTGAAGAGCAAGATCACGAAAGTATGCAAGCCGGAGTATGTGGCGGGCAGCGAATACGACCGGACACAGCTGGACGAGATGCTGTTGGCGCTGCGGGATGCGGACGGCAACCCGCTGTACACCCAGAAAACGCTGGACGGCTGGGTGAGCGATGCAGAAAAGAAGAGCAAAGCGCCGGCGAGCGACCCGTGGGCTGACCTGAGGTAAAGACAAACAAAGACAAACACCCCGGCGGCTGAGGAGAAACAGCTGCCGGGGTGTTGCTTTTTGGGCGGGATGGTGTATAATAGAAGTAGGAAAGTAAGAAAATCTTACAAGAGGAAAGGAGCGCAAGGCTATGCTGACGGAGCTGAGAACAAAATCACAGATCACGATCCCGAAGGACATCGTGCTGAAGATGGGGCTGCGGGAAGGCGACAAGCTGGAGATCGTGGAGAAGGACGGGGTGATCGAGCTGATGCCGGTGGCGGTGTACCCGAAGAAGTATCTGGAGGAACTGCGCAGCGAGATCGACGAGGCAAAGGCAAAGCTGGCGGCGGGAGAGCAGCCGGTGTTTGACACGGTGGATGCACTGTTTGAGGCATTGGACGGTGCAGAGAAATGACGTACAGGATCGCCTATACAAAACGGTTTGAAAAGAACTTGAAAAAGCTGACCGCCACGGAAAAGGCGCAGCTGAAAAAGAAGCTGGAGATCCTGATCATGGACCCGCTGTACCCGTCTTTGCGGACAAAGCGGATACAGGGCACGGCGGATCTGTTTGAATTCAGCGTGAACATGGATGTGCGGGTGATCTGGCAGTACGAGGGGGACACCCTTATTCTGCTGCTGGACATCGGGCACCATGATATCCTGAACAGATTCTAAACATCATAAGATAGAGCAAGGCTCAGGCGTAAGCGGTTACGCCTGAGCCTTGCTTTTTTTGCGCGAGAATGTCCGCAGGTGTTTTGCAAAGCGGGATGCGGTAGACTGGACACAGGAAAGGAGGCCGGGAGATGCTGGTAAAAATTGTGAAAAGGACCTTTGGCGGTGCAGAGTACTGCCCGGAGCAGAAGGTGCTGAAGCTGGGCGGCGAAGGAAGCGCCGGGGTGGAAACACTGGAGTTTGAGCTGCCGGAGGAATGGGACGGCATGGCAGTGACTGTCCATGTGCAGCAGCTGGACGGCACGCTGCCTGAGCCGGTGATGCTGGGAGAGGACAGACGCCTGAAGGTGGACAGAATGTTTACCGCCAGCGAGAAGGGGCTGTGGATGCTGCGGGCGATGGACGGCAAAGGCTATTGCGCCATGACAAGACCCACGCGGTACGAGTGCTACGAGACCTTTGCCGCAGACGGAGACGCGAAGATCACCCCGAGCCAGTATGAGGCTTTTGTGGCGCAGGTGCTGGGAGTGGCGAACACTGTGAACCAGAAGGTGAAGGACGCACAGAACGCAGCGGACAGAGCGGAGGGCGCAGTTGGAGAAGCAAAAGCAGCACAAAAGGCGGCTGCGGACAGCGCACAACAGGTGAAGGACGAGGCGGAAGGTGCACAGGCAGCAGCAAGGGAGGCACAAAAGGCAGCAGCGCGGGCAGAGGGATATGCGCCCAAGGACGGGACGGTGCTGAGCGTGAACGGCAAGGGCGGCGCGGTGCAGCTGACAGCGGAGGATGTAGGCGCGATGCCTGCGGACAAAGACGACTTTGTGCAGCAGCTAACGCTGGAGGGGCGCACCCTGACCGTGGTGCTTGCAGATGGAACGAAGCAGACCTATACCACGCAGGACACACTGGACCTTACGGCTATGACCGGCGTGCTGAGCACAGCGAACGGCGGCACGGGGCTTGAGCGGGCACTGACGGCGGCAGACGTGGGTGCGGTAGAAAAGGGAAGCGGAGATTATCTGAAGGCGGTGCAGGTGCAGGGGCAGAGCCTGATCATGACCATGGGCAACGGGAAGAAAACCGCAGAGACAGTGCTGCCGTGCGCCACCGCAGCCGTTCTGGGCGGCGTAAAGACCGGACGGGGGCTGACCGTGAGCGCAGACGGCACGCTGGAGGTGACGAAGGAAAACCTGAACGCGGTGCTGGGCTTTAGCTTGGCAGACAGACTGGAAAAACTGGAACAAAAGGAGAGGACAACGGACATGGACGGAAGGCTGGTATACACCGGCACAGGCGTTGTGGGAAGATCTTCCACGACTATGACAGTGCCGAGCACGGTGAATTACATTGTGGTGCGGATGGCGGTGCCCGCAGCACAAAACGGCACAGACCCGGTTGCTGTTGCTGCAGAGTACGGCAGCACCCGCATTGCGCGGGGCGGTACGGCGGTTGCCGTGGTGGGCGGCACAAAAGGTGCAGCGCAGGCAAAGGTCAGCTTTGCGACCAGCGGAGCGGTGAGCATCGGCGCTCCGCAGTTAGACGCAAGTGCTCCAGTCCTTGAGTATCCCTTTAATGTAGAGGGCTATCAGTATGTGTAAGGATGGTGCGGCATGAACGAGATGACCATCCGGCTGGACAAAAACGGCGCGGCAGCTGTGCCCGGCGGGCAGCTGCTGCTGGGCTACGCGGGCAACCGGGGCAACTACCGGCTGCACATCGAGCAGCGGGGCGAGTGGAAGGGACTGACCGTGAGCGCCCATTGGCACACCCCGGGCGCAAGCGCGGCTACGCTGGTGGAGAACGGTGTTCTGGAGGTGCCGGCAGCGGTGACGGCAGTGCCCGGTACGGGCTGCATCACCTTTGAGGGCACGGACGGCAGCCGCACTGTGACCAGCGCCGATGTGCGGTGCAAGGTGTGCACCAACAGCGGCACGGCAGAGGGCACGATGCCTGCACCGGCTACCCCTGCGTGGGAAGCACTGGTAGGACTGCTGGGCGCGGGCGGCATATCTGCAGAGGAAAAGCGGGCGGTGCTGACGGTGCTGCGCACGCTGGCGGCGGGGAATGACGCAGCAGCGTCGGCCTGCGACCGCTTAGAGGCACTGTGGGGCGCAGATGATCCGGACAACACGGCTACTGCCCGGCTGAACCTTGCGGTGCTGGGCAGAATGATCCTTGGAAGGAGTTAAGATGGGCTACACAATGCAGAATTTTATAGACGGTCAGAAGCTGACCGCTGCCAAGCTGAACCACATGGAGGCGGGTATTGCAGCGGCGTGGGATATGGCCGGAGCCGGCGGCAGCGGTGCTGTGACCGGGATCCCCGGCGCGGCGGGAGACGGCGTGACAGACGACACGGATGCGCTGAACGCGGTGCTGCGCCAGAGCAACTGTATCATTGACGGCGGGAACAAGAAGTACAAGTACCGGAGACTCTGGATGGATAACGTGGAGAACGTGACGGTACAGAACGTCATCTTTTACGGCGGCGAATCCCTTGACGTGTGCGGCTGCAGGAACATAAGATTCCTGAATTGCCGATGGGAGGAAATACGGCCTGCCAGCGATGAAAGCACCACACTGACCTACGGCATCCGCCTGATGGAACGGAAGGACGAGGCGGGCAAGGACATCTGGAGCGAGGACATCTGGATCGAGCGCTGCGTCTTTAAAGAGATCTGGTATAACCCGATCGTCAACAACGGACGCCCGACCGACGTATCGGGAGAAGCGATCCTGCCGAGAAGCGTGCACAACCTGTACATCAAGAAAAATTTCTTCACACAGGTGAAGGGCAATGCCTGTATCCATTGGAACAGCTGGAAGCAGAACGGCTACGCTGAGGTTACGGACAACACCTTTTATCTGAATGCATACGGCGGGATCTGCATCTATGCCATCCAGCAGGCGTTTCCGAAGGTGAAGGGAAAGGTGTGCGATAACCAGTTTATCGGCTGCGGGCTGGGGTATCTGCCGCCGGAGTTTCTGAACACCTTTCCGGAACATGAGCGCGGACTTGGCTGCGCAGGACTGCTGGGCGGTGCGGGAAGCTGGGCTGCGCCGAAAAAGTGGACGTTTTTGTGCGAGAACAACGTTTTTGAGGACTGCGTGGAATCCAGCATAGAAGGACCTGCATGGAACCCGTGTATTGGAAACAGCATTACCGGGCAGGGCGCCGGACAGACCGAAGAAAACTGCCGGAAGATGGAAGAGAAATACCATCTGGATTACAAGCTGCAGCCGCGGGAGATCAACTCGGTAAACTTTATCTACCGGAATTATTACGAGGATGCGGACGGCACTTTTCCGAGCGACGACAACGAGCCCATTGTGTTTATGAACAACGTGATGGGCATTGCACATGTACCGCGGCAAAGTTATATCCAATTCAAGGGCAAGTACAACGCACCGTTTATTTTTACCGGGAATGTTATGCGCACCGGTCAGCCGCATGTGATCGACACGCATTTTCTGTTTTGCACCTTCAAGAACGGCATCCGGTTTGAAAACAACGACGGCATCTACCCTTATTTCAACCAGTGCACCTTTGAGGGAGATGTGATCCTTGACGATATCCAGAGCGCATACAAATCTGATTTTACGAAAGCAAAGCTTATCCTGAATCAGGGCAAAAAAAGATTTCCGGAAACATGGTTCCAGCTGTACGACCCGGCAAAGGCAAGCCTTGAAAACGATCAGGCTGCGGTAAAGGACGGGTATGCGGTGCTATCCGCCTGCGACGTTTACGAAAAGGTTGACCCGCCCGAGGATACGGCTTACAACATCCGGGACGCAAAGGGATATTCCCAGAGCAAGGGCTACGTTTTTGGAGGACCGAAAAACCCGGAAAGCATCGACACCGGCATTGAGCTTTTGAAGGACGGCAAGGACTGGACGGTCTACTGCCAGTTTGATGGAAAAGGAAAAACGGAGATCTCATCGGGGAGCAGAGGCATCATGTCGCTGTTTACCGTGTATGACGACGCAGCAAGCACAAACCGGCTGCTGGTTGGAGGGCAGTGGGGGTGCGTATCAACGGCGCTGCAGACTGCAAAGGGAGAGGTGCCGCTGGATTCCCGCAATTCCTATACGTTGCGCAGCATGAAGCTGCTGATGCAGAAAAGAGGGAACACGATCCGCACATGGCTGGCCTTCAACGGCGCAGACGCAGACGCTTTGCAGGACGGACTGGTAAGCACCTATACGGTGGAAGCCGCAGACCAGTTGTCCGGCGTGGCGGGCACGCTGCGCATCGGCAACCAGAGAGGGTATTACGGAGGGGACGCCTTTGCGCTGTACGGCGCAATGAAAGAATTTCAGCTGTTCCGGCGCGCACTGACGGACGACGAGACCGCAACACTGTTCTACGGGCACACATTCCAGACAGGCAGCAGCGAGCAGACCTATACGCCTGTTTATGATATTGCCAAGGATGCGCGGTACGACCAGACGAAGGGCTATTTGCAGTTTGACGGAAGCTTTGGCATAGACACCGGCATTGAGCTGTTTAAGGACGCGAAGGATTTTACGGTCCTGCTGAAGCTCCGGTTTGACAGCTTTCATGATGATGGGCTGCACAACTACACCTTTGTGCCCGCGATCAGCTGCATGAATTACACAGACGACCCCAAAAACAGCCCGGGCTTTAATATCGGTCTGTTTATGCTGGACGGCAACGACCCGGATAAGACTTCGACAGGCGGCTTTATCAACATCCGAAACTATTGGACGTACAGCAACAACGCCGGCGTTGATATGGCAAGCTATTTCAGTTACTCCGGCAAGGACTACGATTTTGTGATCATGCGCAAGGACGGCGAGCTGAGCATCTATAGCTTTTACATGAAGCGGTATATCACGATCAAGGGCAGCGATGCGGAGAGCATCTTTAACGGGACACTGCGGATCGGCGAGCATATGACCGAGCCAAAGCAGGGCGACAACGTGAAATTTAAGGGCAGGGTATACGACTGCCGCGTATTCGATGCAGCGCTGAGCACCAATACGCTGGAGAATATGTTCCCGAACATATACAGCAATGAGAAAAAGACCAAAGGAGAGCTGCGCGCTTACATTGCAAACCCGCAGTACAAGATCCAGAGACTTTGGTATCTCTATCTGGAAGTGCTTGTGGACATGGGAGACTTTGGGACAGCGGAATATGCGGGCAAATACCCAAAGGCTGTAGGCATTAAGGTGAACGGGGTCTATGGACTGGAGGACGTTTACTGGATAGGCACCGGCTCCAACGGGCACTTGAAAAAATGGATCTATGCGAATACACAGCTGAAGCCGTACGAGAGCCTTTCGGTGAGCATTGTGAACACGGGGCTGTGCCCGAAGATGCAGGCACGGGTGGTATCTTTCCGGTGCAGCATCCTGACAGAGGCGACAGAGCCGGTGGAAGCTCTGGATGCGGTGGGCTTTGATATCCAGTGGGAGAAGGACGAGCTGTCCCTTACCGCCGGAGAGACGCTTGACGGTCATGTGACCTACATGCCGGAGGATGCTACTACGGGCACGGAGCTGACGGTGGAGACCGCGGGAGAAGCAGTTGCGGCAGAGGTGCAAAACAGCAGGGTGACAGTAAGGGCGCTGACAGCCGGTGAAGCAACCGTGACGATTTCTATCCCGGCAGGGGCTAAGATGGTGTACACATTTACAGTTACAGGGAAGGAGACTGAAGAGACAGCATGAGCTATGAAAAGCAGAATTTTGCGGACGGACAGATCCTGACAGCAGCCCAGCTGAACCACATGGAAGCGGGCATTGCCAGCGCTGTCGGCATGAAGGGTGAAAAGGGCGAAAAGGGAGACCCGGGCGCACCGGGAGAAAAAGGCGAAAAGGGAGAAAAGGGCGACCCGGGGGTGCCGGGTAAAAAGGGCGAAAAGGGTGAAAAAGGCGACCCGGGCGCGGCAGGCGAAAAGGGTGAAAAGGGGGACCCGGGCGCGGGCCTTACCGAGAAGGAAAGACAGCTGCTGCTGACCCTGTTTGACAACGCGGCCTACAAGTCTGACGCGATGCGGTCCACCCTGAACGCTCTGCGGGTCGAGTGGGGCTGCCTGCCGGAGATCCCTGCGCAGAGCGTGAGCTTTAATGCTGCAGCCCTGACCATGAACGAGGGCGAAAGCCAGATCCTGACCGCCACGGTGCTGCCTGCGGATGCCTTTGTTTCGACAGTGTTTAGTATAAGCCAGGGAGGCTATGTTAGCGGTCAGGTCGAGACCGTGAAGCAAGCCCAAAATGTGCACAGCTATATTTTGAAAGCCCTGAAGGCAGGCACCTGTACAGTTAGATGTTCGGTGTCGGACGATATTGCAGCGAGCTGTACAGTGACTGTGAAAGCGGCTGGGACAGTGATCCCTGTGGAAAGCGTGAGCCTGAGCACCGCCGCCCTGACCCTGACCGAGGGCGAGACCAAGACCCTGACCGCCGCGGTGCTGCCTGCGGATGCCGCAAATAAAACGGTGCTGTGGAGCGTTTATCCTACCGGGTTTGCAACTGTGGAAAACGGCAAGGTGACAGGCAGCAAGGCAGGCAGCTGCACGGTCAGAGCTGCAGCGGGCAGCAAGAGCGCAAGTTGTACAGTGACCGTGAAAGAGGATGAGACAAAGAATACTGTGCGGAGCGTGAGCCTGAGTGAAACGGCCCTGAGCATGACCGTGGGCGAGACCAAGACGCTGATCGTCACGGTGCTGCCTGCAGATGCTTCTGCAATAAGAGGAATCCGTGTTGGTTATGGAGACATTGTTACGACGAATGGCGACGGGGGCGTGGAGATAGCACCAAATGTGTACAGATACACTTTGAAAGCTTTGAAAGCGGGCAGCCAAACGGTAACTGTATCGATGGGCGGGAAGAGCGCAAGCTGTAAAGTGATCGTGAAAGCGGCTGGGACAGCGACCCCCGTGGAGAGCGTGACAGTGAGCCCCGCGAGCCTGACCCTGAACGAAGGCGAGACCAAGACTCTGACCGCCGCAGTGCTGCCTGCGGATGCCACGGATAAAACGGTGGTGTGGACTGTGACCCCAACCGGCTTTGCCACCGTGGTAAACGGCAAGGTGACAGCCAGCAAGGCAGGCAGCTGTACGGTTACGGCTACGGCGGGCGGGAAGAGCGCAAGCTGTGCAGTAACGGTGAAGGCAGCAGAGACGGTGCAGCTGATCTACACCCTGCCCGCTGTAACGGAGCTGACCAGCGGCTTTGATACCGGTCTGAAGCTGCTGGAGCACGCCTCCACCGAGACGCCGCAGTACACCATTCTGCTGGACGCTAAGGCAAGCGACAGCCTTGACACCAGCAAATGGCCGGACTTCCTGCACTGCCTGACCGAGACCGGCAGCACAAGCAATCTGCCGGGCTTTGTGGCGGGCACTTACCCCACCACAGGCAAGACATCATTTGCTTATTACAATACACCCTGCTGCGATCTGTCGGACAGCATTGAGCACGTCAAGACCCGCACACGGTATGTGGTGCAGATCGATGGCAAGAAAGCCCGCGGCGGCAGCACCTATTGCCCGCTGAGCGATTGGGTATCCGCATGGAGAGCAGGAACGGATGTGCCGCAGACCTTTATGATCGGTGCAGCACAGAGCGCGGACGGCAGCAAAAAGCAGCAGTTCTGGGCAGGCACGCTGTACCAGTGCAGAGTGTACAAGGGGCTGCTGAGCGATGCCAGAGTAAACGAGTATATCGAGAAGGGGTGGTAAGATGGAAGTATATGACATCAACAGGCAGATCATCAGCCCGCTGGCGGGAAAAACACTGTACGTTGCGGGCGACAGCATCGCTTACGGCGCGGGCAGCGCAGGCGGCTACGGCAAGTGCATTGCAGACCGGTACGGCATGGCACTGATCAACGAGGCGGTGAACGGCGCGACCCTGACCCCGAACATTACCGACAATGTGTACGGCGGCATCCGCAGCTGCATCAGCACGGCGGTGATAAATTCCACGGCGCTGACAGGTGCAGATTACATCCTGCTGGAGGGCGGCGTGAACGATGCGTGGGGCAGTGCCCCGGTGGGCACGCTGACCGAGGGCTTTTCGCCTGCCTACGACGAAACGACCATGACCGGCGCGCTGGAGAAGCTGCTGGACTATCTGGTGAAGTACCACAGCGAAAAGCGTCTGGCCTATGTACTCCCGCACGGCGGGATGTTCAGCAGCACCGGCTTTGGATGGTATAAGACCTACAAGCCTGCCATCCTTGCCGCGCTGAAGAAATGGGGCGTGCCCTGCATTGACATTGCGGAAACTACCCCGCCCATGGGCGGCTCCGGCATCAGTACGCTGAACGACAGGTACACCAGCGACGGCACGCACCCCAACGCGGCAGGCTACGAACGGTTTTACATGGAGCCCATCGCAGCGCTGCTGAAGCGGCTGTAAGGAAAGGATGTGGAGAGATGATCAAACAATACAGCCTTGCAAAGGACGGCAGCCGCCGCCTTGCACCGGACTTTAAGGTGCGGGAGCTGCGCTGCCGGGACGGCACCGACACTGTTATGGCGGACGAGGTGCTGACCGTGGTGCTGCAGTGCATCCGGGAGCACTTTGGCAAAGCGGTGACGATCACCAGCGGGTACCGGACGGCGGCGCACAATGCGGCTGTGGGCGGCGCCAAGAGCAGCCAGCACCTGCTGGGCAGGGCGGCGGACATCCGGGTGGAGGGTGTGAGCGTGGAGGACGTAGCCGCCTACGCCGAAAGCCTGATGCCGGACTGGGGCGGCGTGGGGAGATACCCGGTGAAGGCGGGCAGGGCTGCCGGCTGGGTGCACGTGGACACGCGGGCAGCAAAGAGCAGATGGACGCTGTGAGGGGGTGAGGCCAATGGAGAGCATCATCTCAGCCATTATCGCGGGTGCGGTGACCCTGATCGGCGTGCTGATCGCCAATGGGAAAAGCCAAGCTGTGACCGAGTACAAGATCGAGGAGCTGACCCGGGAGGTGCGCAGACATAATAATTTTGCAGAGCGCGTCCCGGTGATGGAGGAACAGATGAAGGTGGTGAACCACCGCCTTGCGGATCTGGAAACACACGAACACGAAAGAGAAAGGAATTAGACATGAAAGCACATACTTACAACGAACCGACCATCTCTGCGGGCACCGTGGCACGCACCGCTTGCCTGCTGCTGGCGCTGACCAATCAGGTGCTGAGCGCCTGCGGAAAGCCTGTGCTGCCCATTGAGAGCGAGACGGTGGAGCAGCTGGTGACGGCGGGCATCACGAGCATTGCGGCGCTGGTAGCGTGGTGGAAGAACAATTCTTTCACGCCGGAGGCCATCAAGGCGGACGAGACGCTGGAGCGGATGAAGAAGAATTGATGAAACGCTGAGGTAGAATTTTAGCTGCACGATAAAAGCGGCAGGCTGTTCCAAAGCCTGCCGCTTTGCTTTTGGGATGGGGGAGGAAGAAGAAAATAAATATGGACAAAACGACACTCCTGAGGAAAAGAAAAATCCCTTAGAAGTGCCGTGCTTTGGGGAGCTTATTGGGGAGTTTATGAGGAGTTAGCACGAATTTTTACGTCATTTTTTGGAATGCACGCAAACAAAAAAACGGTGAAACGAACGAATTTTGAACGTTTCACCGCTATATTCTGGAGCAGGATACGGGACTCGAACCCGCCGCCTACTGCTTGGGAAGCAGTCGCTCTACCGGATGAGCTAACCCTGCAAGTGCTCCATTATTGTAACAAAGCAGGGCAGGAATGTCAAGGCTTTTCCGCACGAAATTTGCGGTCAGCTCATTTTGGCCCAAGTCAGGTCCAGCACCGGGAAAAACGGGTCGAATACCAAGTCGCGCACGCCGTTCGCCAGCAGCAGACGCTTCTGCTGTGCCATCAGGGGCACTACGGTGCAGCTTTCCAGCAGCTGCTGTTCGCACTGCGCCAGCAGGGCACAGCGGGCTTTGCCGGTCTGCTGTGCGCTCAGCGCCAGCCGGTCGGCATAAACGGTGTCGGCGTAGCCGGTCAGACTGCCGCCTGCGGTGGTGAACTGCTGCAGCATCTGGTAAACACTGCCGCCCTCGGCACGGATGGGCGCAAGGGCAATGGTGTATTTCCCGGCGGCAATGCGGGCGTCAAACTCGTCCTGCTCCACCTCTTCCACCGAGAAGAACAGGGAACACTCCTTCTGCCATGCGCTGTTGATCTGGTCGGCAAGCTCGCCCAGCCCGGCGCTTTTGGGCAGCAGCAGGGTCACGCCGGAAAAATCCGAGGTCGCCATGCCCTGCCGGGCAGCCAGATACAAAGCCTTCGGCTCCGGGATGGCGGGCAGGGGATTTCCGGCACTCTCGCGGTAGTCCAGCCCATCCACGGTCAGCCCATCCGGCACAAGTCCCTTTGCAGCGGTGTACAGTCCGCCGGAAGGTACATCGGCGTTTTCCCGGGCAATGCCAGCCAGCGCCTGCCGCAACTGCGGGTTCTGGAATACCGACCCCTCCGCTGCGTTGAACAGCAGCGCCCATGTGGTGTCGGAATAGCTTACTGTCTGCAAGCTGGTGGCTTCGCCGCTCTCGTCCAGCGCGGCAGAGCATTTGCCGTCGGCAAGAAGCTGGGCTGCGCTCTTGCCGCTGCCGCTGGTGTCCTGCACCAGACGTAGACTGCCGACCAGCGGGCTTTCCACGGTGCGACGCAAAAACAGACCGTTCGTCGTCCAGTTATACAGGTAAAAGCTGCCGCTGGCAAGCGTGGTCTTGGCGGTCAGTCCGTAGGTGCCCCGGGTACTCTCAAAAAAGGCCTCATCACAGGGAGCTGCACCGGGCATGGCAAGCTTTGCCAAAAAGTTGTCGTCCCGCTCGCTTAGCCGGAACACCAATGTCAGCGCCCCATTGGCTGAAACGCCCAGACTGCTTTCGTCTGCCAGCCCCGCCAGCACGGCGGCACTGTTCTGAATGGCGGAAAACTCCACCGCATAGGGCGAGGCGGTATCGGCGCGGAAAATGCGCCGGAAGGCGAACACAAAGTCCTCGGCGGTAATGTCGTACTCTGTGGCGGTACCCTTGGCGGCTGCGTAAGTCAGACCGTCCTTTAAGGTAAAAGTGTAGGTCAGCCCGTCCGGGGACACCGTCCACTTTTCACAGAGCCCCGGCACAAGTTCACCGTCCGGGTCCTTGCGCACCAGCGTGCCGTACAGATTTTCGCAGGCAATCACGTCCGACGCGTCGGAAGCCACCTGCGGGTCCAGATTTGCGGGGATGCTGTCCACGAACCATGTAAA
>ERZ1026876.749-NODE-749-length-18444-cov-8.452172_pt1 | contig 18444 bp, 14 predicted proteins | sample MGYA00380168_ERZ1026876 | MGnify/ENA primary metagenome ERZ1026876 (study PRJEB33269, sample SAMEA4719804) | human gut metagenome | biome: human-associated habitat; feature: organic feature; material: feces | place: Cameroon | collected 2013-10 ... | reverse complement strand
GGCTTCCCTTTGCAGTGCCTCAGCGATCATCTGCCGGGGCACATGGTTGATGGCAGCTTCCCCCACCGGCTGATCCAGCCCGGCCTTGGTCACCCGGCCCACGCCCTTGCCGCCGGAGATGCGGATCTCGGTGGTATCGGGCAGCAATTCTACGGCGGCGATCACGGGCAGGCCGGTGGTCACATCCACATCATCCCCGCCGTCTTTCTCAATGGCGCATTCGGCACCGGCTCCGGCGGGGCGGCAGTACAGCGGGGCCACCTCCACCACGATGCCCTTCGGCGTGCGCAGGGCAACGCTCTCCGGGGCATGGCCGGTGAGCAGGAGCCGCGCGGCCCCCGCCGCACCCAGCGCCGCGCAGGTGCCGGTGGTGTACCCGCAGCGGAGCAGCTTCTGCCCACTGCGGACGTAATGTTCAAACTTTGGCCCGGCAGGCTTTTCCGGGCCGAACACGGCCTCGTACTGCTCCTTGGTCAGGCTGTACAGCGCCCGGATGTTCTCTGGGGCAAAGGCCTCCTTTGGGGTCAGCACCCCCGAAACGCTGTGCGGGAACACGCAGACCACCGCATCCGCGATCTTCTGCGCCATGTCCAGCTCGTGCAGGCTGACGATCACGGCCAGCCCCCGCTCATGGGCCAGTTTCTGCAGGATGGTCAGCAGCTCGATCTTGCCCTTGACATCCAGAAAAGAGGTCGGCTCGTCCAGCAGCAAAACTCCGGGCTGCTGGCAGATGGCACGGGCCAGCAGAACGCGCTGGCGCTGGCCGTCGCTGATGCAGTTGAAATCCCGGCCCGCCAGAGGGGACGCCCCCACCAGTTCCAGCGCGTCCCGCACGGCCTGCCGGTCTGCATCGGACAGGATGCCCAGCCGCCCGGTATAGGGGATACGTCCGGCGGCGGCAAACTCAAAGCAGGAAGTCAGCTCGGTGCGGCGGGTATGGGGCAGCATCAGGGCCAGCTTCCGGGCCCGGGCCGGGCCGGTGTAATCGGTCAGACTGCGGCCATCCAGCAGGACAGCCCCGCCCAGGGGGGCCAGCTGGCCCGCCAGCGTTTTGAGCAGGGTGGATTTTCCCGCGCCGTTTGGCCCGATGAGGGCCAGGATCTGCCCCGGCACCGCCCCCAGCGTGATGCCGGAAGCAAGGGGCGCACCGCCATAGCCGATGGCCAGCTCTTTCGTTTCACAGAGGTATTTCATCGCACACCCTCCTGACCCCGGCGCACCAGCAGCCAGATGACCACCGGTGCACCAAATACTGCCGTTACGGCGCTGATCGAAAGCTCGGTGGGGGCAAACATACTGCGGGCGATGAGGTCGCACAGCAGGCAGAAGGCCGCTCCGCCCAGGCAGCACCCGGGCAGCACCACCAGCGGCCTTGCGCTGCCGAACAGCTGCTTGACCAGATGGGGCACCGCGATGCCCACAAAGGAGATGGGCCCCGCAAAGGCCGTGACACAGGCGGCCAGCAGGCTGGAAAGCAGCACCAGCAGCCGGGAAAAGGCTTTGACATTGATGCCCACGCTCCGGGCGTAGGCCTCCCCCATCTGGTAGGCGGCCATGGGCTTGGAAAGGCAGAACGCTGCCGCCAGAGCGGGCAGCACCACCAGCGCCGCCGCCCGCACATTGCCCCAGGTCATGCCGGAAAAGCTGCCCTGAGACCAGTTATGGAGGTTGACGATGTTGCTGTCCTGGGCAAAGGCCACCACAAACTCCGTGACGGCCGAACAGATGTAGCCGATCATCACACCGCAGATGACAAGGATGCTCATCCGCTGCACCCGCCGGGAGACCGCCAGCACAAAGGCCATGGAGACCATGGCCCCCGCAAAGGCGGCAGTGATCAGGGTAAGGGAGCTGGTGAGCAGGCCCTGGTTCAGAAAAGCCACCATAACCAGTGCCACGGCCAGCTTGGCCCCGCTGGAAATGCCCATGACAAAGGGGCCTGCAATGGGGTTGGCAAAAAAGGTCTGCAGCAGGTAGCCCGCCGCCGAGAGCGCCGCCCCCAGCAGCACCACCATCACGGCCCGGGGCAGGCGCAGCTGGGTGATGATGCCCACGCTCAAAGCGTCCTGCCCGCGGCCGGTCAGGGCCGCCAGCACTGCCCCCGGTGTCAGGGACACACTGCCCCAGAACAGATTGGCGGCAAACAGCACCGCCAGCAGCAGGGCAAGGATGCCGTAAGAAAGGATCAGGCGCTTTTTGCTGGTCATAGGTTACTCTACTTTCCTCAGAAATTGCAGGTCGGCGGGGTCGTTCTCCGTAAAGACACGGTGCAGGTCGAGTACAAAATCGACCAGCTCCATGCTCTGCTGGAAAAAGCTCTGGGTGGTGCACCAGACACTGCCGCTCTGCACGGCCTTGAACTCGGCCAGCAGGGGGCATTTTGCCACCAGTTCCTCCGTGGTATGCACCACGCCCTCAATGGTGCTGTTGTAAAGGAGCACATCCGCATCCTTTGCACCGGCATAAAAATCCTCCAGCGGCAGGTTCATGGTGGAAAGGTTGTTGCCGTTGTCGGTCAGATCCGCAAACACATAATCGCCGCCCGCCATCTCGATCATCTGGGCCACATAGTCGCCGCCCTTGCGCACATTGGCAAGGTTGTTGGCTGTGATGGAGAAAAAGGCACAGCGCTTGCCGGTGGGAGCCTGCCCGGCCAGCGGTGCAAGGCGCTCCACCTGCCGGGCAAACTCCTGTTCCGCCAGCTCCTCTTTCCCCAGCAGGATGCCCCAGAACTTGAGCCATTCCAGCCGGGCCAGCGGGCCGCTCTCATAGCTGGAGCGCTCCACCAGCACCGGGATGCCGAACCGTTCCAGCTGCTCCTTGACCTCCGGGGTATGGTAGATCATGGTGTTCTCGATGGCAAGGCCGCAGTTGGCCGCAAGGATCTTTTCATAGTCCGGGGCGCTGTACTTGCCCGCATAGGCAATGCGCCCGGCCTCCATGGCGGCTCTGGCCTCATCCAGATACCAGCCCTCTGCCCGGGTGCCAGAGAGGGTCACGCTGTCCAGCCCATCCAGCGCGAGGAACAGGTCCATCACCGAGGTGGAGACAAGGTAGATGTTCCGGACGGGCTGACGCAGCACCGTCACGCTCTCGGGCAGGCCTTCCACCGCAGCGGCATCCTCCGGGGTCACAAGGAACTGCTCCCCCGATTCGGTCAGGGTCAGCATAGTATAGCCGCCCTCATAGCAGTCGGCAGTAAACTGTGTGGCGTAATCCAGCGGGCAGGCGTGGTCAAAGACCAGTTCTTCTGTGCTGGCGGGCGCTGTCTCGGAGGCAGCGCAGCCCGACAGGGCCAGTACTGTAGCAGGCAGAACGCGCAGGAATTGTTGTCTCGTCAGTTTCATCAGTTCAGCGCAAAGGTCAGCGTATACTCGATCTCATGGGGAGTGCTCATGGCTACGGTATCGGCAGTGACAGCCAGCGGGGTGCCCAGTGCAGAAACAGGGATCTCAAAGGTGGAGTTGCCCTCGGTGTTGGTGGGCAGATACTTCTCGCCATCCACGATCATGTAATCATAATTGGGGCTGCTCCACAGGATGACAGCGGTCATTTTGCCGTCCGCCACGGTCAGGGCGGCAGGGCTTTCCACGGTGGCACGGCCAGAGCCGCCCTCCAGGGTCACATTCACGCTGTATTCACCGTCCGCAGGGGTCTCGGCAGCTTCCTCAGCCTTGGGCTGTGCATTGCGGATGCTCACGGTGTGGTCATACCACTTTCCCTTGGTCCCGAGGAGTGCCAGCTGGAAGTCCTCGTCCACAGCGGCCACGGGGATATCATAGCCGTAGACTTCCTCCGAGGTGCCATCAGAGTAGGTGACGGTATCGGTGGTAGGCAGCAGCCAGTCTGCCTTGTTGGCCTCGGCATCGGCGGCCATGCCAACGTACAGGTTGACGATCTTCTTGGAGGACAGACTGACATGGAAGGTCATCTGCCCGTTCTCCACGGTCAGGGTGCCCATGCCATTGCAGGCTTCGTTGGCGTGGAACATGCCGCTGTCGGTGTCGAACTCAGCCGTGTACACGCCGTCCGGCAGGGCAGCTTCGGTGCTTTCGGAAGCGGTGGCAGCGCTCACGGCAGAAGCGGCTTCCGAGCTGACAGCAGAGGAAGCAGTGGAAGAAGCCCCGCCGCAGCCGGTGAGAGCAGCGGCCAGCATCAGAGAAGCAACGGACAGGGAAACAAACTGTTTGCAGTGCATAAACAAAATACCTCAAAAATTCAGAATTTGAAATGGGAGTGTTTCTCCTCATGCGGGGAAGCTCTCCATAAAAAATGCCCGAAAAGATCTCTCCCTTCGGGCATTGGAATGCGGAATATTAGCCGTTCAGGGAATCAATGGCGGCTTTGGTGTGCTCAATGTAGCGCTGCTGGATGTCCTCGATCTCACCCAGACCGGCGATCTGGCACTCCACGGACGCGAAGTCACCGGAGGCCTGGAACTGGCTCAGCCAGGAATCGTCATCCGCACCGGCCATATCGTTGTTGGCGTGGTCACCGGCAACGACCATCAGGGGGCGCAGGATGACCTTGGTGTAACCGGCCGCTTTGACAGCCTCGATGACGTTCTCGCAGGCGGTCTCCTCGGGCTCACCCTCCACCGTGCCGATGAACACGTTGCTGTAGCCCAGGGTCTGCATGGCGGTCTGCATCTGGCTGTAGCTCACCTTTGCGGTGTGGGAGGTGCCGTGGCCCATAAAGACGAAGGCGACCTTCTCCTCAGCGGCGGCATCCAGGCTGTCGAAACCGGCATCCTTCACAGCGGCAGCGGTAACGGCCTTTGCAACAGCTTCCTTGTCGGCGTTGATGACGGCAGCGTCGGAACCGACCTCGCCCAGCAGGGGCTCGGCAACGGCGACGCTCTCGAACTTGTCCTTGTACTCGTCGATCATCTCCATCATCTCGTCGTACTCTGCACCGTGCATCAGGTGGGTGGGCTGGACGACCAGATTCTTCACGCCGTTGGCCACAGCGCGGTCCAGCGCCTGCTGCATGTTGTCGATCTTCTCGCCGTCGCGGGCCTGAACATGGTTGATGATGATCTGTGCGGTGAAGGCGCGGCGGACAGACCAATCGGGATAAGCGGCCTGCAGCGCATCCTCGATGCCCTTGATATCCTTCACTCGGCTGTCGTTGAAGGAGGTGCCGAAGGAGACCACCAGCAGCTCATTCTCGCCGATGTCATCCTGATTGCGGCTGTCGTCCTTGGAAGCATCGCCGGTGTCGCGGCCAAAGTAGTCAGGGTCAGCCTCTTCGCCCTCGACCAGCTCCTTCTGGGCATCGGTCAGGGCATCCCATGCGGCCTTGGCGGCCTCACACTGGGCATCGGTATCATCGGTGCGCTCCTGCACATAGATGGCATCGATCAGGTCTGCAACGTTCTTTGCGGCCAATTCGTCAGCCTCCTCGCCGGAAACCTCGCTGCTGGCAGCAGATCCTGCCGTGCTGGAAGCAGTGGTGCTGCTTGCGGCACCGCCGCAGCCGGTCAGTACACCGGCGCAGAGGGCCAGAGCGGTCAGGGCGGCCGCTGCTTTGTGGATGGTGCGTTTTCTCATTTTTGTTCGTTCCTTTCCTGTTTTTGAACATGATTTTTGCTGAACAGAAGGTACAGGAAAGAGTGCCCGGCAAAACAAAAGGGGCCTTTCTGCTTGCGGGACGGCAAAGCAAAAAGGCCCTTTTCAGTTTTTTCAGGCTTTTTGGGTACAACCAATTCCTCGTGATCTGGGGCTTGCGCCCCCGTACCAACAGCGGGCAGGTTTCCTGGCTGAAAGCTCAACATCCACCGCCGCCTTCCCGGAACATGCGTTCCAGTGACCGGTGCAGCTGCACCCTGGCGGTAAACTCCCTTATCACAGTGACGAGATCGTGCGGGATTTGCACCCGCTTCCCTTTTAACATACCTGCCCCCGGCCAGAGCCGCGGGCGGTACGCACCTGCTGTTTTCTATTCAGTTCGCTGTTCAGTATAACATACTCAACGGAGGAATGCAATCACCACTCCGGGGAAACTTCCGGGCTCACAGGCGGTGTTTTTTCCCCGATCAGGGCCACCGCCACATCGTTGACATTGGTGCCCGTTGCCCCGGTGATGATCAGGCCATCCACTGCTTTCAGGGCGTGGTAGGAATCGTTGTTCTGCAAAGCAGCGTATCCGCTCCAGCCCCCGGCCTCCAGCGCGGCAAGGGTATCCCCATCCACATAGCCGCCGGCGGCATCGGTGGGGCCGTCTGTGCCATCGCTGCCCACAGAGAACACCGCCGCGTTCAGCCCGGCAATGGCAGGCGCAGCCGCAAGGGCCAGCTCCTGATTTCTTCCGCCAAGCCCTTTTCCGGTCAGGTGAACGATGGTCTCGCCGCCCGCGATGTAGGCCAGCTTTTTCCCCTGCCCTGCCTGGGTGCGGACAATGGAGCCAAGAAAGCTGCCTGCTTCCCGTGCTTCGCAGCAGAGTTGGTCGGTCAGGAGAACCGGTTCATATCCCAGATTCCGGCAGGCACTGGCCGCGGCACGGCAAAGCTCCCGCACGCTGCCAGTGATCCGGGTGGTCACATTGTCCAGCGTTTTGGGCGTTTCCTGCGCCAGCAGGGCCCGGGCCTGTGCTGAGAGTGCCAGATGATACTTTTCGGCAACGGCAAGCGCCTGGGCGCAGGTGGAGGTATCCGGCACCGCCGGGCCGCTGGCGATCATATCCAGCGGATCCCCCAGAATGTCGCTCAGCACGATGCTGAACACCTGCGCAGGGGCACAGCGCTGCGCGAACCGTCCGCCCTTCACACCGGAAAGCCGCTTACGGATGGTATTCATCTCCACAATGTCGGCCCCGCTGGCCAGCAGCTGGCTCGTGATGTCCTGCAGCTCTGCCCCGGGAACAAGCGGCTGCTCGAACAGCGCACTGCCGCCGCCGGAAAGCAGGAACAGCACCGTATCCCCGGCGGTCAGTCCCTGCACCAGCTCCAGCGCCTTTTGGGTAGCCGCAAAACCGTTTTCATCCGGCACCGGGTGGCCCGCCTCATAGCAAGCCACACCTGGGATCTCACCTTTCACATGGCCGTACTTGGTCACGACCACGCCGCCATCCACCCGGCCCAGCGTTTCAACCGCCGCGTGTGCCATCTGCCAGGCCGCCTTGCCCGCCGCCACCAGAAGCACCCGGCCCTTCCCGGGCCGGAGATCCCGCAGCGCGCGGCGCACCGCCTCATCCGGCAGAACAGCGTTCAGGCTGGAACGAAGGATCACATCCGCATCCCGGCGCAGTGCAGCATTCATAGACTCGCCCTCCTTGCAGCGGTGCCCGCCCCTCCGGGACAGCGCACCGAAAACGCCAAATAAAAAATCAAGACCGACGATCTCTTTTGAAATCGTCGGTCTTGTTTCAATCCGAGTGGCGAGAATCGAACTCACGGCCTCTTGAACCCCATTCAAGCGCGCTACCAAAACTGCGCTACACCCGGACACCTGATCGAGCTTGTCGCTCACAGCTCAATCAGTATACCCGAAGAATGGTGTTTTGTCAAGCACTATTTTCAAATTTCTTCTTCATTTTCTGCAATGGCCGTTGTGCTGTCCACCGGCTGCGGAAACTCCACCGTGGCCAGCGCCACAGCGAACACGCTCTGCGCACCGGCATCCAGCAGAGCCTGCGCGCAGGCCGAGGCCGTGGCTCCGGTGGTCAGAACATCGTCCACCAGCAGGATGCGTTTTCCCTCCACAGCCTCCGGCCGGGCCACCCGGAAGGCACCCGCCACATTGGCCAGCCGCTCGTCAAGAGAGAGCCCCTCCTGCCGCCGGGTGGAGCGGGCGCGGGTCAGCGCGTCTGTGACCACCGGCACGCCCACCGCCCGGGCAAGGGGCTGTGCCATCCGCTCCGGCACATTGTAGCCGCGCTTTTTGCTGGAGGCCGGTACCGGAAGGACACAGTCGTAACCCCGGTCAAGGCCCGGCACCGGTTCGGGCAGGGGCTCAGAGCCGCACATTCTGATCTCGCTGCCAAAGAGCAGGCGGGCCATCTCCACGCCCAGCTCCACAGCTGCCCAGGGCGCGCCCTGATATTTCGCCCGCAGCACCGCGCGGCGGACAAGGCCGGTGTATCGGTAGGGTGCGGCCGCCCCATCCAGCCGTCCCAGGTAGTGCTCGGAGCCGCGCAGCCGCATGGAGGGTGCACGGCGCAGCTCTGCCAGCCCATCGGCGCAGTCCGGGCAGGCAGGCTGGTTCCCCTGCACCCGGTCACAAAAAGGGCAGCGACGCGGGTAAAGCACCCAGCGCAGCTGCCGCAGTGTGCGGCTCAGGCCGCTGTAATAAAGCATCAGTCGTTCTTGACCGCAATGATGACGCGGACCTTTTTTCCGGCAGTGCAGCCGAAATTATCGTACCAGCCGGTCAGCTGGTAGCCGTCCGCATCCACCTGAGCCAGCTTGGTGGGGTAATACTGGCCCTTGTACCACAGGTAGACCTGCACATTGTCTGCCATCTCGTAGCGTTCACTGCCCGAGAGCACCGAGGCCGCGCCGACCTTGTCGATCTTCAGGGGCATCAGCTGCATCATGGCCTTGACAGAGCCGGTGGTCTCCTGCCGCACGGCAATGCCGCCCGCCAGCACCGGATACTTGATGGCCGTGGTGTAGCTGGCCGCCGCGCCGTTGACGTAGCAGACATAGGTCGCCCCGCCGCCGATGTAGTTAAAGATCTGCTTGAAGGGGGTGCCCGTGATCTCCGCGATCTGCTGGAAGCCAATGCTCATCAGGGAGCCGGTGTTGCTGGTCAGCTTCTGCCAGGCCGTGCTCAGGATATCGCCCGAAACGATGCCCCACAGGATCTCGCTGGTGGTGGGCACCAGCAGGTTGGACAGGCGGTCTGCCGCCGTGGTACCGGTCACAGTGGTGGTGGTACCCGAGGCAGAGCCGGAGCTGTTGGTGCCGCCCGCGGTCGATCCGGTGGTGGTGCCTGTCGTGGTCGTGGTGCCGGAGGCGGAATCTCCCGCCGCAATGCCGGTGACGAGACTCTTCAGGTCAGAATAATTCATGGCCAGATTTTTCACATCGTCCAGCACGCCGTAGCTCCACAGGTCGCCGGTCACATCATTCAGGATGAGCCGGTCGATCTGTCCGGCATCGTTGACGGTATAGTAGCGGACATCGAGGTCACTCAGTGTTACCCCCGATAGGCGGCTGGGACGAACTGTCCCAGCCACACCCTCCGAAGTTGTATCCAGAATCTCTACATCGTCGGCCAGGGCGGCAGCGCCCAGCGCAGTGGCATTGGCATTGATGGTGCCGTTGACGCGGCGGTCCTCGATGTGCTCCACGCTCTCGCCCTCCGGGGTGACCTTGATCTCTACCAGCCACCCCTGCGGAAAGTTCAGGCTCTTGTCCACGTTCACAGTGCGGGCAATGCCATCGGTGCACATGACGGAGACCTTCTGCAGAACATCCGCGCCGTTCTCTTCCACCAGACTGCGGGCGGCGGTCTGCACAACACCGTAAAACACGCTGTCGGCTTCCTCGCCGGTCACGATCCCGGCAGCCTCATTGTTCATGCCCAGCAGCAGGGTAACGACCTCGCCCACGCCGCCGCCGTTGAGGGAGGACACCTGGGAGGCCACCGCAGAGGAACCCAGCGTATAGCTGGTGCCTGCCACCGTTACACTGGTGGGGGCGCTGGCACTGGGCGAAACTGCCGTGATGCGGCCAGCGGCGCGGCGGGTATAGACCCACAGTGTTTGTAAACTCTCACTGTAATAATACACATCGTATTTGTTCAGTTCCGCAGATTCCGACGCTTTATCGTTGCGGTAGACCATCTTGGGAACAAAGGGCAGCTGGACCATATCGCCTGCCACAAAGGGGCCCTTCAGGCTCTTGAGCATGACGCTGGAGGTATCCACCTGACCGTTGGAGACCGTGAAGCCCAGACTGCTGCCGTAGGCACTGCCGCTGGCAGCGTTGGCTGTCAGGGCGTTGTAGAACAGCAGGGCGCACTCCTCGTAGTTGAGCACCTCGCCCTGGCTGCGGTCCACCTGATTGCGCAGGCCCAGCTCACTGGCCTTGTTCAGCTGTGCGTTGGGGAAGGAGCCGCTCAGGTCGGTCATCTTATAGCCCATCAGCTTGAGGATGGCCGTGACCGCCTCCTCCAGCGTCACAGCGTTGTCGGGCCGGAAAGAGCCGTCTGTGTAGCCGTTCATCCAGCCATTCTGCACCGCAATGCGGACATAGGGTGCATAGGGCGAAGTGCCGGGCAGGTCGGTGAACAGGGTGCCCACCGTGCCCTGAGAGCCCACGCTCTCGCGGTAGGTGGAGTAGGACACCAGCATCCGGGCCAGTGCACCGCGGGTGACCACCGCGTTCAGAGCAGCCTGCTGGCTGCTGTCCATCGCGTTCAGCGTGATGGACAGCTGGACCGCCGTGTTGGCGTTGCCCGCTGCCGATGCCGGCAGCACCAGCATCGACACGGCAATGCTCACCGCCAGCAGAAATGCAAGGATTCGCTTTTTCATGGAAAATCCTCCTTAAAATAGTTTCTAATGTATTCCGGGTTGCGGCTCCCAGCGTCTGCTTCGTGCAAAGCCTTGCACTTGCATCCTGCTGGCCGCGGCCCCAACAACTCCTCCCTTCATCCGCCACTGGCGGCGGTCGTCGTTGTTGCCCCTATTAGGGGAGCTCCGCAAGGCGCTGGCAAAGCCAGACCGAAGCGGTAAGAGGTTTAATCATATCTCAGCGCTTCAATGGGGTTGAGCCTTGCGGCGCGCTTGGCGGGCAGATAGCCGAACAGCACACCGATGCCCACCGAGATGCCAAAGGCCACCACGATGGAGTTGAACGAGGGGCTGACGGTCACATCAATGTCGCTGGAGATCATGGGCAGAATGCGGTTTGCCGCCATGGACACGATATAGCCAAGGACGATGCCCAGCACGCCGCCCAGTGCGGAGGTGGTGGCGGCTTCCACCACAAACTGCGACAGGATCACCCGCTCCTTGGCACCCAGTGCCTTGCGGATGCCGATCTCCCGGGTGCGCTCGGTCACCGACACCAGCATGATGTTCATAATGCCAATGCCGCCCACCAGCAGCGAGATGCTGGCAATGCCGGTAAGGATGATGATGACCATGTTGATCATCTCGTTCATCTCCTCCAGCCACTCGCTGGCGCTGTAGATGTAATAAGCGTTGTCGCTCTTGAGCAGGTCGTACAGGCCGCTTTCCATCACCGCCTTGGCCTCGTTGGCCCGGCTCTCGTCCTTCATGATCGCAACAAAGTTCTTGGCGCTGGACTGGTTGGAGAGCCGCATGGCCGTGGTGTAGGGCAGATAGATGCAGTCATCGTCGGAGCCCGGCTGCATGTTCTTGTCCATCACCTTGGCGTTCAGCACGCCCACGATCCGGAACTTGTAGGCCCCCAGCTTGATGGTCTGGCCCACCGCGTTGCCGCCGTAGGCCGCCCGGTTGAGGTAATCGCCAATGATGCAGACCTGCTTGTTGTCCTTGATGTCCATGTACTGCAGGCCGCGCCCCTGGGCGAGGGTATAGTTTTTCATCTCGGTGTAGTGCTCGTCCACACCGTAAACGCTGGTGCCGTAGCGGTAGGTCGTGGTGCCCACCTTGGGGGTGTTGTTGCTGAAATCGATCTGGGGCGAGACTGCGGAGATGAGCTCCTTGTTCTTATCCGCGATCTTATACACATCCTCCACCGAGGCGGTGCGGGAGCCGTAGCCCCAGACCTGAATGGACAGGGCATTCGTGCCCAGCGCCGAAAAGCTGTCCCGCATGCTCTGGGTCATGCCGTTGCCCAGACCCACGATGACGATGACCGCCATGACACCGATGATGATGCCCAGCATGGTCAAAAAGGTGCGGAGCTTGTTGCTCCACACGTTCTGGAGGGCCTGACGGAAGGTCTCAATGATCATTTGTTCCCCTCCTGTTCTGCCGGTTCAAAGTTCAGCGTCGGCTGGACGATGGCTTCCGGCGCGCGGGAGTCGCCATCGTAGACCACCCGACCATCCTCCAGCCGGATGATGCGGTCGGCCTGCACGGCAATGGAGTTGTCATGGGTGATGAGCACCACCGTATGGCCCTGCCCATGCAGGTCCTGCAGCATTCCCAGCACCTCGCGGCCGGTGTGGCTGTCCAGCGCGCCGGTGGGTTCATCAGCCAGAATGATCGCCGGGTTGCGCACCAGCGCCCGCGCGATGGATACGCGCTGCTGCTGGCCGCCCGAAAGCTGGTTGGGCTTGTTTTTCAGCTTATCGCCCAGCCCCACCTGCTCCAGCACCTTGCGGGCCCGGCGGTGGCGCTCGGCGCGGGGGATGCCCGCATAGACCAGCGGCACCTCCACGTTTTCCAGTAAGTTTAATTTGGGCAGAAGATTATACTGCTGGAAGATGAACCCCAGCATCTCGTTGCGGATGGAGGCCAACTCGTTCCGGCTCATCTTGCCCACATCCCGGCCGTTCAGCCGGTAGGTGCCCGCCGTGGGCACATCCAGGCAGCCGATGATGTTCATGCAGGTGGACTTGCCGGAGCCGGACTGGCCCACAATGGCAACAAACTCGCCTTTTTCTATTTTCATGGTGATGTGGTCGGCGGCTTTTACCGTGGTGTCACCCATCTGGTAATACTTGCAGACCGCATCAAATTCGATCAGAGCACTCATTCCATCCTCCCATCAGAAGATCATCATGCCGCTGCCATCGTCATAGTAGCTGTCGCTGCTGACCGAGTTGGGGTCGTAACCAATGGTGTCCCCCTCCTGGATGCCGCTGACGATCTGGGTGTAATCATCATCGCTGACACCGGTCTTGACGGCCACATAGACAAAGCCCTCGGGTGCCTCCATGGTGGTATCCGCCTTGGAAGCGCTGGGGGAATCCTGGGTCACCAGCACATAGCCGCCCCGGACGATGGCCGCATTGGGCACGGTCAGGGCGTTGGCAGCCTCAGCCACCACGATCTCAGCGTTGGCGTTCATGCCGGGGCGCAGGCCGTCGGTCTCGTCAATGCGGATGGTCACCGGGTAGGTGGTGGTGCCGCCATTGGAAGTGCCTTTCATGGAGACGCGGGTCACAGTGCCCACATAGTTCTTATCCTGCACGGCATCGGCTGTGATCTGCACCTTCTGGCCCACAGTCAGGGAGCTGATCTGCAGCTCGTCCACATTGATGACCATTTCCAGATAGCTCAGGTCATAGATGACGCAGAGGGTATCGCCGGATTTGACCGCGTCGCCCACCTTGGCATCCTTTTCAATGATGGTGCCGCTGATGGGAGAGGTTACGGTATAGTTGGCCATGGTATCCTGCAGGTTCTGCAGGGAGATCTCAGCGCTGCGCAGGGTCTCAGAGGCAGACTGGATGCTCTCGGTCAGGTCATCGCCGCTCAGCTCGATCAGGATATCGTTCTTGGCAACGGTCTGGCCCTCCTGCACCTGGATGGAGGTCACGGTGCCTGCGGCCTGTGCGGTCAGGGTGCGCTCTGCCTGATAGCCAAAGTTGGCAGAGCCGATGGAGCTGATCCCGTTGATGGAGGCGGTGGCCGCCTGCGCGGTGGTCAGGCCGCCTGCATTCCGCACGGCAATGGTCACGGTGCGGGTGAGCAGGTTGCCGGTGCTCAGGGCATCCGTTCCGGTCACGCTGGTCACGGTGCCGTCCAGCTGCTCAAAGGTGCCGTCCAGCGTCACCTGGGCGGTCTGGCCCACGCTGAAACTGGCGGCATCAGCGGCGGGGAATTCCAGCGTCAGCAGCATTCTGGAGCTGTCGCGGATGATGGCGACCTCCTGCCCGCTGGTCACCTCATCGCCCTTAGCGACCTTCAGGGTGCTCACGGTGCCATCCACCTCGGCACGCACATACTGGCGATCCACCACCTTGTCATAGCTGCGCTGTGCCTGCTGCATGGCGATCTCGGCCTTTTCAAAATTGGTGGAAGCATCCGAGCTGTCCAGCGTGTAGAGGATGCTCCCCTCATCCAGCACGTCGCCCTCCTCAAACTCGCCGGTGAGCACCTTGCCCTCCACCAGAGATTTCACGGTGTAGGTGTTGGCAGGGTTCAGGGTGCCGGTGCCGCTCAGGGTGTTGGAGACATCCCGCACTTCAGGGCTGGCTTCCAGATAGCTGGGATCCACGGCTGTGGTGCTGGCGCTCTTGGGCTTGAGCAAAAACACACCGCCCGCGATCACCACACAGACCACCGGCACGAGCCATTTCCAGTTCTTCTGCAGAAACAGCACCGGGGCCTTGGTTGTCTGTGCCGCAGGCGTTTCCGCACCCGGGTTCTCCGCGCCGTCCTTCTTCTTATTCCAGATCATCATGTTCCTCCTATCAGATTCAGGCCCGCCGGGGGCGGCCTGTCAGATTCCTTTGATATGTATAGGTGTAGTGTATCGCATTTTGCCCGGATACACAAGCGTCCAAATTTCGTTTGAACGCTTTTCAGCAAATTTTCACAGATTGTAAACCTTTGTGCAAATCGCAAGTTGACCTGTCCGCCGCTTTCTGGTTTAATCGGGACGTTGTTTGTACCAAATCAGAGGAGGATTTTTTACCATGAATCAGACCAGTAAGTTTTCGGTGCGCGATATCTGCTACGCGGGCCTGTTTGCCGCCGTCATCGCCGTGATGGCACAGATCTCCATCCCCATGCCGCTGGGTGTGCCCATGACCATGCAGACCTTCGCCATCACGCTGGCGGCTGTGGTGCTGGGCTCCAAGCTGTCCGCCATTGCCACGCTCGTTTACCTGCTGCTGGGCGCTGTGGGCGTGCCGGTGCTGGCCAACTTCTCCGGCGGCATCGACAAGTTTGTCGGCCCCACCGGCGGCTTCCTGATCTCCTTCCCCATCATGGCCTACATCATCGGCCTGGGCGTGGAGCACAGGGATGCTTTCAAGGGTGCTTTCCCCGTGGCGGTTGTCGTGGGCACTGTGGTCAACTATATCGTGGGTGTCATCCTGTTCGTGATCGTCGCCCACAGCACCGTGTCTGTGGCCGTTTCCGCCTGCGTTCTTCCCTTCATTCCCACCGCCATCATCAAGGCTGTGCTGGCCTGCGTGCTGGGCCTGAACATCCGGAAGCGGATCCCGGGGGTAAAAAAGGCATGAGCATCGTACTGCGCCCGCATCACCTGCTCTGCACCCAGGGCTACTCCGGCCATGGCTACAGCGAAGCCTTTGTGGAGCACATGAATGATGTCGTCCACCAGCTGCGGGAGGTGCCCGGGACGAAGATCCAGCTCACCTTCTCCACCGACACCCTCTGTTCCTGCTGCCCCAACAAGCTGGGCACCGACCTGTGCGACACACAGGAAAAGGTCAAGCGGTACGACCGCAAGACCGTGGAGTATTTCGGGCTGGAGGAAAAGGAATACGACTACCAGGCCCTCATCCGGGAGATCGATGCCAAAGCTACCCCCGAGATGCTGGCCGATATCTGCCGGGACTGCTGCTGGTTCCCCATCAGCGCCTGCTGCAAGAATATCTGCGAAGGCAAATACGTGAAATAACATTTTCCCCCCTATGCAAAGAGGCCGCCGTGCAGGATCATCTCCTGCACGGCGGCCTCTTTGTTTTATTCTGTTTCTGCGGCCTGCACCGTTACATAGACCCCGGCGGGGACACAGGCGGCCCAGGCATCCTGCTCGCTCAGCCAGCCGAATTGCTCGCACACATGGTCCGGGCACTGACTGTCGAGGAAGGCGATGGCCCCATCCTTTACCTGCAGATGCACGATGTAATCGCCCACATCATACAGATAATCGTGGTCCTCGTCCAGCGGGATCGTTTCGGTGATGCCGTCGCCGAAATCGACCACGGCCACCAGCGGCTCCGCTTTGGGGGCATTGGCGCGGTACAGCACGAACAGGAGTGCTGCCGCGGCCAGCACCACGGCCGCAAAGATCAGATTTTTCTGCCAGCTTTTCAGGCGTTTCATGCAGCGTACTTGCTTGCAGCTGCGCCTGCAATGCGGCCAAAGACAGTGAAGTCAGCCACGGCATTGCCGCCCAGGCGGTTTGCACCGTGGACACCGCCGGTCACCTCACCTGCTGCGAACAGGCCGGGGATGATCTCGCCGTTCTCGTTCAGGACTTCAGTGTTGGTGTTGATCTTCAGGCCGCCCATGGTGTGATGCACGCCTGCGGTGACCTTGATGGCATAGTAGGGAGCGGTATCCAGCTTGTCTGCAAAGCTGGTGCGGCCAAAGTCGGGGTCGTTCTTGGCCTCAACATAGCCGTTCCAGGTGTTCATGGTCTCGGCAAAAGCAGTCTCATCAACGCCCATTGCCTTGCCCAGTTCCTCATAGGTCTCACCGGTCACGGTGTAGCCCTTCTTGATGTAGCCCTGAATGACGCTGGAGGCATCCACCATAGCCTGATCCACCACCAGCCAGCTGTAGCTGCCGGTCTGAGCGATCTCGGCAGCGGAAACCACGTCACGGGTGCCCACTTCATCGATGAAGCGCTTGCCCTCGGCGTTGATCAGCACAGCGCCGTCGCCGCGCAGACCCTCGGTGATCAGGGCAGCGGTGTTGGCCTCAACGGTGGGGTGGATCTGGATCTGATCCATATCCACGGTGTCAGCACCGATGGCCTGTGCCATCTTGATGCCCTGGCCCAGGATGCCGGGGGCGTTGGTGGTCATAAAGCCCTTCAGCTCGGGTTTGTACTCAACGACCATATCGAGATTTGCGCCGAAACCGCCGGTGGTCAGCACTACAGCCTTGGCATTGATGGTGATGGTCTCACCGGAAGCACCGGTGGCCTTGATGCCAACAGCAGCGCCGTTGTCATCGGTCAGGATCTCGGTGGCGGTGGTGTTCAGCATCATCTGGACACCAGCCTTCTCACAGTTTTCCTCCAGCAGGGGGATCATGTAGGAACCGACGGAAACGGTCTTGCCCTCTGCGTTCACCGGGCGATGGATGCGCTTGACGGATGCGCCGCCGAAGCTGGAAACGCTGTGCAGGGTGATGCCCTGCTCGTCCAGCCAGTCGATGGCATCAGCGCTGTTGGAGCACAGGGTCTCCACCAGAGCAGGGTCATTGACACCCTTGCCGCCGATCATGGTATCCAGCTCCATCAGCTCCACAGAGTCGAAGTAGCCGGTGGGGTTGGCCTGGTAGGCAGCCCACTGCTCGGCCACGGTAGCAGCCAGAGCGGTGATGGTCTCGTTGTCAGCATACTTTTCAGCAGCAGCCTTCAGGGTCTTTTCGACACCTGCGCCTTCGGCAAACTCGTTCTCATCCTGATACACGGTCTTGCCGGCGTTCATGCCGCCGGTAGCGCGCACGGAGTTGCCGCCCACCACGGGCTGGCTCTCCACGATGACAACACTCTTGCCCTCGCTGGTAGCAGTCAGGGCAGCGGTCATGCCTGCGCCGCCTGCGCCCACGATGACGATGTCGGTATCAACGGTAGAGTCCTCAGCAGGCTCAGCGTTGTTCTCCACAGCGGTCTGGAAATCCTCAGGCTTCAGACCAGCAGCGGTAATGGCAGCAGCGGCTGCCTCCTTGATGGCATTGGAGGTGATGGTCGCGGTGGACACGCCGTCCACGGCGATGCTGCCGGTCTCAGCGATCTGAGCGGGCAGCTGCTCCAGTGCCAGCGTACCGATGCCAGGGGTCTCGTCCTTGCCCTCGGCGGTGCAGCCGGTGATCTTGCCGTCTTCCAGCGTCAGGGTAACGGTAACGTCGCCGCCCATGCCCTTGGCAGTGCCGGTGAAATCGCCGGACACGCCGCCTGCGGTGGAAGCGGGTTTGCTGCCGCAGCCGTAGCCCAGCAGGCTCACTGCAACGACAGCGGCCATGGCCAGCGCTGCAATGCTCTGTTTCATCTTCGTGTTTTTCATGGTTTCTTCTTTTTCCTTCTTAGTTGAAGCAATGTTGCAGGCAGTTAGCCTGCGCGAACATATATCAGCATAAAAAGGGGACTGCCCATTCGGAAGGCAGCCCCCTTTGCCGAACTAGGAAAAGATCAGGCGTTGGCCTGTGCAGCAGCAACAGCGCAGGCAACGGTAGCGCCGACCATGGGGTTGTTGCCCATGCCGATCAGACCCATCATCTCAACGTGTGCGGGCACAGAAGAGGAGCCTGCGAACTGAGCATCGCCGTGCACGCGGCCCAGAGAGTCGGTCAGGCCGTAGCTTGCGGGGCCTGCAGCCACGTTATCGGGGTGCAGGGTACGGCCCGTGCCGCCGCCGGAAGCGACGGAGAAATACTTCTTGCCGTTCTCGTTGGCCCACTTCTTATAGGTGCCTGCAACCAGGTGCTGGAAGCGGACGGGGTTGGTGGAGTTGCCGGTGATGGAGCACTGAACGTCCTCCTTCTTCATAATGGCAACGCCTTCCATAACGTCGTTCGCGCCGTAGCACTTGACAGCAGCGCGCTCACCCTCGGAGAAGGGGATCTCCTTGACGACGGTCAGGGTCTGGGTGGGGATATCGTACTCGGTCTGCACATAGGTGAAGCCGT
>ERZ1026876.748-NODE-748-length-18472-cov-5.222512_pt1 | contig 18472 bp, 26 predicted proteins | sample MGYA00380168_ERZ1026876 | MGnify/ENA primary metagenome ERZ1026876 (study PRJEB33269, sample SAMEA4719804) | human gut metagenome | biome: human-associated habitat; feature: organic feature; material: feces | place: Cameroon | collected 2013-10 ... | reverse complement strand
CTCATAGTAATTGTCTTTTGTATCTTCATAGTTTTCGTATTTATCATTTCGTTTACGATTATAAGGCGGAGAGAAAAAAGCTATATCAATACTTTTGTCAGGTATTGTTTTAATAATATCGAAGCAGTCTGCATTATAAAGATAAAGGTTACTCATTTTCTTCTCCTAACTTCTTATCCCCAATCATCTCATAAATCTTATTAAGACAATTCTTACATATATCGTAGTATTCTTTTCCGTCACTTCTTGGATTATCGCATACGACAATTAACTTGAGCTTATCACGTGGCGTTTCTTTGTCACAGAAATCACAAAATGTTTTAGTCATCCCTCAATAACCTCCCTATTTTCATACAACATATTCCATTGCTCCTTTGTCCCATCAAATGGACTACATTTGTTCCAGTTCTCAAGCCCTATATTATTATACACTACGCTAACGTTACAGTAGCCCTTGAACTGCTTCGCTATATCAAACATCTTCTTTTCAAACTTGTCATATTCAGGTGTGTCAAGCCCTGTAAAATCGCTATCAAGGCACAGCACAACGTCTTTAACGCCCATCTTGATAATCTCATTCCTGCGCTTCAAACCCAATTGAGAACCATATAGGGCTACACAGTTGTTGTCTCGACCAAGGAATTCATTTGCCTTCAAGACCGACTTCTCCGATTCCGCAATCAGCACTTGACCTGTTCTTTCAATCGCTTCCCACGTATAGTTTATCCCATAAAACACTTGATTTGTTGGGAAAGCATATGACTGCCCATCAAGCGTAATCAAGGGAATATACTTAGCCGTTTCAAGTCGCTCGGGGTCAAGATTCCTACAGCGAATGCCTATAAGCTCACCCTCACGATTCCGGCAGGGGATACAAATTTGATTAGCTCGGCGATAATATTTTATACCAAATTTCTTTTGTGTCTCGACACTGATACCCTCATCAATCCAACCTTCATAATAGCTTGATTCAAGCTCGTTTAAGATGCAAGGGTTGAATGTCTTCAATAGGCTATCGCCTTTACGCATTCGCACAAACCGCTCAAGCCCTGACCAATCGCATATGTTAGGCTGTTTGCTTATACGCTTGTAATCGCCGACCTCTTTGCCTGTCGACTTGGCTATGAACCCTACAGCGTCCATGAATGAACAGGGTCTATCAAGGGTTTTCAACCTGCGCTGTGTCAAGCCGATGATGTCAAATGAACAACTGCATTGAGTAACGCATTGGAACGACTTAGTATCCGTGTAGAAGATTAAGTTGTGTCCACCCTTGTAAGCGTCCTTATGGTGACAGCCTGTGTATAGCCTCCATGTCTTGTCCCCTTTTGTGTAGATGGGGATTGTTAGGTCGGTTAAGATTTTTTCACAATCCCCAAGGGTAAGTTGCTGTTTCAGCGTCCGGGTGTTTATTTTCTCCATCGTTTAAGCATATCCTTTGATAGGCTTTCCTTAAATTCATCTGTGACCATAACCCCTATATTTTCAGGACTAAGCGGAAAACCAAAATCTGTTTTATTTTCGAATATACCATCGCCAAGAATGTGCTTGAACAGATTAGCGTAATATTCCTTGCACAGCTCACGCAACCGCTCAAATAGACGTTGATTGCCGTCCGCATATTTCCATTCATCATAGGCAATACGGTTAGTTAATTTCCTAAGACGCAGTTCCTTGTAAACGCACGTCATTTGGGTGAAGTAGCTCACGCCCTCATTCGCCGCCTTGTCAAGGCATTCACTAAACATCTTGCCCATGTTGTACTGACCTGTGTTTGTTTCAAGGTCATAAATTAACATATCCAGTTGATGCACAAAATCATAATCGTTCATTTCTTAGCCCTCCCTATTTCTGCGATGTAGCTAACTTCGCCATCGCGTTCTTTCATTGCCCATATCATACCGCCATATTCAATTTCACGATACCTCATGAAATGTCCATCCTTCTCGATTTCATCATCGTTAAGGATTTTGCCGTAGTGAAGAAGCTCGTCTCTACCGGGTGTTGTTATCCAAGTCATGGTTCAGCCCTCCTTTCCGTACTTGGTGTTAAGCTCTTCGTAGTTGGCAATGTAGGTCACAACCTCATCACGTTCACGCATAAGCCAACGCGTACCATTAAGCATGATAGTTCTGACACGCTGACGATGCGCTCCTGTGGTGTTGTCTATGTCCACCAGTACGTTGCCGTGCTGTAAAAGCTCTTCTTTTGTGGGTGTGTAGTTGTTCATCTGTAAAAATCCTTTCCTGCGTCAGTTAATGCCCAATCGCAAATAATACCAAAACCGAACATATACTCATCGTAAGAGATAATACCTTGAAGTTCCTTTTTAAGAAGCTCATTTGCAAAAACCCTTGCTCCTGCCGTGAATGTTCTTACCTTACAACCATCAATCGTAGTCTCCTGTGAATTCTTTTTAACCATTTCACGAACCAACTCCGCTACATAGTCTCCTCTAATCGTGCTCATATTGTTATCTCCTTAATTTCTTTATGTATTCGCCCTTTCCTTGAGGACATATATATTATAACACAAAAAGGGTTGATTGTCAACCCCTTTTGCAAATTTTATTATGAACTTTTTGTAAACGTTACTTAGTCAATCCAACCGGAACACCACGTCCAGCAAGTTCTTTCTTTGCTTCGCATACGTCATCTGAACAGAATATATCCCTAAATTCCTTAAGCACCTCAATGAATCTATCAATATCCTGCTCATCTGTTTCATATCCAAAGCTCAATCGGATACAATGTGCCGCCTGTTCCTTGGTTAATCCATATGCTTCAGCCACACGATAATCGCCCTGTTCTGCGCACGCTGAATGAAACACGGAGAAGTAGACCTGTCTTGTAGAAGCAAACTGCTGGAATGCGTCTGCGTTGATGTCGGGGAGGTATAGCCCTATGATGCCCAGACTAAAATCTTGGCTTCCCCAATGGAACGCTTTGACAATATCGTTATAATCATCACGTATATCACTTATACCACGGATAAGCCGTATATATAGGTTGTTCCACTCGTTTTCAATGTATCGTCCAGTCCACTGCATACCAGTTTGAGTCTTCTTCCCTATACGTCTTGATATTTTACTCTGACATTCTGCAATAGCACACGCCTGTGCCATTGCTTGAGCCACATTAGGCGTACCAAAATGAAGCGGAGGCTCATTTCCTATACAATGTTCCTTCCATGCTCTATCGCTGAACCAAATGCCACCTGTGCCTTTCTCAGCACCTACTTTTGCACCAGACCAAATAGCTATATCGCACCAATCATCTATATTGTCGGGGACAGGTTCATTATGCAGTCCTGCTGTTAGGTCGCAGACCATGTGCATACCATATTGATGAACAAGGTTGCCTATTTCTTGAACAGGGAAAATCTCCCCCGTGAGATTGTTAATCCACATCCATATACATGGGCAAGGTAAGCAAGTTTCATTTGATTCCTTAATTTCATCCTTGTTCTCTTCAAGCCATCGCTTTAGACCTTCAACGGTTTTTCCAACAAACATATCTGGGCTGATACATTTTCGCTCAGCAACATACGCTAAACAATCATGCTCAAACGCACTGATTGCGCACGGTTCGATGAAATCGCTGTACAAGTCAGCAAGATACTTGCCCATAATTGTAGCGTTTACGCCAAAGATAACATGACCCGTCTTAGAACCAAGGGCTTCAAGGGCTGTTGACTCAGCTTCTTTTAGCTGCTTTTGTTCGTTTATTGCATAGGGCTGATTAGGGTTGTAGTTTGTTCCGGTATTGAAGTCCCACCCCCAATATGTTGTGGGGGCGGAAGCTGCATAATCAAGATATACTGGTTTATTCATCATCTACTGCTATCCATTCTTCGACTTGAACCGTCTTGACACATCTCTTGACACGAAATGGCGGATACATAAACTCGTCCTCCTGACACTCGGTTAATCCTCTTCCCCACGGAATTGACCAATACTCATCTTCTCCGAGCTTGAAGATCGTCTCCATCTCACAAGTCCATCTGTCATCATCGCCCTTGATTTCCGTAACTTTCTTATAATTATCGTCAAGCACCGAATCATCACGATCTTCTCCATACGCGAGTGCCATGTAGTCATCCTCTGTTAAAGATTCCCCCGCTTTGAATCGCTCCATTATTTTTCTCATATTTATTCCTTTCCGACTATGTTTTCTGTTAGTTTGCGCTGTTTTTCGGCTTCTTCTTTTTCATGATAAAGCCGTCTATATTCATCACGCTTTGCTTCATCACCATCATTCCACCATTTGACGTTAATTAAATCCATAATATAAGCTAACCCAAGTCCCTTACTTGGTTGCCACATACCATTCTTAAATTCACCGCCACCACAGCAATATTCCCATAAATTAGGGTGTGACAAAGCTAAAGATTGTATTTTATTTATCGGTTTTTGTAGATGTGTTCCAAACAAACAAAAACAACACCCCGTCCTTTTTTCGCCTGTAGTATCATATCCGTTTTCAGTTTTTATAATATCGCCATAAGCGGATGAATAGGGAATTTTATACTTATACAAATATTCAAGTATATCGTTTTCTGTCCAGAAAGATAATGGATGAGACACTTCATGCCCTTTGGAAAAAACATTACACCCATGTTTTAACCATGAATCCTCGCGCATTTTAGATTCTTGAGCGGTTGTTCCGTTAAATGGTTTTTTGCCCGATTCTTTAACGTATTTGTTAGCAGGGTCTTTTTTCATAATTTGACAGCATTTATTAGATATACGAACTGGCGCGTCAACTAAGGGATATAATTGCTGTGGCACAGGCATAAATTTATAATCTGTTCCATCTTTGCCATGACGTAAACCGTTGATATATTCATCAAATTTTTGCATATCGCCACGATCACGCGCCTTGCGTCCATATTCAATATTCAAAGCTATCCGCTTAGTTCCTACAGGATAGCCTACTTTAGACAACACTTCGACAAAAGACATTTTGGGCTTCAGCCATTTTATATTGTCTACAGTCTTAACAAATTCACGAATCTCAGGTAGCTCCAATCCCGTATCAAAGAAAACCCCTTCAACATTAGGATAGAGCTTACGCACCAAATCTAAAAGAACTGTACTGTCTTTCCCATCGCTAAAACTTACAAATACCTGCCCTTTCCAAGTATTATACCATTCAATAATTCTGGCGGTTGATATTTGAATCTTTTCCTCAAGAGACTTAGACTGTAGTTCTTTTAATTCCTCTTTGGTTGGCATATCTTACCTCACAGACACGTAGTATCTTCCCAATAATCTCTTGTAACATATACACTAACCTCGTCTTCAAACTTTACGCCAAAAACAAGCGTATCGCCCGACATGGTAATGTAGAATTCACCCGGCTTCCATTCAGGAGACATTAGACGGTCGTAGCACTTATCAACCATTTCCTGAATTTCTTCGTCCTTGAGCTTTACCGCGCTAATCTCATTCGTATGGTCAAATGTTACCCCCCATGTTGGCTGAATCACACGATGATCGCTAATGAATATTTCCTCATCACACACAGGACAAGTAAGGCAATTCATTCCCCATAATCCCTTATGTTCATCTACCTCATTGTACTCAAGCTCTGCGCCACAATGGTCGCATATAGTACGCTTTGGATAACTTGATTCCTTAACTTCGTTTCTGCTAATTACCTTCATAAAATCCTCCTTAAATTTTAACCCATGAATTTATTTCTTTTAATAGAATCGCTGTTCCACTCGCATTGATTTTAGATATTGTGAACACGCGACCTATTATTGATGACGGAACTGCTTTGCCGTTGGTGTATACATTACCCGGTTTGATGGTGTATTTATCACCCACAGAATAGTTGGTGGTGGTTGCTGATGGGGAATTATTACCCGTCCTCCATCCTGCATAAGACGCTACCTTGTCTAAGAATTCTGCCCAATGTGGAATGATATAGATAGGACAATTTTTTCTCGCGCCATAGATTATTTTATCATCTGGTTGACCCATGAACCAGTTGTGCGTATAAATGTCGTTGATTGTCAAGTCGTGAATATCACATAGGAAAGCAATCAATTTTGCAGCATTATCTTCTGCTTCCTTGTAATTGCCTATAACCTCTATGGCGATGGTGTCAAGGTTACCCCCTATGATTACACCTTTGGTTGCTTTGTCATGTGCTGTGCGCCTTGATGAACCGTCTCCGGCGTGCCAACCACGTTCTACGCGCCCTTCGGCTGTATCGAGCAACTGCCAGATTGAATACTTGTCAACGTAGTAATGAACCATTGCTCCGCCCATATTGCCGTTATAGGTCGCTCTGCAATAGACCTCAGCAGGGGTAGTACCACTTGCCGCCGCAAGAGTTGATGTGTTGTGAACTGTTATGCCCCTCGGAAATCCTGTGCCGTTATTGACCAATGCACATGGCTTGATAGGCTGACCCTTCTTGACATATGAAGCAACGTCCTTGGGCGCACGAAAGGAATCTGGGACAATCTTTTGATAAACCGTGAATCCTCTACCACTTGGTGTATAAAGATTCAAGGTCTTATCGGGGACAAGGAACTTATGACTTGTTACGTTAACGTCAGTGGTCGTTGTGGGCTTTGTAGGGGCTGTGTCCTTAGTATAAATAGCAACAACATTATCAACTGCTCGATTATATGCTGTCGAAGTTTTCTTTTCACCATTAACAAGCATTCCTGTAGACCCTCCTCCATCAAGGTTGATTGCATACTTGCAACCGAGCTTTTTCATATATGCCTGTGCTTCGATGAGATTCATCCCCGGATCATCAACACATACAAGCATAACAAAATCATCGTCGTAACCAAGTAGTGTGCGTCTTGCTTTATAATTGATTTCCTTGGCAAATGTGATTGTGATGCTTTGTGAATCATCAAGCAGATTAGGATAACCGGACACAAAATCACGCCATTTACGGCTATTTAATTCGCCATAGATTAACTGGTTGTTGCCTATGACCCCCATGCCCCATTTATACTTGGTAGCAGTCGCTTTGGCTACGCCCTCGTCTACGTAATTGAACACAGGCTCACGTGTCGACATATTGAAGAATCCACCATTGGTTAAGATGGTTGGCTTCTCCTTTTGTCGCGCATAGTAGGCTGATAGCGTCTCTGCTGGCTGTTGACAAGTATCAAAATCAATACGCTTGATTTCGCGCTTTTCAACAATCGTTACATAGACGTTACCGTCTCGATAGAATTGCATTCATCTTCCTCCTTAATTATTTCTTCCCCTAAGTTAGGGTTTATTAACTCGCCTTCATGATTGATGTAGGGCGAATTGAAACCATGTTTTACTGGTAAAAGCATTCCATAATCATCACCAAATCCTACAAAAACAATAGGACTGCTCGGGCTTGTGTAAAATATCGAAGTCACATCAGGCAAAATTTTCATTATCCGAACAACAAATCTCGGATTAACGTAAAGACCCATCTTAGCATCTAATTCATAAGGCAATATATGTTTGCGCTTACATGATGCTTTATTCTGTACGCCTATCATAAAGTCAATATCAGGTAATCTTTGCTCTTTGGCTGAAACTGGAATATCAAGATACTCAAGCAAATTCTTGTCTACTCCTTGACATACAGGAAGATTGGGCTTCTTTGTTAAGTAAAGACAACTGTACGTATCAGTCACAATCCAAAACTTGTTCTGCTTAAACGTTCCTTGTAATTCCGGATGGTTAGGATTTGTTATTATCCCCTTTAACATCTGCGTCTGTGCACCCGTCATTTTCATTATATTTCTCCTTTACTTTGTTGAGAAAGCAATCCCACGAACACGTGTATTCTTTCCCTATTAAATATTTGCTATCATCGCCCGGTAAAAACCGCTTACCACAGACAGGACAAATCAACGTGCTGTCGATATTGTCTTCTGTGATTTTCTTAGGTCGACCTCTTAATGCCATCTGGGATTGCTCCTCCATGTAGTACGCTTGATTTCCTGCACATCAACGACCTTCCAATTCTTGGGGTGGTAATCATTGAGTACACGATTGCGTATGTATCTGTCGCGCTCTTCAATGGATTCAGCGACCACCATGATGTCCTCAACCTTGCCATCCATCTTGACCTGTGCTAAGTATCTCTTTTCCATTTTATGTACCTCCGTGGGATTGACCCCTTGTTTTCTTTACGTATATATTATACCACCAAACCCCCTGTTTGTCAAGGGGTTTGGCAAAAATAATTATGAACTTTTTGTTAATCTTTGAATATGAGGTCGAAGAGACCAGTAAGGAGGTCTTCAGCAACGTTTAATGAGAATTCCGAATGGTATTTCTTTAGATAAGCATCCTTAAGTTCAAGGTAGTGCTTATATGCTGATTCAATCTCATCAAGTGCTTTAGTGCGCTCCGCTTCCTTTGCTTCGCGTTCCTGCTTTTCTTTTTCTGCTTGTTCCTGTATCTTTTTTTCACGTTCATCAGCCTTAAATTCTGCCTCGAAAAGCTCATGCTGAGCATCAAACATCCTATCAAGTTTCTCAGAATAATATTTCATTTGTTTATTATCTCCTTAGAAATATATTTTATAATCATTACCGCAAGCAACAACCTTTGCTGATCGTGCTTCAGTAACTAATTTGTTTTGTAATACCTTGGCAAATTCAACCTTTTCTTCATAATCGCCATGAACAAGGATGATTTTGTTATATTCGCATTGCGTGTAATAATCCATCAATTCATAATAATTTGCATGACTGCTGAAACTGCGAAGCTCAAGCAACTTGGCTTTGTTGGCTACTTGGTTGCCCTCAACTTCAACGTTTGGTTGGGCAGATTTTATTTGAGAAGCAAGTCCATTATCACCTGCAAAACCTACAAAAATTATTGCGTTATTCTCGTCAGGTAATATCTTGCTCAACCACTTAAGCACACGCCCACCAGACAAAAAGCCGGACGAACTAAGAATAATCTTCTTGTCGATACTGTCTTGTAGATGTTTGGATTCTTCATAATCAGCAGTAAATTTGAACTTGCTCATAACTTGATGCCATTCGCTTGAATCGTCCCAGACCGCGCTTATCTTTTGACAAAGTGGTGAATCTATCCAAAAATTGCCCTTGAAATTATCTGCAAGCATTTTCATTATCTGCTGACAACGCGACAAAGAAAACACAGGGAACAAGACATTGTTGCAATTCTCAATTGCCCATGCAACCTTTTCTAAATCCTTAGCTCTATCAGTTGGTAGATTAGGACGGGCGGGCGATGAATAGGTGCATTCGCCAAACAATACATCAACAAATGGCAATGATTCACGCTTTGTTGTATATGCCTTTTCTTCAACGTTGCCAATATCGCCTGTAAATCCTATACGTTTCTTAGTATAACCCATTGTAAATTCAAGGTAAACCTGAGCCGATGACTTGATATGTCCTGCATCATAATAGGTTAGTTGAACGTTAGGAAATAGGTTAATAGTTTGATGAAGGTCTATCTCAACCACCTTAGACAACGCCTTTTGGATTGCTTGTTCATCATACAACGGAGGAGCTTTAATGTTGTGCTTATGCAATAATTTTATTTCATCATTGCGCATAATATTTAAGCTATCCATCCACATTATCTCAAGAAATTGCTTGCAACCTGTAGGAACAATGACGCGAGGATTACCACCACGAGCAAAGATATAAGGGACGTTTCCGCTGTGGTCTGCGTGAGCATGACTTATAACCACACATTCTACATCTTTAGGACGAATTTTTTTCATCATATCTTTGTTCATGGTATAATTATCAAGGGGGTTTCCTGCCCCTTGATACATACCACATTCAACAAGAAATAGATGGTCTTGAAAACGCACCTTGTATAAACTGCCAGTAACCTCTGTAGCAGACATACCCAAGCATTCTACGTAAGGCTTCTTTACACCTTTACTCATCGTCTGTTTCTTCGCAATCATCATCGCCCATGTTGTTTGTGTCCACAAAACCACACGCATTTGTACTGGGTGAATATAATTTTTCTTCATCGTCAAGCCCAGATTCGTTCACTATAGCTTGAATTTCTGCCTGATTCTTGACTATGCCTACATTTAGCTTTGTACATACGGCGGTTAGCGCAGTGTCAATTACTGGAAAAATATAATTAACAACTACAACTGTTCCTATTCCAATTACAAGTGATGCTATTGATATTTTATTATTGTTCATTAAAATCTTTCTCGCCATAAGGCGTTGTTCTGTTAATGCTAATTAGTTCATCGTTTTCGTCTGTTACAAAATAATCCTTGCGTCTCATCGTACCACGATCAATTTTAGACCATATCTTGAATTTTGAATAAGACGTGTCTTGATAACGTGCTTTGAATATATGCTCGACAATATTGGGCTGATCGTCCTCAGCACCATTACCAAAACCACGTTTCTTGACATATGCTTCAACTTTCTTCCAAGATTTAGGCTTATCCTTTGCGCCAATCATGACCGAGCCACAATCAAGTTTATCCTGCATAGCCACTGCGCCCGCAAGACAAGACGCGTCACAGAATTCCTGCTGTTCATAGTTACGTGACAACTGGCACATGGTCATCAGCCCTACATTATATGCTTCTGCATATTGTTTCAAGTCTGCCGCTATTGATGCGATAGCCATATCAGGACGCACATTAGTACCCATAGACTGCTGATATTCAAGCGACACATCACGATTCAGCCATATATAGTCAAACACACCATATGTCGCACCGTCAGCTTGTACGCATTCCTTAATCTTTGTTTCAAGCCCACGTGATGTGAAGTTGGGCATATCAACTAATCGGATACGGGAATCTTTAAGAATTTCGCCCGCCTTGAGAATCCTGTTTCGCTCATCTTTTGTGTAAACCGCCTTGGTTATCGTACTGTTATCTACACCTGAGATGCAAGCAAGGAACATGGGATTGACATTGATGCGTGTTTCCATTTCCGTATGGATAAAGAAAGTAGAACCTTGGTAGTTGGGGTTATCAATAAAGTCTTGTGCTTCATCATCCCACATTTGCTTTGCACCCAAGAAACAAAGGTCTGCGACCGCTTGTCTGGACTTTCCGAGACCGCTCTTTGCCCCACGTAACAACAGCTGACTTCTGCACCAGCCATTATATATTGTAGTTTCATAAGGCGAACTAAGGCAAGCCCCCATCATTGGTTTCTGCTCAAACTGCTCAAGTAATCCCTCAGTGTCTTCACCTGCATACATTTCATGCCTTACGTACTTAGTATCATATGTTGTTCTTAGCTTATTCGTAAGAACTTCATATTCAGCAAGCATTTCTTGTATAGTAAATTCAGCAGTTCTATCACCATTATCAACCGTCTCATCAAACCATTTGTCTACGTTCATTCCTGCTTCTTTCATCTGTCGGAGCATGGAATATTTGCGAATACTGTTCCAGTACGATTCATAGTTGTCAAGGCTTGCTAATTCACGGACAGTAGCGATAAAATCCTCAAAGCGATTATCTACAAGAATTTCATAGGCGGCATTATGGGATTTAGCAATATTGTCTATCTCTATTTCCGTAATGTCGTTAATTCCTGCTTGATACGCTTTAGATGCACAAAGAAACAAAATCTTATGAAATTGTTCAGGCGCAAAATCATCCGGCTGTAAAGGGAATTGAGGATTCATGATGAGACTTGGATTCTTGAATATACAGCCAAGCAACTGTGAACCAATGTTAATGTTGTAAATCATATGTTATCTAAATCCACCTTAAATCCTATATATCGTTCGCCGCTGTTAGGTTTGATTTGAACAACGGGGTCTTCTTGCATCGTTTCAGCAATTTCCTTTGAGCGTCTTATTTGGTCGTTGAATTGTTTATATGCGGGAATGAATCGCTCAAATTGAATCAAACCATAATTGGGGTCAAATTCATAATCCTCATATCTTATTGCATAGTTGATTAAGAGCCGTATGTCTTTGTCCACGCAATCATAGTTCTTTTCAATCTTGTCAATTTGTTTACCAAACCATCCAAACTGTGCCTCTACACCATTATCAAGATATAGTTCACAAAGAAAATCTGTGAGCTTGAGACGCTCCTCACCCTCCTTGGTCTTGCGTTCCCTTGAAGGCGGTGTGTGGTCTATATGATATTCATTATAGCAAGATTCTGAACAAAAGGGGATGGACACAAAGTCAATGCCCTTGAATCTATCGCCCCTTCTTATCTCTTGCCCACAGACACGGCATTTCATTAGTTACCCTCGATTAAATCCTTAAGATCATCCTCAATCATGACAAGCTGTTCAATCTGCTTTTCTGTACATTCGCTTATCTTTCCATCTTCGCCAAGGTAATGAGCGACAATTTCAATAGTTTTATCACGATTGGTCTTCATGGCAGTCTTGTAAATCTCTCTAAGACTATCCATGATTTCATCAAATGAACGCTCCTTAACAGATTCGTTCTCGACTTTCTCAGCGAATGTGATTGATTCAGAACCAGTTTCTGCATTCTCTTTATCAACCGCTTCCTTAATTGCTTTCTGCACAGCTTCTGCCGTGAAAGGCGTTATTTCGGACGACATATACTTAAATCTACTACCTGCGATAAACTCGGGGCAAGGCGTGAAATATATAGATGACATCTCAGGGTTGCCGTTTTCGTCATATCCGTTACTCTTAACGTAACCGATTATATCAGCCGCATCAATGATTAAATCAATCGTTCTCTTATCGCCCTTGGGATAAAGCTGTACATACTCCTCGCCAGTGACTGGATCTTTCATCTTGCGGTCTTCTGAATGAGCTATAAAGATAATGCAATAACCACAGTTTAGTAACTTATTCCATTCAGTGAACCATTCGTTTTCGTATTCCTTCCAAAGTCCATAACCGGAGTTACCATCATTAAGTCTTTCAACACCTTGAGTTGAACAGACATACTTTTCACACCACTTAATAGCAACATCGGTAGTGTCTACAATGATTGTCTTGTAAGTCGCAAGAGCTTGATCGAGTGTCTTGGGATCAGTTAAGCGTTTATTTACTTTCTTAAAATCGCTCCAACTCTTAAGAGCCGCGTATTTAACTCCATTGATAGCATTTATTCCTGCCTCAAACCTTAAATAATAAGGACTCGGAAACCGTGTTGCCTGAAGAGTCTTACCAAGTTTACGCTCATTGGAGTGTATAAGAATAAGTTTTCCCTCTACACCGCTTGATACACAACTTATTGTTGGATTAAAAATATCAAAATCTGCCATTAAATTCTCCTTTTATTCCTTTATTCATTATATTCAGAGGGGAGTTGTTACCTCCCCTCAGTCACCACGGAAAACTTATCGCTCCATCAAAACCCAAAGTCATCATCATCGTCAGTGCTGTTCATGTCCGGCTTCTTGTTGAACTTGCTCATCTTCTTAGCAGGGGCTGATGCAGTTTCTGTAGCCTTCTTGGGTGGATTTGCCTTGAGTTCAACAAGTTTCTTGTCACGCTCCTTAATAGCCGCCCTGATTGCTTCAGGATTCAGCCAGCCATTATCAATAAGGTTGCCATCCTCACCCTCATCCTCCGGCTCTTCGATAGGTTCGTCACCGCCACAAAGAATGCGCTCCTCTACATCAAATCCAGTGTTGATATTGGTTGATGCAGACTTACCAAACGCCTTCTTGCCCGGCTTCTTTTCGCCCACATGAACCATCTTTACATCAACCTCAAATGCCGCAGTCTGTCCGACCTCATATACGCTTTCAAAATCATCTGCTGAATCAGCGTCAACAAGGAGGTCTACAGGATAAACCGCACCCTGTCCATCTACGCCAAGAAGCTCAACCTTAAGCCGTCCTGTCTCTTCCTCGTTGCGCATTTCAGGTAGAATCTTGCGAATGAATGCAGTCAGCTTAAGCGAACAACCGAGTGGCTCATCTTCTGATACCTTGGTATTACCCCTTGAGACATTCCATCTAAGAGATGATTTGACGTTTCCGTCACTGCCAACATAATCGTTAATAGAAATTGTTCCTTCTACATCAACCTTTGTAGGCTCTTTCTCAGGGTTTCCGTTTATCTTTGGATTCCAGTTCATCATGGCTTCATACATCGCCCACTGCTTATTGACCTCCCCCTTAGAAGTTAGCGACTGAGCAAACACATCAAAGGTCTTTATACCCCCACCAATATCAAGGGCGATTCTACCACGGATACGCTCACCGGGAACTTCACTTGTAGTGCCATCTGCGTCCTTGACCTTTATCTTTGCTTCCTCGCGAGTAAGGGCAAGCTCTGATACAAGCCCCACACAACGCCACCAATTGCTACTCTTGTTAAGAATTGAATTATCCATTATTCATTTACCTCGTTTTCTTCATTATTATCATCATCATCAAAATCTTTTAAGTTTAGTTTTTCTAAAGTTTCTTTCTTTTTGTTCCTTAGCAGTTCAAGAATTTCTTCCTTGGTTTCACACTGCCGACACTGCCCTTCAAGGGTAATCAATGCCCCATTCCAACCAATCTGTACACCCATCATTCTCGCCTTTTCAAGATGGGGTGTGATGGTTTTATGGACAACATCGTATAGCTCGGGATTTTGATTGTCAACAAGAGCTTCAAGAACCTTTTTAGCATTAGGGCTATTATCAAGAATTTCCTTTAGCTTAAGAAGCTCCTCGCGCTCTTTTTTTGTTAGTCGTTTTGTCTCAGCCATTAAAATCGCACTCCGGACATAGATAATTACAGAAATGTTCTTTGGGACATTCATCAAGCTCGGTATGTTCCTCATCCCATTCATAAGGAACAAGTTCCAGTCCACACTTAGGACATCTGCCCATTTGCTCAATTGCCGTTTTTGCGTTATCCTGTTCTCTTGCGTCAGTTAGATTTGATGCAAGATACAAGTAACAATCAACGGCGATTTCTGGATCATCCTTGAAATACTCAGCAATTGCTTCGAGTACCTCACAGATCATCTTAGGTTTTCTTGTCATGGTATCCTCCTTTAAAATCTTATTTTTGCCATAGCATTTGAAGCTGCTTCATCTGCCATCTTGGCATATCTTAACGTGGTGTTGTAGTTGGAATGTCCCAGCATTTTCTGGATGACAGGAAGCTCAACACCATCGTTAATTGCAATAGTAGCCATTGTTGTGCGCATGAGATGATTAGTCACGCGCTCGTAATTTTCAACCCCCGCCAGCTTTGCAACACGCTTAAGAGCTGCTGATGTATATTCGCTGTTCAGCATATTTCCCTGATTGCCTACGAATAACAAACCGCAGTCACCATTACGTGTATTGTGCTTACGCTCAGTGTTGATGTACTGGTCGATGAACGCCTTTGCTTCAGCAGGGAATGTGATCGACCTTTGCTTGTTCCCCTTACCAGTGATGACGATAGTATTATTCATCATGCCGTTATACTGGTCAAGTGTAATAGATGAAAGCTCCGCGATACGCATACCCGTAGTTGCAAGCACGTATATCATCGCCTTCATGCGAATAGATGTTGCGCTGTTAATCATCTTACGCACATCATCAGGGGTCAATGGAATCTTTACCTTGTTGTTGACCTTAACAGAATCAAGGTATTCAACCGGATTTTCCGTGATGTACTTTCTGCGCATAAGGAATGCGTAGTAGGTCTTCACGGCGGAAAGTCTCGTTCTTAAGGTGGACGAAGACAATTCCTTTGACTCGAACTTGTAGTTTTCAAGGTCTTCAATTGTTACCTCCTCTTCGGGCTTGTTGATGACATCGAAGACATAACCAAGATTACGTGTATAACCTGTGATTGTCCCCTCACTCATCTGTCTACCTTTCATGTATGTAACGAATTCATTGATGTACTTCATACTCAGTACCGCCTTTCTTTTGATGTATCTATTATACCACACTTTGAATCAAAAGTCAATAGGTTTTTGAAATTTTCTTTATGAATTTTTTATGAACAATTTTGGGTATAAAGATGCCCCATGTCTTTTCCAATTGTCCGGATAATGGATTGTACTTCGGCATGGGGCGGCTAAAGGATGGGGCTGATAACAAAATCAAACAAAAACTTATCAACCCCCTATTAGAATGAGGGATTAGTCAGCGTCTACGCCAACACCCTTTAACGCATTCTTAATCTGCGATCCAAACTTGAAATCAGGGACGTACTTTGCATCTACGTTTACGGTCTCACCAGTCGCAGGATTGCGAGACTCATGCGCCTCCTTGAACTTTACACCAAAAGTGCCAAGCTCGGTGAAGTACACGGAATTGCGCTCCTTGATAACATCTGCAATTTCGTTGATAACATTATCAACAATCAGTCGTGCTTCGACCTTGGAGATGTTCTGATGCTCTGCTACGCGTGCGATAAATTCGGTCTTGTTCATGTGTTTTAATTCCTTTTTAATTCAATAAATTACAGCTTTTGACGAGGTGCTGCTGAACTCGTGGTATCCCCTGTCAGTCCTGCCCTGACACTGCAACGGGTTTGAGCCGTTTTGCTCTTCTATTGGCATAAGGGGACATATGCGCCATTGCTGACGCATATTTAACACAAAATTTATTTTTAACAACTATTAAGCCGGAGAGAAATTTAGGGGTCTCAACCCTTGGCAGACGAGGTTGAATTTGAATCAACGTATGCAGGAGTCAAAGTCCTGTGCCTTAACCACTTGGCTACTCGCCTATATCAAACTCGGATTGCACCAGCCATGCAGGAACTTCACGGTCATTTGTAACAAACCTTACTGTAATCATGGTTTTTATAAACCTTTAGAACTTTCACCTTTATTCATTGACCTTTAAAACTAAAATAACCTTTGAATTTTGACCTTTAATCTTTGACCTTTATCCTTTAACCTTTACAGTTAAATATAACCTTCATACATTATCAGTGTATAGGTAGCTTTTTATTCCCAAACTAAACCAAATAAGGTAGGAACAAATAATTGGATAATGAGTCCAATGAATTGTGAAGGGCATTTCTTTATTTTATCCTTGTGAAACACGCCCAAAACCACAAGGTGTTACAGTTTAGAAGTTTCGATGCAATTCGAGTTAATTACTTGAAAGTAAATTTAGTTAATCAATAGTCAAACTCAATGATTGTCAGCGCATTTGATACGCTCAGTGCAGAATCAATCTCAGCCTTGAAATCATCAATCTTCTTGGTGAGGGCGGAAATTATCTCTTCGATATTAAATCCAGTCACGATGTCATAAGAATGACTATCTATATACATCTTACGCGCCGTCTCAATATCGGGATTATTTATCTTGTCCTTAGAACCGAACATCGTCTGTATATAGTTCTCACACGCATTCGCGAGCTTTTCGCCATTCTCAGATTCAACCATACGCTTGACGGACGAATATTGATCTCTAAGGAAGTCGCGGAAATCAATCCAATTTTCCATGCCATGATTGTTTATTTCAATCGCTTCGGCAACTGTGTATTCAACACCGCCAATATCAACCTTAGTCACAGCATTTGAAAGAACAACCGCACGCTTCATGGCATTGCGTCTTTCAATCAAAGCCATCACAGACCGAAGACTTGAGGTAGTATCTGCCCGGAAATCCTCTACAGACTTGCCAAAAATCTTCATGTTGTTGTGACGGTTTGCCTTAACGAAGATAGAACCAGTGATTTCAGAATTGATTCTATCGTCAAGTGTTTTGAGTTCTGCAAGTGCTTTATGCACTGTCATCTTTTCATGAATCATAATTTTACCTAACCTTTAATCTTTGAATTTGTGGTCAATGCCACTGGTAATGGTGCTGAGAAATCGAACTCAGGTCTGCCCCTTATAAGGAGGCTGCTCTAACCATTGAGCTACACCACCATGTAAAGCGCACCCCAAGCAGTAGAGGTTTGGAGGTTTTTGGTGGTTGAGATGCGCCCTAACAAATGGATGATATTCTAAGCGTCATCCGCGCTATTCTGTCGAGAGTAGGTTTAACGTTATTACTCAGGACGTCTTATATAAAGGGGCACGTCCGGGAATTGCACCCGAGCATATGGTGGTTGGTGGTGGTTGGCTTGACTATCTCGCCCATCCGTGCCATAGTGGTGTCTATTTTTGCCCAACACCCAAGGCTTGATTAGATGGTATATATATTATATCACATTTTCTTTAATTTGTCAAGAGGTTTTCGAAAAATTTTTTAAATTTTTTTCATCCCTTCTCTCTGTTCTTGAACTTCATCTTCCGAATCCGGTTTGCACGCTCATAAGACTTTGTACCATACTCGTCAACTTTGGGATTGATTGCCGCCCACTCCTTGATGAACATATCATCAACGATATATTCATCATCGAAGTAGTCCGTGTTCCTGCAATCCGAAGCGTCAAACGACTGCGTTGTGCCATCCTTGAAATAGACGATTCCAGTCTCGTCTCCGGAAAGGATGGTTACTGTGATGTGGTGAATGGGCTTATCAGGAACTTCAACCTCAACCTTTGCGTTGTTGTAATCGTAAATTTTGAACTTCATATCATTACTTCCTTTCAATTGGTGTATATATATTATAC
>ERZ1026876.744-NODE-744-length-18551-cov-10.785683_pt1 | contig 18551 bp, 13 predicted proteins | sample MGYA00380168_ERZ1026876 | MGnify/ENA primary metagenome ERZ1026876 (study PRJEB33269, sample SAMEA4719804) | human gut metagenome | biome: human-associated habitat; feature: organic feature; material: feces | place: Cameroon | collected 2013-10 ... | reverse complement strand
TGCGCTCCAACCAGTCGAACTGCTACAACCAGAAGCCGATCGTGTTCGCCGGTGATCATGTAAAGAAGGGTGATGTTATCGCCGATGGTCCGTCCACCTGCCAGGGTGAGATCGCACTCGGTAAGAACCCGCTGATCGGATTCATGACCTGGGAAGGCTACAACTACGAGGATGCGGTTCTCCTTTCCGAGAAGCTCATCCAGAACGATGTCTACACCTCTATCCATATCGAGGAGTATGAGTGTGAGGCACGTGATACCAAGCTCGGACCGGAGGAGATCACCTCGGACGTTCCGGGTGTCGGTGACGATGCACTGAAGAACCTCGACGAGCGCGGTATCATCCGCATCGGTGCAGAGGTTCGTGCCGGTGATATCCTCGTCGGTAAGGTAACGCCGAAGGGTGAGACCGAGCTGACCGCGGAGGAGAGACTGCTTCGTGCAATCTTCGGTGAGAAGGCACGTGAGGTTCGTGATACCTCCCTCAAGGTGCCGCACGGCGCATATGGTGTCGTTGTAGACGCAAAGGTATTTACAAGAGAAAACAGTGACGAGCTGGCTCCGGGTGTATCCGAGTCTGTTCGTATCTATATTGCACAGAAGAGAAAGATCGGTGTCGGCGATAAGATGGCCGGCCGTCATGGAAACAAGGGTGTATGCTCACGCGTACTTGCAGTAGAGGATCTGCCTTACCTTCCGAACGGTCGTCCACTCGATATCGTACTGAACCCTCTCGGCGTACCTTCCCGAATGAACATCGGACAGGTGCTCGAGCTGCATCTTTCCCTCGCTGCGAAGGTTCTGGGTATCAATGTTTCTACCCCGATCTTCGATGGCGCAAACGAGAATGATATCGCCCAGACCCTGATCCTTGCGAACGATTACGCAAACAAGAGCTGGGAGGAGTTCACAGAGCTCCACAAGGACGAGCTGGATCCGGAGGTTTATGAGTACCTCGGTGCACACCTCGATCACCGTGAGGAGTGGAAGGGTGTTCCGATCTCGACCGATGGTAAGGTTCAGCTCCGTGATGGACGTACCGGTCTTCCGTTTGACGGACGTACCGCAATCGGATTCATGCACTACCTGAAGCTGCATCACCTGGTAGATGATAAGATCCACGCACGTTCCACGGGACCGTACTCCCTCGTTACACAGCAGCCGCTCGGTGGTAAGGCACAGTTCGGTGGACAGCGTTTCGGAGAGATGGAGGTATGGGCACTCGAGGCGTACGGTGCGGCCTATACACTGCAGGAGATTCTGACCATGAAGTCGGATGATGTTGCAGGCCGTGTAAAGACCTACGAGGCGATCATCAAGGGCCAGAATATCCCGGCACCGGGTGTTCCGGAGTCCTTCAAGGTTATGCTGAAGGAGCTTGAGGCTCTCTGCCTGGATGTGCGCGTTCTCGATGAGAATCAGAACGAGATCGAGATCACCGAGGATCTCTATGATGCAAACCAGGATATGCACCGTCTCCTTTCCGGTGGCGACAGCCGCTATGAGCGTAATGAGAATTACGGACAGTACGGCTACGAGACACAGGAGTTTAAGGATGGCGAGCTTGTAAACAGCGCGGAAGAGAACGCTGCAGAGGATGATTATGCAAATGAAGCCGACGATGCACTTGCATCCGCGATTTCTGCAGATCTGACCGATGACGGCGATTTCGGCGAGGATACAGACTCGGATATGTTCGATGACGGCGACAGCGCAGTTTCCCAGTCGGATGACGACTTCGGCGACGGCGATAATGAATAATAGGAGGAAAGATGGCACAGCTTGATAATATAAATAAGCCTGTTCAGTTTGATTCGATCAAGATCGGCCTGGCTTCTCCGGACAAGATTCTGGAGTGGTCCCACGGCGAAGTAAAGAAGCCGGAGACCATCAACTACAGAACGCTGAAGCCGGAGAAGGACGGACTCTTCTGTGAGCGTATTTTCGGACCGGTCAAGGACTGGGAGTGCCACTGCGGCAAGTATAAGAAGATCCGCTATAAGGGCGTTATCTGCGATCGCTGCGGTGTTGAGGTTACCAAGTCCTCCGTTCGTCGTGAGCGCATGGGCCACATCGCGCTGGCAGCGCCTGTTTCCCACATCTGGTATTTCAAGGGTATCCCGTCCAGAATGGGTCTGATCCTCGACATCAGCCCGCGTATTCTGGAGAGAGTACTCTACTTCGCAAGCTACGTGGTACTCGACAAGGGGGAGACCGGCCTGGATTACAAGCAGGTTCTCTCCGAGAAGGAGTACAGAGATGCGATCGAGCAGTATGGCTATGGCTCCTTCCGTGCAGGCATGGGCGCAGAGGCTGTACTGGAGCTGCTTCGCGGCATCGATCTCGAGAAGGAGTATGCAGAGCTTCGTCAGGAGCTTGATGATGCTTCCGGTCAGAAGAGAACGAGAATCGTGAAGCGCCTCGAGGTCGTGGAGGCCTTCCGTTCCTCCGGTAATAAGCCGGAGTGGATGATCCTCACGAACCTTCCGGTGATCCCGCCAGATCTCCGTCCGATGGTTCAGCTCGATGGTGGCCGTTTCGCGACCTCGGATCTCAATGATCTCTATAGAAGAATCATCAACCGTAACAACCGTCTGGCTCGTCTCCTCGAGCTGGGCGCTCCGGAGATCATCGTACGTAACGAGAAGCGTATGCTCCAGGAGGCCGTCGATGCGTTGATCGATAACGGTCGTCGTGGCCGTCCGGTCACCGGCCCGGGTAACCGTGCCCTCAAGTCCCTTTCGGATATGTTAAAGGGTAAGCAGGGACGTTTCCGTCAGAACCTGCTCGGTAAGCGAGTAGACTACTCCGGACGTTCGGTTATCGTCGTAGGACCTGAGCTGAAGATCTATCAGTGCGGTGTTCCGAAGGAGATGGCCCTCGAGCTGTTCAAGCCGTTCGTTATGAAGGAGCTGGTACAGTCCGGTAAGGCTCACAACATCAAGAACGCGAAGAAGATGGTTGACCGTCTGGATCCGCAGGTATGGGACATCCTCGAGGATGTCATCAAGGGTCACCCGGTTATGCTGAACCGTGCCCCTACCCTGCACAGACTCGGTATCCAGGCCTTCGAGCCGACCCTCGTCGAGGGTAAGGCCATCAAGCTTCACCCGCTCGTATGTGCGGCCTTCAACGCCGACTTCGATGGTGACCAGATGGCGATCCACCTTCCACTGACACAGGAAGCACAGGCAGAGTGCAGATTCATGCTGCTTTCTCCGAATAACCTCCTGAAGCCGTCGGATGGTGGTGTAGTAGCCGTTCCTTCACAGGATATGGTACTCGGTATCTACTATATTACACAGGCGCGTCCGGGTGAGCCGAACGAGGGCATGTTCTTCAAGAGCATCAACGAGGCGATCCTCGCAAAGGAGAATGGCTACATCACGATGCACACCCTGATCAAGTGCAGAATCCGCAAGATCGTAAAGGCGGAGGATGGCACCGAGCAGATCATCGAGGGCGTTGTGAATACCACCGTCGGCCGTCTGATTTTCAATGAGATCATCCCGCAGGATCTCGGCTTCGTGGATCGTTCGATTCCGGGCAACGAGATTCTTCCGGAGATTGACTTCATCGTAAAGAAGAAGGATCTCAAGAAGATTCTGGAGAGAGTCATGGACGTACATGGCGCTACCCAGACTGCCCTCACCCTGGATGATATCAAGGCGATGGGCTATAAGCAGTCCACCATCGCGGCGATGACCGTATCCATCTCGGATATGACCGTTCCGGCAAGCAAGCAGAAGCTGCTGGCAGACGCACAGGCTATCGTTGACAAGATCGCACGTAACTATCGTCGTGGTCTCGTTACCGAGGAGGAGCGTTACCAGGAGGTTATCGATACCTGGAAGAAGACCGATGATCAGCTGACCAAGGATCTTCTCGGCGGACTCGATGCATACAACAACATCTTCATGATGGCCGATTCCGGAGCCCGTGGATCCGATAAGCAGATCAAGCAGCTCGCTGGTATGCGTGGACTCATGGCGGATACAACCGGACGTACCATCGAGCTCCCGATCAAGTCGAACTTCCGTGAGGGTCTTGACGTACTCGAGTACTTCATCTCCGCACACGGTGCTCGTAAGGGACTTTCCGATACCGCGCTTCGTACGGCCGACTCCGGTTACCTTACGAGACGAATGGTTGACGTTACCCAGGATCTGATCATCCGTGAGCTTGACTGCTCTGCAGATAAGGGCAAGATTCCGTACCTGGAGATCTCCGCACTGGAGGAAGGCCAGGAGAAGATCGAGTCTCTGCAGGAGCGTATCACCGGTCGTTATATCGCAGAGGATGTGTATGATCCGGAGACCGGAAAGCTCGTTGTACAGGCAGACCGCATGGTAACACCGAAGCGTGCGCCGAAGGTCATCGCTGCACTCCAGAAGCAGTTCGATAAGGATGTGGCAGAAGGCAAGCGTGATCCGAAGCAGAAGATGAAGGTGAAGATCAGAACCGTCCTCACCTGCCGTTCGAAGAATGGTATCTGTGCGAAGTGCTACGGCTCGAACCTGGCAACCGGTCAGCCGGTACAGGTCGGCGAGGCCGTTGGTATCATCGCGGCACAGTCCATCGGTGAGCCGGGTACTCAGCTTACGATGAGAACCTTCCATACCGGTGGTGTAGCGGGTGGCGATATCACCCAGGGTCTTCCGAGAGTCGAGGAGCTTTTCGAGGCTCGTAGACCGAAGGGACTTGCGATTCTTACCGAGATTCCGGGTGTCGTTGAGATCAAGGAAACCGCGAAGAAGAGAGAAGTTGTCATCACGGATGCCGAGAGAGGCCAGTCCAAGACCTACCTCATTCCGTATGGTTCCAGACTGAAGGTGCTGGATGGTCAGGTACTCGAGGCCGGTGATGTTCTCACCGAGGGTTCCATCAACCCGCACGATCTTCTGAAGATCAAGGGCACCAAGGCAGTACAGGATTACATGATTTCTGAAGTTCAGCGTGTATACCGTCTGCAGGGTGTAGAGATTCAGGATCGTCATATCGAGATGATCGTTCATCAGATGATGAAGAAGGAGCGCATCATGGAGGCCGGTGATTCCGATTTCATCCCTGGCACCACCGTGGATCGCCTCGACTTCGAGGATGAGAACGAGCGCCTGATCGCCGAGGGTAAGAAGCCGGCAGAGGGTAAACGCGTGATGCTCGGTATCACAAAAGCATCTCTCGCAACCGATTCCTTCCTGTCTGCAGCATCCTTCCAGGAGACCACCAAGGTTCTGACCGAGGCGGCCATCAGTGGTAAGTCGGATCAGCTGATCGGTCTGAAGGAGAACGTTATCATCGGTAAGCTGATTCCGGCAGGTACCGGTATGAGACGCTACAGAAATGTACAGCTCAGCCAGGACGAGCAGGATCTTCAGGATGATCACGATCAGATGTTCACACCGGATGAGGCCTTCGATATCGATGCGGAGGGCGTAGAGCGTATCGCTGCACGCCGTCGAATCGAGAAGGAAAAGGAAAACATTCTGTAAAAGGAAAACATTCTGTAAAACTCATTGACAAGAAAATTCGATTGAAGTATATTACTAGGGCATGCGCAAAAGCATGCCCTGTTTTTTGTTTCCAGGGACCAAAACGAGAGAATAAACCTAATGAAAGGAGAACCAAATGCCTACATTTAACCAGTTAGTAAGAAAGGGCAGAACTTCTGCTAAGAAGAAGTCCACAGCGCCTGCACTTCAGAGAGGTTTCAACTCTTTAAAGAAGGTTGCAACTAACAATAGCGCTCCTCAGAAGCGTGGTGTATGTACAGCTGTTAAGACAGCAACACCGAAGAAGCCGAACTCCGCTCTTCGTAAGATCGCCAGAGTAAGACTTTCCAACGGTATCGAAGTTACATCCTACATTCCTGGAGAGGGCCACAACCTGCAGGAGCACTCTGTTGTAATGATTCGTGGCGGCCGTGTTAAGGATCTTCCTGGTACAAGATACCATATCATCCGTGGAACACTGGATACAGCCGGCGTTGCAAACAGAATGCAGGCCCGTTCAAAGTACGGTGCCAAGAGACCGAAGGCTAAGAAGTAATCAGCCTCGATCTACGTTGTAAAAAGACATGGTTAAAATGACGGATAATGGAACTCATTATTATATAAGAAGAGATGTCCAGAAGTCCGCATGAACTCGCAAAACACAATTTTGAATTGCAGTTGCGAAGAGTACCGATGATCTAAAACAAATTTTTAAGGAGGGAAGTAACGTGCCACGTAAAGGACATACTCTGCACAGAGACGTACTTGCAGACCCGGTTTACAATTCCAAGCTTGTAACCAAGCTTGTTAACTCCATCATGCTTGATGGTAAGAAGGGTATTGCTCAGAAGATCGTCTATGGTGCATTCGACATTGTCGCTGAGAAGAGCGGCAAGGAAGCAACAGAAGTATTTGAAGAGGCTATGAACAACATCATGCCTGTTCTTGAAGTTAAGGCTAAGCGTATCGGTGGTGCTACATACCAGGTACCGATGGAGGTTAAGCCTGAGAGACGTCAGACCCTTGGTCTTCGCTGGCTTACTGAGTTCTCACGTAAGAGATCTGAGAAGACACAGGCTGAGAGACTGGCAAACGAGATTATGGATGCTGCAAACAACACGGGTGCAGCTGTAAAGCGTAAAGAGGAAATGCACAGAATGGCGGACGCTAATAAGGCATTTGCTCATTACAGATTCTGATAGGGGGGAAATACTTTGGCTGATAAGAGACAGTATTCACTTGAGCATACAAGAAATATTGGTATCATGGCACATATCGATGCCGGTAAGACCACACTCACAGAGCGTATTCTCTTCTACACTGGAATTAATCACAAGATCGGTGATACCCACGACGGTACTGCAACCATGGACTGGATGGCCCAGGAGCAGGAGCGTGGTATCACTATCACATCAGCCGCTACCACATGTCACTGGATCCCAGAGCATGAGCATCAGAAGATCGCCGGTGCACCTGAGTACCGTATCAACATCATCGATACTCCGGGCCACGTAGACTTCACCGTAGAGGTTGAGCGTTCTCTCCGTGTACTTGACGGCGCTGTCGGCGTATTCGATGCGAAGAGCGGCGTTGAGCCTCAGTCTGAGAACGTATGGAGACAGGCGGATACGTATCACGTACCGAGAATTGCATTCATCAACAAGATGGACGTAGTTGGTGCGGATTTCTTCCACTCTGTACAGACCATCGTTGATCGTCTTGGCAAGAACTGTGTCATCCTTCAGTACCCGATGGGCGCGGAGGATACCTATGTAGGTCTCATCGATCTTTTCGAGATGAGAGCTTACTTCTACAGAGATGACAAGGGCCAGGATATCGAGGTTACCGACGTTCCTGAGGAGTACAAGGATGCAGCTCAGGAGTATCACGACAAGCTCGTTGAGCAGGTTTGTGAGCTCGATGATGAGCTGATGATGATGTACCTTGAGGGCGAGGTGCCGACCGTAGAGCAGATGAAGGCTGTCCTTCGTAAGGCAACCATCGCCGGTGATGCGATTCCGTGCCTCTGCGGTACTGCTTACAGAAACAAGGGCGTTCAGAAGCTTCTCGATGCGGTTATCGATTACCTTCCGGCACCTACCGACATCCCGGATGTCGAGGGTACCGATGAGGAGGGTAATCCGGATACCAGACCTTCATCCGATGATGCTCCTTTCTCTGCACTTGCATTTAAGATCATGACCGACCCGTTCGTAGGTAAGCTTGCTTACTTCAGAGTGTACTCCGGTACTCTCAAGAACGGTTCCTACTGCCTGAATTCTACCAAGGGTAAGAAGGAGCGTGTAGGCCGTCTGCTTCAGATGCATGCAAATAAGAGAATGGACCTCGATGAGGTATTCTCCGGTGATATCGCAGCTGCCGTTGGTTTCAAGACCACATCGACCGGTGATACTCTCTGTGACGAGAATCATCCGATCATTCTTGAGTCCATGGAGTTCCCGGAGCCGGTTATCTCCGTTGCAATCGAGCCGAAGACCAAGGCTTCTCAGGGCAAGATGACCGATGCTCTCGCAAAGCTTGCCGAGGAGGATCCGACCTTCCGTGTAAGAACCAATGAAGAGACTGGTCAGACCATCATCTCCGGTATGGGTGAGCTTCACCTGGAGATCATCGTTGACCGTCTTATGCGTGAGTTCAAGGTTGAGGCAAACGTAGGTGCGCCTGAGGTAGCTTACAAGGAGACCTTCACCAAGGCTGTCGATGTACAGGGCCGTTACGTTCACCAGTCCGGTGGTTCCGGTATGTACGGTGACTGTAAGGTTAAGTTCACACCGATGGATCCGAACGGCGAGGAGACCTTCAAGTTCCAGTCTACCGTTGTCGGTGGATCGATTCCGAAGGAGTACATCCCGGCAATCGAGAAGGGTATCCGCAGCGCAGCAGAGTCTGGTATTCTTGCAGGCTATCCGGTACTCGGCGTAGACGCAAACGTATACGACGGTTCCTACCATGATGTCGACTCTAACGAGCGTGCATTCGAGTTCGCCGGATCGATCGCATTCAAGAACGCGATGGCGAAGGCTGATCCGGTTCTTCTCGAGCCGATCATGAAGGTCGAGATCACGACTCCGGAGGAGTACATGGGTAACGTTATCGGTGACGTCAACTCTCGTCGTGGCCGTATCGAGTCCATGGAGGACATCCCATCCGGTAAGCAGGTAAACTCGTATGTTCCGCTTTCCGAGATGTTCGGATATGCAACCGATCTTCGTTCCAAGACCCAGGGTCGTGCAAACTACTCTATGTTCTTTGATCACTATGAGAAGTGCCCGAAGAACGTTCAGGATGCTGTACTCAAGGAGCGTAACGGTAAGTAATTACCGCGGTGGATGTTTTCAGTCCAGATCATAAAAATCAAGTGTTTTCGGGCTTCCGACCTCGTTCGGACGCCTAAAAATACTTGATAAAATAGAATAACGATGATAAAATCATGTTTGCTGATTGAGCATACACTGTGCTCAGAAGCATAATGTATTGCACGGAGCATGCAAGCGCATGCATAGTGCTTGACATGATTTTCGTTGTATTACATTTAATGGAGGTATTTTAAAATGGCAAAGGCACATTTTAACAGAACGAAGCCACATTGTAACATTGGTACCATCGGTCACGTAGACCACGGTAAGACCACTCTTACAGCTGCTATCACAGCTGTTCTCGCTGACAGACTTGGCATGGAGCCAGCTGTTCCTTTCGATCAGATCGATAAGGCACCGGAGGAGAGAGAGAGAGGTATCACCATCAACTCCGCTCACGTTGAGTACGAGACTGAGAAGCGTCACTATGCTCACGTTGACTGCCCGGGCCACGCTGACTACGTAAAGAACATGATCACCGGTGCTGCACAGATGGATGGTGCTATCCTCGTTGTAGCTGCTACCGATGGTGTTATGGCACAGACCAGAGAGCATATCCTTCTTGCTCGTCAGGTAGGTGTACCGGCTATCGTTGTATTCCTTAACAAGTGCGACATGGTTGATGACCCTGAGCTTCTTGAGCTCGTTGAGATGGAGGTTAGAGACCTTCTGAACGAGTATGAGTTCCCAGGCGATGAGATCCCTGTAATCCACGGTTCTGCTCTGAAGGCTCTCGAGGATCCGAAGTCTGAGTGGGGCGATAAGATCATGGAGCTCATGGACGCTGTTGACTCTTACATCCCTGAGCCAGTTCGTGAGACTGATAAGCCATTCCTTATGCCAGTCGAGGACGTATTCACCATCACAGGTCGTGGTACTGTAGCTACCGGCCGTGTAGAGCGTGGTGTTCTTCACGTATCCGATGAGCTTGAGATCGTTGGTATTTCCGAGGAGACTCAGAAGACTGTCGTAACTGGTATCGAGATGTTCCGTAAGACTCTTGACGAGGCTGAGGCTGGTGATAACGTAGGTCTTCTCCTTCGTGGTATCAACCGTGATCAGATCGAGAGAGGTCAGGTTCTCTGCAAGCCGGGTACTGTAAAGTGCCACAAGAAGTTTACCGCTCAGGTTTACGTTCTTACCAAGGACGAGGGTGGTCGTCATACTCCGTTCTTCACAAACTACAGACCGCAGTTCTACTTCAGAACAACTGACGTAACTGGTGTCTGCGAGCTTCCAGAGGGTACAGAGATGTGCATGCCTGGTGATAACACCGAGATGACTGTTGAGCTTATTCACCCAGTAGCAATGGAGGAGGGTCTCCGTTTCGCTATCCGTGAGGGTGGTAGAACCGTTGGTTCTGGTAGAGTAGTAAGCATCCTCGACTAATTCTGTCAGGCTTTATCTTATGAATTGAGACAGCGTGGAGAGTAATCTCCACGCTGTTTTTTGAAATATGGGAGAATAATATGACACAGGAATTTACATATAGACCGAAGATGGTATGTTCTACGGAGATTACATTTGAGCTGGATGACGAAAATAAGATTCATAACCTTCGTTTCCGCGGTGGCTGCAATGGCAACCTGAAGGCGATCGGCCGGCTCGTAGAGGGTCAGGAGGCGTCGAAGGTTTCAGAGATTCTGCGTGGAAACACATGTGGACCACGTCCGACCTCCTGTGCGGATCAGTTCTCGAAGGCGATCGATCAGGCACTTGCTGAGAAGAACGCATGACGCTCAACCGCAGAAAGGTGGAGGAAGGTATGAATCGGGATTCGATATCGAAGAGGGGAAATGTAAGAAAAGATAGAGGTCGAGACCCTCAGGACCCGAGTGGAGTGCAGCCGAAGCTTCATCAGAAGCTGATCGGAGTCTCTGCGATCGTTCTGCTACTTCTCTTAATCGTTCTGATTTTCTATCTGACTTTTAACCACATTTTTCCTGGCCTCTGGCCGCTTCTGAAGGCGGGAGATGAACAGGGCATCGCGCGCTATCTCGAGCTGGAGGGTGAGTGGAAGGGCCTGATTCTGGCTGTCGTGCTGTCTGCACTGCAGGTGGTGAGCATCGTCCTGCCGGGGCTTCCGATTCACCTGGCGGTCGGTATGATCTATGGCTGGGTGAAAGCGTCGATTGCCTGCTACATCGGCTTCGTGTTCGGAAATGCATTCGTATTTGCCGTGGCGCGGAAGCTGGGCCGCCGACTCGGAAACTATATTCCGGGGCTGAATCGGCAGAACTGGCTGACGCAGAAAATCAATTCGAGACACCCGGCGTTTGTGGTGGCCATCGCCTGCATGGTCCCGGCGGTGCCGAACGGCGCGATACCCTATATTGCTTCCCGTGCGGATATTACAGGTCGGGGTTATGTCGGCGCCGTGGCGGCGACCGCCTGGCTGCAGTGTGTTACGAACTGCCTCTGCGGATATTTCCTGATCCTCGGGCAGTACCTCGGCGCCGTGATCGTGTTTATCGCGCAGCTCCTTATCATCGGGCTGATCAGCTGGAAGAGAGAAGCACTGTTGGGAAGATTGAAGTAAACGTATGCAATCATCCTGCGGGTCTGGAAAGGCCCACAGGATTTTTTGTAAGAACTTTGCTACTATCATCTTCGATCAGCATATAGTATGATGATTGTTGTATAATTATGTCATATTGATGTCAGGATACATCTTGATGGATGACATATAGAAATATTAAAATCTGTATGTTATGTTGAATCGGAGTTTTCATATGAGAGTGAATAGAGTGTGTGCCGTGGCAGTGGTGATGTCGCTGGTGCTTGCGGGCGCGGTGCTGGCCGGGGTAAGTCCGGATGGCCGGGGTGGCGTGGCCTATACGGCGGTGTCGACGGGGATCAGTCCAGACGGAAAAGGCGGCGTGAGCTATGCTGCAACCTCGTCTGCACAGGGCGTGTCCCAGGCGTCGGCGGTGAGTCCGGATGGACTGGGCGGAGTCGTCTATCACGCGCCGTCTTCCACTGGAACGAATACAGATCCGTATCTGAACAGCAGCAGTACGAATAATACCATGTACACAACGAACTATACCGGTACGACGGGTGGCTACTATGTAAATGGCGTGCTGTACAACACGATGAACCTCGGTCCGATGGCGGGAAACCAGGCGGCGGCGGGACTCGCGCAGGTGACGAATCCGTCGCAGATGAACCCGGCTGGAAATCATTACAGCTCGAGCTCGACGGTGATCAATACACGTCGTGTTGTGGCAAATACCTACCTGAAGGACGGCTGGCAGTTCGAAAATAACGGGATGTGGTACCTCTATCCGGATGGCACCTATCCGGTCAGCTCGTGGCGCAGTATCGATGGGGCGAACTACCACTTTAACCAGGGCGGCTATCTCGAGGTGAATACCTGGATCTACGAGGCGAATGGTGCCTGGTATTATGTAGGTGCCGATGCGAAGATGGTTCGCGGACTGCAGAATATCAGCGGCCGGCTCTACTATTTCGAGCCGAACAACGGACAGCTGCAGGGGCCGGGGCTTCTGCTCGCCGGTGGCAGATACTACTATGTGGGTCAGGATGGTGCATTGCTGCAGAACGCCTGGATCGGAAGCTTCTTTTTCGGAGCGGACGGTGCAAGAGTAAACTGACGAAACAGATGAGGCAGAAAGAATGGACAGAGAATTAAAAGATCTGGATGATGTCGATAAGGCATTGGAGGAAAAACCAATCGAGGGCGTGATCGAGCGCAAGCGTGCGCGTCGTATTGCGAATATGCGGAAACGTCAGAAGCAGGAGCAGCTTCATGAGATGCTCGGTCTCCTGGGTATTCCGGCACTGGTGGTCGTACTGATCATCCTCATCCTGATTCTGGATCGGAATCCGAAGAATCCGGATGTACAGGGTGGTGGGCTGCCGGTGGCCAGCTCTTCCGAACTTGAACACGCGGCGGGAGACGATGAGAGTGCATCTGCCGGCATTGCCGACGGCAACGCTGGTGCCGATGAGGATGCCTCGCTGGTACGACAGTATAATGACGAGTATATGACGAAGCTCTTTCAGGATTACTTTAACGCACGTCTTCAGGGCGATACCGATACACTGTACCGCCTGACCGGCGTCACGAATCAGACCGAGGAGCAGACCGCGAGCCTTCAGAAGAAGCTGAAGACCCAGGCGGGCTACATCGAGGCGTACCAGGATATCCAGCAGTATGCGGTCGATGGACTCGAGAAGAATACGAAGCTCGTTTTCGTCACCTATAATGTGAAGTTCCGTCGGACCGATACGCTGGCCCCGGGCATCATGTACTGCTATGTGAAGGTCAACGATCAGAACAGCTTCGAGATCGTCGAGAATATGTCGCCGGAGCAGACGAAGTTCGTGAACAGCTACATCACGAACCACAGCGAGGTACAGGAGCTGATCAATGCCACCAACTCGCGTCTGCTGGAGGCGATCTCGAGCGATCAGCGACTTGCGGTCATCTATGATGCGATTCAGAGCGGACGTATCTACACGGATTCCCAGGAAGAAATCGACAGCGAGGTTTCGCTGATCTCGGTAGAAACCGAAGCAGCCGTGACCGAAGCAGAAACCACGGCAGCGTCCGATGACGATGCGGCGGAAGAGACGAAGTCGAACAGTAAGAAGAACGCGGATGAGAAGAGCGCGGAGAAGAGCACGACCGAGACGAAGAAGTCGGCGGAAACGACGAGCGCAGGTGAAACCATTTCCGAAAACAACGGCGCAGGCGGTAAGACAGAAACGATCGCAGCCGCTGCTTCCGGTGAGACCATCGCCGAGCCGGGCGCTGCAGATAACGCACCGGCAGGGGATGCCGTCATCTCCGACGACGGACCGGTCGGCTGAATGGTATATAAATGCAGCGTTACAATACGGGCAGGAGACACAGAGGGGCGGCAACGGAGTACTGTGCCTCCGTTGCCGCCCCTCGGGTCCCCTGGGACGACTGTGACCAGGAATGGGCGAATGCATGTGCATTCGCCCATTTTGTATGTGGAAGAAACCCGAAAGACGGGGTATAATAATAAAGTTTATGGTGCGCTCTGCACCGCGTACATGTCGTGAGACAGCAGAAAAGGAGAAAACACAGCATGGAAACTAAAGATTTTTATTATGACCTGCCGGAGGAGCTGATCGCGCAGGATCCGCTTGAGAAGCGCTCGGACAGCCGGCTTCTGGTGATGGACCGCTTCACCGGCGAGATCAATCACCGTCATTTTTATAACATCATCGACTATCTTCATAAGGGCGACTGCCTCGTCATCAACGACACAAAGGTCATCCCGGCACGTCTGCATGGCGAGAAGGCCGGTACCGGCGCACATGTCGAGGTACTGCTCCTGCGCCGCCTCAGCACGACGGACTGGGAGTGTCTCGTCAAGCCGGGCAAGAAGCTCCGGAACGGTGCACGCGTCGAGTTCGGCGAGGGCCTGCTGAAGGGCGAGATCATCGACACCGTCGATGACGGCAACCGCATCATCCGTTTCGAGTTCGAGGGCATCTGGGAGGAGGTGCTCGACCGTCTCGGCGAGATGCCAATCCCACCGTACATCCATCACCAGCTGAAGGAAAAGGCTCGCTACAATACCGTCTATGCAAAGAATGACGGCTCTGCGGCGGCCCCGACCGCCGGCCTCCACTGGACCGAGGAGCTGCTCGAGGCCGTGAAGGAGAAGGGCGTGGAGATCGCCCACATCACCCTGCATGTCGGCCTCGGCACCTTCCGTCCGGTCAAGGCGGATAAGATCGAGGAGCACCACATGCACAGCGAGTACTACATCGTCGAGCAGTCGGAAGCCGACAAGATCAACCGCGCGCATGCAGAGGGCCATCGCGTCATCTGCACCGGTACCACCAGCTGCCGTACCGTCGAGTCCGCCGCACTTCCGGACGGCACCATGCCGGCAACCTCCGGCTGGACCGATATCTTCATCTATCCGGGCTACCAGTTCAAGTGCATGGATGCGCTGATCACAAACTTCCATCTGCCGGAGTCCACGCTCGTGATGCTGGTCTCTGCCTTTACGAAACGGGAGCATGTGCTCCGCGCGTATAAGGTGGCCGTCCGTGAGAAGTACCGCTTCTTCAGCTTCGGCGACGCCTGCTTCTTCGCGGATCTCAGGAACGACGCACAGCTTCCGGCGGAGCTGGATCCAAACCGGAATCATGAATTCACCTTCCTTCCAGAGGACGCCGTCGCAGAGGTCGAGGGTATCCCTGGAAAGAGCTACAGCTGGCCGCTCGCAGCGGATGAAACGCCGCTCTGGAAGACAGCGGACGACGCAGCGGATGCGGAGCGTGCACTCGATGCAGATCAGCTTGATGAGAATGCGGCAGGGACAGGCGAGGCGTCTTCTGCAGCTGCGGATGATTCGAAGGAGAATGCGAGATGAGACTGAATAAGCGTTTATCAGAGCTCGGCGTCTGCTCCCGTCGTGAGGCGGATAAGCTGATCGCCGCCGGTCGTGTCACCGTCAATAAGAAGCCGGTCGAGCTCGGCCAGCAGGTGACCGAGGCAGACTCGATCGAGCTGGACGGGCAGTGCGTGAATCCGCATGCGCTGAACGCCAATGCAGGCAACCCGGAAGCACAGTACCTGCTCCATACAGAGTCGCGCCGGATGGCGAAGCGCTATGGCGAGCAGATCTCGACGGTGGGGCAGGACTATGACCGCCCGGCACCGGTGCTGCTCGCGTACTACAAGCCGCGTGGCATCGTGTGTACGACGAGCGATAAGGATAAGGCCCCGAATATCATTGAGGCCATCCATTATCATACGAGAGTGTATCCGATCGGCCGTCTCGATAAGGAGTCGGAGGGCCTCATCCTGCTGACGAACCAGGGCGAGCTCGTGAACCGGATCAACCGTGCACGGAATTATCATGAGAAGGAATACGTCGTGACGGTGGATAAGCCGTGCACGAAGGAGCTTCTGGACGGGCTCGCCGATGGTGTCGAGCTGAAGGAACTGCATACGGCGACCCGTCCGTGCGAGGTATGGCAGGATATGACCCGCCCGGCGAAGCTCCGCCAGCAGGAGTTCCATATCGTGATCACGCAGGGCCTGAACCGGCAGATCCGCCGTATGTGCGCGGCCTTCGGCTATGAGGTGAAGAAGCTGAAGCGGATCCGGATCATGGACCTGACGCTTCATGGACTGAAGCCGGGACAGTACCGCGAGATCGAGCTGTCCGAGCTCGGCCTCCGGGAAGAAAACGCTGGAAAGTAAAAAACAGAGGCCATGTACGGAGGCCGTATTCGGAACTCGTTTCACAAGGATGGCGATGATGACCATGCATCGGATCGAAAAGTGAAAGAACAGTGAACTGAAAAGGTGAACGAACTATGAGTGTTTCCCATGACGAAGAAAAGAATCAGAAGCTCGCGCGTATGAAGGAGCTTATCCGCACCCTGAATGAGGCTGCCCGCGTGTACTATGTGGATGGCAATGAGATCATGTCGAACCTGAGCTATGATCAGCTCTATGACGAGCTTGAGAAGCTCGAGCAGGAGACTGGTATGATCCTCGGTGGATCGCCGACGCAGCGTGTCGGCTTCGAGGTGCTGTCGGAGCTTCCGAAGGAGCGCCACCCGAGCCCGATGCTGAGCCTTGACAAGACGAAATCGGTCGACGAACTCGCAGCCTGGCTCGGGGAGAAGGAGGGCCTGCTCAGCTGGAAGATGGATGGACTTACGGTCGTCCTGAGCTATCATGCCGGCGAGCTGGTGAAGGCCGTGACCCGTGGAAACGGCGAGATCGGTGAAGTCATCACGCAGAATGCGCGGATGTTTGATAACGTTCCGACGAGGATTGCCTTCACCGGTGATCTGGTGCTGCGCGGCGAGGCCATCATCACCTATTCGGAATTTAAAAAGATCAATGAAACCATCGCAGATGCGGATGCGAAGTATAAGAATCCACGAAATCTCTGCTCCGGCTCGGTGCGTCAGCTGGACCCGAAGGTGACGAAATCCCGTCATGTGAATCTGATGGCCTTTGCCCTCGTGAGTGCAGTGGATGCGCAGGGCGAAAATGTGGATTTTCAGAACTCCCGTGCAACGCAGTATGAATTTCTCCGGGCACAGGGCTTCGATGTCGTCGAGTATAAGCATGTGACGAAGGATACGATCGCAGAAACGGTGCAGTGGTTCTCGGAGGCGATTCAGCATAACGATTTCCCGTCCGACGGCCTCGTGCTGATCTACGAGGATATCGCCTATGGGCTGAGTCTCGGACGCACCGCGAAGTTTCCGCGGAACGCCATCGCCTTCAAGTGGAGTGATGAGCAGGCAGAGACCGTCCTCCGCGAGGTGGAGTGGTCACCGAGCCGTACCGGTCTCATCAATCCGGTCGCGATCTTCGATCCGGTCGAGCTGGAGGGGACGACGGTCAGCCGTGCAAGTCTTCATAATCTTTCCTACTGTGAGGAGCTCGCGCTCGGCATCGGGGACCGGATCACCGTCTATAAGGCGAACATGATCATCCCGCAGATCGCGGAAAACCGGACCCGCTCCGGGAATCTGAAGCCGGCTGCGGTCTGCCCGGTCTGCGGACAGCCGACGGAGATCCGTTCGGATAATGAGGCGAAGTTCCTGTACTGTCCGAATCCGGACTGTGCAGCGAAGAAGATCAAGAATTTCTCACTTTTCGTGAGCCGCGATGCACTGAACATCGAGGGCCTCAGCGAGCAGACACTGGAGAAGTTCATCGCCCATGGCTTCATCCATCACTACAGCGATATCTTCCATCTCGACCGTTATCGTGCCGAGATCGTGACGATGGAGGGCTTCGGTGAGAAGAGCTATGAGAATCTGATGGCAGCCACGGAGCGCGCCCGCCATACGGAACTCTACCGCGTCGTGTATGGCCTCGGGATCGCCGGCATTGGCCTCGCAAACGCGAAGGTCCTCTGCCGGCACTTCGGGGATGATTTCGCGAAGCTGCGGGCAGCAGGCGTGGAGGAGCTGCAGGAGGTGGACGGCATCGGCGCGGTGCTCGCAGAGAACCTCGTGCGCTACTTCCAGGATGCGGCGGCGATGAAGCAGGTAGACGCGCTGCTGCAGGATCTCGAGATCGAGAAGCGGACAGAGGATAGTACGACCGCGAAGACGATGGAAGGAAAGTCCGTCGTCATCACCGGCGCCCTCGAGCACTTCGGGAACCGGAAGGAGCTGCAGGCGCTGATCGAGCAGGCCGGCGGACGTGCGGCGGGCTCGGTATCCGCGAAGACGGCCTACCTCGTCAACAACGACATCACATCGACCTCCGGAAAAAATAAGAAGGCGAAGGAGCTCGGCGTTCCGATCGTCACCGAGGAGGAATTTCTCCGCATTCTGAAGGGCGAGGCAGACGCGTGATGAGCGGCGGCTGCACGGCTGACCGTACGCGGACGGCGTTCGGACTTGTGATGCAGCGCGAAATGATTCTGCATGAAAGGGACAGACTGCATGAATACTGACAATTATGATATTTATTTCCCACATCTCGGGATCGGCGTCGAGCATCTCGGAAACTCGATTTCCGTGTTCGGCTTCCGCATCGCCTACTACGGCATCATCATCGGCATCGGGATGCTGATGGGCGTGCTGATCGCGAGCTTCGATTACCGGCGGCGTGGGGAGAAGGTGGAGGACATCGAGGACCTCGCACTGTACAGCATCATCTTCGCGATTCTCGGTGCGCGGGCCTA
>ERZ1026876.737-NODE-737-length-18689-cov-7.796555_pt1 | contig 18689 bp, 15 predicted proteins | sample MGYA00380168_ERZ1026876 | MGnify/ENA primary metagenome ERZ1026876 (study PRJEB33269, sample SAMEA4719804) | human gut metagenome | biome: human-associated habitat; feature: organic feature; material: feces | place: Cameroon | collected 2013-10 ... | reverse complement strand
GGACGCATAACAGAGATAGCCTTCTCTGAAGTCCAGAGCTTCTTGCGGAAGTTGAGGTCAACAGATACAGTTACACCGTGACGCTTAGCAGCCTCACAAGCCAACTTGGTCAACTCAGCAGCCTTGTCGCTGATAGCAGGAGTAATACCACTCCAGTGGAACCACTGAGCACCCTCCATAATCTTGTCGAAATCGAAATCAGATGGATCAGCCTCTGCGATAGAACTATGAGCACGGTCATAGATCACCTTAGAAGGACGCATAGAAGCACCTGTCTCTGCATAATAGAGACCAACACGGTCGCCACCACGAGCAATAAAATCGGTATTCACACCATAACGACGGAGAGCGTTAAGTGCAATCTGACCAATCTCATGCTTAGGCAACTTAGATACGAAGTAAGCCTCATGACCATAGTTAGCTACACTGACAGCTACGTTAGCCTCACCACCACCAGGGATGATACGGAATGATTCACTCTGGATAAAACGATCATTACCTTCTGGAGACAAACGAAGCATGATCTCACCTAATGTTACAATTTTTGCCATTGCTTGAAATGTTTTTTAATTTGTTTCTTTATAGTTGTTCTTCGAATTCAGTATCAAATAATTTGCATTCTGTTCCGAATATCGTGGCAAAAATAATCATAATTTCTCAAATAACGAAACAAAATCGTGTTTTTTTTTAGTTTTTGTGCAAAAAAGTTGCTGTGCATTCGCACAATTCAATTTTTTATTGTAAATTTGTGCCGAATATTCTATATGTGGACGTACACACGGGAAATGGAAGTTCTCTGAATTACCTTCTTCGCACAGTACACAAGAATATCTGCATATATTATATTAATGTACGCACGTGAAAGAAAGTGCATCATGTAAAAGTTAAACAATAATTTGGTAAAAAACCAGCAAACGCTTAAAACATGGCCGAAAAAATAAGAATCAAGGATATCGCCGAAAGGGCGGGCGTATCTGTAGGTACTGTCGATAGAGTTCTTCACGACCGACCTAATGTCTCCAAACCTGCCCGCGAAAAAGTGGAACAGGCGCTCAAGGAGATGAACTATCAGCCAAACATGTATGCCAGTGCTCTGGCATACAACAAATCATATACCTTCTACTTGCTACTTCCAAAGCATGAATCTGAGGCTTACTGGGAGGAGATAGAGGAAGGTGCACGCAAATGTGAGGAAAGCAAACGCGATTTTCACATCAACGTGAAGATCAACTTCTATGAGCGCTCCAACGAGGGGTCTTTCATCGAACAGGGAAAGGCTATCATCGATGAAAAGCCGGAGGGTGTCATCGTCGTACCTTCATCTCTCGACATAACCAGAGCGTTTACAGACCAGTTGCATGAGTTGAACATTCCGTTCATCTTGCTCGACTCCTACATGCCTGATCTCCGCCCACTTTCCTTCTTCGGACAGGATTCTTTCTGCAGTGGTTTTTTCGCTGCCAAGATGCTCATGATGCTTGCTTTCAAGGAGAAAGAAATCATGCTGATGAGACAGACCAAAGACGGAATCGTGGTCAGCAAGCAGCAGGACAACCGTGAAGTGGGTTTCCGCCACTATATGCACGACCATTTCCCAAGCGTAAAGATCAATGTGCTCGACCTGCCGCTCAATGGTTCCCGCGCTGAGTTTATGAAGATGCTGGAGAAATACTTCGCTGCCCATCCTGATACACATCATTGCATCACCCTGACCTCAAAAGCTCATATCGTGGGTGACTTCCTGCTGAAGACCAACCGACGGGATGTTCAGATCATGGGATATGATATGGTGGAGAAGAATGCCAAATGCCTGAGAGAAGGTAGCATTTCCTTCCTCATCGCCCAGCATGCCTATATGCAAGGATACAACTGTGTGGAGACGCTCTTCCGGGCACTCGTTCTCAAGAAAAAGGTGACACCGGTCAACTATATGCCTATCGAGCTGCTGATGAAGGAGAACATCGACTTCTACCGCAGAACGCAGTTGTAGGAAGATTCCTGAGATGTTTTAAAATAAGAATAAATAGAATTTCATGTAATTATAAATTTAAAAAAACATAACTACAGATGAAACAATCAAGCTTTATCAAAATTAACCCTGCCGACTCGGTAGTGGTTTGCTTGTGCCCTATGAAGAAGGGCGAGACCATCGAAGTAGATGGTAAGTCTATCACCCTCTTGCAGGATACTCCTGCCGGACACAAAGTGCTCATTGATGATGCGCCTGAAGGAAAGGACATCATCAAGTATGGTTACCCTATCGGACATGCTAAGAAAGATCTGAAACAGGGTGAGTGGGTCAACGAGAACAACCTCAAGACCAACCTTGCCGGCACTTTGGAATATACTTACAATCCTGTAGATGAACAGTTGAACATCGAGAAGGAAGACCGTACTTTCATGGGCTACGTGCGCAAAAATGGTGAGGTAGGTGTAAGAAACGAAATCTGGGTAGTTCCTACCGTAGGCTGCGTGAATGGCGTAGCGGAGAAACTGGTTGAGCAACTCAAGCAAGAAACAAAATGCGAAGGCATTGATGCCATCCACGCTTGGCACCACAACTTCGGCTGCTCTCAGCTCTCTGGCGACCACGAGAATACCCGCAAGGTGCTCCGTGACATCTGCCTCCATCCAAATGCAGGTGCTGTGCTCGTTCTTTCACTCGGATGTGAGAACAACCAGCCTGACGAGTTCATGGAGATGCTCGGCGACTATGACAAGGATCGTATCAAGTTGCTCGTGACCCAGAAGGTGGAAGGCGATGAACTGGAAGTGGGCATGGATATGCTCTGGCAGCTCTACGACAAGGCTAAAACTGATAAGCGTCAGGAAGTTCCTGTCAGCAAGTTGCGCGTAGGTTTGAAGTGCGGTGGCTCTGACGGTTTCAGCGGTATTACCGCCAACCCATTGGTAGGTGAGTTCTCTGATTGGCTCGTTGCTCAGGGCGGTACTTCTATCCTTACTGAGGTACCAGAGATGTTCGGTGCAGAGACGATTCTCCTGAACCGTTGCGAGAACAAGGAATTGTTCGACAAGACCGTTCACCTCATCAATGATTTCAAGGAATACTTCCTGAGTCATGGCGAACCTGTAGGTGAGAATCCTTCTCCAGGCAACAAGGCGGGCGGTATCTCTACTTTGGAAGATAAGGCTCTCGGTTGTACACAGAAGTGCGGTCGTGCTCCGGTTAGCGGTGTATTGCAGTATGGTGACCGTCTGGAGACAAATGGTTTGAACCTCCTTTCAGCACCAGGCAACGACCTTGTGGCAGCCACAGCCTTGGCATCAGCAGGATGCCAGTTGGTTCTCTTCACCACCGGTCGCGGTACCCCATTCGGCACCTTCGTACCAACCATGAAGATTTCTACCAACAGCACCTTGGCAAAGAACAAGCCAAACTGGATTGACTTCAATGCCGGAGAGCTCGTAGAGGGCACAGAGATGAAAGATCTTGTACGCAAGTTCATCGACAAGATCATCTCCGTAGCCAGTGGAGAAGAAGCTCGCAACGAGGAGAACGGTTATCGCGAGATTTCCATCTTCAAGAATGGAGTAACACTTTAAGGAAGTGAAGAACAAAGAGTGTAGAGAGAAGAATCCTACACTCTTACTAAATATAAGAAGAATGAGTAATAAGAAAGGATTGTTGGCTTTATCGCCACTGATTTTATTGATAGCAATGATAGCCCTCTTTACGGGATATTCCGCAGAGGAAAGCCATAAGGATACGAGCCTGTCGCTCACCGTGGCATTCATGATTTCAAGTATCTATGCCGTAGCCATATCGGGTGGTATGCCTATCAGAAAGCGCATCGACACCTATAGTCGAGGGGCTGGAGCCAACAACCTCATGCTCATGCTATGGATATATGTGCTGGCTGGTGCATTCGCTGCATCGGCAAAAGCGATGGGAGCAGTAGATGCTACCGTCAACCTTGCCCTGAGCCTGTTGCCAGCCAGCATGATATTACCCGGCCTCTTCCTCGCAGCCTGCTTCATATCGCTCTCGATAGGCACCAGCGTGGGAACCATCGTAGCTCTCGTGCCCATCGCTGCCGGTCTCGCCCACTCTGTGGATGCCAACTTAGCACTGACCGTGGCCATCATCGTGGGTGGAGCTTACTTTGGCGACAACCTATCTTTTATCTCAGACACAACGGTCGTGGCTACGCAGACGCAAGGTTGCCAGATGAGTGACAAGTTCAGAGTAAATGCCCTCATCGTCATCCCTGCTGCCATCATCATCCTGATTATATATGGAATATTGGGCGCAGGAACCAAGGCACCGACTCATATCGATGCGGTACAATACATGAAGGTCTTACCTTATATAGTAGTACTCGTCACGGCTATTGCTGGCATGAATGTGATGGCAGTGCTGACATTGGGATCCATCCTCTGCGGCATCATCGGCATCATCGATGGCGGTTACGATATCTTCGGATGGTTTTCTGCCATGGGCAATGGCGTGATAGGAATGGGAGAACTCATCATCATCGCTATGATGGCTGGAGGTATGCTTGAAATCATCCGGGAAAACGGAGGCATCGACTTCATCATCTCCAAGATTACGGCTCATGTAAACAGCAAAAGAGGTGCCGAACTGTCTATCGCTGCCCTCGTCTCGATGGTGAATATCTGTACTGCCAACAATACGGTGGCGATTCTTACCGTGGGAAACATCTCCAAGAAAATTGGTGATAAGTTTGGGGTAGATAACCGCAAAGCAGCAAGCATACTTGATACCTTCTCCTGTACCATACAGGGATTGATACCATACGGAGTGCAGATGCTCTTGGCAGCAGGACTCTCAGGTCTCAGTCCGCTCGACATCATCCCTTACCTCTATTATCCAATGGCTATCGGCTTAGCAGCCCTGTTTGCCATTCTCTTCAGATACCCAAGAAGATTCAGTTAAAGAATGAAAAGGAGGAAAATGAAAGGAAATAAGGATTTTTAAAATAGGAATCACGATGGACTTTTTACAGAGAAATCTTTTCACGAAATTGCGCTCGGAAAACTTCGGCACGAAGGAGGAACTGGATGCGATGACCACCTTCAAGAAAAAGAAGATTGCGCAGATGATGAAAAACCTGAACAACGTGCCTTCAGGGGAAGTGCTCATGCACAACAGTTTTCTCAACAGACGATTGAACAAGATTCAGAAAGAGGAACCGCACGTCATTGATACGTCCATGGAAACTGTCTATCTGCTCCGACTGATCGTGAGCAATGCCAATGCCATGCTTTCTGGCGGCATCAGCATCAGAGGCATCATCCAACTGGGACAGTATCTGCGCACCCGGGGCGACAAGGTGGATTTTGTAAAACTCGACAATTGGCTCATCAAACTGCATCTGCAGAGAATGGCACAACTGGAAGGAAGCGTGCTCATCACCTTCTTCAACTTTGAGCAGGATGAAATCCCGTTTGTCAAGGTGGTAGAGAGAGGAGCCTATAAATTAACTCTCCGCTCACTATACTACAACATCAAAGATATGGAAGACATCAAGTTCCAGCAGTCGCAAGTGGGATTTGTGCATACCACAGGCGGTTCCATGCGCAAGAACCTGCGCCGAAGCATGAGATTCTTCGGCTATGCTCCAGTAGAATCTGCCAGCAATTTCTTCAACGGTTTCTTCAGGTCACTCTCTGAAATCGAAGAATAAAATATAAAATTAATATAAAAAAAGCGCACGCCTGACTCATATATCAGACGTTTTTCGTAACTTTGCACTTATGAAGCGTATTATTATAGTAATCATAGCAATAATCATGTCCCTCGGCATCCAGGCGCAAGTGCAATGCGAGGATACTTGTCAGCATGTACATGGCATCGACCTGAGCCACTATCAGGGCAATGTGTTCTGGGAAACTGTAGGCGATAACTCCAAAATGGCTTATGTGTATCTCAAAGCCACAGAAGGGGCAACCAACGTGGACAGCAAATATAAACAAAACATAGACCTGGCTCACAGATATGGACTGAAAGTTGGTTCATATCATTTCTATCGTGCCCGCATTCCACAGCAGACTCAGTTGGAAAACTTCATGGCGCAATGCCGACCTGGCGACCAGGACCTGCTGCCGATGATAGACGTGGAAACCAAGAGCAACCTGCCTACAGAGGAATTCTGTGACTCGCTCTTCAAGTTCCTGCATCTCGTGGAGAAAGCATACAAGCAGAAACCGCTCGTCTATACAGGTGCCAACTTCTACGACAACTACCTGCTCGGCAAGCTCAACAGTTACAAGATCATGATAGCCCAATACACCAAGCGAGAGCCTGTGCTCCGTGATGGCAGGGATATTGAGATGTGGCAATATACCGGAAAGGGACGACTCAACGGCGTAAACGGATATGTAGATAAAAGCCGGTTTATGGGAAAACATAAGTTGAGAGAAATCAGATTCCGACACCGATAAAGGTAAAGCAGAATCCGATAACGAGAAAGCAAAAATTATTTTGTAATATATAATATTTAGAAATAACATGGCAATTATAAAATGTCCAGAGTGCGGACATCAAATCAGTGACAAAGCACCCATTTGCCCAAGTTGCGGCGTAGAAATAGCAGGCAAGGTTATCAAATGCCCTAACTGCGGAGAGGTTTATTTCAAGGATCAGGAGATGTGCCCTAACTGCCATCGTCCTACTTATCAGGCTCAGGTGCCACCCGTTACAGACCCAAAGCCTGTAACTCCGCCTACTCCACCAGTACCTCCTGTACCACCTACTTCTCCAACGGCACCATCAACACCTGTTCCGCCGGTTTCTCCTACTCCGTCGGCAACTCCAACCGCTCCGGTAACTCCTCGCCCTACAGCGCAGGGATCCAAGCAAGATGCAGAGGGAAAGGAACAGCCAAAGCAAAAGAAACCTGGTCTGGTATTCATCATGTCAGCCATCTTCTCTATCTTAGTATGCGGCATTTTCTATTATTTCTACGACAGTGCTAACAAGAACAAAGAACAGGAGGCTTACGAATATGCAATGCAGAGTTCTGACCCGATGGTACTCAAAAGTTATCTGGATACATACAAGGATGCAGATGAGGCTCACCGCGATTCTATCACTGCACATCTCAACATGCTGCAACAGGTAGATAAGGACTGGACCAATGCCCTCGTCAGTGATTCCAAAGAAGCTCTGGAGGCATACCTGCAGAAATATCCAAACACACCGCATAAGAACGAGATTTGGAATAAGATAGACTCCATTGACTGGCAGTTAGCCCAAAGAGACAACTCGGTGGATGCTTATCAGGCTTACCTGGATGCACATGCCGATGGTGCTCATATCGAAGAGGCTGAGATTGCCATGAAGAAAATCAAGAGCAGTGAGGTACAGCCAGAAGAAAAGCAGATGGTAAGCGGTCTCTTCCGACAGTTCTTCCAGAGCATCAACTCTCGCAATGAGGATGGTCTGACTGCCACTTGCGAGGATATCCTCTCTTCGCTGCTCGGCAAGGCTTCTGCCACCAAGTCAGACGTGGCTACTTTCATGCACAAACTCTACAAGGAAGATGTGAGCAATATGAACTGGCACCTCAACAACGACTACCAGATCAAGAAACGCGAGGTAGGCGATCAGGAATATGAATTCCAGGTACAGTTCTCTGCTCGTCAGGACATCGACAAGACCGATGGCAGCAAGGTAGAGAACAAATTCAAGATCAACGCTACCGTTTCGCCAGACGGAAAGGTTTCTGCCTTCAACATGGCGAAAGTTACCGCAGAATAATTTTCAGGTATGAAAGGTAAGAAGATAACAGGTTAAACTCAAAAACAAAAAAACTCCGATGTGATTGATATCCATCGGAGTTTTACTTTTTTAGACGAAACGCTTAATTAGCTTTTTCGCTTATTTTCGATACATTGCTTATTTTGCTTCTTTCATTTCTTTCAGCAATTCCTTCTGACGCTCGGTGAGTCCCGTAGGAAGTTTCACATTATAGGTGATGATCAAATCACCGAATGTGCCGTCGCCTCGGTCATAGCCCTTGCCACGAACACGAACCTTCGTTCCATTCTGCGTCTCCGGCTTAATCTTCAGTTTGATTTTCGTGCCATTACTCAGTTTCACGATACCTTCACCGCCCAATAAGGCAGTGTACATATCGATATTCACATTCATGTTCATCTCACCAGTACTCTGACGGGCATTGCCGCCACATCCGCCGCTGCAACCACCAGCACCGAAATCAGCCCCAGCGTTTCCGCCAAAACCACCGAAACCGCCAAAGCCTCCAGCACCACCAGCACTACGGCCACGACCACCGAAGAGATTTTCGAAGAAGCTGCTGAAACCGCTGCCTCCCGAACCGAAATTACTGAAATCGAAGCCCTCAAACGGATTGCCGCCACCAGCAGCACCGCCGCCGAAGCCTCCGAATCCACCACCAGCCTGTTCATAAGCCTGCGCATTCTTCCACTGTTCGCCATACTGATCATATTTGGCGCGCTTATCAGGATCGGAGATGACATCATAGGCTTCATTCAAAGCCTGGAATTTTGCCTTCGCCTTCGGATCGTTAGGATGCAAGTCGGGATGGAACTGCTTTGCGCGTTTACGATAAGCAGCTCTGACATCCTTCTGAGGGATATTCTTATCCACACCGAGAATCTTATAATAATCTACAAATGCCATAATTACAATTCCTCCATTTTTAATGTTTTTAGCAATTATCCTACAAAAAGTATGCCGTATTCATTTCTTTTTTGTAATTTTGCATCCAAATGGGGAATTTTCATGGGGACTGACAGAAATGATGACCCATCTGTCAGAAACAGTGACATACCCATTCACTGATACATGATTTACAAAAATTAATAAATTCTTTCAGTTATGAAACAATTAATGGCTGCGCTACTGATGGCGCTAACTCTTAATCCAAATGCAATCATGGCTAAACAAAGAACTGTCAAGCTAAGAGTAATAGAAACCAGTGACGTACATGGTTCCTTCTTCCCTTACGATTTCATCAACCGCAAGCCGAAGGCTGGTTCGCTCGCTCGTGTCTCTTCATACGTGGATTCTCTCCGCCAAACCTACAAGGATAATCTCATCCTGCTGGAAAACGGAGATATCCTGCAGGGACAACCTACCTGCTACTATTATAATTACATCGCCACGAAGGAAAGAAACGTGGCAGCGGATGTGGTCAACTACTTGAAGTATGACGCACAAACCTTTGGTAATCACGACGTTGAGACCGGTCATGCGGTTTACGACAAGTGGATCAAGGAACTCAACTGTCCTGTGATCGGTGCCAACATCATCGCCACCAAGACCCAGGCTCCTTACGTCAAACCTTATATCATCCTCAACCGTGAGGGTGTGAAGATTGCCGTCCTCGGTATGCTCACTCCTGCCATCCCTAACTGGTTGACAGAAAACCTCTGGAGCGGTCTCCGCTTTGAGAACATGGTGACTTCTGCCAAGTACTGGATGAAGCAGTTGCAGAAGAAGGAAGACCCGGATGTTGTAATCGGTCTCTTCCATAGCGGTTGGGACGGCGGCATCAAGACCGAGGAATATGAGGAAGATGCAGCAATGAAAGTGGCACAGGAGGTTCCGGGATTCGACCTGGTACTCTTCGGACACGACCATACCCGCCATTGCAAGACCATCACCAATAATGAGGGCAAGCAAGTGGTTTGTCTCGACCCTGCCAACAATGCCATCAGCGTGGCAGATGCAGAAATCACCATCACCATCGATGAACATACCATCAACAACAAGACGGCGCATATCCTGCAGAACAAACAGGTGCATGGCAAGATAGCAGACGTGACAGACTGTCCTATCGATGAGAAATTCATGGCTGCCTTCAAGCCTCAGATGGAAGCGGTAGATAAGTATGTCAACAAGAAAATCGGAACTTTCAAGAATGCCATCTACAGTCGTGAGGCTTTCTTCGGCGACTGCGCTTTCAATGATTTCATCCTCAACCTGATGCTCCAGATCACCAAGGCAGACATCGCTTTCAATGCTCCGCTGCAGATGAATGCCGTCATCCAGGAAGGTCCTATCCGTGTCAGCGATATGTTCAATCTCTATAAATATGAGAACGGACTCTATACCATGCGCCTCACCGGTGAAGAGATTCGCAAGCATCTGGAAATGAGCTACGACCTCTGGGTGAACACCATGAAGAGTCCTGACGACCATCTCCTGCTGCTGGATGAGAAAACTTTCGGCGACCAGCAACGACTCGGTTTCAAGAACTTCTCTTTCAATTTCGACAGTGCTGCGGGCATCGACTACGAGGTGGATGTCACCAAGCCAGACGGAGAGAAGGTGAAGATCCTGCGCATGAGCAACGGACAACCTTTCGATGAGAAGAAATTCTACAATGTGGCAGTGAACAGTTATCGCGGCAATGGCGGTGGTGAACTCCTGACCAAGGGTGCCGGCATTCCAAAGGAAGAACTGGAGAAGCGCATCGTATATCGCAGTGAGAAAGACCAGCGTTTCTATCTCATGGAGGAGATTTCACGTATGGGCGAAATTGAGGCAAAGGCTAACGGCAACTGGAAATTTGTGCCAGAGAATTGGGTGAAGCCTGCCGCAGAAAGAGACTATCAACTTTTATTCGGTAATAAAAAATGAAATATTGGTTTATATTCTGCAAGACGGATATCGTCTTGGAAAAGAGAGAAGACGGAACCTACACGATTCCATGCAGTGAGGAATGCCCGATAGAGACGAAGCCCTGGACACATATCCTCAACATCACTCCAATGGAGGATGGTACGGAGGTGAAAACGTTCACTATTCCTGAACCTATCACTGACAATCCGAAATACGAGATGTGCGGGCTCCGTCCCAGTTTCTACAAGCTCTCTCCTGCACTCTACCAGAAGGCTGGCAAGTGTCAGGAATTGAACTACTGGGACCAGAACACCCACTTCTGCGGTGTCTGCGGTGCGCCTATGGAAATGGCGACAGACATCAGTAAGAAATGTACCAACTGCGGCAAGCAGGTTTGGCCATCTCTCGCCACAGCCATCATCGTACTCATCCACAAGGGCGATGAGGTGCTTCTTGTTCATGCCCGCAACTTCAAGGGAAACTTCGACAGTCTCGTAGCGGGATTCGTAGAAACTGGCGAGAGCTTAGAGGAAGCCGTTCACCGCGAGGTGATGGAGGAAACCGGACTCACCATTACCAATATCAAATACTTCGGTTCCCAGCCGTGGCCTTATCCGAGCGGACTGATGATCGGTTTTACAGCCGACTACGTAGATGGAGAGATTCATCTTCAGAAAGAAGAACTCTCCCGCGGAAGATGGTTCAGGAAGGACAACCTCCCTATCCTCCCCGAGAAACTTTCCATCGCCAGAAAGCTCATTGATGCCTGGTTGGAGGAAAAATAATTCATTAACGGTAAAACATGTAGGTGTATGTCAACGAATAAAGAGAAACTCTGGAATGCAAACTATGTGAAGGTGATGACAACCAATTTCCTGTTGTACTTTGCCTTCTACCTTCTTACTCCCCTGCTCCCACTCTATCTGAGCGAGACTTTCGGGGCAACGAAGGATACCATTGGAATCGTACTGAGCGGCTATACCGTGGCAGCTCTCATCATCCGACCTTTCAGTGGCTATGTAGTCGATAGTTTCTCCCGCAAGAAGGTGCTCATGTTCTGTTTGTCGGGCTTTGCCATCTTCTTTGCCGGATATATTGCCGCTGGCACCATCCTCATGTTTGCCATTTGCCGCACCCTTCATGGCGGTCCTTTCGGTGCAGTCACAGTAGCCAACAGTACCTGTGCCATCGATGTACTCCCTTCGAGTCGCCGCAATGAAGGTATCGGTCTCTATGGATTGAGCAATAACTTCGCCATGGCTATTGCTCCATCCATAGGAATTTATCTCCATGATTTCGTGGGGAGCTACATGGTGCTTTTCTGGATTGCCTTTTTAGTGGCTTTAGCCTCAGTGGTCATCGCAGGAACTATCCGCTTGCCAGAAAAGGAAATTATCAAAAACAAGGAGAAACTCTCTTTCGACCGTTTCTTCCTGACCCGTGCCTGGTTGCTCGCCATCAATATTGCCATGTTTGGTTTCTGCTGGGGTGTACTCAGTAACTATCTTGCCATCTACAGCAAGGAGGAATTGGGCATTACGGGAGGAACCGGCACCTATTTTGCCATCCTTTCCATCGGTCTCTTCACCTCCCGTCTGCAGGGTCGTAAGGCATTGAGCCAAGGCAAGTTAACTCAGAATGCAGCCGAAGGTATGTGCATCTCTCTTGTGGGATTCCTTCTCTTCGTAGGCGTTCATCATCCGATAGCTTATTACCTCTCTGCTGCCCTCATCGGACTGGGCAACGGACACCTCTACCCTGCTTTCCTCAATATGTTTGTGAATGTAGCCCGCCATGACCAGCGAGGTACTGCCAACAGTAGTATTCTTACTGGTTGGGATTTAGGTTTCGGTATCGGTTGTCTTTTAGGAGGCATTGTGGCAGAACATTTCAGTTACAATACAACTTTCTGGATGGTAGCGATAGAAAATGCTGCCAGTGTTGCCCTCTTTTTCCTCGCTTCCAAGAAATTCTTTGAGAAAAGAAGAAGAATTGAATAGAACCCTAAATTATAGTAAAAAAAATATATAATTCTAAATTAACCTTAATTTAACAGGATTGTAACAATTCCAATGTATAGAAATTCAATAATTATTCATATCTTTGCACTCAAAATGGGGACTCCAGACGGAAGTTCCGACAGAATAGAAACTATTAAATGAAATGATTATAGTTTACAGCTATAGTCTAATAGAGATAACAATACTTTATGTAAGTAAAAGTAAGTATGAATAAAAGTTTTAGAAGATAAAAAAATGATTGATTTACTTAGAAAAGCGTATGATAGTGGGGCAAATGGTCTTCGCACCATCACATGTGTTATGTTATTCGGGTTATTTTTGGGTGGAGCTAATTCACACGTCAAAGCTTCAGACTCAAGAGCAGTAACTGCACATCAAAAAATTACAAAGGATGTAACAACTCTGGGTTCTTCTACTCAGAGCAATAAAGCACAACTTGATGTGAGCAAATTGGTGGGGGCAGATCCTGGGGATCTTGCAACTACAAATAATGAGTGCCGAGTATACCCAACTAATCCCGACTACATTTTCAAAACTTTCCTTCTTCTGAATGTTGGAACAGAAAAGTTTTTTAATATCGGTGGCGCATACGGTCGTCATGCCAGTTTAAGTAATTCGGGTATGTACCTTTGGATTTGGAATAATTCTACAACTAAAGGAACCTATAATATCCGTACAAGACTGAACTATGTGCAAGAAACGAAATATGTCAACAAAGCAATTCTTGACAATGCAGATAGTTATGTCCAGTATATAGACAATGATTCCAACATGCCGGGCATTTACCCAGACTGTCAACATACAGATGCAAACCGCAACTTTGGCTGGAAATTTGAAAAGGCAGAAGGATATTCAGTAACCAACAAAGTTTACAAAATTTCCACATATGAAGACAAGGACGGAAAACGCAGATATTTAACAGCAACTCCAGAAGATGCTAATGGTAATCTCTGTAAAGCAGAAGCATCAAACTATAATGACAATCAGGTATGGAAACTGGTTACAGTTCAAGAATATTACGATCTATTTAAGAATTCTCCATCAGATCCAAATTCACCGATTGACATTACTTTCTTGCTGCAAAATCCAGGATTTGGTTACAACAAGTCAAATGGTTCATATTGGTTACCTACTGGAGATGCACATTATTTGCGTTTAGGAGTAGAAGATTATTATAAGAAAACAACAGAAGCTTACTACAAAAATAATAAAGGATACGAAATATCTTTTAACAAAAATCTTTATGAAAATGGTAAATACTTCTGTGCAGATATAAAACAGCAACATAATGTAGAAATAGATCAATGGGTGACAGTATATAAAGCAGGCTGGTATATTGTCCGCTGTAATGGCCTCAGTAACACAAATGGTTTGGCAAAGTTGTTTATTAAGTCATATAATTCAGGAAAAACGGCATCAACTACCCTCAATACATTAGAGGCTGATGGTCCTAAAGATTTATTAAAAGCAGGTAAAGAATTCTACAATGGCAAGTACGAGAATGAGGTCATGATTCATCTTACTCAAGATGAGATTGATAATCAATATGGTGCCTACCTACTGATTGGCATCAAGGTAGAGGGCGACAAGAATACCTCTGCTATTGGCGAATGGACTGCCTTCGACAATTTCCGCCTGCTCTATGTTGGCGAATCTGAAGCTCCAGACCTTGTTCTTGATGAAGACAACCCGGACTTGAAATATCTGACTGAAACCATTGAGGAGTATAAGAACTGCGTTCTCCACTTGAATCGCTCTTTTGAACTCAACAAATGGAATACACTCATCCTGCCAGTTAATCTGACATACGAGCAGATGAGATACACCTTCGGCGATGAGGTAAAATTGGCAAAGTTATATAAACTCACACCAAACAGCGTACGCTTCAAGACCGTGGAATGCGATAGTGATAATGACGTAATGCTCGAAGCATTTACACCCTATATTATCAAACCTACCAAAGCTGCGGGACAAAATCCTGCTTACACGACACCTCGTCTCAAGACAGAAGCACACACGTACTGGCTCGGCGAGAATGAAGGTATCTCTTACGCAGATGAAGGTATAAAACGATACACAGGTGGTAAGGTCAGCATCGAAGCTAACCATTACGATATTCCGAATGTAACATTGGACAGAACTTTGCTAAAAGAGAACCTCGACAAACATTGGGTTTCAAAAACTACTACAAGTACAACTGCCACAGATGCAGACAAGAATAAGATGGTATGCAAGGGAACCATGGCAAAGACCTTCTATATAAAGGGGAGTAAGGGATATTTTTATAAGGACGATAATGAAGATCGTGATAGGCTGAGTGGAGATTACTTCATGAACAAGGGAACCATGTATAAAGTTCCTTCCACAAAACAGTATGGTCTGAAGGCTTTCCGCTGCTGGTTTGAGTTGACAAACACAACAGACGCAAGCAACACCAGCACTTCCCCTGCCAAGGATGTGAAACTGTTTATCAATGAAATTGAGGATGAGACAACAGGTATCGGCGACATCATCACCGACCCAGCATTCTCTCACGCTGCCTATCAGTATGATGGTGTCTATAACCTCCAGGGACAACTCGTTCGACAAGGCACCTCACTCGAAGGATTGCCACAGGGAATCTACATTATTAAAGGTAAAAAGGTAAAAAAGTAAAAAGGTAAAAAGGGCTTTTAAAGGTAAAAAAGGCTCTTTAAAGGTAAAAAGGTAAAAGAAGAAAACTATATGAGAAAAAAATATATATCGCCAGCTATTAAATTGTTAGTGATTGATGAATTATGCACAATGAGAAACGCTTCAATAGTAGACGGCAAAAATAATTCTTCAGACGTTGTTATTGACGGCTTCGACGTTGAAGAAAATCTAACCGAGGAGGATGATTGGTGGGACAATGCAAACAATTGGGGTGGTTCTTAATACCATCCCAATGACTCTCACAACAAGTCTCACAATTCACATTCTATGACTCTTAAAAATCCCACTTTATTACTATCGAAAAATCACTTCCCTGCCCGGGTATATTTTTCTCCCTGCCCACGCAAAAATTTTTCCGTGGGCAGGGAAAAATAAAAGTGGGTACAGAGATAAAAAAAATCGCTTCTTTCGAAAAGACTCGAAAGAAGCGATTTTTTGTTATCATTTAAACGATTTTTTATCCTTTAGATGTGCCATCATTTAGAATGGAAGATCGTCTGCACTACCACCAGCATTGGCATCAGCAGCAGGAGCAGGAGCTGCATTCTGAGCTGGAGGGAATGGAGCTGTAGCACCACCGGCTGGAGCTGCTGCAGGAGCACCCATTGGAGGGAATGGAGCAGCACCTGGCTGAACACCACCCATCATGCCAACTGCATTAGGATCTACCTTCACTACATTCCAAGCACGTACATTATTAAACCAACGACCATTATATTCGTGAGCATCAATGTCGAATGAAACATTAATCTCCTCACCACTCTGTATGTTGAACTGAGCCAGACGGTCAGCACCAAATACGTCAAACACTAATTTCTTAGGATATTGCTCGTGAGTTTCGATGACAAACGACTGTGACTTCCACTCGCCTCTTGCAGAGACACCGCTTCTTTCAGGCAAAACGGCAATGACCTTTCCTTGTAATTCCATATATTTCTTGATTAATATTTTGTTTCAAAAACGAAGAAAGTTACCTTTCAGTTTGCGAAATTACTAAAAATAGTTCAAAAACTAAAACATTTCTCTGTTTTTTTTGCCTATAACCGATATTTTTTGTATTTTTGTGCTCATATTACAGCTTTTAGGAAACAACAAGTTGCCTACTGGCTCGTCATATAACAGAAACAATAGAATAATAACAATAATATCAGTAACAGATAATATTAAAAATACAAAATACTCATGAGATTTACATTATCCAGTACTGCGTTGAGCAATAAGCTCAACATGCTTGCCAAGGTCATCGGTGGAAAGAACTCTCTGCCTATCCTTGACTGTTTCTTATTCCAAGTAGCCGGAGGCGAGATGACCATCACAGCCAGCGACAGTGACAATATTCTCAAGACTACCATCGAACTCACTGAGTGCGACGGTGAAGGAGAATTCTGTATCCCTAACAAGGTTATCCTCGAATCTCTCAAGGAACTCCCTGAGCAGCCACTCGATTTCGAAATCGATACTGAGGGCACCTTGGCTATCAAGATCTTATACCAGAATGGTCTCTATAACTTCACTGCGCAAAGTGCTGATGAATATCCTCGCACACAGAGCGTTAACGATGCTGCACATACCGTAGCCATCGACGCAGCTGTGCTCATCGACAATATCACCCGTACCCTCTTTGCTACTGCCAACGACCAGTTGCGCCCAGTGATGAATGGTATCTACTTCGATTTGACACCAGAATCACTCAATATCGTAGCCAGTGACGGACATAAGTTAGTACGCAACAAGAATTTCACTATCAAGAGCGATACTCCTGCTGCTTTCGATCTTCCTAAGAAGCCAGCTACACTCCTGAAGAACATCCTCTCACGCGAAGAAGGTGACGTAACTATCAAGTTTGATGAGAAGAGTGCAGAGATTCTCTTTACAGACGGCAGTTTGAGATGTATTCTCTACGAGGGAAAATATCCAAGCTACAACTCTGTGATTCCAAACAACCCTAACGAGGTGACTGTAGATCGTCGTGCCCTGATCAGTGCCTTGCGCCGTGTCATGCCATTCGCCAGCGAAAGCAGTCAGTTGGTTCGCCTCAAGATAGACAACAACCACATGGAGGTTTCATCAGAGGACGTAGATTTCGCTACATCAGCCAAGGAACAGCTCGTATGCGAATCAAACAATACCAACATGAGCATCGGTTTCAAGGGCAGCAGCTTGCAGGAGATTCTCAACAACCTCAGCAGCGAGCAGGTGATTATCCAACTTGCAGACCCAAGTCGTGCCGGTATCATCGTTCCAGCCGAACAGCCTGAAAACGAAGATGTCCTCATGCTGCTCATGCCTATGTTGCTCAACGACTAATCACGCAGAGAAAGGAAAAGAAAGAAAATGAAACTGAATCTTAAGAAACCATTGATCATCTTTGATTTGGAGACTACGGGTCTCGACTTCATCAAAGACCGTATCATACAGATGTCATATATTAAGGTCAGTCCAGACGGCACGGAGGTTCGAAAGAACCTCTTTGTCAATCCGGGAAGACCAATTCCACAAGAGGTGGTAGAACTGACTGGTATCAGCGATGAGGACGTGAAAGACGCGCCTACCTTCAAGCAGTTGGCTGCCACACTCGAACAGGAATTTACCGGTTGCGACTTTGCCGGTTACAACTCCAACCATTTCGATGTTCCTATGCTCGCAGAGGAGTTCCTCCGTGCAGGCATCGACTTCGACTTCAACAAGTGCCGCCTCATCGACGCACAGACCATCTTCATGAAGATGGAGCGACGCAACTTAGCTGCTGCCTATAAGTTCTATTGCGGCAGAAAGATGGAGGAAGACTTCGAGGCTCACCGTGCCGACCAGGATACTGAGGCTACCTACCGTGTACTCATGGGCGAACTGGACAGATATGCACCAGGCGTACAGGAAGAACCGGACCGCGTACTCAACAATGACATGGATGAGCTCGCAGCTTTCTCTAAGCAGAAGGACAACGTGGATTTCGCCGGACGCATCATCTGGAAAGAAGTAGTGGATGCCAACGGAAAAGCAGTGCTCGACGAGAAAGGTGAACCACTCAAGCACGAGGTGTTCAACTTCGGAAAATACAAAGGTTGGGATGTGGCAGAAATCCTTTCCAAGGACCCAGGCTATTACACCTGGATATTAGGAAGCGAATTTACCAACAACACCAAACAGGTACTCACCCGCATCCGTCTCCGTGAGTACAACAAAAGAATGGGAAAGTAATTTCTTCTAATCGCAGATTATGTTAAAAGGAAAGAAAATCGTATTGGGCATCACAGGCTCGATTGCAGCTTATAAAGCATGCCTGATTATACGAGGATTCATCAAGCGGGGCGCTGAGGTTCAGGTGGTCATCACTCCTGCCGGAAAGGAGTTTATTACCCCAATCACCCTCTCTGCCC
>ERZ1026876.734-NODE-734-length-18749-cov-9.665829_pt1 | contig 18749 bp, 13 predicted proteins | sample MGYA00380168_ERZ1026876 | MGnify/ENA primary metagenome ERZ1026876 (study PRJEB33269, sample SAMEA4719804) | human gut metagenome | biome: human-associated habitat; feature: organic feature; material: feces | place: Cameroon | collected 2013-10 ... | reverse complement strand
TCAAGTGTGGTATTTAGTAATTTTTTTTGTCGAAACTAGCTTGACTTATACCGTTAATAGGCATTCTTTTCAAATTTTTTGAGATTTTTATTTATTAGGATTTGGTAGGAGATACTTTTCTACAAAATCCGAGCATGATGAATACCAAAAATCCAACACTAATAATCACACACCAAGAAAAAAAATCTCTATCCTATCACCCTAAAATAGGGATTATCTATTATCCAAAATTAAAAAACTTATTTTCTACTGAATATCTAACCTATACTCATTATTGAGAGGTTTAAGATATATTGATTCTCCAATATAGCCATTTAAAAGGCGACGACTAATTACTTTTTGTTCTGAAACTATATTATCTTCATTTTTTAAAGAACAGGAGTAAAAACGGTAGTTTGCAGCCTCCAAAACGATATTGATACTAAAATAGTTATGGCGTAAACAAAGAAAACACAATATAAAATAAAAGATAAGAAATAAAACGACTTGATCCCATTTGGTAAAATCAAAAGCAAATAGAGGCAGAATATATGACAAAAGATATTCTGCAGTAATTGTCTTCTCTTCTTTTGCTGAAATGACTTCGTACACTGTGGTTCCTACCCTGCTATTTGTGCACAAAGCTCCTATCAATACAAGTAATGCTATAAAGCAAGAAATTAAAATACAAATGATGCTGATAGATTCCGTATATGTGTTTGATGGTTTTTCGATCCAACTTTTCACATCAATAAATAAAATTGATATCCATAACGGCGCGAATGATGTGTGATAAAGACTTAGCAAGAATAATTTAGACATTATGAAAACCTCTACTTACTCCCATTTCTTTGAGCCTGCTACTTCCATCGGATTATCATCAAACGGATCAAGCATCCCTCTGTCACAAAGAAGTTTTATTATTTTATCAGAGGCTTGATGTTGCGTTGTATCAAACAGCTCTCCAACCATAGGAATACTGAATTTCCTTGCCATCTTAGTTCTACTTCTTGAATTTTTCAATTTTTGTAGATGGTCATCATTGAACGCTACAAACTTTCTCGGATTATGCCCACTCTTAGCAACAGATGAAAACGCGTCAAAATCACTAACTATATTACATAGTTTTATATCTTCAAGTTTATCTGAACAAGTAGCCTTATACGCACGCTCCATATTAAACAGATTTTCACCAGCAAGAGTAAGCATATAGACGGTGTCGCCAATAATGACAACGTCTATGGAAGTACGAAGTGAAATAACCTTATCAGTTATTTCTTTAAAAGTTCCATTAGCCCTCATAAATTTATGTTTAAGAGATGTCAAAGGACTTTGCATCGAAAATAGTTTTATTGGTTTATCTTCATCATCAATTCTAATCGTTCCCTTTAAAACATATGCTTGTGATTTAAAATTCAAAGGATCAAGTTCTTGGTCTGGACTAGATATTGCAGCAATTAATTTTTCATACTCATTAGCAATCAAGATGTTTGTTTTGCTGAGTCTATAGACATACTTATCAACCGTAGAACCATTATACTCCATAATACCATGATAAGAATCAAGAAAACCTTTACTTTCACCTACATAATAATCAGAAATTTCTTCCACGAATGTTACTAATCTTCCCTCTGGAGAAAGCGTAATTTCTCTTGCTATATACGAAGTCCCATTTTGTTTTGAGTTTTTAATTTTCAGTAATTGTAAAGACCATGCAGTACAATTTGATAAAGCTTCAAACATAGCCCTAATTTTTTCTAATGACACTATATACTCCTCCATTTGGATGAAATCTCAATCTCCACAAATATTATTCTGCTTCCGCATTCCTGTCAAAATAAACACATTTATGTGTACCAAAAAATCGATTCGAAATGAGCACTTATGCACAAAACCAATCAAGATATAATCTGGCCCAAGGAACATAGACATTAAGCTAGTACATTATTTGTATTTGTGATAGGCACTACAGTTACAGCTATATATTAATTAACATTTTTAATGTTTTGTAAGGGCATTGATATAACTATATAAACATAAACACTTTACGATTCTTAACGTGTGTATTTTTATTAAATTCTCTGACAAAAATTAATAACAAAATTTTCTTTTTGAAAAGATGGTTCTTTATCAATGGGAATACAGACAAATCCGTCGCATTTAGACTGCTTAACATATCCATCAACTTAGTACTAGAATTGGCGCATATCCAAACACGTTAATTGTACAACACTTAACCGCTCAAAGAATATTTTTCTGTCAATTTCGTCAAAACACCTCTTCCCCGTCCATTAGATAAGTAGGAGGTTAAAGATTCATGACAGAACAACAGAAATCCGTAATCAAAACTCTGCGACAACAAAACTTCAGCTATAACACCATTGCCAATACCCTTGGACTGACCGTCAGCACCGTGAAGAGTTACTGCCAACGTTCGGGGCTTGCAGGAAACCGCAAAGAGGCATGCAGGAGCAATCATCTTAAACCATCAGTATTGCCATCTTTCTGCAGATGTTGCGGCAAGCAGATCACCCAAAAGGAAAAAGTTAAACGCCGCATCTTCTGTACTGATGAATGCCGTGTAACCTGGTGGAACTCGCACATCGAACAGGTTAAGCGCCGTAATCCGCACACAGTCAATTGCCTCTGTTGCGGAAAAGAGTTCACCTACTACGGTCCAAATCCGCAGAAGTTCTGTACCCATCCGTGCTACATCAAACACCGGTATGAAGGAGTAACGTATGTCGCCGAAACAGTTTGAGTCTGAACTTAACTATTTAATCACTCGCCATCTTGCAGAATGCTTTATGAAACATGGGGTCTTTACCAAAACCGAGTTCAAGAAAATCGACGATTTTCTTATTAGGACATTCTCCCCACTTATTGGAAAACTCTTAACACTATCACTTGATAAGTCAGGCGATAAGAGTGAGTAATAGTGGTATCAAAACGAGGGTATAGCTATGAAAACGATAAAGAAAATTGATGTAAAAAGAATTGTCCCACCCACTCGAAAACGAGTGGCGGCATATGCACGTGTCTCCATGGAATCTGACAGACTGGCTCATTCCCTGTCAGCTCAGATCAGCTACTACAACGATCTCATTCAGAACAATCCTGAATGGGAATTTGCCGGTGTGTATGCTGACAGTTTTGTCTCTGGTACAAGCGTTGAACGCAGAGCCGAGTTTCAGCGAATGTTACGAGACTGCGAGGACGGGAAAATTGACATCATCCTCACCAAGTCCATCAGCCGTTTTGCCCGAAACACGGTAGACCTGCTCAAGACGGTGAGGAGGCTTAAGGAGTTAAGCATCGAGGTACAGTTTGAGAAGGAAAGTATTCGGTCACTGTCTGGCGATGGCGAACTTATGCTGACGCTACTAGCATCTTTCGCCCAGGAGGAAAGCCGGAGTATTTCAGAAAATGTCAAATGGGGAACCCGAAAACGCTTTGAAAAAGGAATTCCTAATTGTCATTTTAAAGTTTTCGGCTATCGATGGGAAGGTGAACATTTGGTTATCATCCCGGAAGAAGCTGAAATCGTCAAACGCATCTATCAGAACTTCCTTGACGGCAAATCACGTCTTGAAACAGAGAAAGAATTTGCAGCGGAGGGGATAACAACACGAAGAGGATACCACTGGAGTGATCACAGTATTAAAACAGTACTCACCAACATCACGTATACCGGCAATCTGCTTCTGCAGAAAGAGTTTGTCGAAGATCCTATTACCAAAAAGCATGTTAAGAATACGGGACAATTGCCTCAGTATTTTGTAGAAAACACCCATGAAGCTATCATCGACATGAAGACATTCAGCTATGTTCAAGATGAGATGAAACGCCGACAGGAACTGGGGCCTTTAGCTAATAAAAGTCTTAACATCACCTGCTTTACTAGAAAAATCAGGTGCGGCAAATGTGGCTGTTTCTTCACAAGATGTACGAGATCCATCAAGATTAAATACTTCTCAACTTTACAACATACCAATGGTCATTACTACGTATGGGATTGCGGTAGGCATCGTATGGACACATCACTCTGCGAAACAAGTGAAATTCCTGAAATACTCCTTAAAAAGTGTTGCACAGAAGTTTTAGGACTTGATGAATTTGATGAGCAGATTTTTTCCAAAAGAATTGAACGAATCGATGTCCCATATAAAGGTCTTCTGATTTTTAATTTCACCGAAGGAGAAGTTCTCAGCAAAGAATGGCATTCTACCGCCAGAACTGACTGCTGGACTGATGAGCTAAAAAGTAAAGTTCGGGAATCTCGACGGAACTATTTATTGAAAGGTATTGGTCCATACTCTCCTTTTACGAGCAGGATCAAATGTGGGTGCTGCGGTGAGTATGTCAAACGTCAGTCTGAGCACAAATCCGGAAATCACAAAGTATTCTGGAGGTGCCGCAATCGTTGTGGCATTAAGGGCATTATGGAAGATGAACTCAAATCTATTTCTGCAGAAGTTCTAGGCATTAAAGAGTTTGATGGTGAACTTTTCATGAGCAGGATAGATCACATCACAACGATAAAAAGCGGACTTATTGAATTCTTCTTTAAAGATGGACATATAGAACTTTGCAAATACACAACCAAAACTAGGCAGCCCAAATGGACAGAGGAACGCCGTAAAGCTATGAGTGAAAGACTTAAACAGATAAAGGAAGCAAAGAAAAATGGCAGCAAATAGAAAAGTTCAAACTATCCCAGCGACATTAGGCAGATTCACGTCAGCCCCAATTACCTCGACGCATAAACGCAAGGTGGCAGGCTACGCCCGTGTATCAACGGATCATGATGATCAGTTCTCCAGTTACACAGCTCAGGTTGACTATTACACCAACTATATCAAAAGCCGCAATGACTGGGAATTCGTCAACGTGTATACCGATGAAGGTATAACCGGCACCAGTACCAAACGGCGAGAAGGCTTCAAACGGATGATTGCGGATGCCCTTGATGGCAAGATTGATCTTATAGTCACAAAGTCAGTAAGCCGTTTTGCTCGCAACACCGTAGACAGCCTCACCACCATCAGGCAGCTTAAAGAAAACGGCACTGAGGTCTATTTCGAGAAGGAAAATATTTGGACCTTCGATGCCAAAGGCGAAGTACTGATAACCATCATGTCATCTCTGGCGCAGGAAGAAAACCGTTCAATTTCCGAAAACTGTACATGGGGTCAACGCAAGAGATTTGCAGACGGAAAGGTAACCGTACCCTTTAAGCATTTTCTCGGTTATGACCGTGGGAAAGACGGAAATCTAGTGCTCAATAAGGCTCAAGCAGAAGTTGTTAAACGGATCTACGCTATGTTCTTAAGAGGCATGACACCGCACACTATTGCACGAAAACTGACAGAAGGAAAAATCAAAACACCAGCAGGTTGTGACACATGGAGCGGCGGTTCGGTGCGTAGCATTCTTTCCAATGAAAAATACAAAGGAGATGCCCTACTCCAGAAAACTTTCTGCGAGGATTTTCTAACAAAGAAAATGAAAATCAACCAAGGTGAAGTGCCACAGTATTATGTGGAAAACAACCATGAAGCAATCATCGACCCGCAAACCTTTGATATGGTTCAGGCAGAACTTGCACGGCGCAAAGAAGGAAACAACCATCACAGCGGCATTCACCTCCTTTCACACAAAATTAAATGTGGTGACTGTGGCGGATGGTACGGTTCCAAGGTATGGCACTCAAACGATAAGTTCCGAAGGATCGTCTGGCAATGTAACAACAAGTACAAAAACAAAGATAAACACTGCACAACTCCTTATCTTGATGAGAATCAGATCAAGGAACGATTCACAATCGCAGTCAATAAGCTGTTAGCAGGTTCTTCGAGTGCAATAAGAGCATGTGAGGCGGCTCTTTCTGCAACCCTTGATACCTCTGAGTTGGAGCAGAAACAGCAGAATCTCTTAGCAGAGATGCAGACGCTCGATTCAGCTTTACGGCAGCTAATCCATCGGAACGCTACCACGGCACAGGATCAGAACGAATACAGGAAAAGCTATGATGAGATTGCTCAAAAATTTAGCTCTGCAGAAGAGCAGAAAAAGCTCGTCGATAAAAAACTTAGTGATCTTCTCAAGCATCGCAACATCATCGAGAATTTTATTAGCAAGCTAAAGGAACAGAATGGGCAAATATCGGAGTTCAGCGAAAATCTCTGGTGCGGTCTGCTAGATTATGTTACGGCATATACTGATGGCAGATTGGTTTTCCGATTCAAAAACGGTTCTGAATTTTTGGGGTAAAAGAATAATCCCGATCATCGATAACGGTCGTCGGGAAATTTTGCTATCACTTACACGAAAACAACTGAGACTCAACTGGTTCACCGTTTGGGCTCAAAAAGCGGTTTACCAAAGAAATCAATAAATAATATGCCGATAAAGCTTGTAGGACATTCTTTAAATTAGCCAATTCATAGTTAAACATATTTCCATTAGAAGATTCTACTTCACCAGCTCTTTTATGTTTTACGTGATTATAATCTTGCCACCAATCACCACACGACTGTTCAGAAAATTTTGAAAAAGGATGAATAGAAGCTCTACAACCAACAAAATTAACTTCCACAATTTCATTCGCAATGTTTCCGCAATAATCATTTTTTATCTGCTGGAACTTTTGCAACATGCTCATTCTTTTATTTTTTACATTGTTGGATTCATCCAAAGCAGAGCATAATTCTTCAGCTAAAGAGTCTATCCCGCTACAAATACTCAAGAATAGCTGCATGTATTTTGATGAGAATGTTTTATAATTTTTCTTATCAATCGAGACGTACTTGTCAGTGCCTAAAAGTTCATCCTCAAGAATCTTAAAGTCACAAATATAAACTTTCTTAAAGGAATCATATAACAATTCAAAGTCCTCCACTTTATCAATCAAGGCTCAGTACCAGGTCAAAAATTTATAGCAAGCCCATCGAGCCTAGAGCATTATATCACAAGGCTCGGTATCAAATTCGGAGTAGAGATTTCAATACCGACTCCGGCATACCACCGGTGACATAATACATCTTCAGCTTCTCATACAACGGACTAAAGAAGGCGTCAGGGATAGGCTCAAGGGTATCCACCTGTTCCAGATACTGCGCCAGATTTTCATCACCGTTGGCAAGTAGAAACTCAGCGAATGTCATTGGGTCAATCTGCATGAAGTTGACCTTGCCTACTGGAAAAGAGGAAGGCTTCGCCAAGGCGATACCTAACAGAGAACCGGCGCAGGCAACATGGTACTGCGGTGCATTCTCGCAAAAATATTTCATGGAGTTAATGACTTTCGGGCAGTCCTGTACCTCGTCAAAGATGATGAGGGTCTTTTCCGGCAATATCTTTTGACCGCTTGCCAGCATAAGGTTTTGTAGAATCCGGTCCACATCCTTGGTTGTTTCAAAAAATTGTTTATATTCTTCGTTTTCGTCGAAGTTAAAGTAGGCTGTATTTTCATAACAGCGTCTGCCGAACTCTTTCAGAATCCAAGTCTTACCCACCTGACGTACGCCCTTCAAGATTAAAGGCTTGCGGTAGGGAGAATTCTTCCAATCCAGCAACTTTTTTAAGATAAATCGTTCCATAGAATCACTCCTCACATTTTTATTGAAGTTTCATGCTTTATGATCACATTTTTATTGAAGTTTCATGCTTTATGATCACATTTTTATTGAAGTTTTGTGCTTTATAATCACGCTTTTATTACATGCAAAATCTATGAAAATTACAACCGAAATCACAAAATTATTAAGGTTTAATGCTTATCAATCACACTTTTATATAAGATAGCAAAAAAAATTTTCTACAATAAAGACAGACCACAGTCTCAACATTAGTTAGATTACATCTTGTCTTTCCTGTTACATTCTGCGGGGATTCAATATTTTACAAGAAAACTAAATTACACCAACAATATGGACTTGACTATATACGGTGGTGAAGTTAGTTGCAAATTTTCGCCCGAATCACTTTTAACTCTCCAATCATCAAAAAAATCCTAGCTTGCATGCACAAACTAGGATTTCTTAATACTTAAAAGCTTTAGGCCTTTAGCTTAGTTAATACTTAAGCCCAAGGCTACGCTTAAGTACCAAGCCTTAGATACAGCTTATTACTTATGGCTTTGAGCAAACTTATCCATAAATTCAACGAGGGCCTTCACCCCAGCCATTGGCATAGCGTTGTAGATAGAAGCACGCATGCCACCAAGTACACGGTGGCCCTTAAGGCTGATAAGACCAGCGTTCTTAGCTTCAGCTAAGAATTCAGCGTTGAGGTCTTCATTCTTCAAGAAGAATGGTACGTTCATACGAGATCTGAACTTAGGATCGATGTTGTTAGAGTAGAAATCGCAGCTATCGATAAAGCCATAGAGGTAGTTAGCCTTTTCGATATTACGCTGTTCCATAGCTTCAACCCCACCAGTTTCCTTGATCCACTTAAATACGAGACCAGAGAAATACCAAGCAAAGGTATTTGGAGTGTTGTACATAGAATCGTGATCTGCAGTCACCTTGAAGTTAAGGATTGATGGGCAGATATCCTGAGCGTGACCTAAAAGGTCTTCACGGACGATAGCCATGGTGATCCCAGAAGGACCTACGTTCTTTTGCGCGCCCGCATAGATCATCCCAAACTTTGAGACATCAATGTTACGTGAAAGAATGCAAGAAGAAGCGTCACCAATTACGGTACGGTTGCCAGTATCGAGGTTATCGAACAAGTCAATCCCGTGAATGGTTTCGTTCAAACAACAATGAACATAAGCTGCGTTATCATTGAACTTAACACCATTGGTATTTACAGTGATAGTGCCATCAGCAAGCTTTTCAGTAAGCTTCATTTCATTTACGTTAGTGTACTTCTGAGCCTCGTCAGCAGCGTAGCCAGACCAAGCACCGGTAGTAACGTAATCTGCACAACCATCCTTTGAAGCAAGGTTCATAGGAACTGCTGCGAACATCCCACGCCCACCGCCATGCATAAAGAGCACTTTGTAGTTATCAGGTACGTGCATAAGGTCACGTAAATCCTGAATAGCTTCTTCAGCTACAGCAATGTATTCCTTAGAACGATGAGAGATTTCGATGATGCTAGCGCCCATACCATTGAAGTTTAGAAAGTCTTTTTGTACCTTCAGCATTACTTCTTCAGGTAACATGGAAGGACCGGCAGAGAAATTATATACTTTGCTCATTTGTTGTTTCCTAAGTGTTAATACGGCCTCCGGCCGTTTCAAGTAAGAGAGCGGCTCCTTTGGAACCGCCCTCTAATCAAGTTTAAGTGTTAAACCCCGTTTGGATCTTCGTCTGTAGTATCAGCAGAACTTTCTGCATCAACGTCCATGTCTAGATCATCGTTGGGGTTAGGAGTTTCTTCTAAAGTAGCATTTTGAGCTTCTTGATTTTGAGCTTCATCTGCTACCACAGTCCCAGCTTCGTTTGTAGCTTGCTCATCTGGTAGAGAATTTTCTACATCATCCTCTTCTCCAACAACACGGGCAATATTTACGAGGCTAGCGCCATCGTCTAAGGTTACAAGCTTAACGCCTTGAGCAACACGACTATATCTTAAGATACCGTCCACTCTGGTACGCACTAAGTTACCACTGTTATTGATCATGATGAGACCATCATTTTCATTAACCTGTACTACCCCAATAAGTTCGCCGTTACGATCTAAGCGACCTACAACCTTGTTACCTGCACGACCACGAGATACCCCGATATTGAATTCGCTGAGTAACACACGCTTACCAAAGCCACGAGCAAATGCAAACAAAAGTTCGCTATAAGCATGGTCAAGCACCAACATGGTTACAACCTTCGCTCCAGCGTGAACCTTCATCCCACGCACCCCACGTGAATTACGGCCACATGGACGAAGCCCCCAAGTAGCTGGACGAACTTTTGCTGATTGATCTTGGGCATTAGCGTCATCTTCGCCTTCGCCGTCATCATCAGTTGCGTCATCAACAAGTTCAGCTTCAACTTCTTCTACGTCATCGGCAGCATCAGCGTTTTCAAGTTCGCTATCTTGTGCGTCATCGCTTTCATCGCTTTCATCGCTTGCTGCTTGGTAGTATTCGTTAAAGAGAATACCGTAACCATCACTTGAGAATATAGCAATGTCATCTTTACCAGATGAAATAGCTACATTTACTAAGTTGTCACCTTCTTGTAGTAGGAGCCCGAGAATACCACGGTTCCCCTTCATACTGATGTTCTTGTAAAGTGAAAGCTTAGTCTTCTTGATAATACCTTTTTCAGTTGCAAAAATGAGGTAACGATTTGGATCAAATTCGTTAACTGGAAGTACAGTTCTTACGGTTTCATCCTTATCAAGAGCTAAGAGGTTGACGATTGGTCGCCCCTTAGTATTACCAACAGCTTCTGGTAAGTTGTAAACCTTAAGGGCAAATACACGGCCCTTAGAAGTAAAGAACAAGGCGGTATCGTGGGTATTTACCACGTACATGTTTTCAATAAAGTCTTGATCCTTCATCTTAGCTGACAAACGACCACGACCACCGCGACTTTGAGCGCGGTATTCGTCTACCGGTTGGTACTTCACATAACCTTCGTGAGACAAGGTAATAACTACCGGCTTGTTCTCAATAAGGTCTTCCATAGAGATGTCAGAAGTGTTTGCTTCAATCACACTACGACGAGCGTCACCGTAAGTAGCCTTAATATATTCAAGTTCTTCACGGATGATAGAAAGAAGTTTGTTTTCGTCACGTAAAATCCACAAGAATTCACGAATCTGCGCCGCAGTAGCACGGTAATCGTCCACGATCTTGTCGTATTCCATCCCGGTCAAACGCTGCAACTGTAAGCTTAAGATAGCTTCAGTCTGTGAGTCTGAGAGATAGTAAAGTTCATCGTGACAACCAAAGACGCTACCATCAACGCCATCTGGGCGACAAAGTTCAGACCCATCTTCAGCGCGTTCGATTAACTGATTAAGCATCCCATAAGGCCAGCCCTTACCGATGAGGCGTTGATAAGCTTCATCACGGCTACGGCTTGAACGAATCAAGTTGATGATTTCATCAATGTTGTTAAGCGCTACCGCATAACCTTCAAGACGGTGAGCTTTTTCTCTAGCCTTAGCTAAATCAAATACTACGCGACGCGTTACAACTTCACGACGGTGTCTTACGAAGTGTTCAAGAATCTGCTTTAAGTTTAATACTTCAGGGTGAGTACCAACCAAAGCCAACATGTTGATTGGGAAGCTAGACTGCATTGCAGTGTGCTTAAAGAGCTTGTTAAGCACGATTTCAGGTGCTTCATTACGTCTAAGCCCAATCACAACACGAACAGGGTTACCACGACCGGAGTAATCGTTTACTTCAGTCATGCCTTCGATAATCTTTTCACGGATGCATTCGTTGATCTTTTCCACCAAGTCCTTTTTACGAACGTTGTATGGAATTTCATCGATCACGATAAATTGCTTTTCCCCAGGTTCGCCTTCAATGTGAGTCTTAGCTCTAATAATAACGCGGCCACTACCAGTGGTGTAAGCATCATGAATCCCACGAGTACCATATAAAATGCCACCAGTTGGAAAGTCAGGACCTGGAATATAATGCATGAGGCCTTCAATAGAGATTGAAGGATCATTAATAAGGGCAATCGTAGCATCGATAACTTCCGACATATTGTGGGTCGGAATATTAGTTGCCATCCCTACAGCAATACCTGAAGCCCCATTAACTAAAAGGTTAGGGAACTTGTTAGGCAGTACGTCCGGAATGGTTAAAGAGTTATCGTAGTTTGGAGATGAATCGACGGTATTTTTTTCCAAATCGGCGATCATTTCCCCAGCTAAACGAGTCATGCGAACTTCGGTATAACGCATGTGTGCAGCAGAGTCACCGTCGATATTACCGAAGTTACCCTGACCTTCAATGAGCGGATAACGCAAGCTAAATGGCTGCGCCATACGCACAATGGTTTCATACACTGCGCTGTCACCGTGCGGGTGATATTTACCGATTACTTCACCGACGATACGTGCAGACTTCTTAGTCGGTGAGTTGTAAAAATTCTTTAAGCCGTACATGGCATAGAGAGAACGTCTGTGTACCGGCTTTAAACCGTCGCAGACATTAGGCAGAGCACGGTCCGTAATAACGCTCATCGCGTAGTTAATAAAGGACGTTTTTAACTGCTCAACAATCCTGACCGGCTGAACGTTCCGTTCCTCCGGAGCGGTTATATTATCACTCATTATTACATCTCTGATTTACAGTAAACTTAATTGGCCTATTATAGCATAAGTTACGCTTTATTCGCATCCCTAGTTCCGCTAAAAGACACAACTGCCAAATCTTACTTTGTCTTTCAGGCACTTTTTTAGATCAAATTGTTTTTTTTAATTTTAATTCACGCCCCAATTTTTAACTCTTGATCCTCGAAGTCTTTTTTCTTCCTACTTGTAAGTATCTAATCAATTTTTAAACAATCAACTAACCAGTTTTTAAGAAACAACTACTCGATTTTAATATTATTTACCGTTTTCAATACCGCTTACGACAAGTTATGGTAACTTTAAAGTGGAAGACACAGGTGATGAAAGAAAGTAACTAGTAACCATAAGCTAAAAATACGAGGCTCAAAGCACCAAACCCCCCAAGCAAAAACCAAAACACAAAGCTAAACACAACAGTTAGAACCAATCCACCACGAACCACAAACTAAGCGCAGCTTTAAAAGCAACATGTAACCTCTTTAGTAAGCCTTTGGTTAGTTCTTAAGAAAGCTACTTTGATTAGTGGCAATAATTAGTTACTTAAAAAGTTACTTCAAAAAAATCACTTAAATAGTTGATTTTTAAGGTTTTAATTATTTAGGATAATGCCAAGAGTTTTAGCTTATTAAGAATTTACTAGTTAAGGAAGCCTCAGAATGCATATGAATCGACCAAAATTTTTCAGAACTAGCGATGTTTGTAAGGCCAAACATTTATTAGGTACTTCTAGCAATCCTATTCAAACTAGTAGTAGCCCTATTCAAACTAGAGCTCGCTTAAGTATCGGCTTTAAAGCTACCATTTTCACCATCATTAGCCTTTTGGCTTTTAGTACAGCGCCAAGCTTGGCATCGACTACCGATACAACCTCAAATTTAACTATTGATGTAGCCTCAAACCTAACCCCTGATAAAGCTATTCCCGGTTCTTTTGAACGCCTAGCCCCACCAAACTCAAACCCAAACTCCGCCACCGCTCCATTTACTTTAGAAATTATGCATGTCAACGACATGCATTCATATTTAGAGCCTTCAACTTTAACTTTTACCACTTCCTATGGCCGCGTCACCGCGCAAGTTGGCGGGGTTTTAGCCCTCTCTCAACTCATAAAAACTAAAAGACAAAGCAATCCTAATTTAATCATGCTCTCAAGTGGTGATCAAATTACCGGCAATGCTGCCAACTATGATTTGTTCCAAGGTGAAAGCGACGCTTTAGTGCTTAAACATTTTAAAGCAGACTTTTACACTCTAGGTAACCATGAATTTGACCATGGTAGCCAAGGTATGACGACGTATGCTAACTGGGTAAAAAAATTTAGCCCCCAAACCAAGTTAGTAATTTCTAATGTCGCGCTACCCGCCCATGATCCCATCAATCCTTTTATTGAAAAAATCCACCTCAAAACCATTAACGGGCGCAAAGTGGCGTTTTTGGGGCTGACTGATCCTAAAAAGATCTTCCAAAGTTCACAACCCGTCCCAGGCACCAAGATTACCGAGGCAGTAACTACCATCAATGAATTAACTGCGCCTTTAGTTGCTTCCGGCAAGGCCCAAATTATTGTATTACTCACTCATGAAGGCGTGGCTTTAGATCGCCTAAATGCCGCCAAATTTAACGATGTTGATGTCATTATCGGTGGCGATTCACATTCGCTCTGTGGCGATTTTAAAAATACAGGTCTTACCCCTCAGTGTCGTTACCCTATGACCTTAAAAAATGCTTCTAACCACCAAGTATGCGTAGTGCAAGCCTATGAATACACCAAACTCATAGGTGATCTATGGGTTGATTTTGATGCTAAGGGAAACGTCCAAAAATGCTATGGTCACCCTTTAATGCCCGTTTTTACAGCCAGCGCTAAGTTTAAAGATGAAGGTAAAAAACTTACCTCTTTAAATTCCACTAGTGCCACAACGGCTAGTGCCACAACGGCTAGTGCCACAACGGCTAGCGCCCCAACAAAAACACTAGCCTCTAAGATCTTACCATTTAAGACGCCAGTTTCTACCAAAACTGTGGCCGTAAAAACCTCGAATTTAGCCGTGACTGCTACTACGTCGTCTCCTACGTCCCCCGCTACTACGTCTTTTGCTACTACACCGTCTGCAGCAACGGCTATAAATGAGCTCATAGACCAAACTTCCGAGTTAGTAGTAGCCTCTATTGATCCCGAACTAGAAAAGGCGCTCACGCCTTATCTAACTAAAATTCATAGTCTCTTTACCCAAAAGCTTGGCTACGTAGCTCAAGATCTATGTTCGACTAGATTACCAGGAGAATCTTGCGACCTAAAAAACCGCCCTGCACCTCACGGCTCTGAAACTTGCCAAGTTTTTGCTCAGGCTTATCTCTCAGAACTTGGTGGTGATTTGTTCCTCGGTAACTCTGGAAGCGTTCGAGCTGATTTAGCTAAAGGTGAGCTTACTGCAGACAAACTCCTAGAGGTCATTCCTTTTGGTAATAAATTAGTCATGGTGGAACTTACAGGTACGGAGCTTTTAACGTTACTAAATCAAACTTACCGTTATATCCTACGAGAACCTGATAGTCGTAGTGGTTCCGTGCCTTGTGGCTATGGCTTACTCTTAACTTTAGATGAAGCCAAAGCTCTAACCGACCCCATTACCAAAGTTAAAGTTATAACTAGCCTAACCTCTAGTAATCAAGCTCAAGGTAGCATGGTTACAGAGTCTAAAGACCTAGCCACCTCAAAAACTGTAACCGCGTTAGAACCTAATAAAGTTTACCGCGTCCTAACTAATGACTACTTAATCCAAGGTAAAGATGGGTACACTGCACTTAAACATAAAAAGCCTTATGAATTTGGTCTAACGGACGCTCAAGTATTAACAAACTACTTAAAACGCCACGATAGTTTGCCGCTTTTAAAACCTAACTATCTAATGCTTGAGCAGATGTTTAGACCTTAATACGTTTGGCGCTTAGCCCCAAAATCAAGCCAAATGCTACGTATATTAGGCCAAGCGCCAAAGACCAAGGACCGCTAGCTCATTACTCTAAGCTATTGGTTCTAAAATAACAAATGCACCTAAAACAAAAAAATAAAAATCAAAACCAAATCCTAAATAACTTCTAAAAAGTTTGCCTAAATCGCAAAGCCTCAAAGAACGTTCGGCACACGTTGGTAGTTTTTGGTAGAATGGAACGAAAATTTTTTCAAACTGTAACTTTTTAAAGGTCCCGAGCCCCTCCCTTTAAAATTAGGCTCTAAAATATAGGCAAGTAGCTCCAAAATTCCAACCTAAGCGTTTTTATGTCGCGTCATAACTTAAACTCAAGCTTTGGCCTTAAAAACGCCCAAAGTTACACTTAAGTTAATGCGTATAACAAATGCCAACTTAAGTGAATTTAACTAAAGCAGGCTTAATTAGGCTCGGCTAAACTTGGTTTAGCTCTGTTTGAGTTAGCTTAGTTTGGTTAGACCTAGCTTGAGTAAGCTCAACTTGGTATTTTGGTTTAAAGCTAGAAAAAAATATTTACCGCTAACCGCCATGAAACTCCCCTTTTATCTAATATTTTAGGATAGAGTACGGTAATTAAAAGCTTTAGCTAGAGCTAAAGCCTTGGCTTACGCATGGCAACTTTTAATTTAATGGATTAATACACTATGTGGTTTAAAAACTTAAGATTATATCTTTTAGATACTAAATTCGAATACTCAGAAGCCGAACTTAACAAACTTCTTGATACTCAACGTTATCATAAGTGTTCCGGGCAAGAAATGACCCGTACTGGTTTTGTTAATGTGCTTGGTAATAAAAATAGCCAAAACTTGTGCTATTTTTCTAACAACGACAACGTCTTCTTTAGAATCCGCACTGAAAAGAAGGTTTTACCAGCTAGCGTCATCACCGAAGAACTCGCTGAACGCGTGGAAAACATGGAAATCGACAAGTGCCGTAACCTTACTAAGAAAGAAAAGAGCGAACTTAAAGAAGCAGTGATTACCGCTTTATTACCACGTGCTTTCTCAACCTTTAAAGAAAACTTTATTTGGATCAACACCAAGCACAATTACCTCGTAGTCAATGCAGCTTCTGAATCAGCAGCTGATATGGCCGTAATGCTTCTACGTAAGGCATTAACTACATTACCTGCTCACGCTCCAATCTTTAAGAAAGAAATTACTGAATGCTTAACCACTTGGTTAGTAAGCCAAGAACCTCCAGTTGAAATCGAAATTGGCGCTGAAACTGAAATGCGTGGCGCAGAAGGTGAAGGCGGGATCATTAGAGCTAAGAAGCAGGACTTAGGTACTGACGAAATGTTAGCCCACTTAAAGGCAGGCAAAGTGGTAACTAGCCTCGCTTTAATCGTCAAGAATGACATTTCTTTAGTTATCGACGATTGCTTTGGGATTAAGCGGATCCGCTTAGCCGATACTTTAACCGATACTATTGATGCATCAGCTAACGAATCTCTTGAAGCACGTATGGCAGCTGACTTTGTGTTAATGTCAAGCACCTACTGTGGTTTATTCGACGTATTGTTCGATGCCTTTGGTGGCTTAGACGAAGAAGAGTAAGTCCTACTCTTAGGGTAACGTTCTACAACTAATGCCTCTAGTAGCAATTTGTTTAACTAGTTAGGAGCCTTAGTTTGGTTGTAGCCTCAAACTTACTTAAGCATCTAAAACTAGGTTTTACGAGAACTAAAACCTAGTTTTTATTTTTAGGCTTAAATTTGCCTCTAAAAATTTAAGCCTAAATTTTCAGTAATAAGTTCGCCGTAACCCTAAAAATTTACACCGTGCCCCCATCTTTACCCTCTAGTTAAGCGTGGCCTACTTTATCATTTTTTAATACTGTCATAAAATAAGCGCCATACTACTTGATCTAGTTTTGCAAGTACCAAAGAGTAACCATCTTAGTCGTAAGTTTGCTTAAATATCTACTTACTACTTACGGCTTACGATTACCCGGTCCATTAACACCGGGCTTTTTAAGGAATATCTATGAAAAAGCCAGAACTACTGTCTCCTGCTGGGACCGTTAAGAACATGCGCTACGCTGCCGCCTACGGTGCCGATGCCGTATACTGCGGTCAGCCTCGCTATTCCCTTCGGGTCCGCAACAATGAATTCGACCTTGAACACTTAAAAAGTGGCATCGAGGAAATGCATGCACTCGGCAAGAAGGTGTATGTTGTGGCCAATATTCAACCCCACAACAGCAAAATAAAGACCTTTGTCCGTGATTTAGCTGATGTCGCTGCCTTAAACCCAGATTCCCTTATCATGTCAGATCCAGGCATGATTATGTTAGTACGTGAAGCGTACCCAGAAATTCCGGTTCACCTCTCAGTGCAAGCCAATACCATCAACTATGCTTCTGTGAAGTTTTGGGAGAAAATGGGACTTTCTCGTATTATTCTCTCACGTGAACTTAGCCTCGCCGAAATCACTGAAATCAGACAAGAATGCCCTGATATCGAACTTGAAATCTTTATTCATGGGGCGTTATGCATGGCCTACTCTGGCCGTTGCCTCCTAAGTGGTTACTTAAGTCGCCGTGACTCTAACCAGGGTGCTTGCACTAACGCTTGCCGTTGGGAATATCGTTTAAAACAAGCTTGCGAAGATGCGTCCGGCGATCTCGTAATGCCAGATCTTGGAACTACCCCAATTACTCCCCATAGCTTCTTATTAGAAGAAAGTCATCGTCCAGGTGAACTCATGCCGTGTGATGAAGATGAACATGGGACCTATATCATGAACTCTAGAGATTTACGAGCTTTACAACATGTGGCCAAACTTTGTGAAATTGGGGTTGATTCCTTAAAGATTGAAGGCCGTACTAAATCTTTCTATTACTGTGCCCGCACTGCTTCTGTGTACCGTAGAGCTATTGACGCAGCCGTTGCCGGCCACCCAATTACGCCAGAACTCTTTGCTGAACTTGATAGCTTAGCTCACCGCGGTTATACCGATGGCTTCTTAGCGCGCCATCCAATTGCCGACTATCAAAATTACGACTTTGGCTACAGTATCTCTGACCAAAGCCAGTTCGTCGGTGAAGTTACCAATGTGGCTGATGACGGTTTATGGGAAGTTGCGGTTCGTAACCGTTTTAATGCCGGTGATACCATTGAAGTTTTAACCCCAAGTGGAAGCACCATCTATCAGCTTGAAGCTATCTTTAACCGTAAACGTGAACAAACTGATGTAGCACCAGGTGATGGGCATATTGTTTACATTAAAGTACCGCTTAGCCCAGAAAAAGCCAAAATGGCCATTTTAACACGTAAATTCACCAATGGTGAAAACACCAGAAATCCTATTAAGGCCTAAAAACCTAGTGACATCCTCCCCCACCTATAGAGGTGGGGGCTTCCCACCAATAAGATAGGTTCAGTTCTCGCTCAAGCACTGTTATGAAGTGACGTTTGTCCACCGTTATTTTTATTAATTTTACCCGAGTTTAGCACTTTAGATCAAAGAAAAAGGCTTGCGTAAGCCTGGCAAG
>ERZ1026876.733-NODE-733-length-18784-cov-37.959208_pt1 | contig 18784 bp, 36 predicted proteins | sample MGYA00380168_ERZ1026876 | MGnify/ENA primary metagenome ERZ1026876 (study PRJEB33269, sample SAMEA4719804) | human gut metagenome | biome: human-associated habitat; feature: organic feature; material: feces | place: Cameroon | collected 2013-10 ... | reverse complement strand
ATGGAGAGAGCCACTGTTGCTGCTGTTGCGCTGGCTGTGCCACCTGAGTAGGCTGCGAAGGAGCAACCTCTTTCTGAGTAGGCTGAGTATACTGAGCAGGCTCCAATGGAGAGAGCCACTGTTGCTGCTGTTGCGCTGGCTGTGCCACCTGAGTAGGCTGTTGCGCTGGCTGTGCCACCTGAGTAGGCTGTTGCGCTGGCTGTGCCACCTGAGTAGGCTGTTGCGCTGGCTGTGCCGTAGGGGTCTGCTTCTTGTCCTTCCCCGTTATATAGTCAAATGTACTTCCCATAGTTTAAAAAGTCGCATTCTGCGCTCGCTTAGCATTATCGAATAAAGACATGTCCAACCAATTATCAGGCCTCTCTCTATTATCCCCATGAAATTCATTCAGCTTGATAGGTTCAGCCGCCTGAGCTTTGAAAGCCTCGATCGAAGGCGCGGCTTCAGCCGCAGCTTGTGCCTGTGCCGCCTTGGCAGCTTCTTCCTTCTTGGCTCTTCTGTCTTCAATAGAGCCGTCGAGCGCGCTACCTAGCTGAGCAGCCGCACCAACGGCTTGGCTTGTGGCATTGGCAATGTTGGCCGAACGTTGCGCCTCAAGGGCAGACAACTGCCCGGCAAGCTGCTGGTCTTGGTTGCGGTACGATTCTTCAACTGAGTCCTTGCGCGCCTCACTTGCCGCATTAATCTGGCTTGCCGTATCGGCAAGTCCCTTGGCATTGGCTTCTCTGGTAGCCGCAACAGATTCATCACTACCGCCCACAACGGCCTGAGTTGCAGCCGCCTCACGGTTACGCTTCTCGTATGCCTCGCGCGTCTTGGTGAGAAGTCTCTGAGCATCACCCCTCTGCGTGGCATCCTCATTGTAGCGCCTCTCATACCAAGCTTTATTAGCCTCCTTCTGTCTTGCTATCTCGTTTTTCTGTTTCCGTGCGGCTCTGGCTGAGGCAATACCTCCATATATGGAACTGGCCAACCCAGTTGCCGCACCTACAATTGCTCCAATCATATGTCAATATATTATTATAGGGCAAAGATATTATGTGGCACACACTCCTTCTGCTTATTCTCGTCCGCTTAAGCATATCTATATGTAGACACACGATTTTAACAGTCATATTTTCACCCCCTGAAAGTATGGCTCAGGAAGAAGGTAAGACTGTAGGGGAATATCTGCAAGATACGCTTGACCTTAGATGAAGAAAGGCACGGTTAGAAAATCATCACTAACCGTGCCTTTGATTTTATTTAAGATTAATCAGCATACGATTAAGGCAGTCCACATAGCTAATCATAATGCGGTACTTCTCCATCTGTAGCTCTTGTAAGTAATCATTCATATTCATGAAGATGTCTGACTTGAGGAAGTTGGCCAGCTTTTCCATCCTATCAACAAGTTCGTCACGCTCAGCAACGATTCGTTCTTTGTACGTGTTGTTTTTCAACCTAGCAGAATTAAAAACAGCCTCTGGCATCCATGACCGATAGCCGTTCTCGTACTGAACGAGTACACCCTCCATGGTTCCCTTGCTGAGCATCTTCTCGGCATCTATTCTGTTGAGATAGCCCTTCTCTTGTGCTTCTTCCATCGACATGCCCTCAGCGAGGACAGTCATCTTCAGAATGTATTTATCCATATTCGTTTAAATGTTAGTTGTTATTTAACTCCGCTGCTACCAAGACCATTCTCACCACGTGAGCTGCTTGACAACTCTTTGGTTTCCTCGAAGTAGAATGGATCAACCTTCAGGATGACGGCCTGCGCGATACGATCTCCAACGTTATAGTTGACATCAAGCCCCTTGAAGATGACGTGAATATCCCCACGATATCCCGAATCGATTACGCCCACACAGTTGGCCATAAGTGCATCATGCTTGTATGCTGACGAGCGAGGGAAGATGAACATGGCATAGCCGATTGGAATCTCAACGGCAATGCCGATGTTGTATATAATGCATCTGTTGGTTCTGTCAATCTTTTTGCCTACTGCTGTCAGGTCGAAACCTGCATCACCGTAATATGCATGAGTAGGCGTAACGGCATCGGGGAGCAGCTTCTTGAACTTGATTGGCCTAGACTCGTGCTCGTACGCCATTCGGCCAAATTCTTTCATGATCTTGTCGAAATCAAAATCACTTATTTTCTTCATGTCGCTCATTCTTCTTGCGTTTAATCGGTTCGTAATACTTTTTAGTTTTCACTCCCCACCCTTGACAAGGGTGAGACGCACCATTGCTGTAACCGTAGTCACATTGTGGTGTCATGAACTTCGCACACTTGGTGCAAGGTTCTGGTTGTAGTTTTCCGTTGTACATATTCTATCAGTGCAACTGTCTTAGGGTATCATACGCCATTACTCTAAGAATAGAATAATGAACCATATCGCCAGTACTTGCAATATCTGACCGGCCAATCCACCAAGAATCGTTGCAGCGATGTCGAGCCAGTCGAAGTCACCGCCATACTGCTTATCCTTGAACTCCATACCAACCGCCAGCCCGGCAGCGAATAGGATAGTTCCTACGAATGCTGCCGGGATGGCGTAGGCAAAGTGTTTAGGTCTATTGCTTTCTTTCAACCACATATACTTTATTTCCTTTTTCCCTTTTTCCGCTTAAAGCGTGACATGTTGTCACGCAATTGTCCGAATTGCTTCGGGGTGAGCTGCTTGTCGGGCACGGGAAGTAGAAAGTCCTTCTCGGTGTAACTGTAGGGGTTTCCACTAATGTCTAACATGTGTCTGTTATTTTGATTCTTCTATTACTCCGAAGGGCTTGCCGTCAACGAAGGTGAATCGTTTGAAGCACCTCTCAAACAAACCTTCGCTATCATCTATACCTTTGATTGGAAAATAGTCACCGTTATTTATATCTTTAAGCCAACCGAACGGTTCATGCTTGAGCATCTCATTCTAACATTCCTCTGATGATTCGAAGGGGCGATACTTCGGCGTGGGCTTGATCCTATACTTCAAACTCGGGTCCCAGGCGGGGCTGCTAGTGAAACACCATGCGATGGGGTCCTCATCGTCCCAAAACTCAATCTCCTTGCCATCAACATAGGCTTGCATGACGCCAATGCGTTCTTTTGTATCTTCTCTAGTCATTTTCTTCGTTTTAAATCAATTCGCTAATATAATCATTGTAGGAGCTTGTTGAATCAATAAGTCCGTAGGTATCCTTGGATAGCGGAAGGTATTCAGGAAATTCGTATTCCTCGTTGTCGCTCATGAGGAACATCATACTTCCATATGTGGTTTTCCCCAAGAAGACGCACACCTTCCATACATGACCCTTACCTTCTCTTGCCAAGCAGGATTGGAAGAGAGAGGGAGTGAAATTGGAGTAATCCTTGAATCTTGAATTGACAACAATCTTGAGGTTTTTGGCATGGCTACACCCATCAAGGAAGTAAGTGCCATCAGCATTGTACCTGAGCATTAGCTCTCTACCTTCGTCAGAGGTCACTAACGCTAGAATTGGCTGACCTCCTACAACGTCTGAGCAGACAATTCGAGCCTTACGTCCCAGCCCATCCATTATCACCCCCTTAATCTCCCCATTCATAATCCTCTTAGCCTTCTCAAGGCTGAAGGGGATACTTCTTGTTAAGTTTTTACGCATAGGAATGGAATGTTTAAATTGTACATTTCTTTTACTCTGTTGAACTGCCTATTGAGGAATTCATTGTTGTTAATGCAGTAGATGATCTCGTCTTCCGTGCCGTTCTCAACAAGAACAATCGTCTTGCATCCTCCTCGCTTGTCATCCGGGGAGAAGGGAACACCATACCCAAGGAACTCATCGAAGCGGAAGAAGCCATCTGGAGAGAGTTTGTCAACATTGAATACCTGCTCATATTCCTCACGAGACAATTCACAGTTGATTCCGCGAGGGTAGTGTCCTGCGCAGCCACGCCCCTCTGTGCCGAAGTAGATAACCCTCTTACTCATGTTCGGGAGAGATTTTCGTTCCTAATAGGTGCTCGTTTCCCTTATAGGAGATGCACTGCTTATAGAAGTTATTAATGCATCCATAGCTGTATACATTATAATGACTAAAGAATTCGCACTTCCATATGTCACCGTCATCATCGCGAACAAGCACCATGTCGAAGGGCTTAAAGATGTGCCCCTTCTTGAAGAACTTGCGCCAGTCACGCATTTCCTTAGAAGGAAAGAGCGTACATTCTGCTTGAGGGTATTCCTCAGATACCCGTCCACGGCTGCTAAACTGAGAAGTATTTCCAGTTGCTAACGTAACGACAATGGGGTATTTATGACCTTCATTAATTCCGCTATAATCCACATCCCCATATATAGGGGAGTAGAGTCTCAGGCCTTTCGGGCAATCGCGGAGAATCTCCACGAGGTTAATGTTCTCATTCATAATTCTTCGATTTGTTTTTTTAAGCTGTTTCCGCTTTTCGTGCCGAGTCTGGAATGATACCTATCCTTAACAACTAATGGTTAAGGATAGGCATACATGGAATGTTACTTCGCCAACATGATCTGCGGAACGTTTCCGTAGACGGGGAGCTTGCCGTCCCATCTCTCAATCCACATCTTTTTGAGGATCGCTGGAGTAAGTGATGCGGATTTCAATTCATTTGCCTCGCGCTCTGCGCGAGCCTGTACGAGCATTTTTTCCGCTTCAGCCTTCTTGACTTCGACTTCGTTCAGCGCGCGCTGTGCTTCCTGAATAGCTTTATTTTTCTGATTCACAGCATCCACAATAGACTTGGGGTATTTCAGCCCCGATGTCAGCTGCTCAAGATGAAAATGCTCCTTGGCAAGCGCCTCGCTCAGCTGTGCCTCAATCGCACGCTCAACAATATCACGGTTGCTGACAATCTGGTCAGTGGTGTACTTGTTGAGCTGGATTCGGAAAGCGTCCTTGACATAGTTGAAGAGCGTTCCGTTGATGATGTCACCCAAGTCCTTGCGATACTTCTTGAAGACCTGCGGTGCGTTGCCGTCAATCATCTTCAAGGAAACCGTAGGGTCAACGGTGAACTCCGAGCCATCCTTGGCGTTGATGGTGAATGCTGGGTAGTCGATGGTCTGCACGAAGGTCGGGTACTCATAGACCTCTTCTGTGAATGGATTGTACCATACACGACCAGTGACGAGGCTCACATCATCCACACCCTTGTCAGAGCCGTAAAGGTTGACGAGGATACCCTCCGAACCAGCGTCAATACGCTCGCTGCAAGATGTCAGGCTCAATCCTGCAAGAAGCAGGATTGATAAACTCAAGATTTTAATTTTTCTCATTTTTGTTATTTTTGAATGTGAAACAATTGGTTGCAAGAGATAGTAGCACCCATGCCAACAGGGAAGCTGCGCTTATCAGGTTGGTTGCCGTGTCGGCCTTGCTTATGCCTCTCAAGGTGGCGCTGACAACGATAAGCGTGGATACGATCCACCCGACAAAGGCTGTGATTCTCCATTTTGATATTTTCATTTTTGTTTTTTTGTTTGGTTACGTTGCAGCGAATACCTCTCCTACGTAGCTTGTAGAGCATGTCAGCCCTGCGTTTGGGATGGCGCATTGTTGCTCTGCTTCAAGTCATCAATACGTGTGTCAAGCATATCAAAGTATGCTTTCATAGCTATACGTTGAGAGAAAAGCATGGCTGCCTGTTTGTAACCGACCTTTTCTGCCACATGGTCAAAACCTCTTGAAAGGAATTCGTCAAGGCTGTCAAGACGTTCTGCCAATTCACTGAACTCTATCTGCAAGCGGTCGATGAAGCTGTCGGCACACTTATAGGCCTGCTCAAAGACAGACTTAGGCGACCAAGAGTCGTAGGTGCTGCCGTCTGGGTTGTTGTACTGTACGTGATAACCTTCACGCCATTCGTGGTTGTCCTCGTTCTTGCGAGCGTAACCTTTCTCTAATGCGGCTAATTCATTCATAGGTTCAGCCTTAACCTGCTTTGTTCCAATGTAAGTTTTCATTGTCTTATTGATTAAAAATTATTCCAAATGCCAGAAAAAACATCGTTCAAGTTTCACCCTTTTACTCTGATTCCGTAGAATTTAAAGAATAAATCCTCAAACTGCTGGGCTGCATAGCGTGCAGCTTCCTCGCTGCTGAAGCACAAGGGGAAACCACCACTCGTACTCGTATACGTACCACGAACAGGCGCAGGCGCAGGCGCACAGCGGACACCCGAATACACCGTATAATCCGCAGAAGCACAGGAGAAAATCTGCTTAAGACCATTTCTCTGCTTTTTTTTCTCACTCATTTGCTCCATATCCTCCATCTCCTCATTAGGGTAGAGCGCCCAGTAAGGGTAATATCCACAGCCTTCCCCGTCACAGCACTCGCCATTGTTGATGGCCTTTTGGATGATGAGAAGTTCGTATAGTGCTTGTACTTGTCCGTACGCCTCTCTATCTTCCCCCAAGATATCCGCAATCAGGTGCTCTTTCATACCCAGCTTCTCACAAGCGTCAGAGAAAGTTTTGATTTCGTGGAAATCGAATGTTTTTTTATTTGCTTCCATTTTGTATTTCTTTTTTGAGTAAGATCCACCCAATTGAATTAACCTTGTATGGCTTGTAGCCGATACGCTTGTACCATTCCAAGACCCATGTCGGGGAGAACGTTTCGTCATATGCTAATGCCACATACTTACACCCTTTGGATTTGGCAAGCATTTCTGCCGTCTCAAGGAGGAATCCCCCGTCCCCATTTCCGCGATCTTGCTCTGCGACCCATAAAGAGTCAATGATGGCAGTGTCCGGCTCGCTCCTCCTTATACTGACACGTACACTTGCATCGACGTGGTCGTTGATAAGAAGGTATCTATCGAAGTCCTTCCAGTGTTGTTCTTGCACTTTCATGTTTTAATCTTTCTTTGTGGCCGAAGGGCTTGACTGGTTGTCTGATTCTGACGTATACACATTGTCAAGGAATGCTTGGGCAAGTTTTTTGTTGGCTCTCAGATGGGACGTACCTTTGATGTCTTTTGCCATTTGAAGGAAATGCGCTTCTATGCGTTTGCTGTCAATCAGTTCGCAACAGCACGACTTACCGAGAGGCAGAAAAAAATCGCTCCATCGGGGCCTTCTGTAGTACCCGGCGATCATTATCGGCTTGTCGTAATTGTCATCTCTGAGTATGAATGTACAGAGATAATAGTCATTCACAATAGGCGGCAGGATGTTCAGGATTTGCCGGGTTGGCTCGCACCATCTACAGCATGATGGAGACGCCTTGAAGGCCTTCCTTACCCAGTCAAATTCCTCGGCCCATCTTCTGATATTTGATTCTTCTATTTTCATTTTTCGCGTTGTCATTCTCTTTTATATAATCAATCGAATCTTCTATGGGAGAAAGGCTGAATTGTAAAGGTCAGCGAATTGCTTTCCGAATTGCTCAGCGCACTTTCTCGATTTGAAGCAAAGCCGAGCGAAAGTCGCATACGCATACGCAGGCGTGAGAGTCGTGTCCGAGTACACGAACCCCGCAGCATCCTTGTCATACTTGAACCACGGAAACCACTTGTTTTGATGCCAATCCGAGTAATCGGGTGCAAATCCATCTTCCTTGTTCCAGGCTTCAGCGATGGTGACCAACTTGTTAAAAGCAATCAACGCTTCAATGTGTTTGGGGTTGACACACGAAACAAGTCTTTTTACCTTTCCTAACTCAATAGGGTTTTGCGATGAAATATCCTTAGGTACGATAAAGTAACCATTTCTTTCGAGGCCGAGGCGTTTCATTGCCTTATCAAATGAGTCAATACACTCACTTGTATCACATTCGACTTCTTCAATTTTGAAATCAAAAGGAGAACGTGGGTTGTCATATAGTTTGATGTATTCAATCAACCCTCTGACAGCTGACTCTTTTGTGTCGTGGATGGCCAGCATCTCATGCTGGTCGCTTCCATCAGCATACTTTATTACATATTTCTTCATGTTGTTTCTTCTGTATATTCTATGAACATGCATAGGCTCTCGTTGGCCATAATGGCCGAAGCGATGTTGCCGTCATCCTTGGTTCTTGATCGCCTGTAGACGGATGAGGGATAAGAGGGGTCGAATACCCCCCCCGATACGCACACGGCATACCCCTTATTGGTGGCTTGCCTGACGTGCAGTATCAGCCTCCCATCATCCCCTACAGCCGTATCAAGGAAAGGTCTGGTCAACGGGTAAGGTTTCTCATTCTTGCTCATCTACGACTTCGAATGTAATCTTCACTCTAACCTTATTGCCTTCCTTGGGAAAATCGATACCATCGGTGAGTATGAAGGTGTGGTGGTTAGGGAACTTACCAACTCCGACTGTTCCAATTGTGGCCACCATTTCTTCACCGAAGTAATCACCATAGGGAGTCATTTTAGGATCCTTCAGGAATATGTTGACCACACCGCACTTGCTTGTGGCCATCCATGCCATTGTTTCAACTTTTTTCATTTTGTTTCAGTCGTTAATTGTCAGGTAATGAAGAGCCTCTTCCGCTTGCGCCTTGGCAACCCATTCTTCGTCATCATAGAATATCTGAATGGTAATCCAGATGAACGGCAGAATCTGATACTGCAACGCGTAGTCGTAGAAGTATTCAATATCGGGCAGGCTAGCCTTGTCCCACATATCGTAGGCCAGATGTCTTCTGCGCTTAACGCGGAAGTCCTTATTCAAGTTCGTGACGAATCTCTTCAGCATCGAGTGATAGTTTTAGCAGGTCAATAGCCTTGATGTAATGAATCTTTGCGTGGCGATATTTACGGAAGAAGTCGAGCGATGAGCGCATTTCTTCTGCTTGGTTGTCGAATCTGGTGTCATACGTATTCACTTGGAATACATAGCCGACGTGGGTGATGACCACAATGTATATCGCACCATCCTCACTACCCATCTTAATGTCGTCCAAATCGGTGCTCCATTTCTCCGACAGAAACTTCTTAGTGTAAAACTTCAGCAATTCACCTTTCGTAAAAACACTACGTGAACAAAGGTAAGAGAGCATCATCCCGAAAAGAAGAGCTGCTGACATCGAAGCGCATATGATAGCAAATTTATTGAATCCATAGTACGCACCGGCAATTGCGTATATCAACATGACCAACGAAAACATTGTGATGATTGCCTCGTGGATGTAGTTACGCCAGCCATATATTAGTAGCTTCCATCTATCATTCTTAGTCATTCTCATTCAGTTTATTAAGGGGGTCAGCCATTATCTGCTCGTTAACATATTCCTCGTAGGTGATAAACCTCCTGCCTATAATCCCGATGGTGTTGGCCGTCATGGGGATAGCCTCGAACTTGCTTGCAATCTTCAACCTACCGCTTAACCAGACCGGGGTTGGGTCGGGATCGTTACCTTGCCATCCAATGCATACCGCCTCGAACCATCCGTTCGCATCTTGCACAAGGCAAGCCTGATAGATGGTCGGTCTGAAGTTCTTGTAATCCCGATAGATTGTATTGACATGAATCACAAGGTCATAGTCAGAATACTTGGAGTCTTCATAGAATGTGCCGTCCCGGTAGAACGTGTCAACAGTCTCTGTTCCATTAACACAAGTCACGGCAGCTGCAACCGGCTTAACGTCCTTGATGTCGGTTGCAAGGAGTCTGGCCTTGAGTCCTTCGCGCGTCTGCACTTCGCAATTCTTGGCCTCGCCTCGGAGAATCATCTCGGCAAGCTCCATGGTGAACGGAATCACCTTGGTTATGTAGTCTCCCATAGTCTACTTCTTGTTACGTTGATATTTCTTCTTTCTCAGATCCGCAGGATATTGCGGATTGCCGCATGCTTGGGTGAACGCGCTCAGCAGGAACTTCTGCTTCATCTTGCAGAAGGGTCGGTTACCCTTGTCTTCGTGGCAGAATGCTGCACACTCGCAGCATAATTCGATTACGTTCTTAACGATGGGTTTCTTGATGATGTCCATAGTCATTGTAGGTTGATTGGTTAATATTGTTGTTAGTTATACCACCTTACGGGAGTGCTTCTCGATGGAGTCAACGAGCATTCCTATCTGATAGAATCTCCCGACCACATCTCTTGATATATTCTCAATGACCTTGCGGTCGGTCGGTGTGAACGTCACTCGGCTGTCCTGCAATTCCCTGACCGTATCGAATTCCTTCTCAATCTGGAGGAACGCATCGCGCAACTTCCTGACGCTCATGGACTGGCAGTGCTGCACGTAGTCGCTGTAGCCCTTGAACACCTTCATAACACCACCGTCATTGACGAACGAGATGGATTTGATAACTCCGATGAGTGAATCCTGCTCCATGTCGTTGGCAAGGTGAATCACCGAAGAGGCCGTAACCATCGCAACATACGCTTTCACGTAGGGATAATCTCCGCGAAGCAGAATCTTGTTGATGGTCTCGCGGTAGCGTGTAATGCTCTCGCGGATATGCTCCGTGTAATCATCACACACCTTGTTGATGAAGTCCAGCCGATCCTTGTCACCGATGAATCGGCAGATTCGGTCATCACTCTCAATCATCAGGCGGTGAGCCATGTTGTATAGCTTCTTGCCTCGGTGCTTCTGGAAGTATGGCACACGCATCAGTTGTCCCGTAGCCTCGAATGCATAGCCAAGGCAAAGCTCCATGTAGATAGTCATGAGCAGTTCAACCGGTGCTATTCCCAGCTCCCTGCTGCATTCGGCAAGTTTGTCGATCTTTAGTTCAAGTTCATTCTTCATATTCTTCTGTTGTTGTTTCTTGTTCTTCTTCCTTGTAGGAATAGTCGGGGTAAATCACCGTATCTTCGGACAGTGTTTCTAGCTGGTCGTGTAGTTCGCCCTGGGCGATGTGTCTGTCGACAAGTTCGCACAGCCCGAACAGAGGAGTAAGGCATACGGAAGTCTGCCCAGTGGTCGAGATTCTGATTTGCCATTTGCGAAGCTCCATGACTCTCAGAAAGAAATCCATCCTCTTCGGGAATTTAACGCCTCTACGGGTATTATATGAAATCCTCGGAGGTGTTTGGCAGTAGGATAGATCTCCGTACCCACCGTTCCACCTCTTGTCGGGGTCATCCTCAACCAATCCTGCCTTCTTGAGTGCGGTCACGCCACGTTCGATAATGGCATCCACTCTGTCGAGTATCGCGTAGAGTTCTTGCTTCTCGTTCCTTGTGCCTCGCTTCTCCTCGTAGAACTTGCGTTGCAGGAATCGCATCCGCTGGACAAGAGAGAAAAATTCACACCGTGCCGCAAGCCTTCCCTCCAGATCTTCCTTGCTGATATTCTTCATCGTCTGATGAGTTTGGGTTTGTCGAATTCCGGGATGAAGACGATGTCATCTCAACCCTTGAGGGTAGGGTGTCGCCTCAAAACCTCCTTGCACACCTCATCCAGCTTGTAGAACGCAGGGTCAACCTCCACCTTCTCCGTGCAGATGAACCTATCCATGTCCATTGTCATCACGTCAACGTATATCGTCTTCATATCCTTTTCGTTTGTTGTTGTTGGTTCTCTTCTTGTCACCGATACGACGCATGCCTGAAGGTGATCACTTCCAGCATCTCGCGGAATCGGTCTGCAACACGGCCACCGTAACGCTCCTTGATCTGTTCGGGAGTCAGATTGGTCGTGATGATGGTGAACAGCTGGTCGGCATAACGCTGTTCAACGATGTCGGCCACCGGACTTAGGATGTTGCCGTAGCTCATCACCTCGCTGGCCTCACGCCCCATGTCCTCAATGCACAAGGCACATCTGGTCTTCGCTAGCTCCGTCATGACAACCGGGTCGGGTGCCAGAATGGCGAGCTGCTTGGCATCAATGATTCTCACGCCCAGCCTGTCTCCGTCAACATAGCCCTTGTCTCGAAGGTAATTCAGCGTAGCCTTGAGGGCTAACACAGTCGTTGTCTTGCCGTTGCCGTAGAGGCCGTTAAGCATCAGGCCGTTCTTCTTTCTCGCGGTCGTGGTCATCATCTTGCTGATATCCCATAGGATGTACTTCGTGCCGTTCTCGTCATCTAGCACAGCCCGACTTCCGCGATATTCGACTTCAGCATTGTAGGCCGCAACGAAGACTCTGTAAAAGTCATCCGGGTGAATCGGAACGTTAAAACCCTCTCGCGAAATCTTCTGCTGTAACAGCATCGCTTTCAGCCCGTCCACGCTTGGAAGGTTCAACCTTCCGTTGTTGTTTTGATTTGTTGTCATTGTTGATTTTTTCCAGTTGAATCCTCAGCCAGTCGAAGAAGTGCTGTCTGTACCGACTGAAGCTGTCATGCCTTATGCCCTTGCACACCAATTCTTGCCCGAATGGAATAACATAAGATTTGAGCTTATCAATGTCGAAATGGAAACGCATACTTGCCGTTTCCCAGAATTCGCCTTGCCTCAAAAGTTTAGCTTGGAAATCCTCGCACGTACACGCACACGCACGCGTCTCTCTCTTAATATCTTCTTCTCTTATATTATTGGCATCGTTTTCGTATGCGTGACGCATGCGTTCCGCATCGTTTTTGCATGCGTGACGCATGCGTGACGCATCATTTTTCGGTGCGGACGCATTGGGGGCTGTCCCCCATCTTGCAAGCGCGGCCTTCCGCGCTGCTTCTGAGCGACTGCTTGCGGTGGAACCTATTGAAGCCATCCTACGGCTGAAAGACTCCGAATGAAACCACTTACCATCCTCTGATAAGGTGAACAAGCCGAAGTCCTCAACGACTGACTTAACTAGACTCGCGGATTCATGAAGGTTGTAGCCTATGGTGTTATAGGTAGTTTCGCTCACGTAATCCTCTTGCGAGAATAGATATTCCAATAGCATGAAGTATACTCCATACCCCGCTGATCCGTGCCTAATGCGTAGGCTGACGATTTTTGGGTCTTCTCGGGCAAAGGCATCGTGCTGGAAGTAATATTGTTTCAGCTTCTTTGCCATGATTGTCCTTGAATTAGGTATCCCTCAGATAATCCGTGACCTCCTTGATGAAGTCTTCCGTTCCGTGGCATACCACATACTTGTATTCATCCGACCTGCAAAGGTCGGTCTCCCAAACCTTCTGGCTCTCGCTCTGTCTGCCCTTCTCCGTCTTCATCTCGATGAGTAGGGCACCATATTGCGAGTTAGGCTTCAGGAGAATCAGGTCGGCAACTCCCGGCAGAGCACCTTCCGCTTTCAACTTCCCGGCGGTAACAACATCTCGCTTTCCTCCGTTGGGCACTGCGAACAACCGTAGTCTGAGGGTCGGGTAATGAATGCGGAACCAGTTGACACATGCGACTTGGATTTGGTGCTCCTCATCGCCATGCCTCACCCTGGTGTGGTGCTTCTGCCGTTCAGCTGCTATAAGTTCTTCAAGTCTTGACATGCAACGAACTTGATGACCTTACGCGCAGGAACCACAATGGCTTCACCCGTCTTGGGGTTGCGTGCCGTATGTTCCTTGCGTTCAAGGATACTGAATGTTCCAAGGCCGTTGATTCTTACGGACTCGCCATCCTTGAGCGCGGCTGCAATCAATCCGATGAAGGTGTTCGTCAGGTTGGTTGCCTCATTGATTTTCGTTCCGTTCGCCCTTGCGGCTTCCAGAACAATGCTTTTCTTCGATTTCATAATCTGTCAGATTTTATTCGGTAATGTATTCCGTGATTTTGGTTTCTTGGACTCCGACAACCTCGTAGTCCAACATGGAATTCTTCTGTGAATCCGTAAAGAGCTGCTTCGCGTCATCAAGGTCCAGTGATTCAGCGTAGATGAACCTCTTGGTCTTCTTGTCGTGACCATTCTGGTCAGTGGTGATGAAGTTGAACGTCACCTTGAAGAACTTGCCGTCTTCTCCGTTATGGATCACGTCAGCAACGGCACTCTCCTTGATAGCCGTAATATCGAAGTCAGACGTGGTCAGATGTCCCCCTAATGCCATGGCCTTCTGTTCGGCTTCGGCAAAGCTGATGGCCTGTGCGAGGAAAACTTCCTTAACGGAAACTTCAAGCCCATTCTCATTCTGCTTCTTGTAAGCAACACTTACTTCGTAAATCATAATCTTCGTTTTTTATTTTGTTTTTAAAAAATAGGTGGCGCACCCCAAAAACGCCTACAAAAAGCGCGACATCGCCATGCCGCCCGAAGGCGCGCCACCATGGAGTTAACTATATAGCGTTTTTAAATTTGTTCAATGTTGGCCTTCTTCATCTTGGCCTCCACCTTGGTCTTGATTTGGCGGATAAGCCGAAGCTGGTTGGCGTAGGTCGTTGTCTCCTGCTGATGCTCGTCAAGAATGCGCTCGGCTCTGGCCAGCATACCGACAATCTTGTTAATCGGATTCTTGCCGAAGTCATCGCGGAATATGATGCTCATCGCACTGGCGGACAACCTTGCGCATTCGGCCACAAGGCTCTTCGGCAAAACATCAGAAATCGTGCAATGCGAGTAGGAACGTATCTCTTCGCTCGGCATCGGGGATGAGTCTGTCGAAGATGACTCTGATGGTTGCTTCGTATAGTTGTCGGAACTCGTGCTCTCCCATGTTCTCGAAGGAGATGCTTCGGGGCACTTCGTTCCATTCTCCTGTCCTTGCGTTGTAGACGGGGTCGGTGAATCCTGCGAGCAACGTGAGGCTTCGCCTGAAGCAGTCGAGGTTGTCTCTGAACAGCCTTCGCTCTCCTTCTGCCATGCACCCCCATGCGGTGTTGACAAGGGCGAAGTATCGTCTGTGCATTCGGATGCTCCTTGCTTCGTGGATGGTGATGAAGACCGGTCGCTCGGCTGAGAGGCTTCGCAGCTTGTCTGCGTCATCGTCGTAGCATGGGAGCAGTGAACATCCGCATCTAAGGGCGTACAGTTCCATCAGCTTCTTTGGCTTCCTCTTCGGGAAAGGTGAAGCGGTGAGCCTCCGCATTGATCTTGTCACTGCACTTGCAGAAGAAGATGCCGTTGTCGTACATCCAGTTGCCCAAGGCAATCAGCTGCTCCTTCGAGCACTGCACAAGGAACGTGCGTTCCATCTTCTCTTCCTGCGTGCCGTTGTTGTTGTTATTCTCGCTCATTGTTTGTTTGCTTTTGTTCTTGGATTGATTCTTGGACAGAACTTTGGAGTCCACGTAGGCCGCACAAGGGAAGTCAAGTGTATCGAGGTAGGTCTTGCGTCCTTCTTCCGTCTGCAACTCCTTGAGGTTGCTCACATGTTGCTCGCCCGAACCGCTCAGATAATGAATGGCTGTCTCTGTTGTTATCCTCTCGTTCAGCAATGCCTTGGCACATACCTTCTCGAAGGGAATCTCATTCGCCAGACCCTTGAATGCCGTCACCCAGAATTGTTCCAGAATCTCCTTGCGTGTCATAGGCCAATCATATTGCTCGCCAATGCGTCAATGTATTTGTTTGCCTCCTTCACGCGCGTCTCGATCTTCTTGACAATCTCATCGTCCCAATGGACTTCCATGCTGAACAGCGGCACCTTGTTGAATGGATTGTAGACAACCCAATAGCAAGTTGTTGTACCCGTAACCATCATGTGTGAGAAGAGCTGCCAATAATAGTTGGGTTCAGCCTTCTTCAAGGCTTCAAGCCTCATGGCCTCCGTGGGAAGAAGAATGATGCTGGCATACTTGGCGAACGCCTTGCCCTGCGGACTCTTGATCTCGATGCAGCAACACTCCCCCGTGACCGGGTTGGCAAACATTCTGTCTGGCGAACTCGCGAAGTGTTCAAGTGTGGGATGCTTGACCGATGGCGGCTCTTCAAGGACAATCTCCTCGTTGCACTGGGCGTTGGGTTCATAGGTCTGAAGGAACATCGCGGCAAACAAGTCTGCCGCAGGACCCTCCATCTTGTGCCCCCATTCGAGAATCTTTGACTTCACCTCCGTGATGCCGACATATTGACCGAACAGTTCATCATTGTTGAGAATCTCCTCATCAATCGTCCGCTCGAATGCGAGCTGCTGCATATAGCTGACTGCCGTGGCAGACCAGTTGCCACCTCGACCTTCACCCATCAGGTTGCCGACCGCGCTACCCGTTATCTGTCCGATTCTTGCGCGGTACCAACCTAACGTATTCTGTTCCTGACCGTATTCTGCGTTCATAGGCTAGAGCAATGAGGGGCGGTTATTCTGATTGGCCGCATTCTGCTGCGTAACTTCGGCCTGTTCTTTAGCTTCGGCCTGAGTCTTGGCTTCGGCTTGTTCCTTGGCTTCGGCTGCTTGCTCGAAGGGATTGCCTTGCGGTGCAGGAGCACCTTCAGCTTCTTCCGCTTCAGCTTGCTCTTTGTTCACCTCAACAGCAACTGCCTCCTCGGTTGCGGCCTCGACTTTTGCAAGGGCAGCAGGTTGCTTCATGCGCTTCATCGCAAGGGAATTCAGGTCGTTGTCCTTCACTTCCTCAACATACACGGGTTGTTCGCCCATGTCCTGAAGTTCTTCGGAAGTGCTCAAGCCCATGCTGATTTCTGGGCAGTTGCTTCTCTGGAAGAAGGCGGATGCACGATAGATCAACATCTGGTCGGGCATGGTCAGCCACTTGCTGCCGTTCTTCGTTGTCCAACCTTCCTTCTTGGCCATTCCCATTGTGACCCAAGTGCCGTAGATGGGTTCCTTGTGCTTCACATCCGAGGTCTCATAAGTGTAAGCGCGACACCCGTAATCGTCCGTGCCTTGCTCGCCCTTGAACTCGTAGCGCAGCGGAGCATAGCGGCCACACTTGTTGATGCAAGCAATAAGAAATTTGGAGGAAAAGGAAGGCTGGCCGTGAACAATGTAAAGATTCTGCATGACCATGAGGGGGTCAGCGTTCATGCGCTGTGCCATGTTCAATGCAATCGTGCAGTTGGCGTAAGTCTTCTGCATAGCGGCCTGAACCTTCTGTTCGGGGGTGCCGAACTCCTTGTTCGGGTCACCCTTGAGAGAAGCCGGGATAAGTGAACTGGTGGCATACATCTTCGCGATGCGTTGCGTGGCCTCGAACGACCGCAACATCTGACCTGCGGTGGTCATGGCAAATTCCGCATCCTGCTTGGCCTTGATGATCTGTACCTCAGCAGGAACGACTTCCATAAGGTTACTTTCTGAATTGTCCATAATTCTTCGTTTTACGATTAGTAATGTGAAAATCTCATAGTGACTGAAGAGGGAATCGAACCCTCATCTTCCCCTTAGGAGGGGGATGCTCTGTCCGTTGAGCTATTCAGTCCGTGCCCGTCTTTCCGGGCTGCCACAAAAACACCTTAACAAGAACTCCAAAAAGCAGTGGGACCTGCGAGGCTTGAACTCGCGACCTTCTGATTATGAGTCAGCTGCTCTGACCGTCTGAGCTAAAGTCCCGTCCCCCTCGCTTGGGGGTAACATCAACTTAAAATCAATCATGCGTAGGGGCTAACACACCCACTTGCTATAAACCATTTAACCATTATGGGTCGGGACTCGCGGAGTCGAACCGCGTCAGTTGCCACAAGGCTTAAAGAGCTACCCAAACAACCCTGACCAACTGTCCCGATAGAACTTGCTATTCTCACGAACCGCAAGCCGATAAGTACGAATTTATGAACTTATTATCACTGTGCTAGTGTCAAGGGATGTGGGAGGGAGTCGAACCCTCATGTAATTCACACGAAATTCAAACAATCGAAACGAAGCAATCATCTAACTTCACAGCCGTAACCGTTAGGCTGCATATCCACATCCGGTATCCATGGAGGAGGCCTACACGCTGGCGAGCCAGATCATCGTGATACCAACCACCATAATGAGCACCCCCATCACAACGACCTTAATTCCTTCCAGCAATTCAGAATTAGCATTTGACTTTCTCATACTTCCGAGTTTTTTTAAGTAGTTGAATGTTGTTATCCTATTAACCCATCCGTGTACCACTTGCAGAGGTCTTTCGCGATGAGGGCTTTTTTGATGTCAAGTTTACTGTAGTAGAGAGGAGAGTTGGTGCTGTTCCCCTTGCGGAACGCCTGAACCAATCCCGTCTTCTTCAATCGATTCCAAGCGTCTCGGCTGACACCGATAGCCAATAACCAGGAATTGACCTCTGTCTCTCGAATGTCGCAGGACGAAGGCTCGAAAGTCTTCATGGCCTGCATGTAGCCCACTTGGAATGACTCCTGCATGAGCTGCTGTATTGCTGATATTGTCATATTCTTCTTTGTGTTTGTTGGAGTCTGTCTCTATTTGGCAGGACCCAGTGTGATTGTCTGCATTTTGCCGCCATACTCCTTGATGGCTCTCTCGCGAATGTTCTCAGCCAACTGAGATGAAGAGCAGAAGCGGAGCGCAAATGCAACCGTTTCGCGCCTTACACCAAAGGACTTAGCGAGCTTCGTAATATTTCCGTACGGAACTACGATTTCTAGTCTCTGTTTTTTGTATGCCATTATTTTTTTTCGTATATTTGTTGTCTCAAATGATTTCGGACATTGTCCGATTAACTTTCGAGGGCAAAGTTATGCAATTGTGTAATACAAGCAAAGCGATTGCTTATTTTATTTTGCCGAATTAATACTTATTAACTATGCAATTGCTTATGATGACCATCAACGACAGAATGGAGATGCTTGTAAATGAGCATTTTAACGGCAATAAAGCCGCATTTGCAAAGTCAATTGACATGCCACCAACAAGTATGTCTAGTTATCTTGGAACTAAACGAAGGAGCAAGCCTTCTGTGGATATGGTAGCCAGAATTATTCAAGTATTAAACGTTAATGCAAGATGGTTGCTTACTGGCGAAGGAGATATGCAAAACCCTACCGCCATTGTAGCTTCCACCATAGACAAGCAACGCATGCTCGAAGAACTCATAGATCATTACGCAGACGGCAACAAGGC
>ERZ1026876.730-NODE-730-length-18817-cov-19.070088_pt1 | contig 18817 bp, 13 predicted proteins | sample MGYA00380168_ERZ1026876 | MGnify/ENA primary metagenome ERZ1026876 (study PRJEB33269, sample SAMEA4719804) | human gut metagenome | biome: human-associated habitat; feature: organic feature; material: feces | place: Cameroon | collected 2013-10 ... | reverse complement strand
CTGACACCCAATTTTCTCTAAACCATACGCACATTTCTTTACCATGTGATGCAAATGTTACCATGCATGCAATATGAAAAAGCATGATAAAAAGAGGCATCACTTCGCAGTAATATTTGAACCAAGTGAGTAGCTTCACGCTGTATCCTCTACCTGCAAGGATAATAACGTTAATCATTTCGCTAACGTCCATACCCTTAAACATTACTCTTGACAACTGTACAACACCGACTGATTGAACTAACCGATGGACTTCATCTTCTTCCTCTTTAGTCATAAATTCTTCTCCTTTTGTTTTTGGGTTTATTATTTATTCTTAGTTCCTCATTCTTAACAATAAGGAAAGTGATGTAAAAATAAACAATTTTGCTCAAAATGAATAATTTTGAGCAACTTTTTAGAGTTAAACTTTGCTAAAGTAACAATCTGAAAGTTATGTTACCAAATTCTTGTTACCAAAATTGCATAAAAAAGTAACAAGTTTACGGTGCCTCGTCCGTCTCCATAACAACCTCTCCATCTCTCATATAAACCTCAATCTCATACCCTTTATCGAGGAGCATATCAATCTCCTTCTCGGTCGGAACTCTGTTTAGTGTTCTTCTTTTTATCTGTTCCATAGTAATTGTCCATTAAAAAATCGAAATCCTTGCTATTGTGTTTCTTTAGCTTCTTTCGGTTGATTATATCTCTCTTGTATTTATTCTTGATACGGACACATTCATAATGACCTTTAATATAAAGATGTTTATAGAATCTTAAATCCATTTCTAACATGATGCTCTTTCTAATATCATAGCTGTCACAATGCTTCATTAGCCCTAAATAACTATTGATGGAGCAAACATAATGTTGTAAATCCTCTATTGCATAGTTATCGGGCAATGTATTCATATGATGCACCAGTTGCTTGAAATTACTCACCATGCGGTTGCTTGTGTAAATCCTATCTCGCTTTACTACCATACCCGTAAACTTAATACCCTTATATACGGATTGCAGCTCTATCTTCCTCGGATGCAGGGTTACGCCTATATTGGCAAGATATTCCCTTATCTTTGGAGCAGAAGCTAGCAATACCTGCTTATCCTGATGTATCAAGAAGAAATCGTCTACGTATCTGCCGTGATAATAGATATGCAGAATTATCTCAAGCATCCAATCAAAATCATTGAGCCAGAAGTTTGCGTCATGTTGGCTTGTAAGGTTGCCGATGGGTAGACCGTGGTTTTTCTTTGCCCCTCGCAACGTTTTGCCCTTGGGCACTTTCGCCATGGTCTCTTCAGAAGAACGCTTGATGCAGTTTTTTGTCGGGTCGTTCATTATGGTAACACGAGATAAGTAGCGTAGGTCTTCTATATCGTCTCCTTTGTAGTTATCCAAAATAAACGCATCTACTTTATCCGCAAGTTCTCCTCTAGGAATACTCATAAAGAAACCTTTCATATCGCATTTCAGATACCAGCATGGCTTGGTGAAATTCTCGGAACATTCCTTGATGTCGGCTGCAAGCTGCCTTACTCCATAGAGCTGACCCTTACCACAGCGACAATTATATGTTCTATCACTAAATACTCCTTCGAATAGCGGTTCTAATCGTAGAGCGATATAATGATGAATAACCCTATCACGGAAATTAGCGGCAAAGACCTCTCGGTAGACAGGTCGGGAGACAACGAAGGTAATGGATGGCATCGGTTCGTAAGTTCTGGAATTAATCCTTTCAACCAAGTCCGTTATATTTTCGAATAGGTATGTCTCGAACCTTATTGCATCTGGTGATGATGCCTTACCTTTGCGACAGTCTTCGTAGGCTGCTATAACATATTCTGCCTTTACCATTACTATTATCTCCCTAACTCTCCTAACTAGTGCTGTAACAGGACGAACTCGATTCGAATTGTCAACCTTACCGTTGTTGTTCCGATTGCCATTCGAGAAATTCAGATTCCACGCATTTGTGCCTGAATTCTCTACACACGACCAGTAATTCGTCCGCTATTTTCTCGCTCTCTATTATACATCTTAGCTGCTTCGCTACACCGAACAAATGATGATACGACTTGACAGCAGCGAGACCATTATTTATGGAGAATCACATTCTATAATAAGCCTTAACCTAATTATACTCTAGCTTTATTCTAAGCAGGACTAACCTTTCTTAGAATTTCCCCAAGCTGTAGCCTGCCTACCGATGATGGTTGTCAGTCTGCAAATATCAGCCGCTTGCTTCTCTGAGAATAATTTTCTCTTGAAGCAAAGGCGAAGGACAGTTTTAAGGAGCTCGAATTTGACACGGAATCCCATCATGTATTGATGTCGGTTATCGGCATACATATTCGCTAGCTGAATGTACTCGAAAAGTTCAAGAGCAACGCTTGTCATTTTCTCACCCAAATCATAACGATACATTCTCGGAAAACCAACCTTCATTGCGGTGAGCTTATCGACCAACTCGAAAGTGTCCTTGTATATCTGTAAATCCTTCGCTAATGCCATAGATATTCTAGCTTATTGCCACTAATTATTCGTGATATTGTTATTATTTATGTATTCGTAATTCTCCACCTCCCAACCTTGCTTGACCGACCTGCGGTCGGAAAGAGGTAAAGAGATGAAGAGATAAAATGATTAAAATGCTGTAACAGGACGAACTCGAAGCGAAGTGTCAACCTTACCGTTGCCGCCCCGAAGGCCACCCGAGAAATTCAGATTCCACGCACTCGGGCCTGAAGTCTCTACACACGACCAGTAAGTCGCCCGCTGGAGTAAATCAACATTCTGCTTGCCTGCGTTTCTAATGCGCAGTAAGGCAAGATTGATGGTCTCAAAATAGCGATGTATGAGTGCCAAATCTCCCATAGTCGGTAGCCACCAGTTATGCTTACCAATCTGACATATCTTATCGCCCTCTGTTCGTTTTGTCATGTAGTTCCAGCAGTATGCTACAGCACACGTTGCAGGATCATCGTTCTTGTAATAGCTACTTGCCATGACACCAGCAGTACGAGTTAAACCATCGAAAGTGTTCAAGTCTCCCGATGTCTGATAACCTACAGAACCGCTATTCTGTACACTTCCCCATTTCATCGCTGCGCTAGGCTCTGTCAGAGCAATACCTAGTCTGTAACCGCCATGCTGAATAACTATAGCATCAGCATCAGCGGAAGAAATACCGATTGATGTTGTCTGCCACGGCTCTATACGCATATACGAACCTATCATAGCAGTTTCACCTCCGCTCTGCGAACCCCAACCGTCATTTTGTCTCTTGCCGATATACACACCATCCTGCAAAGGACGAAGATTCTGCTCCAAATAAGTCTTCATACTAGCTGCACTAGCATTTGTGACCGCCTGTCCGTTGGCAGACAGCCAATCGCTGATTTTTCTTGTCTTAATAGCCATAATCTTATGTCTTTTAAATTGATACTTATTACTTATTGCTTGCCGATACCGTATTGCTGATAGCGGCATTCACGGCATCGATGAAGCAGGGGGCGGTGGTGCGTTCAACGAGTTCCTTGATGATTTCCACTTCTTCATCGGTGTACTCTGTGTCATCGTTGCCGTTCCACATTTTCACTGCAAGAGCCTGTCCTGCCAATCCAAGACCTGCTCCCTGCGAGTAGATGATGTTTGCAATCTGCTTGCGTGCGTTAACTACCTGACACTGATTCTTGTCGAGTGTCATAAATACTTCGAGATGTTCTAACTTAACTTTCATATTCTTTGTTTTTTAATAATTATCTATTACTCCAATCTAAATCATGTTCACCACTCCAGAAGATGCCACGACCATAATACGTCTTATTCTCTTGACTAGGAGTAAGCATTTCAGGTTGTATATAAACAAGATTTATAGTTTCGCCCCCATTGAGCTGATGCCATCCACCAACATCACTGAAGTAAACGCCATTATTTGTGTCACGAATATTAACTGCCATCCAACGCTTACCAGTACCACCTGGAATAAACTCATAATAATACTCAGATCTATCTGTGTTATTTTTAAAAGCAACAACATCTATAGGACAACCAGAATATTTAGAATTACCAACCCCATATAGAGGAATATTATAAACTGTCTTTCCATCATATTGTTGCGAACTTAAGTACACAATCTCTCTCTTATCTGGATAATCAGTACCAAAAGGATAAACATACATCATACTTCCCACGACCAGTGCAAACGTGCTTAGTCTATGCCCGAAAGCACCACGCGAATAAATAGTACCACCATACAAAACACCACTTCTGCCATTTACCATTCCTTGAAAACGCAAATCCCCTTCAATATCAATATAACCATCCGAATTAAAAGAAAGAGTACCTGCTTTAACTTTTTCATCAGGACTTACAGCCGACAATATTTGAAAAGAACCCTTCACACCACGCAATTCACCTTTAAATATACCATTAGACGCATACAACGAACCATCCTTCGTAACCCTAAAAGGAGCATCTTTTGCTTGTGCTGCACCAAGCCACAGAGCGTAATCATCATCATTATCAACAACTCTAAACGAGCCAAACATTGCGCCACCTGACGGATTGTATAGATTAATCTGATTACTTCCGAGCATATTGATGGTAGCGTTCTCGGCAAGAAGAAGATGAGTTGCTATCGACTTATAATTGCTCATCTCTATCCAATGTCCATCGGTCAAACTGGGCGAAGAAGTATCGTCGTCATACGTTTTAATACATTGATACCACTTGCCTTTAACACACACAACATCAACGTATTCTTCTTCTCCTGCACCCGAAAGATACTTATAGCTGCCCGATTCAAAACCGTCATGTTCACGCATAAGAGCACCTTTTTGCCCTTTGTCTCCTCTCTGAGAGAATGAGATTGAGCCAGTTACTTCTGCTAAAACCTTTACCATAAGCTAACTATTTAACACCTGTGATTACGTAAACTGCGCCCTTGTAGGCACGTATTGCCGATTCCGTAACAGTAAACTTGTTGTCGCTCACCGTTGGTGCTCCCGAAATAGGAATACCGCTGTTGGAATATAATGCCATGCTGAATGCGACATCTTCGATATTGGTCTTAGAACCACGTTTGCGCATGTACGGAACGTATACGATGCTTCCTCCCGAATTTTGAATGAAGTTCTCAGCTACAGCATTTCCGTTGCCATCCGTAGGGTTCGGGAATATGATATATTCATCCGACACGTCATTGACGGTCTGAGTATCTGACGCATAAAAACTTCCTGCCTTGTATGCTTCACACTTAACGAGGATAGATGAATCAACGTCTGTCTCATTGATGGTGAATGTAGGAGAGTCGCTATTCTGCTTGAGTACCCATGCGTTGGTAGAGTCTGGCAGATACCACTTGAATGTATATCCGCTAGATGTCACGGACGTTCCTTCCGTCACCTCTGCTTTGACGGTACAGCTACCGCCCTTCTCTGTGATAGTGAACAGATTCGTACTTGAAGTAGGGAGAATGTTCACTCGCTTTGAGCTGACAACACCCTTGGCTATATAGACTGGGTACATAGCTTTAAGATTGATGTTTGTGTTTTCGAGCGACAGACTTGTTCTTGCTTCGATGTTGAACGAATCACCGCTATTGATTTTCACAAGGTTCTTATTGACCGTAAGGGTCGGATTGCCGCTAGCATCAGCCCCCATGGTAAAATGACCAGACACACCACCAAACGAATTAGTGGAAACGCCCGAATCATTGAACGCCAACGTCACACCGCCGACAACCCATGTTGTAGAACCTCTTGTAAGGTCGAAGTTATTACCTGCGCCCTGCTCTGCTGAAAAGGCTTGCATAACTATGACTGGATGCCTAGCACCGCTAGCTTCGAAGTCAGGCGAAATCTGAGTAGGCGCATTCCACTCGCCATCATAGTTCTGATTAACGTCTCCTGTCGTACACTGAAGGATTGGGTAGATTGTCGTTCCGTTGCTTGTCACAACAATCTGTCCTGTTATTGATGCTTTACTCATTTGTTACCTCGCTTTCCTTTTTATCTGTTGATACCTCAGATTCAGAAGACACGTCTGACATATCTGCGCCAAATCCGTTATCCTTATTTCTTGTGTCGCCCTCACCACCATACTCGACTGGGGTATAGCAATATGCAGGGGTAGTTACACTTCCGTCAATCTCAGATAGAGCAGAATACTCCTCTATGAGAGCACCGCCAGCATAGGCAGCTCTTGCACTCAGATTAATACCAGGAACATCATTCATCTCACTCTGATAGAGTAAGCAATTACCGTCATGGGTCATTGTAAGCGGAACACCAGCCTTGGTGATTACCTCTGCGACTTCCTTAGTTACCTTAACGTAATATCTCATAATCGTATATTTTTAAAGTTCAACAATAATTAGCTGTTCTCGTCAATTTCCCTTGACACAAGATAGTTCCCATCCTCATCCACAAGGGTATTGCCATTCTCGTCAACAATCAGCTCGTAAGCACCTCTGTCTTCGATTGTCAGACGGATACTCTTCTTCGCCTCGAAAGGACATTTGAACGTCTCTCCGTACCCTAACACCGTGACATTCTCAGTCATGGTGACTACGCCATTGTTCACAACCTTGCCATAAGATACTTTCTGCCACTTCGCTCTGATAATCTTGTTCCATACAGATGGGTCAATGACTCCGTTGTTGTCACTTACGATAGCCCGACAAGTTACGAAAGCCGTATCTGAATTGAGACCGAAACCATCGCCTACGAACTGAGGAGTAAGGGGTGGAATGGTTCTTTTGATATAGGTAACCTTCTTCGGGTCTCCTGTTCGAGGAGAAGATGGAACACTTCCTTCGTAGATATAGCAGGCTCTTACCTCATATCCGATTCCGTCACCTATCATATCACAGTTGATGGTGATAGATGTAATCTGACCGTTAGCAGCCTTCGTCATGGCGGTAATCTCGTAGTTCTCGGAATCGTCAACGGAAGAGATAAGCTGCTTCGTTCCGTTATCCAAGATACGATACCACCATATCCTTGCCTTTGTGTCCGCAGACTTATCTATAGCACCGACCATTACCTTTGCTGTGATGGTTCTTATACTTGCGTGTTTGAGCGGATTCCACAGAACAGTAGGAGCACTATCAAGCATAATCTCTGCCCTTGCATTAGTGGTGTCTTCAAGGTAGAGCGGCTTATTGGCTATGAATGTGTACTTATATCCACTTATCGGGTCAGTCCAATTACCCTCAAACCGCATTGTTCTCGGCTTATTGATAACTGAGTTAGACTTGATAAAGAGAGTTCCCTTGTTCAAACCCTCTGTTGTGGCTTCATAACCACTTACAACACTGGCTTTTTCACTTGTTGCTACTACGACAATTCCACTAGTAGAAACTTCCGACCATTTGAATGAATCCAACTGACTATTAAATGTGCCCGTCTCGTTAGGGTTGTCGGGGTCTATGAGGAAGCATGACGGAAACATCGTACATGGACGGATTGCGTAATTCGGGGAATATGAGTTAGCGATGCCGTCATACTGCTGTCTGTTGATGATGTCTCCAACTATCTCTATGCTGCAAGACTGGGAATAGGCGGTTGCCTGTATATCCATCATCTTGTCAACACTTACTGCTAATTCTTTTGGCATATCTTTCAATTTTAAAGTTCAACATTAGAAACTAACACTCACATCTTCGGAATACATTGTCTCTCCATCCTTGATTTCGGCATCACATCGGAATGTTACACTACCTATCTTGAATGCAGCACCGCCAAGGTCTTCATAGGTCAAATCAACCGACAATCCACAGTTGGCATGAGAGAGTGCCCATTTATTGTCTGCTGTTGGGTCTCCGCTGTCTCTAGTCCATACAACATTGACCATGGAGTCTGTCACGTCTTGATTGTAGAGTCTGCCGATTACAGACAGAGTAGTGAATACCTTCCAAGAGCCATCACCATTCGTTGCCATCAAGTCGTTGAGACGGAAGTTCCACAGCTTCGATGATTGCATTTCGAGTGTAAAATACGGATTACCCTCCACGAATGCCCAAGCTGTAGATGAGTAGATTGGCGGCTTCGTTGTCTTGTCTTCAAGGCATTGCCACTTGCACCCGAGGTAATAGACGGTATCAATCGTTCTGTCACCATTACGGTAAGGATTATCGCCTTGCGCCACAGACAAGCTCCACACACCTCGGTCTCTTGTCGTGTAGATTGGGTTGCCCTGATAGTCTATCTGCTGGAATGATGCAGCCATCATCCACTTAGCATAAAACGCTCCATCACGCTTGTTGGCTGTAGGGAAGTCTTGGAAAAGGAACGAAAGTGCATCTGGCAGCTTACCCATCGCAAGAGAATAATTTGTCTTGTCGATGATTGGCTTCGTAACGTGGTCGAGCCATACAAGCAACCCCTCGGATGATGATATATACCAGCAGCTCTGTCTGTCTTCGTCCACGGCATTTCCCCACCGAATCAGCCTTGCCAGCTCGCAGGGTGGATAGTTCTTCTTGCTAGGACATTCATCATCTGGATAGCATACAACTGTGATGGTGTTCGTTACCGTATTAACAGATAGTACTCGCAGCCACATATCGTAATACTTGCCGTTCTCCGTCAAGGTATTGATGGAAGCCAAGACAACATCATTCTCCTTGAACGCCGTAAAGTCGTTATCCCATCGCTTCTGAAGCTTCAAGTCGTAGGTTACGTTGCCGCCTTCCGCTGCCGCAGAAATCTCCGTCACCGACTCAACCATACCGCTCTCCGTGAAGACGAAGTTGCTTTCCATTGCCGTCTGCCGATTTACGATGAGTTCCTTGGCTATAATAGAGCTTCTTGACGTGATACTCTCGAACTCAGCATTGCCCAGCTCATCAATCCTGCCGCCAGTACCGAAGAGTATTCCCTGAATGAACTCCCCGAAGGTTGCACCTTTCTTGAACTGAGACATATCTTCGGCAATCAAGCCCTGTATGAACTTCTGCACCTTCTCCCAAGTGATAGTTCCCTTGGCGGTGTCGTCGTTTACCTTTGAGACAAAATACTTGCTTCCCTCTGTTGCGACCTGGTTCTTGACCTGTGTGGTTGTCAGTCCGGCTCCAGTTCCGCCATTTCCGCTTTGAAGAGACGATATCTGCTGTTGAATCTTCTGAATGGTTCCGACCTCCTTGTCCTCGCGAAGGGTTATGTCATAGGTCGGAATCTTACCATCTTCTTCCTTGATCGTGAGCTGGTCTATAGAGATAACTCCGTCGATATTGAGGTCTGTATCGTTGAAGTTCATCAGGTCACCAGCCTTAAGCGTATCATGAAGGCTCTTGATGACACCAGTAGTATCCTTTTCGGCAAGATCATGCTGTCTCGCCATGAAAAGCTCGTCAACCTTTGGCTGATACACGTATCTTGTGTAGTCATTCTTGTCGAGGAGTGCTATGGCATACTTAAGTAGCTTCAGCGATGCTGCTTTAACGTACGAATCTGGAAGAGTGATACCGGTCAGAACGAAATGGTCGCCTTTCTTGATAGGGTAGTCCTTGTAAGGGAACCACAATTCAATAGCATCATCCTTTACTCTTTCTATAGTAAGTCTCCACCTACCATCAACCTTGTTTGACGATGCTACCTTAAATGTTCGACCGCCACACATACCATCTTTCATTGAAATGGAAAAATCGTCATCCTTCAGGTCGGTAATATCGAAGTCGATAGCTTTGTTGAGATAGATATCTACGTTCTTTACTGTCTCGTTATCACCAAATCTTCCATCATCATTAGGAGCCACACCTTCATCAATCTCATCAACACGCACGCCACCGATTTCCATTTCTTCGATGGTAGGGTAGATTTCGATAACTCCATTCGTCTTGTCATCAGTATCAAAGAACTGCGATGCAGAACGAAGGCCAATCTTTTCGATATTCACTGAATCGATGTATGGTCTGTAAGGATTCGTTGAGAACTTGTGCTGCTTTCCTGTTGGATTCACATACTTCTTCTCTTCTTCTGTGAGCGATTCGTAGAAATCACTCAAAGACAAATGAGGAAAGCCCGGCAACATAAGTCTGTTTACGGCCATGTTGTTCGGGAGATTCTCAGAATACTCCTTCATAGATGATGGAACGGTCTTCTTGTTGAGGCCGGATGTAATGTACATCTTTGTGTTTCCTGCCTTGACCTGAGCTATGAACGCGTTAAGATTTTCGCGTGACTCTTCATCACCGCTATCTACTTGCGTTCCCTTGTATTCTGAATAGAATCTACACTTATTCGTGTTGTATCTCTGTGTTACGTATCCGGTAATCTCAGTTTTGAAATCAAAGGTTACCTTAAGTACCCATCCGCCGGATTGCTCTCCAGATTCCCCAGAGACAATACACTTTCTCTGATTCTTGAAATATGTCTCGATATAATCAATATCGAGATCCAGGTCTACGTATGTTGTTGCAGTAACCACCTTCGTGATATTCGCCACGTACTTTACGCCAAGGTCAGCATAGTAATGGGAAGGAAGGTTCTTCTCTGAGCCGTAAGCTCTCAATCTTGTAACGACACTCTGATCGGAATCAGCGTTCTGAACAATCTCGTAGAGACCCTTGCCGAGTCCGTACTTGAAGATATGATTAGCCTGTATTCCCGTAGTACCGACATAGATATTTCTACCTCTAACAATGAAGTTAATATCCCATTTCTCGTTCACAAGCGCAAGGGCCTGCCAGCATGTCTGTGAGTCGACGGTGATTGACATTGATTCGATGACGTTATCGTCGGTTTTCTCACCATAAACCGACAACCACTCACTTTTCAAGGCTCCGCGCTGAACGGAACGCTCCATGTTTCGTGAGTAAATCTTCCAAAGGCCTTTGCCAATCTGCTCGTCGAGGTTCGCCTGGATCCTGTCGAGCAAATCATCCAAAGTCTGTACGTAGAATGGAAATTTCGGCATGGAAGTGTAGTGAAGCTCGTTGTCGTTCAATACGACATCAAGGAACTCTGCTCTAGCAAGCTCGTCCTGCAATGCGTTGAACTTTACGCTGTCATATACAAAGCCCTCACCGTAGGTGTCAGGTCTTGCCTGCTTATCCTTGCCCGGCTCGTAGTTAAGCTCGAACCGCTCACCACGATAGACAATATAGTCGCCTATCTGAAAGTTGATAGGCACTTCATGCTTGAAGTTGATAGTCAAAAAGCATTCTCCCATCCAGGAATCAGAGTACTCCAATCCATGAACGGTTATCTGCTCTCCGTTAACGTCTGTCAGCTTCGATCCATCCTTATGATAAATATTCCAAGTGCTCATTTGTATGCTATCCTAAATTTGAAATTATACCATGCATATCCATAATCGGCTTGATGTCAGTAACAGGGTCGTTAAACTTGAAAGTAATAGAGAGGGCAAGCAGGTCCTCGCTGCCCGGATATCTGTACAGGTCCGGATCAATGCTCTTCAGTCTTACATGCTGCCTTCCAATCTTGTTGAAGTCGCAGTACATTTTCATCATGCCAGACATGCGGAGATAGTCAATGAAAGCCTTACACTTCTCGTTGGCTCCGAAAGCATCACCCTTAAACAGGAACTTGACCTTGTTCTCGTATGCCGCCATATAGAGGCCATCCTTTCCGATATACTCATCGTCACCATGCTCGTCGTGCCACTCCCTTTTCACCGGTTCCTTGACAGAATCACAAGGCTTGAACGGACTCTCGCTAACGTACATACCGAAGTCGGCGATGGAGTCCTTCACCTCATTCCCATCGCCTTCCTTCTGCATGTATATCCTGAAATAATCTTTCATACCTAAATCAACTATTTATAATTGCAAATATACAAAATAATGCATAAATATGCAAATGATATACGAATAAATATGCGTTAATTGAACTTAAAGTCGTGCCTATCCCTAATATTGACTGGTCCTGTAGATTTCACGACAGTTCCTCCGTATTGATAGACGAAGCACTTTGCTGTATCTTCACACTCAACATGAAGTTCCGCTCCATCAAGCAGATTAACGAATACCCTGGAGAATCCCTTGACCTTCAGGTAGAGCGAAGAGTTGTGTCTTACGTATATCTCTCCGCTATCCATCCAGTCATAGTTGATGTTTGCTACACACTCTCCATTGAGGATGACAATCTTCGGATTTTGTAGGTCAACGTTCTCGTCAACATACACACCATGATCATGAATGACATCGCCAAAGTACTTCTTCATATTCTTGGTCGAAGGCCAGTTTCTTCCAATACAGAAGTCGATACCCTTAACAAACTTCTCGACCATCTCATGCTTTGATGAGTTGTCGTGCCACTCGGCGGTCCACTGAGCGCAAAGACCCAGTGAAACCGCATCGTTCTTCATTCTGTCTGATAAATTTCTTTTTTCAAACATAATTATTTCATTTTTAAAGATTTCGTACCATTGATAACTCTGTTGAAGTTATCGTTATACTCAATGAAAATCTTCTCGATTCTCTCTGCTGCATCTGCATTACGCAAGGTATTCCGAGCAATAAGGTTAAGCTGCGTGAGCTGAGATTTTGCAATTTCACTCATCTCTGGAAGGAATTTACCCTGCATCTCCCTAATCACTGAAACATCAAGCCGGACCGCATTGAGATAGGATGCAAGAAGGTCAGCCGTCTCCTCGGTAATTCCCTTAATCGAGTTGGTTGTAGACGAACTTCCATTCTCCCTTAAATCAAGCCCCTTGTTCTTCAGAGCATCGAAGATGCCGGTTAACTGAGGAACTACATTTTCGCCAACTTGGTAGAGCTTGTCTGCAAAATCGTCCATGTCGGTCTCGTCAAGTTTACCCTTTTCGTCAAGGATACCTGTAAGCCATTCGAGAGGTTTTTCAAGCGCCTTCTCCATGATTTTCTGAGTTACGATATTCTTCGTAACGTCGCGAACCATGTCCTTCACCTTCTCCCTGTAGGCATCAACCGCATCCTCACCTTTAGCCCACGCACTTACAATGGTGTCTGTGAGTGTACTTGCCCAACTCTTCATATCGATAGAGTAAACGTCTTTAAGGAAGTCCTGTGCGAACGTCTTAATCTGCAACTGCATCTCCTTGATTTGCTGGTCGTAGTCAGCAATCTTATCCTTGTCCGTCTTTTTCTTATCCTCCTCAGCTTGTCTCTGCTTTCTCAACTCGTCTTCCTGAGCGTGGAGTAGGGCGAGCTGATCTGCGTATGCGGAAGGATTCGTCTCTGTCTTCATTACAGCGTCATAAGTCTCCTTGCTGTAGTGACTGAAGTTGTGACCTCCAAAGAAATCCTTTCCAATATCGGTCTTAGAAAAAGAATCCCAAGCCTTATAGTCATTCTTGACATCGTTGAGCTTTTTATTCGCATCGGAAGACCTATTGTAAGAATAGATTCCACCGAGTGTCTTTTCTATAACGGAACTGATATTGCTAGATAGGTTCTTCAATTCATTCAGCTGTCTCTCTGCAAGCTTTATCTGTCTGTCGAGCTTGGCATCATGAGCCTTTGCAAACGCCTTAATAGGAGAGGTAAATATGCCAGTGACACCGGCAAGGATTCCACCAACGTTGCCGGACTCCGCGCTTGTTACCACCTTTGACAGTGAACTTGACATGCCGGAGAATGTCTCGAAGAACGCAGAAGCGTCCTGCCATCCATCAGACTCAGTGTCAGCTCCGAGAAGGGAAGCAGTCTCTTTGATGTCATTGAATGCTTCACTCATTCCCTGGACATTCTGGTCGATAATACTTACTACGTTAGCAAACTTATCAAGAGACTCCTTTGCTTTTGTTCCATCCTTAAACAGAATCTCAGCAGCTTTCATCATAGCCTTTCCGCTGCCAATCATGCTGTCACCACGCTTGATGAAGTTTTCGTCTCCCATTTTGAGACCAAGTTCACGAACCTTCTTTCCTTCAGCAATTTTACTTGCTGCGATGGTCATCTGCTCGCTGGCATCAGAAATCTTCTGCTCAGCCATTCCCTTCAGGCCACCATTGAGGAAAGTCTTCTTTGGACTCGTCAGCTTCGATAACTGCTCATCAAGCTGCTTGATTTCCTTGGCGTACTCTCTAGCATCACTGGCTCCGCTTTGTAGAGCCTCATTGATATTCTGCCTGATTCTTGCTCCGATAGTCTGAGCCTTATCCATACCGAGAGACACGATGGCTCCGTAGAAGTTGAGATAATCAGAAGAGTTCTTGAACTTGTCAAGTTTAACCTGACCAATCTCCTTGTCTCTCTGAATCTCATATCTCGCCTTGATGCCAGGATCATTCGTCTTGCTGATAAGCTCGTTGTATCTCTCCCTTATCTTCAAGATTTTATCCTCATAATCTTCTGTCTTCTCAATGATGTCGGCGGCATCTTGCAAAGACTTAACATAATTACCACGGAGGAGTTCTGTAATTTTTTTCCACTCTTCGTACTGATTTGGTAGCTTAAGCTTTTCCTTAGCTTCTCCGTCAGTCATGCTGAGAGAATCCTGAAGATTGAATATCTCATGGTAGTGAGCGTAATACTCGTCCATAAGAGATTGAGTCTTGTCATCCATCTGGAAAGCGTCAATCCATGCGGACTCAGCAAAGAACTTGCTGCCTGTCTTTTCGAGAAGGCTCTTGTACAAATCCCAACGTTCTGACAGCTTGTTCATGGACTCATTGAAGTCAGCTGCCTTTCTCTCGTACTCCTTCTTGTCCTTCTCGTCGAAGAGCCACTCTGCAACCTCACGATAGATTGAAGTCTGGAACTTCTTTCTCTCGGTGGTGTTTATACTGAATCCTCCAAGGAGAGAATGGACAGCCTTCTGATAGTCGTCAAGATTAAGACCGGTAACCTCTGGGAAGAGATTGTAAGTCTTCTTCTTTGCCTCTTCATCAGACATTATGCTCTTGTACTTCTGGTACATCTGCCTTGCAGACTTAAGACTGCTTAGACGCTCCTGTAAACGCTTGAGCTCTATATCTTCTTTGCGACCTGAATTCCCGTTTCTTCCTTTCGGAACCTTATTGGACTTTTTGTCTTGCGGATAGAATTTATAGCCGAGACCTTCCCATGCCGCCTGATTCAAGCTATTGTAGCTTTCCCAAGCCTCATCTCGAAGTGCCTTAGATATCTTGCCACGTTTGAACTTGTTCTCGCGGTTCTTATACTCGTTATACCTATTCTGTAACTCTGTTTGCAGATTATTATCCGTATTATAGTCGGAAGTTTCGTCAAGATAAGAGTCAAGCATAGTTGCCTGCGCCTCTACCTTTGCTCTACTCTTTCCTTTCTTGGATAAATTTCTGCGAACTCGCTGCTGCATAGGCGTCTTTGGTTTTTCAACCTTACCGCCGCCAGCTTTCTTAGGTTGCTTTGCACCGGCCTCCTGGTAGAAGATAGATTTCAGATACTCTCGAATCTGAGGAACATTTACCTTGCATGCATCGAGCATTTTTTCTATCATGCTCGCAAAACGTGACGAATTTCTATTGCACCACTTGGAGAAATCTACGCCGAACAGGTTGAATGACTTCTTAAGGAAGCTGATGATTCTAGGAATGTTTTTCTTAGCGATTTCGTTTATCTGATCACTAACCTTGTTGGCCCTTATTCCTATTTTATAAATGCTATTTGCAATATCATTGCTTCCGTTGCTTGACTTAAGGACGAATGAATCCCAGTTTGCGCCTCCTCTTTCTGCCAGAATACGAATCTTCTCATCGAGAGACATGGTCCTTTCCTCTGGCTTCAGGAACTGATTAGCAATGCTGTCCATTCTTGACTTCGTCTCTTCGTCAAGTCCAGACAAAAGCGTCTGATACTTGATAACCGCCTCGTTAAGGCTTTCGACGGCATCCTCTAATGTGTCGGCAAAAGGATTACCGGAACCCCAACCGCCTGAAGCTCCAAGCGCTCCAGCAACTACATCTGAGTCGTTTGCTTCCTGCTGTGAGTTGTCGCGTGCAGCAACTATTCCCTTATTTAGAATATCATACTGCTCGTTAAGATTCTTTGCCCTTGCAATTTGGTCTTCTATTGTCTGGGTGTAATCTCCGCTATTTCGAAGGAGTTCCTTCATCGAGTTTACTCGCTGCTGCAAGTCGGCACTGTTTGTAGGTTTCTCGTTCGCAAGTTCGTCTTCGTATCCCTTCTTCTTGTTATATGCCGAATCTCTGAGTCCCTTCGCATTCTCGGAAATTCTATCCATATCGCTACTATAGCTAGAGAATGTCTGTACAGCGAGACCGATGGCAAGCCCCCACCAACCGCCAAGCATGGTAAACAGAGATTTTATGCCTCCTCCAATCTTGGCGATACCCATATTCATTACGGCGGCGAATCTTGTTCCTCCGAGTATAATTTGCTCCTGCCTTGCTGTAATCTGACCCATCACAGCAAGCTGCCTAATGAGTTCCTTGGTTACGAGACCTTCTTTGACAGCCTTCTGCATCTGAAGCACAGACATCTTACCTTCAAGCGCAAGACGCGACATAGCATTCGCTCTAGAAGTGGTGTCAGACAACAGATATGCTCTTGCTTGTACATTCTGCAACGCCTTCTGCTGAGTAATCTTGCCTTCGGTAACAAGTTGCTGCTGCTCGATAGCGTAAATTTTCAGCTGAGCGTTCATCTGTTGGGCATAGTTCCTATTGAGTGAGCCTAACCCAAGTTTGCCGGAAGCCATTAATCCAAGCTTTCTCGCCGCGAATATAGCTCCGAAAGAAAGCATAGCAGGTGACAGCTTGTCCAAAGCCAAAACCAAATCTGTTACTCGATTGATAATAAATGAGAATGTGCCACCTATAACATTCTTTCCTTCTGCAAATTTACCGAGCATGATATCCCATGCGTCGATAAGCTTGTTCCAACGGCCAAGCAATGTTTCTGACAATACGAGCTGCATGTTATAGAACTGACCACCCTCGTCTGTCATCTTCCAAAGCACCTTCTGAACATCCTCGAAGCTGACTTGCCTTCCGGAAATCATCTTCTTGACGTCTGCCTGGGTATAGTTCTTGCGTCCATTCTTTCCTTCAGAGTTGTAAAGCTCCGTAATTCTCTGTAAGAGTGGAAGACCCGCGTAAGCGAACTGACGCAACTCCTTACCATCAAGCCAAGAACGAGCCTTTACCTGACCGAACGCCAAGCCTAATCGACCAAAGTCTACGCCAAGACCGGATGCGATATCCGCAAGTCGCTTTGTGGTATCATACAAGTCGTTTGCCTCGACTCCGAATGCGGCCAACTGCTTAACATCTCGGTTCAGCTCTCCAAACTTGAATGGAGACTGCAATGCAAGCTGCTGTGTCTGAGCAAACAGCTCGTCAGCCTTCTGCACATCACCGAGGATAGAACGTAACGCTACGTGCTGCTGAACAATCTCACCACCAGTCTGTACGATTGAATTAAAGAATTGCTGTGCGCCAAAGACAATACCTCCCTGCAAGAACAGGGACTTGATATCGCCGACAATAGACTGCATCTTCTTTGCTTCTGCGTTTGCTCCAGCGAATGCTGCCGCGAGATCGTTTCGTGCCCTTGCTGCCGACTGCGCAATCTCCTGCTGACGCTTCTGTTCAAGTTCAACACCTCTCTGAACCTCGCTGTTTACAGCCCTTTGGTCCTGAAGTACCCTTGATGCTAATGTAGTATCATGACCGCTATCAATATTGCCAAGTTGGCCAAGATAGCCCTTCCATCCTATAGGAGAAGAAAGGTTGTCTTTTATATTTTGCATCTGTCTCATAATGGAGATGAGTCTATGTATCTCAGCCTCCGTCTTGTTTACATCAGCACCGATAGAAATGCCTCTGCTGAATTCCGAGCGAAGCTGGCGAACCTTATTACCGAGAGAATCGTATCGACGTTCCGTATTCTTGATCTCCGCCTGACGCTGCTTCTCATTTGCTTTTGCCTCGCGAGCTGCATCAGCTTCGTCTTTCTTTCGCTTTTTCTCAGCATCCTGTTCTGCCTTGTATCTTTCCAAGATAGCATCCTTTACAACCTTAGCATAAGCCTTTGCTTCATCTTTGGCATTTAGATATCCGGCGCTATTTACGACATCAGACGCTGTGAGCCCGGTAATAGGATGAATACCTCCGTTATTTCTAATCTGTTCTAACTCTGTTCTGTATTTCGAAAGTTCAGACAGAGACTGACGTATATTGTTCGTTGAATCAACGCCGAATAACTGGATATCTTCGCCATAACGCTTGTTAATCTCATCGATAAAGGAAGATAACTTATAAAGTTCTCTCTCAGCCTTATTAGTCTCAGTAGAAACATTATTCGGGAATATGCTGAACCCGGTACCTTTCTTAGAAACATCTTCAAGAATACGACCTATTCTATATAAACCATTCTCAACAGTTTCAAGCTGCTGAACTTTTTTCGGGCTAAAGAAATCTTCGCTTGAAAATACATCAATGTTACGACGTAACTCTTTAATGAAGTCGTTTAGTTTTTTGAGGCCGGGACCACCCTTATCGCCAATACCCTTTGTTGCTTCGGATATTGCTTCCAAAGCATTCTGTGCCTGCTTACCAGTAGCATCAATCTTGTTTAATTCTTTGGTAATCTTTTTGGTTTCCTCTTCAATTCTTGATTTAAGAGTGAGCGAGAAACTGAGATCTCCCATATTTCCGTCTGCCATATCCTGAATATTTTAAAATTAGAGTTTATTGTTTAAGTAACCGACAAGATTAATTTTCTCGCCGACAAGACTTCCTTCTTTCTTCTTTTTCTCCATCCACCTATCGTAGAGGTCATCCATCTCCTTTTTGGTATGCTTCTTCGGGCCACCTTCCTTCTTCGTCTTTGGATAGACGACAAGAGGCTGGTCTGCAACCATGAGGTCAATCTGTGCCGATGAATAGCCCCACC
>ERZ1026876.725-NODE-725-length-18927-cov-17.544086_pt1 | contig 18927 bp, 24 predicted proteins | sample MGYA00380168_ERZ1026876 | MGnify/ENA primary metagenome ERZ1026876 (study PRJEB33269, sample SAMEA4719804) | human gut metagenome | biome: human-associated habitat; feature: organic feature; material: feces | place: Cameroon | collected 2013-10 ... | reverse complement strand
CGATCAGGCCCGCGCGCAGCCGCTGCGATTTATCACCTCCACCGCCGGCACCATTCGAGAAGACATCTACGACGAAAAATACGAAGAGGCCGAGCGCATAATAAACGGCTACGAAGATCCGGACGGGTATCATGATCCGCGCCGGATCGCGTTTATTTACGAGCTCGACAAGCGCAGCGAGTGGACGGATCCGGGCTGCTGGAAAAAGGCAAATCCGGGCCTCGGGACGATCAAGAGCTACACGGCCCTCAAAGAGCGGGTCGAGCGGGCGGAGAAAAACCCGGCGCTCGTCCGAAACCTCGTCTGCAAGGATTTCAACATCCGCGAGACCTCGAGCGAAGCCTGGCTCAACTTCGAGCAGCTCGACAACCGCGACACCTTCCAGCTCGACCGGGAAAACCGCCGCCTGGTCTGGCAGCATTACATGGCAGACGGGAATGTGCAGGAGCGCGTCCTGTCCTACCCGCGCTACGGCATCGGCGGCGCGGATCTGTCCAAGACCACCGACCTGACGGCGGCGAAGGTCCTGTTCCAAGTGCCGGAGCTGCCGGAGATCCTGTTTGTGCTGCAGATGTACTGGCTGCCGCAGGACCTTTTGGAAAAGCGCGTCACGGAGGACAAGATCCCCTACGACAAGTGGCATGAGCGAGGGCTGCTCCGCCTGTCCGAGGGCAACAAGATCCGCTATGAGGACGTCAAAGCCTGGTTTGTCGAGGTACAGGAAGACCTCGATATTTTCCTGCCGTTCTTCGGCTACGACGCCTGGTCTGCGACCTACTGGGTCGACAGTATGGCGGACTATTTCGGGGCCGAGGCCATGATCCCTGTGCATCAGGGCGTCAAGACGCTGTCCGAGCCCATGAAGCGCTGCGGCAACGACCTCAAATCCAAGCGAATTATTTACAACAACCACCCGATCGACAAGTGGAACCTCGCAAACACCGCCTACGACGAGGACAAAAACGGCAACATCCAGCCGCACAAGACGAGCAAGTCCACCCGCCGCATCGACGGCACGGCGGCCCTGCTCGACGCCTACACGATCTACGATCAGAAGCAGGCGGAATACGCAAGTATGCTCTAGGAGTGACAACATGGGATTTTTGAAAAACCTCTGGACCAATATCACGACGACGAAGCGCGTCTCGACCGTCCAGATGGTGCAGGAGCGCGGGAATGGCTTTTACAGCTACAACGGCAAAATGTATCAGTCCGACATCGTCCGCGCCTGCATCCGGCCAAAGATCAAGGCCATCGGCAAGCTGACGGCCAAGCACATCCGGGAGACCATCACCGCCCAGACGCGGAAGATCGCCGTCAACCCGGAGCCGTACATCCGCTTTCTGCTCGAGGAGCCGAACCAGTACATGACCGGCCAGATGCTGCAGGAGAAGCTGGCCGCGCAGCTGGTGCTCAACAACAACGCCTTCGCGGTCATCCTCCGGGATGAAAACGGCCTGCCGAACGCCATTTTCCCGGTCGCAGCCATGCAGGCCGACGCGGTCTACGACGCGGGCGGGAACCTGTACCTGAAATTTTACATGCAGAACGGCAATGTGCTGACGTTTGCCTATGACGATATCATCCACCTGCGCGGAGACTTTTACGAGAACGACATCTTCGGCGACCCCATCGCCCCGGCCATCGTGCCGCTCATGGAGATCGTCACCACGACGGATCAGGGCATCGTCAAGGCCATCCGGAATAGCGCCGTCATCCGATGGCTTTTGATGTTCGCGTCCTCCATGCGCTCCGAGGATATCAAACAGCGGGCGCAGGACTTCGCCGACAGCTTCCTCAGCGTCTCCAACGGCACGGGCGTAGCGGCCGTCGACGCGAAGGCCGAGGCCAAGCAGATCGACCCCAAGGACTACGTCCCGAACGCCGCCCAGATGGATAAGACCACGCAGCGCATCTATGCCCTGTTCAACACCAACCCGCATATCGTCACGTCCATTGCCACGGAAGACGAACAGAACGCCTATTTTGACGCCGAGATCGAGCCGGTTTTGAAGCAGCTGAGCGGCGAGTACACCCGCAAGCTCTTTTCCAGGCGCGAGCGCGGATGCGGAAACCGCATCGTCTTTGAGGCGTCCGCGTGGGACTTCGCGTCGACCTCGACCAAGCTCAATCTTTTGCAGCTGGTCGACCGCGGCGCGCTGACGCCGAACGAATGGCGCCGCGCCTTTAACCTCGCGCCGGTCGACGGCGGCGACAAGCCCATCCGGCGGCTCGATACGCAGCCGGTCAACCAGAATACCACCCAGAAGGGAGATGAAACCGTATGAAGATCAGCATTCGCGGGCCCATCGTGTCCAGCAACCAGCACCGCTTTTATCAGTGGTACGGTATGGAGGCGACGAGCCCTAAATCCGTAGCCGACGCGCTTGCATCCGGAAACGGTGAGCGGGCAGAGGTCGAGATCAATTCCGGCGGCGGCGAGATCTTCGCCGCGAGCGAGATCTATACCGCCCTGCGCAACTACGCGGGCGGCGTCCACATCCGCATCGTCGGCCTCGCGGCCTCGGCCGCGTCCATCATCGCCATGGCGGGCGAGTCGGAGATGACGCCGACCGGCATGATGATGATCCACAACGTCCAGTCCAGCGCCGACGGCGACTACCGTCAGATGGAGCACACCGCCGGCATCCTGCGCGACGCCAACCACGCCATCATCTCGGCTTACGTCGCCAAGACCGGCAGGCCGGAGGCGGAGATCGCCGCCATGATGGACGCAGAAACATGGATTACGGCGGAGCGGGCCGTTGAACTCGGCCTAGTAGACCGTGTGATGCAGCTGGACACCGGAAAGAAACCGCTTGCAGCGGACTTTTACTCCGGTATGCTCAGCGAAGACGCGTGCAAACGCGCGGAAAACTTTTTAAAAGATCAGGCCGCAGAGCCTGATTTTTTTATGCCCGAACGGGCGCAGGCAGAAGCAAAACTGAAATTTTTAAAACTCAAAGGAGAATTGAAATGACGAAAGAAATTTACAACATCCAGCGCCAGAAGCTCATGGACGACGCCCAGAAGCTGCTGGACGAAAGCAAGACCGCCGAGGCGCAGGCCAAGATGAAGGAAGTCGAGGCCCTCGACGCCAAGTTTGAGGAGGAAGCAAAGATCCAGGCGAACCTCAACGCGCTTGCAGGCCAGAAGGTTGCGGCACCGGCTGCGGCGGCACAGTCCGTCGACCTGTCCGGCACGGCAAAGACTCCGGACGTGCTCGACCGGTACGACACCGACGAGTACAAGCGGGCATTTATGAACTACGTTCTGACCGGAAAGAAGATCCCGGCAGAGCTGACCAACGCGGACGCAAACACCAAGACCTCCGACGTCGGCGCGGCCATCCCGACCACGACGCTGCAGAAGATCTACGAGAAGATCGAGTCGACCGGCATGATCATGCCGCGCGTGACGCACACGTCCTACAAGGGCGGCGTGACCGTCCCGACCAGCTCCGCCAAGCCGACCGCCTCCTGGGTGGCCGAGGGCGCAGGCTCCGACAAGCAGAAAAAGGCGCTTGGCTCCATCACGTTTGCCTACCACAAACTGCGCTGCGCGATCTCCATGTCGCTCGAGGTATCCATCGTGACCTACCCGATGTTTGAATCGCAGTTTGTCGCCAACGTGGCCGAGGCCATGGTCAAGGCCGAGGAACAGGCCATCATCAGCGGTTCCGGCTCCGGTCAGCCGAAGGGCATCACCAAGGAAACCGTCGTGACCGGCCAGAACATCAACATTGCCGCCGCGACGACCGCGCTGACCTACAAGGATCTCACAGCGGCAGAGGCCGCGCTGCCGCAGGCATACGACGCGGGCGCAGTCTGGTGCATGTCGAAGAAGACTTTCTTCGAGCAGATCGTCGGCATGGTCGACAGCGACGGACAGCCTGTCGCCCGCACCAACTACGGCACGAACGGCAAGCCGGTTTACTCCCTCTTTGGCCGCGAAGTCGTCATCGTCGGCGACTATCTGCCGTCCTTTGCCGCAAGCGTGACCGCAGACACGATTTTTGCCTTTATCTTCGATTTCAAGGACTACCTCTGGAACGAAAATCTGGGCATGACCTTCCGCAAGTACACCGACAACGCGACCGACGACGAGGTGACCGTCGCGCTGGCACTTGTCGACGGAAAGTGTGTCGACACGAACAGCCTTGTCACGCTGACCAAGAAGAAGGCCTGACGGAGCGCGGCCAACAGGGAGGGATGACAATTGGCTTTGATCAACGTTGCAAAAACCGCCCTGCGGCTGACCACAAACGCGCTCGACGATGAGCTCGCCGACGAGATCGACGCCTGCCTCCTGCGCCTGCATCTCGCGGGCGCGGAGGGCGCAGACGAAGATCCGCTGGTCAAGGACGCCGTCCGCGCCTTCGTCCGCTGGCAGCATGATTTCTGCGGCCGCGCCGAAGAGTGGAAGACGTGCTTTGAGGAGCTGCGCGACGCGATGGGCCTGTCCGACGACTATTCGCCGGGCGCCGAGGGAGGGGGCGCGTGCTGTGATCTTTGACACGCAGATCACGCTGCGCCTGTTCTCCTACCCAATCGTAAACGGCCAAACAACGGAAAAGCTCGAGCGAGAAACCACCGTCTGGGCTGCCCGCAAATCCGTCAACCGCGCTGAGTATTATCAGGCCGCGCAAGCCGGCAAGCGCACGGACGCAATTTTCCGCATGCACAGCGCGGAATACGGCGGCGAGCAGCAGCTCGTCTGTGGCTCGGACGTCTTTGACGTCGTCCGCAGCTACGGCGCGGAGACGGAAGAGGTAGAGCTGACCTGCAAACGGAGGGACGGCGCATGATGATTTATGAGGCGCTGGCAGACCTGGGCGTCCCGGTCTGCCACCCGCCGTACAAGGGCGCGGAAGAGACCTACATCACCTATCAGCTGCTCGGCCAGTCCGGGCAGCTCTACGCCGAGGGCCGCGAGGCCGAGACCGGCGTCCAGTACGCCGTTTCCATCTTCGCCGAGGGCTTCGACGCCAGCCTCCTGCAGCGGGCAAAAGCCGCGCTGGAGGCCGCTGGCTACATCGTGACCGTCGACATGGAGACATACGACAAGGAGACCGGCCGAACGCAGATTGCCCTCGTCGCCGAAACGGAGGGCGCAGCCTATGGCTAACATCTCCATCACTGGCGCCGACGAGATCATGGCCACGTTCCAAAAAGCGAATGTCTTTGATGAGGACATGCAGAAGGAGCTCCTGTACGCCGCCGGGGACATCATCGTCGAGGAGCTGCAAAATGCCGTCCGGGCGAGCGGGTTTCGCACCGAGGCCTACGCGAACAGCGTGAAGTACAGGAAAACCATCAAACGAGACAAAAACGGAGACCCGTACATCTCCATCACCGCAGTCGGCAAAAACGAGCACGGAACGCGCAGGGCGACCGTGCTTTTTGTTTTGAATTACGGCCGCGCGAAGGAGTACGGGCAGATCACGGGTACATATTTCTGGACCAAGGGCGTCCGCACCGCGCAGAAGCGCGTCAACGCGGAGCTCGAGCGGATCCTCACACAAAAGCTGAAAGAAAGGGGCTTACTGTAATGCCTAGTTTTGACCTACGCGGCATCCGGGCGGGCAAGTACAAAAACACGTCCGGCACCGTATCCTACGAAAACCCGACCGACGTCGGCGACGCCATGAGCGCGCAGCTCGAGCTGCGGTTTGCCGAGGGCCGTCTGTACGCCGAATCCAAGCTGGCCGAGTACATCAAGCTCGCCACCGGCGGCACGATCTCGCTGGCCGTAAAGTACATCAAGAAGGCCGCCCAGGCCATGCTCTACGGCTGCACGACGGACACCAGCAAGGAGAATATCAAGTTCTCGGCCAAGGACATCGCCAACTACGTCGGCGTCGGCTTCTACGCGCCGGATAAGATCGACGGCGTCACCAAGTACACCTGCATCTGGGTGCCGAAGGTGCTGTTCGGCCCGCCCTCGCTGAGCTATCAGACCAAGGGCGAGAACATCCAGTTCAACACGCCCACCACGACCGGCGAATTCCTTGCCGACGACTCTGACGACGAGCTCCTGCTCGAGACCGAGACCGTCGACACCGCGGCGGAGGCCGTCGCCTGGATCAAAGGGAAGCTGGGTGAGACCTGATGGAAACAACCAAACTGAAAACCGTTGACTACGAATTCGAGGGCCGGGTCTACCGGCTCTCCTGCAACATGAACGTCCTTGCCGACGTGCAGGACGAATACGGCGGCAATCTGCTGCGCGCTCTGAATACGGCGCACGGCCTCAAAAGCACGCTGGCCTTCCTGGCCGCTATGCTGACCGACGCCGCAGACACGCAGGGAATCACCGACGAAAACGAACTTCCGCTGCGCTTTACAAGCAAGCAGCTGGGCCGGAAGCTCACCATGCACCAGACACTCGAGGCCGGGACAAGGATCTACCCGCTGATCCAGGCTGCAGTCGAGCCGCCGGAGGAAGAGCCCGGCGAAAAATCGTCGGAAGACGAAAAAAACTGACACAGCCGGGGGAACCGAAGCAGCTGGGCTTTGATTTCCCCGGCTTTCTCGCCATGTGGCTGTTCCGGCTGCACCTGCCGGAGCGGGATTTCTGGAAGACCATGAGCCCGCGCCGCCTGACGCTCCTGCTCGACGCGCTGGAGCCGCCCAAAAAGCCGGAAGAGCCGCAGAGCCTGTCCGCCTACATCAACGGAGGCACGTAACATGCCCAATATCAACACAAGATTTACGCTTTCGGGCGAAAAAGAATACAAACAGGCCATCTCCGAGATCGGCAGCGGCATGAAGGTGCTGGACGCCGAGATGCGGAAAGTAACGTCTGCGTATGGGAAAAATGCAGACAGCGCAAAGCTGCTAGGGCAACAGAATGACATCCTGCAACGGCAGATCTATTCGCAAACAGAAAAGATCCGCTATATGCAAGAGGCTCTGAAAAATTCCGTAAAAAAAACGGGAGAATCCAGCAAAGCTACAATGGCGTGGCAGGCCAGCCTGCAAAACGCAACAGCGAAACTGAACGATCTAAATAACCAGATGCGCGAAAATGAGAAGCGCATAGACGGCGAAAAAGAGAAAAAATACCGTGAAAACATAGAGCACCTCAGCGCAAGCATGGACGTGCTGGACGCCGAGATGCGGAAGGTATCGGCAAAATATGCGGATAACGCAGAATCAGCAGAACTTTCGGCGGCGAAAACGGACCTGCTAACCCAAAAAATAAGCCTGCAGTATGACAAAATCGATAACCTGAAAGCTGCGCTCGAAGAAGCTGCAGAAAATTACGGGTCAAATGCCGTAGAAACGCTGCGGTGGGAGAAGGAGCTCAACAACGCAGAGGCAGAGCTTTACAAGCTGAACGGCCAGCTAAAAAGCAACACCGAGCAGGTGGAGGACACCACCGATGCAACTGAGGAGGCCGAGCAGAGCATGGGCAACCTCGGTGACGTGGTGAACGGCCTGACGTCCAAGCTCGGCATCCAGCTGCCGGACAGCATGAAGTCCTCCATGAACGCCATGGGGAGCCTTGACGCGTCGTCTCTGGCGCTGGCGGGCGGATTCGCTGCCGTCGCGGCGGCGATCGTCAAGGCAGAAAAAGCCATGATCTCCATGACGAAGGAGTCCGCCGCCTTTGCCGACAACATCATCACGCTTTCCATGCAGACCGGGCAATCGACACAGCAGCTGCAGGAGTTTGCCTATGCGTCAGAGCTGATCGACGTATCCGTCGACACCCTGCAGGGAAGCCTGACAAAGCTGACCAACAACATGCAGGACACGATGAACGGCACGGGCAATGCGAAGGCATCCTTTGATGAGCTGGGCGTTTCCGTCACCAATGCCGTTGACGGAAGCATGCGCAGCGCGAACGACGTTTTCTACGAAACGATTGACGCGCTCGGGCAGGTAAAAAACGAGACCGAGCGGGACGCCATGTCCATGGACATCTTTGGCCGCTCCGCGCAGGATCTGAATCCGCTGATCATCCAGGGATCGAAAACCCTCAAGGCCTACGCAGACGAGGCACACAACGTCGGCTACGTGCTCGACGACGAGGCGCTTTCCGCCCTCGGCGCAGTCGACGACGCATACCAGCGCCTGCAAAAAACGCAGGAGGGCGTGAAAAACCAGCTGTCCGCAGAGTTCGCACCGTATCTTGAAGAATTTTACGGCGACGTGACCACCATGGTCAGGGACGGCGGCAAGGCGCTCAAAGACTCCGGCCTTGTCGACGCCTTCGGCATGCTGCTTGAGACCGTCGGCGATATCCTCAATCCCATGTCCGACCTGTCCAACAACCGCGTCCCGGCGCTGACCAAGGCGCTGCAGCCGCTGGCAAAGGTCATGGCGCTCATGGCCGACGCGGCGGAGCTGCTCAAAGGCGTCATCAACTTCGGCACCGGCCACATCAGCGAGGGCTGGGGCCAGATGAAGCATGCGCTGGGCTTCGGCTACAGCAGCGGAAACGGAAACAACTACCAGAACCTGCTCGACAGCTACAACGAGCAGCAGTGGGGCCAGAGCGCGTCCGACCTCTCCAAGGCCTACGAAGAGGCCGTCGCCCGCGGCGATTCGTCGACCCTCGGTATCACCGAGGACGAATGGCGCAGGCGGTATCTGGGCGGCAACGCCGCCGGTACGGACAACTGGGCGGGCGGCTGGACGCGGGTGAACGAGAATGGCCTTGAGCGGATCTATCTCCCCTCCGGCTCACGCATCCAGACGGCCAGCGAGACCCGCTACACCTCCGGCGATACCTACAACACCACCGTCTACGTCGACCACGTCGAAGACCTCGACACCATCCTCCGCATCGCCAAAAACGCAAGGATCACAACCAGAATGGGGGCGAAGTAAATGGGCGTTTTAACGCTTTACGCAAACGACTCCGCAGTCATTGACTACAGCGCGCCGAACACGAACTATTACGGAGCCACAGAGACAGACGAATATGGGAGGCCCATGTACTTCACGTTCGCCCCGACCGCGGCTCAGATAGCAGCGATCAGGTATCACAAGATCACGGCTGTCACGTTCTACCTGTACATGTCGTACAGATATAATGCGAGCAATGCGGGAGTCACGATCGCGATCCTGCACGAATCAATAGATCTGCAGAAGATCACGTACAACACTGAGCCTTTTGTCTACGGCGGATACAAAATCAGTGGCCCATTGAGCCTTGAACCAAGCGGATATTATAACAGGGCGGTGGAACTCAAAGCGTCGGAACTGAAGAATCTGCTGACGTATGGAGCAAAAGCAACCACGAGCGGGAAAACCGTGCAGACGGCAAAATCGTCGCACAAGCCGTATATCGAGATCACATACGAGGATACGACCGTAACGCCGGAACTCAACGCAAAGAGCGGCGTGGGCGTGCTGGCGTCGGAAATTGCGCAGACCATCGAATGGTATTATCACTGGGATAGCTATTCTGCCTATGATTTGCCGACCATTACCGCGCAGCAGTTCCGCTGGAGGGTAAAAAACTCCAGCACGGTCCATACGATCGATCTGGGCGCGAATGACACAAGCGTGACGATCGCTGCTGGCGAGTTTCCGGTTGGTGAAAATGAGTGGGCCGTGCAGGTGACGACCTCGTTGGGCGTGACCACACTATCCTCGTGGTACAGGTTTGAAGTAAAGAACCCAATCATTTCCGGGATGTCGCCGGGAGCTGGGGCCTATACGCCAAAGCACGCTGCAGGAGTCTTTTCGTGGGACGTTCAACAAGAAGCCTTATACTCGCCTGTATCCGTCGAGCAGAAAAGCGCGACACTCTACTGGCGGAAAACCGGCACAACGACCACACATAGCATTGCCATTTCCGGCTCGAAGAAGAGCTATACCATGCCGGCAGAGACGTTTTCCGACGAGTCCGTCGACTGGATGGTCACGGCGATCACCGCAGGTGATCTGACGGCAACGTCTGCCTGGGTGACGGTCTCAACGACCGAGGCCACGCCGTCCTGTAAGGCGGTCTCCCCATCCGGCATCGTCATCGACGCCACCATCGTCAACCGCTTTAGCTGGCAGCACATCATTTCCACCGGCACGCCGCAGAACAAGGCCGACCTGCAGTGGTCCGCCGACGGCACGACCTGGAACACGCTGGCGACCGTCGTGGGAGAAAACCAATATTACGACGTTCCGGCGAACAAATTCACAAGCGGAACAAAATACTGGCGCGTGCGCACCTACAACACAGACGGCACGCCGTCCGAATGGAGCGACAAGGCCGAGTTTATCGCCATCAACGCCCCATCGGCCCCGTCTATCGTCATCCAGTCCACCGGCCCGCGCCCGCGCATCACCTGGCAGACCTCTGAGCAGGAGGCCTATCAGCTGACGCTCTCGAGCGGCTACGCCTCCGGCACGGTCTACGGAACGGAAAAAGCGTGGCGCTCGCCGGTCTACCTCGCCGACGGCAGCTACACCGTCCGCGTCCGCGTGCAGAACAAGTACGGCATGTGGTCCGAGTGGTCCGCGGCAGCGCTGCCAATCTCGCACACCGAGGGCGAGGCCATCACCCTGACCGCCACCGCCGGCAATGAGTCCGCGCTCACCTGGCAGACCGCCGGGAGCTACGATTTTTACCTCGTCGAGCGGGACGGCGTGGCCATCGCCCGCACCGTCCAAAAGCAGTACATCGACCACACCAGCATCGGCTCAGTCACCTACCGCGTCCGCGGCTGCTACGACGAAAGCGATAACTACGGCGTGTCCAATTCGGACACCGTCGAGATCCTGCCAGAGACCAACATGATCTGCGACCTCGAGACCGGCGTCTGGCTCGAGATGCGCCTGTCCGAAACGCAGCTGCGCACCAACCGCACCAGCTTCTCCGCCGGTGTCTCGACCGTCCATCTGGCGGGCCTTGCCTACCCCGTCGAGGAGCGCAGCGAGCAGCGCGACCGCGCCATGTCCGTCGCCTGTGCCTGGCCGCATGCGAAGCGGGCCGCCGCCCTTGCGCTTGAGGCACTTGTAGGCCGCCTCGTCTGCCTCAAGGACCGCTACGGAAACATGGTCATCGGCTCGCTCCCGTCGCTCGAGAGCAACTGCGACGAGTTCATGCGCCGCTATTCCTTCACCATCTCGCACACCAACCGGGAGGAGGCGATCACCCTTGACCCGTGACGTCCGATTCCGCGTCGACGTACTCAGAAACGGCGCACCCATCACCCACCTCCAATGGGACACCGGCAGCCCGCCGCAGATCATCGCCAGCCGCGACGCGACGATCCACACCAGCATCAAGGGCACATTCCTCGTCAACGACGCGGTCGACTACCTCTCCGACGAGCTCCAGCCTGTCATGACCATCGACGGGCAGGAGACGCCACTCGGTATCTATCAGGCAGCGACCCCGAGCATCAAGGGAGCGGCAGGTCAGAAGCGCGTCGAGGTCGAGGCCTACGACCGCTGCTGGCGCGTCTACAGCAACCGCACCGAGACCATCCTGCACCTGTCCGCCGGTGCGTCCTATCTTACTGAGATACGCAAGCTGCTCACCGCCTGCGGCGTCGCGCTCGTCATTGCGACGCCGTCGGATGCGACGCTGCAGACCGACCGCGAGGACTGGGATGTCGGCACGAGCTACCTGACCATCATCAACGACCTGCTGGCCGAGATCAACTACAACAGCCTCTGGTTCGACGCCTCCGGCGTCGCCCGTCTCGAGCCCTATCAGGAGCCGAGCGCGCAGAACATAGACTGGTCCTACGGCACGACGGACCTCTTCCTTCCGGACAGGCATCCGGGGCCGAACTTCTCAGATGAGGAAGACATCTTCAACGCGCCGAACGTATTCATCTGCGTCTGCTCAAACCCGGATCTGGAGCAGCCCATGGTCGCAACGGCTGTCAACGACAATCCGCAGTCGCGCAAGTCCACTTTCCGGCGGAACATGCGCATCGCCTCGCTCATCAAGGTCGACAACATCGCCTCGCAGGAGGAGCTGCAGGCCTACGCCGACCGCATGCGAAACGAATCGCTCCTTTCCGCCCGGGCCATCACGTTTTACACGCTCAATGACCCCGGCCATGGCATCGGTGACGTCCTCGCGCTCACGCACGACGACATCGGCGGCATTTACCTCGAGACCGGCTGGCAGATGCAGCTGTCAGCCGGAAGCCTCATGACACACTCTGCAAAAAGGACGGTGATCGCGTAAATGGAAGGCGTCGACAGCCTGTACACCGAAGAACCCGAAGAGCAGCAGACCGAAGAACAGCAGCAGCCGTTCCAGCTGGCCGTCATTGCGACGGTCGAGGAAGACGGCCTGACACTCACGCCTGACGGCGCGGAGGAGCCGACCGAGAAGCATTTTAAATGCAACACCGGCATCAACTTCGCAGCCGGACAGCGCGTGGCCGTCCTCGAACTGTCCGGCAGCAAGGTCGTCATGTTCCCGATCGGCAACCCAGGCGCGGACGCGCCGGCGAAGATCCCGCCCGGCGGCACGACCGGGCAGGTGCTAAAAAAATCGTCCGACAACGACTACGCGCTCACCTGGGGCAGCATCACCGGCCTCCTGCCGACCGGAGGAACGAGCGGACAGATCCTCAAAAAGTCAGGAAATGCCGACTACGCCGTCGAATGGGGCGACATCAACGGTGCTCTGCCTTCCGGCGGAACGACGGGCCAGGTGCTCAAAAAATCCAGCGCCACCGACTACGCCGTTACCTGGGGCAGCCCAGACGGCATCCTGCCGACCGGCGGCACCGATGGTCAGGTCCTGCTCAAAAACGGCGCGAGCAACTACGCCGCAAAGTGGGGAAGCATCACCGGCGTGCTCCCGACCGGCGGCACATCCGGCCAGGTGCTGAAAAAATCCAGCACCACAAACTACGCTTGCACGTGGGGCAACGTAGACGGCACGCTTCCGAGCGGCGGCACCGACGGCCAGGTGCTCCTGAAAAGCGGATCGACGGCCTACGCCGCGAAGTGGGGCACGGTATCCGCCGCAGAACTCAAGAGCGGATACAATTCGCTGGAGCTGAAAACAAAAACCCTGACGCCGTCCTCAAACGGCTTTGAGATAGGGACATCGAGCTATCCCGTGACAGTCAGGGGAGACGAAATCGTGCTGTATTACAGTTCATACCGCTACTGCACCCTTGCGTGCAACTCATCCGGGAAGCTGACCGTCAACGGCACAGCCATCAACTAAGGAGGGCATCATGAAACTTTACGACATCGCGCTCGCAGCCAAGCCGCTGCAGAAGCTCATCGAACAGGATCTGCCGCTCCGGCAGGCCTACCAGCTCGCCATGCTGGCGACCAAGCTCAACCCAACGCTCGAATTTTACGGAAACCAGCTCATGAGCGGGCGGCCGCAGGCGGAGCTGAACGAGCTGGACGCCGACACGCTCCCCGAGCTGCCGCACATCACGCTTCCGCTCGACCTCGATATCCGGCTTTCCGCCGGGGATATCAAGTGCCTTGAGCCGTTTGTGACCTTCGAAGGAGCTGATAACGCATGATCACCATCCACTGCTCCCGCGCGTGCGCGCATCTGGCGTCGCCGCCGGAGCTTTTGACGGCGGGCATGGCCAAGGCCGTGACAGTTGAGTTCGTGTTTTCTGACGAGTGGGACGGGCTGACGAAGACCGCCGTATTTACCAACGGCAAGACCACCGTCGACGTTATGGCGGCGAACTGGGACGGGGATACCGTTCCCGTCCCGCACGAAGTTCTCGCCGTCCCGGGCCGCCACGCCCGCGTGGGCGTCTATGGCGCGGACGAAAGCGGCGTCGTCCTGCCGACCGTCTGGGTGAGCCTCGGCAAGGTCCAGCCCGGCGCGGATCCGTCCGGCGACGCCTCGGCCGACCCGTCCCTTCCAGTATGGGCGCAGCTGCAGAAGCAGATCGGCGATCTGGACGAACTCCAGACCTACAACAAGGGCAACCTCGTCGACGCCATCAACGAGGCCCGCAGCTCCGGCGGCTCCGGCGGCGGAGGCTACACCATCGGCGACGGCCTCAAGCTCGACGCGGCCACCAATACCCTGTCCGTCGACACGGCCGCGGCCGTCGAGAAAGACAACACAAAGCCTGTCACCTCTGCCGCCGTGTACACGGAGGTCGGCAACATCAACGCCCTGCTGGCGACAATCTAAAGGAGTGATTTTATGAGCACACAGACAGAAGTAACCAGATTACAGACCGCGCGGAACAAGATCCGCACCTGGCTCGTCGGCCTCGGCCTTGCCGCGAGCACCGACAAGCTCGACGCGCTGGCCGACAAGGCCGCCGCCATCAAGAATAACGGCGCGGTCGATGCCAATGTCAAGGAGGGCGAGTCCTACACCATCCCCGCGGGATACCATAACGGCTCCGGAACGGTAAAGGGTACGGCCGGCGGCGGAAACTACACCCTGCAGGCCAAATCTGTCACCCCCACCAAGGAACAGCAGTCCGTCACGCCCGATCAGGGCTATTACGGCCTGTCCGGCGTCACAGTCGGAGCGATCCCGGAGAACTATCAGGACGTGTCCGCGACGACCGCCGCGCCTGCCGACGTGCTGGCGAATAAAGTCTTTATCGACGCCGACGGCGTGACACAGGCGGGCACCATGCCGGACAACGGCGCGGTATCCAAGGTGCTGGACGCGACGACCGGCAATCAGGAATACACCGTCCCGGCGGGCAAGCACTCCGGCGCGGGCAAAGTCTCCGTCGTGCTCGAGACCAAGTCTGCCACGCCAGGCGAGGCCGAGCAGGACATCACGCCCACAAAGGGCAAAGTCCTCGGCAAGGTCACAGTCGGCGCGATTCCGGCCAAATACAAAGACGTTTCCGGTGTGACTGCCGGAGCGGCTGACGTGCTGGATGGAAAGTTCATCGTGCTGGCCGACGGCAGCAAGGTCGAAGGCACCATGGCCAACAACGGCGCGATCAGCAAGACCATCGATGGCCTCACCCAGACCAGCGCCTCCATCCCCGCCGGCTATACCTCCGGCGGCACGGTCAGCCTGACCGACGCCATCGAGACCGCCCTCGCCGCGATCTGAGGAGGCCGCCATGAGTATCCAGACCGAACTCGACCGCCTCGCGGGCGCAAAGACCACCCTCGGCAATTACCTGCAGCAGAACGGCGTCGCCGTCCCGTCTGGCGCGACGCTGGATGAAATGGCGCTGCAGCTTGCCGACGTCATTGAGAAGCAGAACAAGATCACCGCCGCCGGCATCCTCAAGGGCGACGGCGCGGGCGGCGTCTCCGCCGCAACAGCCGGGACCGACTACGCCACGCCAGCGCAGGTCGCGGCCAAGCAGGATGTCCTCCTCGCCTCCGGCGCTGCCGTCGGGGACCTGATCAAGGTCAAGGCGGTGGACGCCAGCGGGAAGCCGACGGCGTGGGCGGTGGCCGTGGCGGGCACGGACTATATGAAGACCGGCAACATCACCAAGCAGACCCTGGTCTCCACTGAGACCACGCCGACCGAGAACATGGCCATCAACTGGCAGTATGAGTGAGGAGGCCCCATGGCGCACAAGACATTGATCTCCGGCACGGCCTATTCCGTGACCGGCGGCCGGGAGCTGATCGGCGGCACAGGCTACGGCTGCAAAGCCGGGAAGACCCTCATCGGCGGAACGGCGTTCACCGTACCGTTTTCGAAGGGCATTCCCCTGAACACCATCACCCCCGGCGCGATCCTGTACCTGAACGAATCCGGCAGCCCCGTGCCGTTTTATATCGCCAAGCACGACTACGAGAGTGGGCTTAACGGGACTGGGAGGACGCTGGTGGTGCGGAAGGATTGCTATGATGAGCGCATCTTTAACAAAACGAATAGTGCTTTCTCTGGGGGCGATATCGATATCTGGCTTAACGGCACCTGGATAAAACAATTTGACACTAAAACTAGGGCCGCAGTCAACGAAACAAAGTTTTACTGCCTCGCGGGCGGCGGGAGCAAAGAAAAGCAGACGCTGACCCGCGCAGTGTTTCTTTTGTCTGCGACTGAGATTACGCCGGAAGATTATAACGATGGGGAACACCTAGACGAAAGCGTGCGGGCGCTGCTCTCGAAACCATACCTTAATGGCTCACTTACGTGGTACTGGACACGAACGCCAGAGGATTATTATGGAGTAGTGATTTATAGCGGATACTATGGACTCGGGGATCTATCCTGCGGAAGAACGGCAGGTTCCCGCCCCGCCTTCACCCTCCCCTCGACCTACCCCGTAGCTCAAAACCCCGACGGCACCTACAGCCCGGCAGCATAAAGGAGGACGCACATGGGCACACATAAAATCCTTGTCAACGGCACGGCCTTCGCCGTCACCGCAGGGACAGAATTGATAAATGGCACTATCTGTAAAACCGGGGGGGGTCGGACCCTTGTCAACGGGACGGCGTTTGAAATCAAATTCGGGCCGAGCATCTGTACATTAGTCATCAAAGGGAGTACACAAGGATCAACAACGGCCGTGGTTGCTCCGATTGAGCACAAAGACCACCCAATCTGGTATGCGTATTCGGATGGCACGTATCAGCTTGAGCCAGGGGCTGGAATAGTACTATATGCATATAGCTATGGGACAAATTACTTTTATGTTAATGGCAAACTGGTTGCAAGTGGAGGCCAAAAGCTACAGTATGAAATGACATTGACGGCTGCACTTACAAATGTGAGCATTTCAGGATCAACAATAAGAGTCACAACACAATAGACAGGAGGAAACTATGGACACCTGGTACATCACCATCGGAGGGCAGGAGATCGAGACGCGGCCGGCCGCTGGCCGCATGCGCGACGCCGACTGGGGCGGGCGCGAGAGCCGCGCCGTCACCATCGCCAAGAGCGCGGTCCCGGACCCGCTGGCGCTGTTCTGCGACGGCGCAGCATGGGGCATGATCCACCGCTACACCACGGCCGTCCCCGTGCTGGACGCAGAGGGCAACGTCCAGATGAACGAGGACGGAACCGTCAAGTCGACGACCGAGACCGCCGAGGACCGCTACATGGACGACTACGCGGACTTCACCCTCGCCGGTCCCATCACCGACAACAGAGACGGGACCATCACCGTCAAGATGGGCAAAAAAACAGCCAGCGACGTGCTGGCGGAACTGGAGGCTACCTATGACGGAAACTAAGCTTACGCAGATCAAATCCGCGATCAAGGACGGCAAGATGGTGCAGGCCGCAGGCGGCATCACCTCGACTGTCACGCAGTCGGACAAGCTGGGCTATGACTGGAAGAACTTCTTCGTCAATGACATCCCCGTACGCCGGGAGTACATCGAGCAGGCCGTGAAAGCCGGCACGGCGGACAATCCCATCGTGTGGAAGGCCGGCATGTCACTCATCCAGAACGCCTACTACACGCACAACGGCGAGACCAAGGTCTGGATGGGCGAGGCGGGCGCGACGGCAAAGTGGACGGATGCGGCCTTCGTGCCGATCTGATAAACGCAGAAGGGAGAAAGACAGATGGACCTGCAGGATCTGAACGTTGCCGTCGCGGAGATCCGCGGCAATGTCGACCGGAACACCGGCCGGATCAAGGATCTCGAGAAGAAGACCGACGCCGTGGCCAAGCTGGCCGAGGCCGTCGCCGTCATGGCCGAGCACATGAAGACGCTCGACGACAAGATCGACGACATGCAGACGAGCGTCAACAACCTCACAGCCCGCCCGGGCAAGAACTGGGACGCGCTGGTCAAGATCGCCCTGACCGCGCTCGTCACCGGCGTCATCGGCTGGGTGCTGGGCAAAATTCTGTAACACACGCCGTGAGGCGCGAAATTTGAAAGGAGAAAAATACTTATGAACGCAAAATGGTGGAAAGCCGCGGGCATCCGCGCACTGAAAACGGTATGCCAGACGGCAGTCGCAACTATCGGCACGAGCGCGATCCTGTCCGAAGTCAACTGGATCGCCGTCGCCTCGGCCTCGGCGCTGGCGGGCATCCTGTCCCTGCTGACGAGCGTGGCGGGCCTGCCGGAGGTCAAGGAAGAATGAAGACTATGCCGCCGCAGATCGTAGACAATTTCACAAGCGTCAACATCTACCGGGGCGGCAATAAGCCGCAGTATCTGGTCATCCACTTCTTCGGGGCCCTCTCCAGCGCCTATGGCGCGTCGGAGTGGTTCAAGGCCCCGGAGGCGCAGGCGTCCGCGCATTACTGCGTGGATGAGAAGGACGTCATCTACCACTGCGTGCCGGATACCGACATGGCGTGGCACTGCGGGGCCGTGGGCGGCCTGCACTACCGGCATCCGAAGTGCCGCAACTGCAACTCCATCGGCATTGAGCTGCGCCCGCAGAAGCTCGACAGCAGCCGCCTGAACGCGAACGACAAGGATTGGTATTTTGACCGCCGCGTCATCGAAAACGCCGTGTGGCTCACCGCAAAGCTCATGCGGCAGTACAACATCCCGCTGGAGAACGTCATCCGCCACTATGACGTCACCGGAAAGATCTGCCCGGCCCCCTTCGTCGGCCCGGCGCACAACATCTACTACGGCACCTCCGGCGACCGCCAGTGGCAGGAATTCAAGGCAAGACTGCAGGAGGAGACAGCCATGAGATACGAAAAACTGCGGGACGTCGACAACCAGACGTACCGCCAGACGCTGGACAAGCTGGTGGAGAAGGGCCTGCTCAAAGGCAAGGGCGGCACGGGCGAGGATCTGACGCTCGATCTGAGCGAGGACAACGTCCGCATGCTCGTCATCCTGGACCGCACCGGCGTCTTTGACCGCTGACCCGCCCGGGCGGCGGGCACGAAGGGAGCGATGGACAAATCACTGCGCGTTTGGCCCTGCCGAAGGGGCTGGAACATCTGACGCGCAGGGACTGGGAGCACGTCGCTGACGAGGGGATCTGTGACCTGATCGACCGCCAGATCATCAGGCTTTATATCGTGGGCAGGCTCCCGCAGATGGACGCCGCCGCCGAGATCGGCGTCGACCGCAAAACCAT
>ERZ1026876.719-NODE-719-length-18946-cov-11.396220_pt1 | contig 18946 bp, 14 predicted proteins | sample MGYA00380168_ERZ1026876 | MGnify/ENA primary metagenome ERZ1026876 (study PRJEB33269, sample SAMEA4719804) | human gut metagenome | biome: human-associated habitat; feature: organic feature; material: feces | place: Cameroon | collected 2013-10 ... | reverse complement strand
GCAGCAGGCTCGGCTCCATCTTTTTGGCGATGGCAAGGTAGATGAGCAGCGCACCAATGCCCCACATCACCACCATCTGCCAGGTCAGATTCCCAAAATTGGAAAAGAGACTGGCGAATGTGTTCAGAAGATCCATATTTATTTTTCCTCCTTGTGTTCCTGTGCCGGGCAAGAAAAAAGAGACCCCTGCCACAGCACTCTGTCTGTGACAAAAGTCTCAAGCCAACACATGACATCGGGCATTTCTGCCGTGATGACGCTGCCATGCAGCACCCCGCAGGCCCTGCGGGATGCCCTTTACTCCCTTTTATCGATTCTAATTAAATCAGAATGCAGGCCCCTCTGTCAAGGGGTTCCTGCATTTCTTTGCCAAACTTTGCTTCAGCGCTCAAACGTTGTGCTGAGGGTGGTCTCCCAGGTCTGGCCGGGGGCAAGGCAGGCGGCAGCGGCGCGCCGGCTCCACTCCTGGGGATCGGTCTGGGCACCGGGCAGGGAGTGCCACGGCTCAATGCAGACAAAGCGCACTGGCTTTGCCGGAGCCGACCAGATGAGGGTGTAGGGGTAGCCCTCCACATTGCAGACGATTCCCCTGCCGGTATCCTTCTCGTAGATGCCCAGCGTGCGGCTGCGCAGACCGGCCATGCAGAAGCTGTCGTTCTCAAACAGATCGTCTGTCAGGGGGATGCTCTGCTCGTTCTTCCACCGGTAACCGCACTTGCCGGTCAGCAGACCGTTGGGGTAAGCGTCCAGGATCATCGGGCTCTCCGGCTGGTCGAAGCGGAACTCGTAATCGGTGGTGGTGTGCTGGTCATCAAAGGGGATGCGGAACGCCGGGTGGTAGCCGATGCCGAACTGCAGCTCCTCGGCGGCATCGGCGGGGTTGGTGACGGTCAGGGTGTGGTGCACCGTCCTGCCCTCCAGCCGGAAGGTACTGGTCAGAACAAAATCAAACGGGAAGCGCTCTGCCTTGCTCTTTTCATCCGAGCGCAGCTCCAGCCGGATGGTGTCGCCCTCGGCGCAGAGCAGGGTGTGCTCCACGTCCCGGGCAAAGCCGTGCTGCCCGCCGGGGTAGGTCTTGCCCTTATGGGTAAAGGCCCCGCCGGTCAGCTTGCCCGTCCAGGGGAAAAGGATGGGGGCGTGGCGCTTCCAGACAGCCGGGTCGGCCTGCCAGAGCATCTCCTGCCCGGCGGCATTTTTCAGGCTGACTGCTTCGGCACCATGGGTATCCACGGTCAGGGTCAGGAATTCGTTGTGAATGGTTGCCTGCATGATTCATCTCTCCTTTTTATCTGTTGACGATGTGCTCGCCGTTTCCTTCCAGCCAGGTGCGCAGGTTCCGGGTGGTAATGTCCATCAGGTTCTGCAAAGCCTCCCGGGTCGTCCACGCAATGTGCGGTGTGAGGATAGCGTGGGGTTCTGCCCGCAGGGGGCTTTCCTGAGGCAGAGGTTCGGTGACAAAGGCATCGGCCCCGTAAAAGCCCAGCTGACCGCTGTGGAGGGCCGCTGCCACGGCCTCTTCATCCACCAGCGCGCCCCGGGCCGTGTTGAGCAGAATGGCCCCGGGCTTCATCTTCGCCAGCGCCTCCGCGTTGACAAGGCCCCGGGTCTGGGGTGTAGCCGGGCAGTGCAGGCTGAGGATATCGCACCGCCTCAGCAGGGTATCATAATCCACGAACTCCACACCGTCGGCGGCGTATTCGGGCCGGACGGTGCGGGTGCAGACCAGCACCTCCATGCCAAAGGCTCTGGCAATGCGGGCCGACTGCCGCCCTATGCTGCCATAGCCGTAAACGCCATAGGTCTTGCCGTAGAGCTCCATCTGGGGCAGCAGGCCGATGCTCTCCGGGATATCCAGCTGCCAGCATCCCTGCTTGACGGCACGGTTGTAGCGCTCCGCACACTGGCAGATGGCCAGCAGCAGACTGAAGGTCATCTGGGCCACGCTGTAGGTAGAATAGCCCGGCACATTGGCCACTGCAACGCCGTGGCAGCGGCAGGCTTCCAGATCCAGGTTGTCGGTGCCCGTGGCGATGATACCCACCCATTTCAAGTTCGGGCACTGCTGTAAGATTTTCTCATCCATGCGGCACTTGTTCAGCAGAACGATGTCCGCATCTCCAATGCGGGGGGCGATCTCCTCGTAGGCCGTGCGGACATAGCTGGTGGTATCGGGCACCAGCGCCTTTACCCCCGACCAGTCGAGGTCGCCTTCCTCCATGACATAGCTTTCCAGAATGACAGCTTTCATCTCAGTCCTCCAACAAAACGTCCTCGCTCAGCACCTGACCGATGGGCTTGGCAATGCACAGGTCTGCCTGCGCATCGGCCCCGGTGGGCTGCATGTTGATGACCACCAGATGGCGGCCCCGGAAGTACCGGATAAGCCCCGCCGCCGGGTAGACCACCAGACTGGTGCCGCCGATGATGAGGGTATCCGCCTTGCGGATGGCGGACACGGCCCCGGAGAGCACTTCCTCGTCCAGCCCCTCCTCGTACAGGACGACATCCGGCTTGACGATGCCGCCGCACTTGGGGCAGCGGGGCACGCCGGTACTGTTGGCAATGAAGTCCACATCGTAGAACGTGCCGCACTTCACGCAGTAGTTGCGCAGGGTGCTGCCGTGGAGCTCGTAAACGGTCCTGGAGCCAGCCGCCTGATGCAGGCCGTCGATGTTCTGGGTGACGATGGCCTTCAGCCTGCCCTCCCGCTCCAGCTTTGCCAGCCGCAGGTGGGCAGCGTTGGGCTTTGCCCCCTTCACAATGAGCTTATCCCGGTAGAACCGGTAGAACTCCTCGGGATTCTCCTCCCAGAAGGTGTGGCTCAGGATGGTCTCGGGCGGGTAATCGTACTTCTGGTGGTACAGGCCGTCCACGCTGCGGAAATCAGGGATGCCGCTTTCGGTGGAGACCCCCGCGCCGCCAAAAAAGACGATGCGGTCGCTCTCGGCAATGATTTTTTCCAGTGCAGGAACCATAAAAGAAACGCTTCCTTTCCGGCAGATCGTTGTGTTTTGGATAGCTCCAGTATAACACAAATCCAGAGGAAAGGAAGCGTTTCTTTTTTTGATGGGATCGTCCCCTTGCTCAGCGCCCGTTTTCGGCAAACAGGGTCCCCAGTGCACCCAGCAGATCATGCGGAAGCATCCCGGTTTCCCCGTGCAGGGCGGCAGCACGGTCGGCAGCTGCACCATGGAGATAAACGGCACAGGCAGCGGCATCAAAGGCAGGCAGACCGCAGGCCAGCAAGGCGCTGGTCATGCCCGCCAGCACATCCCCGCTGCCGCCCCGGGAAAGCCCCGGGTTGCCGGTGGGATTGACCGCGCAGCGGCCATCCGGCCCTGCAATGACGGTATGTGCCCCCTTCAGCACCACCACAGCATTCCATACTTTCGCATAGCGCAGCGCCATGCCTTCCCGGTCCGCGTTGATCTCTGCCGCAGAGCGCCCGGTCAGCCGGGCCATCTCGCCGGGGTGGGGCGTTAAAATCAGTTCTCCTTGAGGGTGAAGCATTTTTCCCGTTTGGAGCAGGTCAGCGGCCGCGTTCAGGCCGTCCGCATCCAGCACTGCACTGCCGGAAAAACCGGGCAGGAGCATTTTTACCAGCGCCCGGGTCTCGGCGGCACGGGCCGCGCTCTGGGCCGTATAGCCCAGCCCGGGGCCCGCCAGCAGAACAGAGGCCTTCTGCCGCCGGATACGGTCGATATTCTGGGGCGAGATGCCGCCCTCGGCCCCCGCTTCGCAGGGGCAGAGACAGCACTCGGGCAGGCGGGCGGCCACAGCCGCCAGCACCGGCTCCACACTTGCCAGCGTAACGATACCGGCCCCTGTGCGCAGGGCACCTTCCACGGCCAGCGCCGCCGCGCCCCGGTAGGATGCACTGCCCGCCACCGCCAGCACGGAGCCAAAGGTCCCCTTATGTGCGTCCCGGGGGCGGGGCTGGATCTTTTGCCAGACAAAATCGGAAGTTGTTTCAAACATAGGCCTCTCCTTTCGGGTGAGATTTCGCCCTCTCAGTCAAAGCCTTACGGCTTTGCCAGCTCCCCCAAAGGGGGAGCCTATTGCGGGTCTTGGATAAAGGCAGCATTGCCTCTCCCTTTGGGAGAGGTGGCAGCGCGTAAGCGCTGACGGAGAGGGCGAGGATGTTACCCTTCCCCCTGCAAATACCTCCGTATCTCCTTCTCCGCCTCCTGCACCTCTTCATGGAACATGCGGGCAGAGACCCGGAGGGCACCATGGCCCAGGATAATGACCTGTTCCATGCCATCGGAGGTGGCCACGCGGACGCGGCGGCCCTTGCCGATCTCATGGGTGACACGCTCGATGAACATATCGGCGGTCTCGGCTTCCCGGGTGTAGACCACATGGATATTGTGGTACTGCTCTATGCTGCCGGGGCTGCCCGGCACACGGTAGGCATCGAACACAAGGATGAGCACGCACTTTTTGAAGCCCTGATAGTTGCAGAGGATGTCCATCAGCCTGTGGCGGGCCGCTTCCAGGCTCTCTTTGGAGAGTGCGTTCAGCTCGTCCCATGCAAAGATGATGTTGTAGCCGTCCACCAGCAGGTATTCAGGCTGGACCTCCCACTGCTCGGCGTTGAAATCGGGACGTTCCCGCTTCTGGGTGGGGCGGAACGCCGCCAGCGGGTCCCGCTTGATGGGCCCATAGGTCTGTTCAAAGATTTTCAGCAGCTCAGCATCCTCTTCCAAAGTAGCGCGGTAGGCGGCCATCCGGCGGGGACGGGCCTGCACCGCTTCCTCGGTCTTTGCAGTCTTGCCCCAGCCGCTGTCTACATGCATGTGGCTGCGCACCTGCTCCCAGGGCACCACAAATCCGGCCCCGTGGGCGCAGAACACCGAATCCGCCGGGTTGTCGAGATCGTGTTCCGGCTCATAGCCCGCAGCCTCGATGACCTCCGCTGCATTGTGGCAGGGGCGGTAGCCGTCCAGCGTCAGGGTCAGGTGTCCCCTGCCCCGGGTGTAGCCCACCACCTCCATGGGGTAGCTGCGCATGGTGGAGGCCGGTGCCGTGCCGGTGAGCAGGGTGGTATCCCCGTCGGCTCCGGTCTCGGGCGGGTCAAAGCTGCCGCCCATGTTCTGGATATCGTTCATGGCGCGTCCCACGTTGTCAGAGGGCAGCTCCAGCCGGAAGGCATACCACGGCTCCAGCAGCTGGGTCTTGTGGATCTGGTCTGCCATCATCAGGCCCTGCCGGACGGCACGGTAGGTCGCCTGCCGGAAGTCGCCGCCCTCGGTGTGCTTGAGGTGGGCGCGGCCCGCAATGAGGGTGATCTTCACATCGGTCAGGGGTGCCCCGATGAGCACACCCAGATGCTGCTTTTCCTCAAGATGCGTCAGCACCAGCCGCTGCCAGTTCTTGTCCAGCACCTCTTCCCGGCAGTCGGCGGCAAACTGCATTCCGCTGCCCCGGGGCAGCGGCTCCAGCTTGAGGTGGACTTCCGCATAGTGGCGCAGAGGCTCGTAGTGGCCCACACCCTCCATGGCTTCGGTGATGGTCTCCTTATACAGGATGCCGCCGGGGCCGAAGCTGACCTCCAGCCCGTACCGCTCGGCCAGCAGGCTTTTCAGCACCTCCAGCTGGATCTCGCCCATCAGCTGAACATGGATCTCGCCCAGGGTCTCGTTCCAGACCACATGGAGCTGGGGCTCCTCCTCTTCCAGCCGATGGAGCTTTCCCAGCGCGGCGTGCACATCCGCGCCCTCGGGCAGCAGCACCTGATAGTTCAGCACCGGCTCCAGCACCGGCAGGTCACTGTCCCGTTCCGCCCCCAGACCCTCGCCCGGGCGGGCTTTGGTCAGGCCGGTAACGGCGCACACCTGGCCGGGGCCGATGCACTCCGCCAGCGTAAACTTTGCGCCGGAGTAGAGCCGCAGATGGTTGGCCTTTTCGGCCCATGGCTCCCCGTCGGCTTCTCCGGTGAGCTGGGCTTTCACCTTGAGCACGCCGCCGGTCACCCGTAGCCAGGTCAGGCGGTTTCCCTGCTCATCCTGGCTCACCTTGAACACCTTGGCTCCGAAGGCTTCCAGCGCGGGGGCCGGGCGGGTATAGCGGTCCAGGCCCTCCACCAGCGCATCCACACCCTGCAGCTTCAGGGCTGAGCCAAACCAGCAGGGAAACACATGCCGCCGGGCAATGGCGGGGATGAGGTCGGTATCGGTCAGGATTCCCCGGTCCAGCATCGTCTCCATCAGCCGCTCATCGCAGAGAGCCAGCGCCTCGTCCCGGTCGGCCTGCTCTGCCCCAAAATCCACAAAGCCATCCCCCAGCCGACGGTTCAGCTGGGTCAGAAGCGCTTCCCTGCCCGGGCCGGGCAGGTCCATCTTGTTCACGAACACAAAGGTGGGGATGCGGTACCGCCGCAGCAGCCGCCAGAGCGTCTCGGTATGGCTCTGCACGCCGTCGGTGCCGCTGATGACCAGCACCGCATAATCCAGCACCTGCAGTGTCCGCTCGGTCTCCGTGGAAAAATCCACATGGCCCGGGGTGTCCAGCAGGGTAAAATCGGTATTGCCCGCCGTGAAGAGGGCCTGCTTGGAGAAAATGGTAATGCCGCGCGCCTTTTCCAGCGCGTCGGTGTCCAGAAAGGCATCCTTATGGTCCACCCGGCCCAGCTTGCGGATGGTGCCGGTGCCGTAGAGCAGGGCCTCGGAAAGGGTGGTCTTGCCGCTGTCCACATGGGCCAGAATGCCGATGACCAGCTGCTTGTGCTCTTGTTCCATGCCGCGGCCCCCTTACAGTGCGCTGGCGATCAGCGCAGCAGCGACCAGCGGCAGGCCCAGCACCAGATTGGAGAGCAGGCTGCAATAGGTGCGCTCCTCGGGCTCCAGCTCCTCAAAGGAGACGATCTTCTCATCCGCATAGTCGATGATGGAGCGGGTGGAGTGGATCTTTTTCTGCCGCTTGCCCATCCCCTTGAATTCCTCCAGCAGATGGTGGATGGTCACGCCATCCAGCCGCAGGTAGTCCACCCAGGCCCAGATGAGCAGCACCACGCCGCACAGAAAGCCCGGGGCCTCCCAGATGGTAAACGTGCCATCGCTGACATAGCGCTGCCACAGCAGCATCAGCACGGCCACAATGGAGGTGCGGGTCACGGTCTTATATAAAATGGGGTGGAACATGTAGCGTTTGTACATCGAGGTCAGTTTCTTCATGGTGCGCTCCTTATTGATACAGATACACTTTATTGTATCATGTTTTTGCGAAAAAAGATAGCTGTTTTGTGCGCACAGCGTGAACAGTTTTTCTCTTTTGCCTGTTCTTCACAGATATACAGCTCTTTCCATTTTATAGTAATTTTTTCCACATTCTTTTCCCATGAAAGTGTTTGTCACCGTTTTGTTTTCAATTCTATGCTGTGGCGGATTGACTTCTTTCCAGTAAAGTGCTAAAATATACAGTGGTGCGGCTTTTGTCTTTCCTGTGCACTTTTTGGAAAGGCAGACAGCCTCACTGCGTTTAGGAAAAGGAAAAAAGCGCGGCTCTGTCCGCGCAAGATCTGGGAGGATCATCCAATGAGCTTCAATTTTGATCGCCGCACCTTCCTGAAGGGTGCAGGTGCTGTGGGTGCCGCCAGCCTGCTGGCAGCCTGCGGCGAAAAGTCCAACAACACCGGCAATGGTGCTGCCGCCAGCGGCGCTGCTGCCCCCAACTCCACCGGCGCTACCCCCCTGAAGGAGTTCATCTCCTTTGAGAGCGGCAACCGTGAGCTGGAAAGCTGGAACATGCTGTACACCCAGAAGGCTGAGGACGCCAACGTCATCACCAACATCTGGGACGGTCTGCTGAGCTTTGACTGCTACGGCAAGGTCGCGCCCGCCATCGCTTCTTCTTGGGAGCACAACGACGATTCTACCGTCTGGACCTTCCACCTGCGGGACGATGTGGACTGGGTGGATGTCAACGGCGAGGTGAAGGATCACCTGACCAGCAAGGACTTCCTCGTGGGCTTCGAGTGGGTCATGAACGCCTACAAGAACGAGGCAAACAACACCTCCATGCCCAACGATACGGTGGCGGGCGCTGCCGATTACTACGAGCAGACCAAGGCCGCCGGTGACGCTGCCGCCGACATGACCTACGAGGACATGCTGGCTGCCGGTGTGGGCATCGAAGCTCCCGATGACTACACGCTGGTCTTCACCTGCAAGGATCCCTGCCCGTACTTCGACACCGTGGCCGCTTACAACAGCTTCTACCCGGTGGCTCCCGCTCTGCTCGACGAGCTGGGCATCGAGGGCTTCCGCGGCTGCGACAACACGACCATGTGGTACAATGGCCCGTACCTGATCGAGGAGTACATTCAGGGCAACACCAAGAGCTACATCCCCAACCCCAGCTACTACGACGCTGCCAACGTCAGCCGCTTTGAGCGCCTGACCATCACCATGATCTCCGACGGCACCATCAGCCTCCAGCTGTACCAGAACCGTGAGCTGGACGAGGTGGATCTGGGCGAGAGCAGCATCGCCACCATTCAGGCCGATCCCTCCAACGAATACAATCAGCAGATGTGCGAGAAACGCCCCAAGAAGTTCAGCTACTGCTTCATCTTCAACTACGACAAGCGCAAGACCGACGGCACCGCCGATGAGAACTGGAACAAGGCCATCGCTAACAAGGCATTCCGCCAGTGCTTCTCCAAGGGTCTGGAGCTGACCAAGTTCTTCTCCCGCTACAACCCCATCAACCCGCTGAAGTGCGAGAACGACTTCTTCACCATGAGCGGCCTGTGCTACACCTCTGACGGCACCGACTACACCTCTCTGGTGGCCAAGGAGATCGGCCTCGACGGTGAGAAGTACGACGGCCAGACCATGAAGCGTCTGCGCGCCAACAACGGCGACATCACCGACCTGAAGAAGCAGGCCATGGAGGAGCTCTCCGCCATCGGCGTCACCTTCCCGGTGCACTGCTCCTATTATATCTTGGCCGGTTCCACCACGGCTCTGGACAGCGCGACCGTCCTGAAGCAGTGCTTCACCGACAGCTTCGGCGATGACTTCATCGTGCTGGACATCGAGACCTTCGTCTCCTCCACCATGAAGGAGGTGGTGGCACCCAAGCTGCAGAGCTTCGTCCACATGGGCTGGGGCGCTGACTTCGGCGATCCCATCAACTTCCTGACCCAGATCATCGTTCACGACGACAATGCTTACTACAGCTGCAACATGACCAACATCGCAGGCATTGTGAACAATGGCCCCGCCAGCTACCAGAAGGATCTGGTTGCCGCCTACGAGAAGTTCACCGATCTGGTGAACGAGGGCCGTTCCATCGTTGACGACACCGATGCGCGCTACGCCGCATTTGCCAAGGCCGAGGCTTACTTCCTGGACGAGAACCTGATCTTCCCCACCGTCTACGATATCACCTGGTGCCTGACCCACGTCAACGAGTACAGCAAGATCAACGCTATGTATGGTCCCTGCAACTACAAGGCTGTGAATTGGGAGACCAGCGAGGAGGCTTACACCACCGAACAGTACGATGAGTTTGCCGCCGCATTCGACGCAGCCACTCAGGCCTGATCGCGTGAACCAATAGCCAATCGCAAAAAAGAACCGGACGTTTTTGAAGCGTCCGGTTCTTTTTTGCTCCCTGACAGCACAAAACCCCGCCGCGCGGGAAAGCTCCCAGCGCGGCGGGGTCATTGTGTTAAAATACAGGAAAGCGGTTCAGCTTACAGCTGGCTTTCATACTCCTTGCGGTAGCCTTCCAGCTCACGCTGGTTGCCATACACAAAGTGGCCGTTTGCGATCTCTTCCCAGACCGGCTTATCCACGCTGTAATCGTGGACCGAGGGGTCATAGACCAGCAGCTTCTTGTGCTTTTCGAGGCTGGGGTCAGGGATGGGAACCGCGCTCAGCAGGGCTTTGGTGTAGGGATGCAGCGGATGGAGGAACAGCTCCTCCGCCTCAGCCAGCTCCACGATGCGGCCCTTGCTGATAACAGCGATACGATCCGAGATGAACCGGACCACCGACAGGTCATGTGCAATGAACAGGTAGGTCAGGCCGCGGCTCTTCTTCATCTCGTTCAGCAGGTTCAGCACCTGTGCACGGATGGAGACATCCAGTGCAGAGATGGGCTCATCGGCCACGATGAACTCCGGTTCCATGACCAGTGCACGGGCAATGCCGATGCGCTGGCGCTGGCCACCCGAGAACTCATGGGGGAAGCGGGAGGCAAACTCCGGCAGCAGGCCGACCTCATGCAGGGCGTTCATCACCTTTTCGTGCAGGTCATCCTGATCCTTGTAGAGATGATGGTTCAGCAGGCCCTCAGCAATGATATACTCCACCTTGGCGCGCTCGTTCAGCGAAGCCATGGGGTCCTGGAAGATCATCTGGATCTTGCGGATGACCTCCTTGTCCAGTTCCTTGGAGATCTTGCCGTTGATCTTCTGGCCCTTGAAGAAGATGTCGCCGCCGGAGGTCGGGTTGATGCGGCAGATGGCACGGCCAATGGTGGTCTTGCCGGAGCCGGACTCGCCGACCAGCGAGAAGGTCTCGCCCTTATAGATGTCAAAGTTGACATGATCGACAGCAACAAATTTCTTCTTACCGGAGCCAAAGGTGATCTGAAGGTCTTTCAGCTCAATCAGCTTTTCGCGTTCAGCCATTTAAGTTGGCGCCTCCCATCTTTCCCATTTTCTCACGCAGGTTCTGGATGGAGTGCGGCCGCTCGATCTTGGGAGCGCGCGGATCCAGATACCAGGTCTTTGCGGCGTGGGTCTCGGACACCTGGAAGAACGGAGGCTCTTGCACAAAGTCGATTGCCAGCGCATGCTTGTTGCGGGGCGCAAATGCGTCACCCTTGATCTCATTGAACAGGTTCGGGGGAGTACCATCCACGCTGGGCAGGGCCTCACCCTTGGTGCCCAGCTGCGGCAGAGCCTGCAGCAGAGCCCAGGTGTAGGGGTGCCATGCGTCGTAGAAGATCTCTTCGACGGTGCCGTACTCGACGATCTGGCCGGCGTACATGACGGCCACGCGGTCTGCCACGTTTGCCACAACGCCCAGGTCATGGGTGATGTAGATAACGGACATGCCCAGCTCCTTCTGCAGGTCGCGGATCAGCTGCAGGATCTGTGCCTGAATGGTCACGTCCAGCGCAGTGGTGGGCTCGTCGCAGATCAGGATCTGCGGGCGGCAGGCCGCTGCAATGGCAATGACGACACGCTGACGCATACCGCCGGAGAACTCGTGGGGGTACTGCTCGTACCGACGCTCGGGGTCGGGGATACCCACCTTGCCCAGCATCTCGATGGCAGCCTTTTTGGCTTCCTCGCCCTTCAGACCCTGGTGATGCTCAATGCTCTCCTGGATCTGCTTGCCGATCTTCTTCAGCGGGTTCAGGCTGGTCATGGGGTCCTGCATGACCATGGCGATCTTCTTGCCGCGGACACCCAGCCAATCCTTCTCGGTGAACTTGGTCATATCGCGGCCTTCGAACATGATGGAGCCGCCGGTGATCTTACCGTTGGCATCCAGCATACCCACAAAGGTCTTGGTGAATACGGACTTGCCCGAGCCGGACTCGCCCACAATGGCAAGGGTCTCGCCTTCGTACAGGTCCAGCGAGCACTTGCGGATGGCGTTCAGCTTGCGGCCGCGCAGGCTGAAAGTGATCTCCACGTCTTTGGCAGAGATAATCGGTTGTCTATCCATTTACGTCTCTCTCTCCAATCTATCAAACGTGGTTGCGCGGATCAGCCGCATCCGACAAAGCGTTGCCCATGATATAGAAGGAAATGGAAATGATGGACACGATGGATGCAGGGAAAACCAGCAGGTACGGATAATCCAGGAAGAAGCCGCGCACCTTGCTCAGGATCAGGCCCAGAGAAGGCGTGTCGATGCCCAGGCCCAGGCCCAGGTAGGACAGCGTGGATTCCAGATTGATGGTGCCCGGGATGGACAGTGCCATACGCAGGATGATAACGGAGACCAGATACGGCAGGATGTTCTTGGTCAGCACGCGCCACAGCGGGGTGCCCAGGCAGCGGGACGCAAGGTTGTACTCGCGGTCACGGAACATGAACACCATGTTGCGGACACGGCGTGCCATAGAAAGCCAGTTGATGGCGATCATGGAGATGGCCATGATCCAGAAGCTCTGGCCCACCATCAGGGCGATCAGGGTCATATAGATGATATAGGGCACGTTGTCGATCAGGTTGTACAGCTCCGTGAAGAAGCGGTCCAGGCTGCGCACATAGCCCCAGATCAGGCCGAAGATCACGCCCACGATGCTCTCGCCCACGGCGACCACCAGAGCCAGACGGATGGAAACCTGGGTGGCATACCACACCTGGCACCAGTAGTCACGGCCCAGGTTGTCGGTACCGAACCAGTACTCACTGTTGGGCTTGATGAAAGCCTTGCTGGAATCAGAGATCAGGCTGGTGAAGTGATACTTGCCGATGCCCAGCGCAATGAAGGAGAAGATCGTCAGGGCCAGGAACAGGAACAGGCAGAAAACAGCGACCTTCTGCTTGAAGAAGTTCTGGATGACAGAACCCCAATAGGAATAGTTGGAGTAGCCGATGCGTTCAGCTTCTTCCGGGGAATAATCCACAAAGTAGAACAGTTCTTCGGGCTTCTTGCCCTCAAAATCCGATGCCTTAGCCATCAGCGAGCCTCCTCCTTTCCGGTCAGAGTAATACGGGGGTCAACCACCATCATCAGCACATCGCCCAGGAACACGCCCACGATGCCCAGCACAGCGTAGAGGATGACCAGGGTCTGCACAACATTCAGGTCATAGCGCTGGATGGCATCCGTCAGCAGGGGGCCCATGCCGGGAACGGAGAAGAACCGTTCCATCAGCAGGGAGCCGCCCACCGTCAGCAGGATGGACTGGGGGATATACTGCACCATGGGGACCATGGCGTTGCGCAGAACGTGCTTGAACATGATCTCGCGGGAGCTCAGGCCCTTGACACGCGCCAGCTTGATATAGTCGCGGGTCAGCTCATCCACCATGTAGCGGCGGGTCCACAGGGCGTAGCCCGCGATGGATGCCAGCGACAAGCAGGTGATGGGCAGCACGCTGGACGCGCTCACATTGCGGGTGGAGTACAGCGTGGGGAAGCCCAGATACTTGGAGCCCAGCACCAGCACCAGAGAATAGGACACCAGCGAGGGGACCGCATTGACGAACACGGTGTAAGCCGTGCCGATCCAGTCAAATACCTTGTCCTTGAATGCCGCCTGAAGGATGCCCATCAGAACGCCCAGCACCAGAGAGATGGCGGACGCCGTGAGGCCCAGACGCATCGAGACGCCGAACTTTTTGCCGATGACCTTGACCACCGGTGCACCGTTTTGGATACGGCGGGACGTGCCGAAGTCCAGATGCAGCAGATCGTTGTAGAATTTGATCAGCTGGGTGGGGATGGGGTCGGTCAGGCCGGCCGCTTCCAGAGCGGCGGTCTTCTGCTGATCGGTGAACTTCATGAGCTGTTCCTCAGTGAAGTAGTAGTCCGTCGGCAGACAGCGCATCATCAAAAAGACGGCTGTTGCGATCAAAAAGATTGTGACAAGCGACTGGAGCAGCCGCTTAACCGTGTATTTTAACATGTTATCGAACCTTTAACTTTTATTTTGGGGTGCGGTGGAAAACTCAGGCCTTGGTGGCAGCATCGAAGGCAGCAGCGAACTCCTCGTACTGCTCGGTGGTGTAAGGCTCTTCGCTGGTCTCCCAGTTGACAGCCTTGTAGTTGCAGGGGCCGTACATGGCGTTGATCTTGCTGTACTCGTTGGCGTGGGTCAGAGTCCAAGCCACATCGAAGTAGCAGGGGCAGGCCAGAACGTTGTTCAGCATGCAGGCCTCAGCCTTTGCGAAGGCGGCGTAACGGGCATCGGTATCATCAACGATGGCCTTTGCGGTGTTGACCAGATCGGTGAACTCCTCGTAAGCAGCGACCAGATCCTTCTGCCAGTCAGCGGGGCCGGCCTCCACGACCTTGGCGATGTTGGAGTAGTACCAGCTGTAATAAGCGTTGTCGTCGTGCAGGATCTCCTGACCAAGGAAGTTGACGGGGTCGCCGAAGTCAGCGCCCCAGCCGTTGATGACGAAGCTCTGCACCTGAGGATTGCGGACTTCCTGGGTGAGGGAGGAAACGTAGGTCTTGATGTCCAGCACGATGAAGTCATCGCCGAAGCTGTCGGTGAAGCACTGCTTCAGCACGGTTGCGCTGTCCAGAGCGGTGGAGTTGCCGGCGATGATGTAGTAAGCAGCGTGGACGGGGAAGGTGACGCCGATGGCGCTCAGCTCGTCCATAGCCTGCTTCTTCAGGTCAGCGATGTCGCCGTTGTTGGCGCGCAGACGGATCATGGTCTTGCCGTCGTAAGCCTCGCTGTCGAAGCCCATCTCCTTGGACACCAGAGTGGTGTACTCCTGACCCTTGGTATTATAGCAGACACCCGGCATGGTGTAGTAGTCGTTCTCGCACTTCAGGGGGTTGATCTTGTTGGTACGTGCATACCAGTTGGTCAGCTCCAGACCCTTGTAGAAGCACTGACGGAAGGCGGTGTTGGCGATAGCCTTGTTCCAGTTGTCGTCGGGGGTGCCGTCATCGTTGTTCTTCTGATAGTTGAAGTGCATCTGGTAGCTGTACTTCTTGGGGCGCTTCTCGCAGAGCTGATCGTTGTACTCGCTGTTGGGATCGGCCTGGATGGTGGTCAGGGTGCTCTCGCCCACATCCATCTCGTCCAGCTCACGGTTCTGGTACAGCTGGAAGGTGACGGTGCCGTCGCTGATCATGGTGACGGTGAAGCGGTCGAAGCGGGACACATCGTCTGCTGCATAGTAGTTGGGGTTGGGGATGTAGCTCTTGGTGTTCTGGCTGATGAACTCCTCCACCACATAGGGACCATTGTACCACATGTTGGTGTAATCGCATGCACGGAAGCCCTCGATGCCCAGCTCGTTGATCAGATCCTCAGAGACGGGGTAGAAGCTGGTGTAGGCAGCAACGGTATCGAAGTAGGGGCAGGGATCCTTGCAGGTAAAGACCAGGGTGTAATCATCCGGAGCCTCAACGCCCACGCCTGCATCCAGCATATCCTGGTAGGTCAGGTCGGCAGCGGCATCGCCCATATCGCTGGTCTTCTGATAGTAATCAGCAGCACCGGTCAGGGTCTCGTTGGGCATGGAGGTGTTGTTGGCCTGGTTCTTGGCTGCGTTCAGCACCCACTCCAGACCCACGAGGAAGTCCTTGCTGGTCAGGTGAGCCTTGACCTCGCCGTTGACATCCACCCAATCCACATCGTCACGGAGGTTGAAGGTCCAAACGGAAGAGTCCTCATTGTGGCTCCACTCCTTGGCCACAGAAGGCACGGCCTTGCCATAGCAGTCAAAGCTCAGCAGGCCTTCCCACAGGTTGGTGGTGACATTCATGTCGGAAGCCATCTGGCTGTACAGCATGTTCCAGCTCTCCAGCTCACGGTTGGTGCTCTCCCAGGAGATGAACTCCTTCAGCGGGGTAGCGCCAGTGGTGTTGGGAGCGCTGGTAGCACCAGAGGAAGCAGCAGTGGAGCTGCTGCCAGAGTTTCCGCCGCAGGCGGCCAGGATGCCAGCGGCACCAACGACACCGGAAGCCTTCAGAAAGCTGCGGCGGCTGATTGCATGAGACTCGTAGTTGTTGTTCATTGTGTTTTCCTCCCTATAATAATTCCGTGCTTCAGTGCATGGTGCAGGGCGGGATGTCCTGCTGTTTTCCCACTATTCTGCGGAGGTTTTTTGACCCCTGTACTGCCAGGGAATACAAAAGAGCGCAGAAACAGACCCCTCTGTCTGCACCTGTGCTCCTCCCGCAAAACCTTAACACGTCATATATTGTACCATTGAAATAAAAAGATGTCAATGGAGCACACACAGCTTTTTCTTCAAAAAGCAAAGTCTGCTGCGCAAAAACGATGAAATATATTTGCTTTTAGATGGTAAAGCGTGCAGGAAATTTAACAAACAATGCCACAGACAAAACAACCGGAATTGTTCTCGTCAAAAAGACACTGTATTTTTGCTTTATATTCTAAAAGAGCAGGCGCTCCACGCTTTGCGAAGAGCACCTGCTTTTGGAAAACCGAATTATTAAAACAAGTCACCGGGCCAGCGTGCTCTGGATCTTTGCAAAATCCTCCAGCGTCAGGGCCTCGGGACGGATGCGGGCATCGAAACCGGCGGTTTCAATGGCGGCGGTCACGGCATCCTTGGGCATCCCCAGGCCGCTGGCAATGGCATTGGCAGCAGTCTTGCGCCGCTGGCCAAAGGCCGCGCGGACAAGGGCAAAGTAGCCTTCCTCGTCCTCCACCTGCACGGCGGGGGTGGGGCGGATCTCCATCCGCACCACAGCGCTGGTCACCTTGGGGGCCGGGTAAAAGCTGCCCGGGGCGGCGGTGAACATCATCTTAGAGGTCGCGTAATAGCTCACCGCACAGCTGATAGCACTGGAGGCCCGGGTGCCCGGAGCGGCAGCCAGACGATCGGCTGCTTCCTTCTGCACCATCACAGTCAGGCTCTCGATGGGCAGGCGGTCACCCAGCAGCTTCATCACAATAGGGCTTGTGATATAGTAGGGCAGGTTGGCGCAGACTGCCACCGGCATCCCGGGGAACTCCTGCGCGATCAGGGCTTTCAGGTCCACCTTGAGCACATCCTGCAATACCAGCTTGAAGTTGTCCACACCGGCCATGGTCTCGGCCAGCAGGGGCGGCAGGCGCTCGTCCACCTCGATGGAGACCACCTTTGCTGCCCGCTTTGCCAGCTCCCGGGTCAGCACGCCGATGCCTGGGCCGATCTCGAGCACGCCGTAGCGCTTGTCCACACCGCTGGCATCCACGATCTTGGGGGGCAGGCCGGGGTTGACGATAAAGTTCTGGCCAAAGCCCTTGGAAAGGGCAAAATCATATTTTTCGCACAGGGCGCGCACATAAGACAGGTCGGTCAGTTCGGGCATGGCTCTATCCTTTCTTTTCCAAAATAACCCTCTCAGTCTCGCTTCGCTCGCCAGCTCCCCCAAAGGGGGAGCTTTTGACAAAACCGCAAACTTTGCATGAATTGCCAAGACCTCGCCCTTCGGGAGAGGTGGCAGCGCGTCAGCGCTGACGGAGAGGGTTGTTCTCTTATTCTTGACTACTGGATGCAGTGCTCTCCCCTGCTGCTTCACTTCCGGCGGGCGTGGTCTCTGCCGGAGTGCTCTCGGCAGATGCAGCCCCAGCGTCCCCTTCCGCCACGCTCTCGGCGGCGGCACTGTCGGCAGCTTCACTGGAAGCCGCTTCGTTGACACCGCTCACGGTGGTGGTGCCGCTCATCTGCTGGGCAGTGCTCACGGCACGCTGGATCTGGGGATCGTTCTCCACAGTGTAATCATAGTATGCGGTCTGCTCGTCCGCAGTCAGGGGCCGCTCCACATCCACGGTCAGGCCGGTGCCGTCAAAGCAGCTGCCGTCGCCGCAGACCAGCTTTGCCACGGTGACCACCACGGCACTGCCATCGGACAGGCGCTGGGGGCTGCTCTGGATGGTGCCCTTGCCCTGCGTGGTGGTGCCCACCAGACGGGCACCATTCAGGGTACGCAGGCTGCTGGCAAAGAGCTCCGCCGCGCTGGCGGTGCTGCCGTTGACCAGGCAGACCACGGGCAGGCCGATCCGGGACTCGCTGGTGCTGGTGCCCAGCAGGGTCTGGGTGCCGTTCTTATCCTCAGCAAAGGCCAGCGTGCCCTCCGGGGCAATCAGGTCGATGCACTGAATGGCATCGTCCAGCAGGCCGCCGCCGTTATCGCGCAGATCAAACACCAGGCTGCCCGCGCCGTTGGCGCTCAGGCTGCGGATGGCGTAATCCAGCTCACTGGGGGTGGTGGAATCAAACTGGCGGATCCGGATGTAGCCCACATTGCCCTGCACCATCTGGTAATCCACGGTGGTGGAGCTGTAGCCGGAGTGGGTCAGGTCAGCGGTATGCTCGGAGGCCTCACTGTCCAGCCAGGTCACATTGACGGTGGTGCCGCTCTCGCCGCGCAGGCGGGTCTGGATGGCGTCCACACTGCTCATGCTCTTGACATCGGTGCCGTCCACAGCGGTGATGTAGTTTCCGACCTGAATACCTGCCTCCTTGGCGGGGGATTCATCGTAGACCTTGATGACCTTGGCATAGCCGGACTGATCCACAGCCAACTCCACGCCGATGCCGATCAGGGTGCCGTTCTGGGTATTCATCAGCTCCGTATAGGCGGTGGCGCTGAAATAGCGGGCGTACTTATCGCCGGTGCCCAGCAGGTAGCCAGCCGTCAGGCGGTCGTAGAGGGTGGTCTCATCGATGGGATAGTAATCGTTGCTGCGGACATAGCGGTCCACCTCAGCGATCTTGTTGTACATGCTTTCCTTTTCCTTCACGCTGGAAACGGTGCTGTCAAACAGGCGCATCGCCACCAGCATGGTAATGGAAAAGGTAACGGTCATGGCCAGGATGACGATGCTGACCGCCATGCCGACCGATATCTTACGGTTCATCTTCTTCCCTCCTCTGTCAGACCAGCAGCATCATAACCACGCTGCCCAGCATGGAAAGTGCAAAGATCCCTGCCAGGATCAGACAGCCCACGCGCAGGATGCGCTTGCGTTTTTCTTCCTTCATAAGCCCTGACGGCCTCCTTTGATACAATGCAGATTATTTCATGGGGATATAACCACGGGGGTTGACGGCATTGGCCTTGGAGCCGCCCTTCCAGACCTCCAGATGAAGGTGGTTGCCGGTAGAGTTGCCGGTGCTGCCCACATAACCGATGATCTCGCCCTGCTGGACATACTTGCCCGCCGAGGTTGCGACCGACCGCATGTGGCCGTACAGGGTGCTGTACTGGTTGCCATCGGACATTTTGCCGTGGTAGATGATGACATAGTTGCCGTAGCCGCCGCTG
>ERZ1026876.718-NODE-718-length-18987-cov-5.745035_pt1 | contig 18987 bp, 16 predicted proteins | sample MGYA00380168_ERZ1026876 | MGnify/ENA primary metagenome ERZ1026876 (study PRJEB33269, sample SAMEA4719804) | human gut metagenome | biome: human-associated habitat; feature: organic feature; material: feces | place: Cameroon | collected 2013-10 ... | reverse complement strand
CCGACCATATCCGCTTTGTGCTGAAGTGCCTTGCAGAGAACAGCAGCCCGATCCGAAACATGAAACAATATCTGCTCGCTTCTCTGTACAACGCACCCACCACGATGCAGCTTTCCTACCAGAACCAAACCAACCACGACTTAGCAAAATCGAGGTGATAAAAATTTCAAAGAAAACTAATACGATTACCATCGTCAACCAGAAAAGCGACATCGGCAAAGCCACTCCCCTTTCCGTACGTTCCGCGGAAATCAGTACCGTAGGCAAAAGCCTACCAGTCTTTGACAGAGGAGGTGTTGGCGAATGACAAAAGGCGGCTTAAACGTGTCGCTAAAAGGTGCAGATGACATTTTTTCTACCGAGGAATCCCGGCAGGAGCAGCAGCGTGAACAGGTGCAGCAGATTCCCATTGCGGAACTGCACCCATTCACGAACCATCCATTCAAAGTGCTGGACGATGAATCCATGCAGCGCACCGTAGAGAGCGTGGAACAGTACGGTGTGCTGTCCCCGCTGATTGCCCGCCCACGCCCGGAAGGCGGCTACGAGATCATCTCCGGGCATCGCCGGAAACACGCCGCAGAACTTGCCCATCTGGACACCGTGCCTGTCATTGTGCGCAACATGGAGGATGATGCCGCCACGATATTGATGGTCGATTCCAATTTGCAGAGAGAACACATCCTGCCCAGTGAGCGGGCGTTTGCGTACAAAATAAAACTGGATGCCATGAAACATCAAGCAGGGCGACCACCACAAGATAATTATTCCCAACTTGGGAATAATTTTGGAAAGCTGTCAAGTAAAGAAATGGCCGAGGAACTTGGCACCAGTAAAAATCAGATATTCCGCTTTATCCGCCTGACAAACCTTGTTCCTGAACTGCTGGACATGGTGGACGAAAAGAAAATTTCGTTTAACCCTGCGGTGGAATTGTCTTATCTTGATGCAAAACAGCAGCAGGATTTTTTAGAAGCAATGGATGCTTCCCAGAACGCACCATCTCTTTCGCAAGCCATTCGGATAAAAAAGCTGGCGCAGCAAGGTGAGTTTGACTATGATGCAGTCTACAACATTATGAATGAGGAAAAGAAAAGCGAACTGGACACCGTAACCATCAAAAACGAAACTCTGCGGAAATACTTTCCGCGCAGTTACACGCCCCGGCAGATGGAAAGCATCATCATCAAGCTGCTCGACCAGTGGCAGCTTAAAAAGCAGCAGGCAAAACAGAAAAAGCAGGAAGAAACGCGCTGAGCATAGACTAAACCGTAAGACCCAGTTCCGGGTCTTTTATTTTTGCAAAAATTTTGGAGGAAACATCTATGAACTTTACTACCACTCACATTCGTTCCGAGAAAGTCACCATTGATACTCGCATCTACACGATTCTGAACGGCAGAAAAAAGCCTGGTGAGGTCTATCTCGCTACCATTGCCCCGGATATGGAGCTGACGGTCATCACGCTGGACGAGGTTTCTGATATCCTGCCCTGTTTTGATGAGAGCGATGTCTCCATCAACGTTACAGACACCTCGCTGCTGCTCAGCTATCACCCGGCGCAGGTTCTCAAGTTTGCTGGCAAGCGGTATCTGACCGGCCCGGTGCTTCTGTATCGTGCCAATATGGACGGTGACATCATTTCACTGTCCGTTGACCAGATCTACCTTTTCCAGAAATACCTGTCGCAGCACAGCGTTACCCTGATGATTGACGAGCAAAAACTGACCTGCATCTGCATCGTCGTTCTACGGACGCATATCATCAACTACGCCAAGACCCGTGATGTGTATGCAGCTTATCGCAAGTCCGGGTACAGCAAAAAATTTCTGGACGATCACCGAGAGGAAATCACGCTGCACAAGGCAGCAAAAGCGGCTTTTGATGCAGCCAATCTCAAAAAATTGCCCAAGGTGAAAGACCTAAACGCAGAATACTCCACCTTGATGACGAAGAAGAAATCAGCCTACCCGGAATATCGCAAAGCGCGTGATGAAATGCAGGAACTGCTTCGTGCGCAGAAAAACATCGAGCTTTTCTTTGAAGAAGAAAAGAACCACAGAGAGAACGAACAGACCCGATAAACGCAAGACCTCCCGGAACCACGACCATTGACGGTCGGTTCCGGGAGGTCTTTTTTGTTAGTTGCGGTAGCAGCGGTCTTGCGTCACGAGCCAATCTTCACAAAGCCGCTGGGCTTCGTCGATGGATCTGCAAGTGCAGTTGAACAGCTTGCCATGCAGAGAACAATAGGTATACCGAATCCTTGGCACTCCGTCCTCATCCCGAAATTTTGTGCAGCGTTCTTCACCAGGCATCAAAAAGAGCTGTTCCATTTCTGCATCCGTCCTTTCCGTTTTCATGTGTCAGGCACACAACACGCTCATTTTATCACGAACGGATGCGCTGCGCCATTGACGCTTGCACCAAAAAGCGCAGCGGATTTTCGGAGAGAGTGTGCATTGACACATGACAGAAGCGTTCCGCAGGAATGCGCAGCCTGCATCGGGCACGATGCAGAACACAAGGGGTTTGGGCACAGCCCAACAAGCATTTTGCAAAATCAAAATCAAAATTGAAATTTGATTTGCAAAAACAGCCGTTGTGCGCACAACGGCATTGCTTGCAGGTGCAATTTTACTGAATTTTCACATTCAGGGCACAAGCACTATAGGTTGAACAATATGTTTTGAGATGTTATAATAAAACATATTATCGACAAACCAAGGCATGAATCATTGTAAGTGGGCACATTAAGAAAAAGGAAGTTGATTACGAGTGTTTGTTACGCAGAATAGTGTTCGTGAACAAATCCGTCAAATAATCAACGATGAGATAAATAATGACCTTATATTTATTATTGCGAATAAGGGCTTTGGCAAGTATCGTCTTCTTAAAGAAATAAATGGATTTGAATATCAACGAAATGTTATCGTTACAAACGGTGATCGGTTTCATTCGGACTCGATAATTAAAAATTGCTTGATTCAAGGAATATACGAATTTTTAAGGAGACACAACGAAATCAATCGTCGCCGCCAACTCAGCGATTTAATAACGAAAAGCGGAAAAAAGATTCCACCATGGCATCGAATTTCTTTTTCTTTTCATGTTAAATTGTCGCCGGGAGATATTGAATGCTTAGTACAGGATTTTTCAATTAAAGCTCTGTCGGATATCTATAAAGAATTTACGGATAATATTCCGTTAGTATTTTTTATTCGAGGCAACGAACTCAAAGAAAACGATGTGTCGTTTATATGCAGTCTTCCTGTCGAAAATAACACAAAGAAATTCACATATGTTATTGCACTGCGGCCTAACACAGAGGGTGTTGAATTCATTCGTAGGATTTTGGAAAATCGAGATGGAAAAGATGGTCGAGTATGGATTTTCCCCCTCCTTCCGAAGATAAGAAAATCAAATGGTTTTTCTACACATTTAAATTTTCCTGCAATATCGCTTAATGAAGTCACTGATTGGGACAATTATGTTGATTTCAGGAACGAAATAATTAGAAAAGATTACTACAACCAAGTATTTGAATCCGTTGACGCTTTGTTGCATTATGGAATTACACCTTCTATAATATTTTCTGTTGCAAATCAGGAAATTAGTGACGCTGAATTCAAATACATAAATTTATTAGCTTCTAATTTATTGGACGAAAATCAAATTTCGCGAAATGCGATTGAAAAGAGCAGCGATGCATTGCTCTTTCATTCAGGAAAAATAATGTGGATAGATACATTAGCTTGTTATATCTTCGCTAATGAAAATGTTGATGATATCATCCTTGAAATTCAAAAATTCTATTTTGCACTTATTGTAGATATGAGTAATTACCTTTTGAGTAAAAACAAGTTGTATATGAGAAGTAGAATTTTATTTCAAAAGAAGGAAAGGAATAATACAAACAATCTTTTAAAGAACATATCGAAACTTTCTATAAACCCTATCGTTCCTGGACTTGCCACTTATATGATACGCATCTCTATGTGGGTTCGCAGGTTTATCAAAGCTGAAATGAAACAAGATTTTAGCTTTGATAACACAAATCGTTGGCTGACGCAATTGCAGTCTTTTAACTTGATTTTTTCTAATATCGTGGCAGAGGCGTTAGAATCAATTTATATAGAAACCGGATATATAGATGTTCTTGATATTGGACTGCAGGCTATAAATCAACGCGCAAACATGAGCAACCATTTATCAAGTGAAGAGGTGGTTTCGATGAATCATTTCATTGAAGTTTGCTTCAATGAAGCCTTTCGATGGAATGATTTGACATTAATAAATGAAATCTGTGATGTGCTGGCATTGTTGAAGAAAAATAGGATTTCAGTAAAATATAGCGTCAAGCAAATTTCAGGAAATAGTTCTATATATCGTTATTTGACACATCAACTTAAAAGAATAAGTATAGACACAGGAGATATTATTATGGGAAGAAAGACTGTTTTTGTTTCGTATACTAGCGATGATAAAGCTGTTGTCGATATTATTGATCAATACCTTACATCATGTGGACTTGAAGTAAAGAGAGACATACGCGATATCAAAAAATATAGTAGTATAGAAGAATTTATGAATACTATTCGAAAAGAGGATTATGTCGTTCCGGTTATTTCGGATACATATCTTCATAGATCTAATTGTATGTATGAAATACAGCAACTTGTAAAAGATCCCGATTTTAGAGAGAAAACCATTCCTGTTGTTATAGATTTCTCAAAAACATCTGAACGCTCATACAATTTTTTCGATATTGAATATCGAATTGAAATCATCGAATTTTGGGAAAGCAAAGCAAAAGACCTTGACAAAAAAATCAGCACACTTTCCTCGGAGAATCGTTCCGAGCTGGATAAAGAATACCGCTTGATTAAGAATTTTGCACAATCCATTGCCGAATTTTTAGCTTGGGTCAAACAGAATATGGTCGGCGTAGTTTCGCCTTCTTTATCTGTCAAAAAACAAAATGAAACTGCAAAATCCATTGCAATTGATATTGAAGAAAAGATAAGGAACATTGGCTGACTGCTTTATTTACCTTCAATATCATCAAATTTCGAGGAAATCCCCTCTTTTTCTTTCTTCCTATACTATGCTGGGCTGACACCATACTCTTTCTTGAACACACGGCTGAAGTAGAGTTGGTTCTCATAGCCCACGATCTCTGCAATCTCACCTATATTATAATCGGTATTCTCCAACAGGCTCTGCGCATTGACCATCCGCAAGGAAAGGATGTACTGCGCAGGGCTTATTTTCATATACTGCTTGAAATTGCGGATGAACCAGTTCGTGCTGATGTGCAGAGACTCCGCATACTGCTCCACACTGATTTTGGTATTGTAGTGCTCGTTGAAGTAGGCTGCAGCCGCTTCGATTTCTTCCGGGATGTTGGTCGCTACATTCTCGCCCTCCTGCTGCTGGCGGCTGACAAGAAGCAGGATGTTGTTGAACAGGGATGCGATGTAGTCCTCATACCCGTACTTGCACTGCTGCAACTCCTGAATGATTTTCCGGAACAGCATCTTATACTCCGGGAGCGTTCCGCTGTAAAAAACGTGCTGTTCCAGCGAGATGCCGTGATACTCCAGAATGTTCTTGACATCATAGCCCGTAAAGTGAATCCAGAATACCTCCGGGTGATCTTCCACATAATAAACATATTTCTGGATCTCTTTAGGCTGGTAGAGAACCATGTGTCCTGAAGTCACAACCTCTTCCACACCGTTGAACCAAAAGTGTGCCTTGCCGGATGCAACATACAGAATCTGGTAGTCTCTGCGGCCTTTCTGCCAGAAAGTCGGCAGCTTCGGACGCTTTTTCAGGCGGTAAGTTCCGCAGCTTCCCACCACAAGCAGTTTTGAGTAGTCTTTGAAGTCCAGACGGGAGTTGTTCAGATAACCAGAGTTAAAGTACATCCCGGATCTCTCCTCCTTTTCAGAGATTTTACAATCTATCAACGAATGTTCTGGTGGAAATTTACAAAGTCTATGATTTTGTGCATATTTTGTTCCATCTTGTCTATATCTTTTCCCCGCCATAAATTCTATAATATTTTCAGACGTAACGCAAGAGATTTGGGCAACTTGCAGAAAAAAGCAGATGGAACAGGAGTAATCACAATGACAGAGAAGCGTTATCTGAAGTGGTACAACAAGGTTGGATATGGTTCAGGCGACATCGCAGGCAACGTGGTGTATGCGTTCCTTTCCTCTTTTGTTATGATTTACCTGACCAACACAGTTGGTCTGAACCCCGGCATTGTCGGCACCCTGATTGCAGTTTCTAAGCTGCTGGACGGTGTCACAGACATCTTCTTCGGCTCACTGATCGATAAGACCCATTCCAAAATGGGCAAGGCTCGTCCCTGGATGCTGTATGGTTAAATCGGATGCGCCATCACTCTGGTTGCAATTTTTGCGATTCCCACCAGCCTTGGGCAGTTTGCGCAGTACGCATGGTTCCTGATCGCATACACGCTGCTGAACGCAGTGTTCTACACTGCCAACAACATCGCATACTCTGCGCTGACTGCGCTTGTCACGAAGAACAGTGCCGAGCAGGTCGAAATGGGTTCCTATCGTTTCATGTTTGCCTTTGCCACCAGCCTGCTGATCCAGTCCATCACGCTGGGAGCTGTTTCCGCTCTGGGCGGCGGTGCTGCCGGCTGGCGCACCGTGGCCATCATCTATGCCATCATCGGTCTGGCAGTCAACACTCTGTCCGTTTTCTCCGTCAAGGAGCTGCCGGAAAGTGAACTGGTTGACACAAACGACAAAAAGGAAATCGAGCAGGACGAAAAATACAATCTGGTGCAGGCTGCAAAACTTCTCGCCGGCAACAAATACTATATGATGATCTGCGGCACTTACATCCTCCAGCAGATCTACGGTGCCATGATCAGCATGGGCACCTACTACGCCACCTACATTCTGGGCAATCAGAACTTGTTCGGCGTATTCTCTTGGGCAGTCAACATCCCTCTGATTATTGCGCTGGTGTTCACTCCGACGCTGGTCGCAAAGTGGAGCGGTATGTACAAGCTGAATGTGATGAGCTACACTCTGGCAACGGTTGCCCGTGCATTGGTCGCCGTGGCTGGTTACATGGGAAGCGGCAATGTTCCGCTGATGCTGCTCTTTACCGCAATCGCTGCTCTCGGTCAGGGGCCGTGGCAGGGCGATATGAATGCTGTGATCGCAGCCTGCTCCGAATACACCTGGCTCACGAAGCATAAGCGCGTGGACGGAACCATGTACTCCTGCACCTCTCTGGGCGTAAAGCTCGGTGGTGGTCTGGGCACGGCCATTACCGGTTGGCTGCTGGCTGCAAGCCACTTTGACAGCGCTCTGACCGTTCAGCCCGAATCCTGCATCTCGATGCTGAAGATCATGTATCTGGTGATTCCTTTCGTGCTGGACGCAATCATCACTTTCATCCTCTCTCGGATGAAAGTCGAAGAAGCCAATGCAAAACTTCGTGCAGCCGCATAAAATCTGATATCTTCACACCTTACTTTTCTCCTTTCTGCCAAAACCCGCACGAACCCCATCCGTGCGGGTTTTGACATATCAAGGATTCCACAACATCAACAAAATCATATAAGGGGGCGTTTTCATGTTTGAATGGCTTGCTAAATCCCATGTTGCAACTGCTACAATATATAAACAGCAAAACAAAAATCATCTATGCGCTGAATGCTGCGAACATCCGCTACTACCTCAAGTGCCGGGACATCAATCGGTACAGCGCCACAAAGCGTGACCGGATTGGGAAAATCGGTATCAAGCCCAAGTATGTTACAGAAATTTTCGTGGACAGAGAAAACGCAGATATGGCAAAAACGATTGTCCGCGCCTTATAATTTTGACATTCACTCTCCTCATTGTCGTATACAGCAAAGCACACCGGGCGGTTCTGGAAACGGAGCCGCCCGGTGTGCTTTTTCAATTCATGGACAGATCATCGGACTTTGCCACAGTTTTTGCAAGACTGCTCGGAAGAAGCATTGAGTGTCCCGCAGTCCGGGCAGTACCATCGACCATCCGGCATCGGGTCAACAGGAGATGTGGGCTGGTGGTTTTTTTGCAGCAGTTTCAGTATCAGGTGCCGTAAATAGCGGTGCGATATTTACATCCCTACGACCTGAACCTGCAAGGCTCCTGAAGTCCCAAGACTTGATTTCTTGTGCCAATGTAGCTTTTGGCTTTATGTATTGTCCGCATCGTTGACAATACCGGACACCCGATTGGTTTTCATAACCACAATTTTTACAAGTCATGTCAGTGCCTGCCTTTCATATGGAACGAATCATGAATCTCCTTATATCCAGCTATTTGCGCCCTCGTATGGTTTTGAACACAACAACGAGTAGGTGTTATACACCTCTTCAAAAAGTTCCTCATCGCTTTGGGCATCCAACACTGAATCAATTCGACAACAATCCATGATAATTATACAAACTAGGGTCGAATCGTGCAAGGGCAAATCAACATATGTCCATATCGTTTATTGAAATCGACAGTTCAAAGCGTTTTTTGTGCATATTTAACATTTAATTCGCTTTATTAAATCGGTTTATAGTGCTATAATGATTATTAGCCTATTTTCCTACGAAAATAACACTTTTGGGAGGCAAAGATGAGAAAGATTGATTTACATATTCATACCTGCCCTACTATAAGCGATCACCCCTTTGTTTTTTCGTTAGAAGCATTGCAGCAATATGTATCTAACTACCACTTGGATGCAATTGCTATAACAAATCACAACGTCTTTAACGAGTCTCAATTTCAAGAAATTCGAACTACTCTTTCAATTCCCGTCTTCCCTGGCATTGAGGTAGATATAGAAAGCGGACATCTTTTGGTAATTTCCGATCCAACTGACATCGATGATTTTGTTGTTCACTGCAACCAAATTTGGCACTATAACAATGCAAGTCGGACTTCCCGTATAACGGAGGATCAGTTTATTTCTGCTTTCCCTGACTATAAGAAATACATCTTAATCCCTCACTATGATAAGTCTCCAACCTTGGATCTTGAACGAGTTCCGCATTTGCGAAGCTGCATCACTTGTGGAGAAGTTTCGAGCGTCAAAAAATTTATTACACAGAAAAAACGAATGGATGATTTGGTTCCGATTCTTTTCAGTGACTGGCGTTCTTGTGCCCCTCTTGAAAACCTTGATAATCGCCAAACCTATATTGATATAGAAGACATTTCGCTATCCGCTCTTAAATATGCGCTTACTGATCGTGAAAAAGTTTCAATTGACCCCAACGAAGGGCACACTATTTTTCAAGTGTTAGACAATGGTTTGCGAATCTCTACAGGATTGACCGTTGTACTTGGAAAACGATCTTCCGGAAAAAGTTATACACTTCAGCAGATTGCAAATCAGTTTGAAAACAAAAAACACATTCAACAATTTGCATTGCTTTCAAAAGACATTGAAACAGACCAGACAAAATTCAATGAGTCTCTCCAGCAAAAAGGTAGTGCTATCGCCGAACGATTTCTAATACCTTTTAAGGCGGTAGTCGATGATGTACAGCAAATTGATTTGGAACAGGACGATAAAAGTATTGATGAATATTTATCGTCCTTGAAGAAAGTTGCCAGTGAAGCCTCAAGACAGGATATATATTCAAAAGCATCTCTTTATCAAGAATCATTGTACGGCATCAAAGAGCTTAAAACATTGGTCGAATTGATTGATGCGGTGGATCTCCTGCTTCATAATGTGGAGTATCGCCCGCTTATTCAACGGCATATTGATTTTGCATCGCTCCGCGCACTTTCTGTTGAACTGAAAAAACAGTATATTTCTGAACAGACATTGAATGCTCAGATGAATTACGCTAATGCAATTATCACAACAGTAAAAAAAGAACTTCGGGTACATTCCTCGGCGACTTCTATTCCTGATATTGACTTCTACGCTATAAGTATGAACAAGTATAAGATAGAGCGATTCAAGGAAGTCGCACAACTTGTGAAGCAAGAGCGAATCATCCAACAACGACTCTTGTATTCTTATCAAATCGTCGTTGATGCAGGCCCCTTTAACAGTGTGCGTGAATTGCAAAAAATCAAGCACAGCAAAGCGGCAATGTCTGAATCATTTGCATTGTATGACGACCCATATTCTTTCTTAAAAAACTTGCGTTCACGGGGAGATATTGCTAGTTCTGAATTCTACAAGTATTTTGCTCAAATACGTTATAAAGTTCTAAATCGGTACGGCTCAGCTGCATCTGGAGGTGAACGTTCTGAATTCAATCTTCTTCAGGAACTCAACGAAGTTACTTCCTCGGAAATCCTTATCCTAGATGAGCCGGAGTCATCTTTTGACAATCTATTCTTGAAAGATGGCGTTGATGCTCTGCTTAAGGATATTTCGAGACGAATCCCGGTTGTAATTGCTACGCACAATAACACGATTGGGCTTTCTGTTCACCCGGATTATATCATTTATACAGAAAAGGAAATTCTCGAAGATGGGACGCAAAAATTTCATACATACGCCGGAAGCTCTTCGAGTCCAGAACTAATTGATTTGGATGGAAATCGGATAAGCAAACAGCAAATTTTACTCGATTGCCTCGAAGCAGGAAAAGATGCGTATATGGATCGGAGGAGTTCTTATGAAATATTTAGTAATTGAACATGGCCAGGTATTTTTCACATTTGATGAGTCCGGAAATAATAAGAAAGGAATTGATCTCATTACAAAAGAAGATCTTTTGAAATTGATACAGTGTGCGCTTGAAGATGAGCACTTTGAAATGGACTCCTATGATGATTCTCTCGTACATAATGCTGCACATAAGGTCATCTATAAGAATATATATCAAAAACTAGACGACCTTCTAAAGCATCGTATTGCTTTTAACGATGAACGAACCAACCTATATCGGACGGCTATCAATGCCTATACCATTGAGCCCCGAAAATCCGTTTAATTGCAATGCGTTTGAAGTTGAGGAACATTCAAATGAATATATTGATTATTGGAAACGGCTTTGATTTGGCTCATGGACTTCCCACGTCTTATGTAGATTTCTTAAAATTCTTCCATAGCATTGATGCAATGCCACTTTTTTCAGGAGATCAATCTTCTTATAAAAAGCATCTTGCCCAAGTATACCCAAAATCTCCTAGCATACAGAATACTTTGAGCAATATCTTTAGAAGTACAAATCCAATTTCCTCTATCGATTCATTCAAACCAGTTTTTGAAGATATTACTGCTCAAAAAATTTATGAAAACTTAAAACAAAATATTTGGTATCACTATTTCTATACTCTCTACAAAAATGGTCAAATGAAAGGAATCAATTGGATTGATTTTGAAAGTGAACTCAGTCATATTATAGAAATCTTTGATCGTACCGAAGAAAAACTTTATAAAGAGTTTGTTAAGGATGCCGTCCGTAATACATATCCCAATGATGAGAAAATCGGAGTCTTTCTAAGTATTGTGGACAAATTCAAATTTCTTAATGATAGCTCAACATTTACATATCGTGATTTTCTAAACAATTCCTACAGTCAACTGCGCAGTTTCATTTACTGTATGGAGCTCTATCTTCAAATTTGCATTGAAAACTGTCCTATAACACTTCTTTCACCGGACATTCGCACTATCAACCCGAACGCTGTTCTTTGTTTCAATTATACGCACACATTTGTCACGAAATATGGTTCTCTTTTTCCAAATGTTAAAGTTCACTATATTCACGGAGAAACAAAAGATGCGGATACAGTTGATACCTCCAACATGGTTCTTGGAATCAATGAATATTATAAAGACACATCTGACTGCAATTCACATACCAACTACAACATTTATAAGAAGTTCACGCAACGTGTTATAAACGAAACCGGTTTTCAGTCCAGAGAATGGCTTCACACCATGAATGTTTTTGAGGCCGCGTACAAAAAGACAAACAATCAGTTTCCAAGTAATGTTTATGTATTTGGTCATTCTCTCGATATAACAGATAAAGATATTTTGAAAGACTTTATCGACCGTGACGGAGTAAAAACAACGATATTCTACTATGACAAGCAACAACAGACTCAACAAATTGCGAATCTTGTAAAAATGCTCGGCCAAGAACATTTTATTAAGATGATCAACAACGTACCTCAGCAAATCACCTTTATTAAACAGCAAGGCATGATTGATGCCAGTTGAGTCATATGCCTTGGGGCTGTTGCAAAAAGCAGCGCCCGGATTTTTGACGATAATACGTGGTAACTTTTTTAAAAATACTGTAAAAGCAAAGCGAGTACAGTACTTCACATCAAAAGCAAAAATTTTTGATGGAGTCGTGTTGCACTCGCTTTTTTGAATTGTTCAATTCTACGCTTGATTTTGAAAATTTTGCTATCGAAGTTGCTGCGCCATTTTGCAACAGCCCCATTTTTATTTTTTTCGCTCTTGTAGATACTTCAGCAATGTCTGGCTCACCACCGAGCTTGCCGTTTTGGAGAACGCCAGCCCCAGCGTCCGGCAGCAGGCAGGCTCCAATGGACGGGACACAACGCCGAGGCAGCCGAATGCCTGCATAACTAACTCCTGCGAGATGGTCACGCCCAGCCCGCTGCGGACAAATGCCATGATGAGAGTATCGTCCCGGAAACTATATGCAATGTCTGGCTTTACCGGACATTTGAGCATCAGGTGCTGGATATCGTTGTCGCAGCCGGGGGTTTCGATGATTAGCGGATATTGGAACAGCTGGGGCAGAGTCACACTCTGCTGTGCTGCCAACGGATGATCTGCCGGAAACACGGCACACAGCGGGTCATCCCAGAGCGGATAGAACTTCAGGTCATCTGCCACGATGGAGGACAAAAAGCCGCAGTCCACCTGCCCGTGGATAATCCAGTCCCGGATCTCATCATAGTTGCCGTCCAGAATCTCTACATCCACCTTGGGATAGTTCTCCTTAAAATAGTGGATGATCTGCGGCATCCACTGGGTCGTGATGCTGGAAAAACTGCCCACTCGCAGGGTGCCCTCCACTTTGTGGTTGATATTGAACGCTGCCTGCCGTAACCGGGCTTTCTGGTTAGCCATCTCCCGGATGTAAGGCAGCAGTCGGGTGCCGTTGTCGGTAAGTGTTACACCTCGGTTGACACGGGCAAACAACTGCACCTCAAGTTCTTCTTCCAGAGCAGCCATCATCTGGCTGATGCCGGACTGTGTATAGTTCAACGCTTCCGCCGCTTTTGAGAAGCTGCCTGTCTCGCACACTTTCAGGAAAATCTCATACCGGTCTTTTTGCTCACGCATGGTTCTTCTCCCATTACAAAAATTTATAGGCAGTAGTAAAATCATTCGGTTTACTGATATACTATCATGTGCTATCCTAACTTACAAGATGTTTTTTGGATAGGAGTTTGAAGAATCATGGAAAAGAAAACGAACAATTTTTCAGGGCAGCTTGGATTTGTCCTCGCTGCCGCCGGAAGCGCAGTAGGTGTCGGCAACCTCTGGCGGTTCCCGTATCTTGCCGCAAAGGATGGCGGCGGTCTGTTCCTGCTTGTCTATCTGGTGCTGGTGCTGACCTTTGGATTTACGCTGCTTACATCGGATATTGCCATCGGGCGACGCACGAAAAAGAGTGCCATCGCTGCCTATGCTGAAATGCAGCCCAAGTGGAAATTTCTCGGCATCCTGACTTTTCTGGTGCCCGTTCTCATTATGACCTACTACGCTGTCATCGGCGGCTGGATCACCAAATATGCCGTGGTCTACCTGACGGGCAACGCATCTGCGGCCGCAGAGGATGGCTACTTTACCAGCTTCATCACTTCGCCTGTTTCTCCGGTGGTGTTCGCACTGTTGTTCATGGGCGTGACCGCGTTCATCGTGTACAATGGCGTTCAGGACGGTATCGAGCGTGTGTCCCGTTATATGATGCCGGTTCTGCTGGTTCTGGTCGTTATCATTGCAGGTTATTCTCTGACCCTGCGGCATGAGGATGCTTCCGGCCAGCTGCGTACCGGTCTGGAGGGGCTGCGCTACTACCTGACCCCGCACATGGAAGGGCTGACCGTCAGCCGCTTTTTGCAGATTTTGCTGGATGCCATGAGCCAGCTGTTCTTCTCCCTCAGCGTTTCGATGGGAATTATGATCACCTACGGCTCCTACGTCAAGCCGGAAGTTGACCTGAACAAAGCCGTCAACCAGATTGAGATCTTCGACACAGGCGTGGCTCTGCTGGCAGGTGCCATGATCATCCCGGCGGTTTATGTCTTTTCCGGCACAGAGGGCATGAGCGCCGGTCCCAGCCTGATGTTCGTTTCATTGCCGAAAGTGTTTGCCGCCATGGGCAAAGCGGGCGTTTTTGTGGGCATCCTGTTCTTTGTCACAGCTATTTTTGCAACCCTGACCTCCTGCATCTCGGTGCTGGAATCCATCACCGCAAACTGTATGGAGATTTTCCACACCAGCCGCAAAAAGACTGTGCTGGTGCTTGCAGTCATCTATCTGGCCGCATCTGCTGTGATTGCATTGGGGTATAGCATCTTCTACTTTGAAGTGCAGCTGCCCAACGGCTCTGTGGGTCAGCTTCTGGACATCATGGACTACATCAGCAACAGCGTGATGATGCCCTTTATTGCTCTGCTGTCTACCATCCTGATTGGCTGGGTGATGACCCCGGATTATGTCATTGATGAGATGCAGCGGAACGGCGAGAACTTCCGCCGCAAAAAGCTCTACCGTGTGATGATGCGGTATGTTGCTCCGGTGATGATGCTGGTGCTGTTCCTGCAATCCACAGGAATACTTGCATAAAAAATTTGGGGAGGGAAAGTCTTATGAAAATTATTGTGATTGGTGCAGGTGCCATGGGATGCCTGTACGGTGCTTACCTGAGTAAGCACAACAATGTCACCATGCTGGATGTGTATGAGCCACAGGTGGAAAGTATCAACCAGAACGGCATCACCGTGTTGGAGGAAGATGGCACGGAGCAGCATTTTTCCAACATCCGTGCCATGAAGTCCGGCACCTGCAAAGAGGTGGCCGACCTCGTTATTGTATTCGTCAAATCCACCCACACCGAAAGCTCCCTTGAAGAAAACAAGGAACTGTTTGGCGAAAATACGTTGGTGATGACCTTGCAGAACGGCGCAGGCAGCGACCGCAAAATTGCAAAGTACGTCAAAACCGAAAATATTATCATCGGTACCAGCAAACACAACTCGGTAAATCTGGGCGGCGGCAAGATCCGGCACAGCGGCAACGGTGTGACCACCATCGGCAGCAATCTGGAAGAAAACGTCCATCTTCAGACGGTCGCCGACCTGCTGAGCGAAGCCGGCTTCCAGTCTGCTGTTTCCGATGACATCCAGCGCATCATCTGGAGCAAGCTGTTCGTCAACCTGTCCATCAACACGTTCACGGCCATCACCGAAACGCCCATCGCCTATATGATTGAAAATCAGTACGCATGGGACTTTGCCGAAAAGATGATCTGTGAAGCCGTAGATATAGCCGAGGCAGACGGCACACACTTCTCTTATATGGAAGTGCTGGACATGGTGCATCACGTCTGTGAGAATGCCGGAAAAGGCTACTCTTCCATGTATCAGGATGTGAAACGGTGCATTCCCACCGAAATCGACGCCATCAACGGTGCCATCGTAGAGCAGGCTCGCCGCTATAACGTGTCGGTACCCTACAATAGCCTGATCGTTGACCTCATCCACGCCATTGAGGGCGCATACAAGTACCGGAAAGAATAATCTGCCTGTCAAGTGGATGTACGATGCGTGTCCATCCACTTTTTCATGTCAAAATTGCAATTTTTAACTGCCTAAAAACGTATCTAAATTAAAGCAGCTCTTCCTGCTGCCGACCGAATCTTGCCTTTTACTGACAGGAGGACACTTCCATGAAAATTTCTGAGGAATATCGCGCTCTTGCCCTTGACGCTCTGCGGGGAAAATGGAAAACGGCGGTTTTGGCTGGCATCATCGCCAGCGCATTTGGAGCCAACATTGTAAGCGGCTCATCGAGCATCACATCTCACTCCAATCAGGACTCCAGTTTCAGCATGGACTTGTTTTCAGATTCGAATGGCGGAAAACTGTTGACATTCCTTGTGATTTGCATCGTCATCCTGGCAGTCGTCACCTTCATTGTAGGCGGATTTGTTCGTTTGGGCTACGCTCGCTTCAACCTGAATCTGGTAGATGGAAAGGATGCGACTATTTCGGACTTGTTCTCTCAGAAAAATCGTCTGAAGGACGGTTTTTGTATGAACCTGCTGATAAGCGTGTACACTTTGCTCTGGACACTGCTTTTCATCATTCCGGGTCTTGTGAAAGCATACAGTTATGCGATGACCCCGTATATCATGGCAGAGCATCCGTTTTTGACTGCCAATGAAGCTATCACGGAATCCCGCCGTATTATGGATGGAAACAAGTGGCGGCTGCTCTGCCTGGATTTCAGCTTTATCGGCTGGGAACTGCTTGGTGCGCTTCCCATGTGGGTCGGTTTTTATCTGCTTCTGAGCAACTTCCACGGCTCGGATGCTATGGGCATTTCTCTTACTTTGCTACTGTCCGTTCCGCTAAGCATCGGATACTTCTTCGTGCGCCCCTATGAGGAAGCGGCGTGGGCAGCGTTTTACCGTGACATTACCACTGTGCCTGCGGAACATATACTTCAATCATAAAGGACTTGATATTCCATGAAACGTCGTACATTTCTTCTGGGTGCGGCCGCACTGCTTCTCTGTGGTGCAGCCACATCCTGCTCCGCACAAAAAACAGACGATGAGCCGATTCTTCAGCAAATCGAGTACAGTAATCTGACCGATGAGAACACACAAACGCTCCTGACCGGGATATTAAAGGATGCGGCTGTATCGGATGCCCGCATCCGGTTGTTTGCAAATCATGTTCAAAGATTCAATCAGGATATGGATTCTGCATGGCTCACCACGGGTTTTGAAACCGCTGAGCCTTCCGATTTGAAATATGATCCTTATGCTATGCAGGATTTGTGGGCCGAAAAAGAAGGCTCCTTCCCCGGATGGAACTGCCGAATCACGGCATTCGGTCTGTTTGGAGATTTTGTGTCTTTCCATGGAGATATTTCTGCGGACGCTGGTTCGGACACTCTGTTCATGGACTATGAAACGCTGGACGAAGATCCCGATTCGCTCTGCGGCGACAGCCTGCAAAAGTTCAGTGCATGGTTTGCACCTGTTGCCACAACCAATACCGCAGATATACAGGTTCACTTGAAGAATTTTCAGAACGCATGGAAAGAGCGTGGCATCACTTTTAGCGACAGCACAAAGATTCGTTTGATCTCCGTTATTTTTCACGATAATTTTGGTGAGGACGACAACACTCTGATGATCGGGCACACGGGCATCCTGCTCCCGGCTTCAGATGCTCTGTACTTCGTGGAAAAAGTTGCGTTTCAGGAACCATATCGCTTTCTGAAATTCAAAAATCGGACAGAGTTAAGTGATTATCTCATGTTAAAGTACGACACTGCATGGGGACAGGACACGGCGCATCCGTTTGTTCTGGAAAACGATACCCTCATGGATGGCTGGCGTATATTGGACGCATCGACTGAAACCTGAAATTTTTCAACTTCAAAGAGCAAGGGCGTATATCTTTGCCTTTGCTCTTTTCCTTTTGCACTCTGTCCCGGTATCTCTGCCGCAGCTTTCAACATTGTCAACTGGTTTTTCACACCGTTCTTTACAGATTTTTCCACATTGGCGGCTTATCTTTTTGCATTTCAGTCAAACGCTTCAATTTTGTGCATATTTTGTTGTATCTTGTCCATAGGATTCCCACGATTTACACTTTATAATGATAAAGAGAAAAGAGTACATTTACTGCACTTTTTATGAGGAACCGCTATGGTCAAAAAAAGAACGGACGAACAAAGCATTCTGCGCGAAGTTGGCATCTATCGAGCCGCTTACCGTGGAACATAGGTATATGAATCTTTCGGGGATGCTCCCAATGGCAATGTGATTCTTGTCATCTACTACGAAGTTACCGGAGAGGACATCAGTTCCGACATCAAGCATTGGAGAGATATTCCTCATAGCCGTGCCGCCATCCATTCGCTGCTCTCTGCGATGAATCTGAAAGAGAACCTACCACTGCCTCATGTAAAACATGGGCGGTATCATTTTCTCAATGCCTTAAAGCCCGCTGCTTTTTCCTCTGCCAAAGAGGTTGAAGCGGCAGCATCCGCTTCCGCAATGAAGTGGACATTGGCTCTTTGGGATGAGGATAGGCAGACCATCAGCATTGTAAAATACCAGAACTAAAGCAGCTCAGTCGGTCAATTTGTCCGCTGAGCTGCTTTGTGGTTTCTTTGTTGGTCAGTATGCGCTATAATATATATGTATCGCTATCATGAAGATAAGCACTAAGCTTATAACTTTTTAATGCGCTTAGACATAATAAACTTCCTTTCTGTATTCTCCATAGTATGGATTCGTTCTTCGCTGTTTACTTTTGCATCGGAGTCACCCTTTCTAGGTTTGATGAAGCACATAACATTACTTATCTGCTGGTAGTTCCTGTAATGGTCTCGCTCCGTCCATCGGAATAGTTAAAGGTCGCAGAATACTCCAGCCTATAAGATTTTCCGGGCTTAGTGTTAAAGTTACTGCTCACCATGCAGGTTGAGGTCGTGCTGCTGTTCGAGCAGCTACTTACTTTTTGCCATGTTCCAATTGTTCCCTTTTCATAGAGAACGCCTGAAACGCTGATTTTCTTTACTCCAGTTCGTGTCTGGGCATCAACCTGATAGTATGTTTGGTAAATGGATCCGTTGACCGTACTATCACCTACATACCGCTCAGACTTTTCAGCGGCCATTGCGGTGCAGGCAAAACTCAAGAGAATCACCGCTGAAATAACAATGGACAACAAACGCTTTTTCGACATAGACATA